>Ga0105239_10002398_pt1 | contig 23899 bp, 17 predicted proteins | sample KBSC44metaG_FD_92761 | JGI IMG/M metagenome (GOLD analysis project Ga0105239, IMG submission 92761) | Corn rhizosphere microbial communities from Kellogg Biological Station, Michigan, USA - KBS C4-4 metaG | ecosystem: Host-associated > Plants > Roots > Rhizosphere > Soil | place: Michigan, USA...
ACTAGAGAAGAGCAAGGGCGTCGTCCTGAGGCGGGGTCTGAAACAAGCGTGGATCAAAAGTGCGAGCCGATGCAGTTGGGAAACGCCCGCACGTGTGAAATTGTCGCCCACAGGCAAGAGCTGTATGTGGCATGGTCTGGCAATTCCGATGTGATAGCAGCATGCCTAACATGACCACAATAGAATTGAGCTGACATTAATCGGATTGAATCATTTACCGGTCACTATTGAAACTAAAGATGCAGCGATCTTCAAAATTCGTTTATCAGAAACTATGTACCCCCCAGATGGAACTCTCCGTTCGCCATTTGCACTATCGATTTTCCTATCGCGAGCGAAGCTGTCGCGGCGGGGGAGGGAACATTGCATACATGAAGCAGATTGGCAGAGCGGAGGAATTGAAAATCATCCACTAATGAGCCATCGCGTCGTAGTGCTTGCGCTCTTACACCCGATCCGTCGCGTACCAAGTCTTGACTGCGCACTTCCGGTACTAATCTTTGTAAGGCACGCACAAACGATCGCTTACTGAGGGAACGATATACCTCGCTCGCGCCATAGCGCCAGTACTTTCCCGCAAGGCGCCAAAAACCTGGATAAACCATGGTCTCGGTCGTGTCTCGAATGCTGATGTCGCGCCAGCGATATCCTTCGCGCTTCAGGGCCAGCACCGCATTTGGGCCGGCATCAACTCCTCCATGCACACGCTGAGTGAAATGTACTCCCAGGAATGGGAAACGAGGGTCGGGTACTGGATAGATTAGAGATTTCACTAGATATTCCTTCTCGGGCACTAGGTCGTAGTACTCACCGCGGAAGGGAACAATCTGCACTTCCGGAATTTGCCCAGCCAGTCGGCTCATACGATCGCTATGCAAACCGGCGCAATTGATGACATAGCGGGTTGCAAAAGCCCCCTGAGTGGTTTCAACTATGGTTTCGGTTCCGTTACCGCTTAAGCCCGTGACTCTTGTAGATTTCCGGATGGTCCCTCCGTTCGTAATGATCAGTTCCGCATACTTCTCACACACAGCCGGATAATCGGCAATACCGGTTTGAGGAACATAGAGTCCCCGTAGCCCGCTGCAATGCGGCTCGATTTCGCGGATCTGCTCTGGGCCCAGTTCGCGGAGGCCGCTTAAGCCGTTAGCTTGCCCACGTTCGAGAAGGGTTTGCAGGCGTGGGAATTCTTCTTCCGAGGTTGCCACGATGACCTTGCCCAAGATCCTATGGGTGATGTTGTGTTCACGGCAGAACTCCACCATGGCGGTGTAGCCCTCGACGCAAAGCCGCGCTTTGAGCGACCCGGGCTTGTAATAAATTCCGGAGTGAATGACGCCGCTGTTATGGCCGCTTTGGTGCTTCGCGAACGTATCTTCTTTTTCCACTAGCAGAAGGCGCAAGCCGGGAAAACTGCGGCTAACGTGGAGGCCAGTGGCCAGCCCCACAATACCGCCTCCAATGATCACAATATCGAAGCTCTGATCGGTCATGAAAGGTGTTTTCGAGGCCCTGAGGAGCTTTTCGATTATAAGTTCCGCTTTATATCGTAGCCAGTTACTACTGGGTGGAACAGGGCCATCGGAGAAACATTTCAGCAAAACTAGAATATAGAATCAATGAGGGAGAAGTAGGTGCCGACGGAAAGCCAAACACAGATGAGAGAAGCGCAATCTGGGCAGGGGTGGCTCACACCTCAGAATATCTGGTTTGGCAGCCTTCTTGCTCTGGCTACGATTGTTTTTATTAAACCTCTCGCCGTGGTCGTTCGGGGATCATTCTCAGCAGACCAGTATTCCCAGATGCTGGTCATACCGCCGTTGAGTGCCGCGCTTATTTATCTTGAGCAGAAAAGCATATTTGTCCAAGTCAGTTTTGCGCGGTTGGCAGCAGTTTTTTTCGCTGTATTCATCGCTGTTTTTGCCGGCCTTTCATTTCTGAAGGGAAGCATGGATCCGAGTATCTACATTTCATTGTCCATCCTTCTTTTCTCCGGTTGCTGTATTGCGGCATTTTGGTTTTCCTATGGACGGAAAGCGGTCTGGGCGGGATTATTTCCACTTGGCTTTCTTGTCTTAATGACCCCGGTGCCGGATGCGTGGCGCCAGCGTGTCATCGTGTTCCTGCAATACGGTTCTGCGGTGGTTACCGACTGGTTTTTTAGCGCAGCCAATATTCCGTTTTCACGGGACGGGGTCATTATCGTGCTGCCCAGCGTGACCATCGAAATTGCCCAGGAATGCAGCGGCATTCGTTCCAGCGTAATTCTTTTCATTGCCGGCCTTGTGTTGGGACATTTGTTTCTCAGGAAAATTCAGTCGAAGATCATCCTGATGTTATTGCTGGTTCCTCTTACAATTATTAAGAATGCATTCCGTATATTCAGCCTTTCGACCCTGGGAATGTATGTGAACCCGTCGTTTCTTTCGGGCAGGCTGCATCATCAAGGCGGGATTGTGTTCTTCGCAGTTGCCTTCGTAGGTTTGTGGGCCATTGTCTGGACTCTGCAAAAACTTGAGGGACCGCCTGCCTCGGTGAAAACGGCTACGCAATCTTAGGTCTGACCATGAAAGACCGCAGTGAAACTCCATTCGACAGCGTGGAAGGTGCCCACGAATATCTGAGCCTGTTGTCGGAAGCCATACAGGATGCCAAGAACGAAATCGAGGCGGACATCCGCGCCGCGGAAGACCCGAAATTTCCCCGCCGTTTGGAAGCCCTTAGGTTAGTGTCGTTCAAGCTGGATAAATTGGAACAACAGGTTAAAAACGGCCGTCGTTTGCTGAATGATTTGCGCACTCTGCGCAGGCTTTTGCTGGACGAACGCGAAGAACCGACCCCGAAAAAGAAATAGTTTTTGACTTCTGATACGCTCTGAATGATGCCTTGGCAAGACAGCCCAATCCTGGTGACCGGCGGGGCCGGTTTCATTGGCAGCAACCTGATTTTGCAATGGCAGTCCTGTGAGCGGGGCCCGGTTATCAATCTCGACAAGCTGACTTACGCGGGGAATCTCAGAAACCTGCAGCAGGTCGCGAGCGATGCTCGTTACACGTTTGTTCACGGCGACATTGCGGACAGGCAGCTGGTTTCGCAACTGCTAACTCGTCACCGGCCTCGTGCCATCATTCATCTTGCGGCGGAAAGTCATGTGGACCGATCCATCCATGGCCCCGATGATTTTGTCCGCACCAATGTGAATGGTACGTTCAGTTTGTTGGAAGCGGCGCGCGCATATTGGACAGAACTGCCGGTCGAGGAACAGTCCGTTTTCCGTTTTTTGCACGTTTCGACGGACGAGGTTTTTGGTTCGCTCGGTGAAAATAATCCGCCATTTTCCGAACTCACGCCATATGCTCCGAACAGTCCGTACGCGGCTACCAAAGCGGCTTCAGACCACCTGGTTCGCGCCTATCACCATACTTACCGGCTGCCTACGCTCACGACCAATTGTTCGAATAATTACGGGCCTTATCAATTCCCGGAAAAACTGATTCCGCTGATGATCCTGAACGCGGTCGAAGGTAAGCCGCTTCCTGTCTATGGCGACGGGGAAAATATCCGGGATTGGTTGTTTGTGGCAGATCATTGTGAGGGGATTCGCACGGTATTAGAGAAAGGAACGGTCGGGGAAACGTACAATCTAGGCAGTGAGGAAGAGAAGCCCAATATCGAGATTGTCCACATGATTTGTGACGTTCTCGACGAATTGCGCCCCCAGGATCCAGTGATCCCACACCGCGGACTCATTCGTTTTGTAAAAGACCGTCCGGGCCATGACCGTCGCTACGCAATGGATACACGAAAAATTCAACGGGAACTTGGCTGGAAACCTCGTGAATCATTCGCGTCAGCCATACGCAAGACGGTCGACTGGTACCTTGCGAATGAAGAATGGGTGCACGATGTCACCAGTGGACAGTATCGAGAATGGATTGAACGGCAATATTCAAATAGGTAGTTAATGTCACTTAGCAACCCTAAACCGCCGTCGCATTTTAAAGGCATCATTCTGGCCGGAGGCTCGGGCACTCGCCTCTATCCCGTAACCCATGCGGTATGCAAGAGCCTGCTGCCGATTTATGACAAGCCGATGATTTACTACTCGCTAAGCGCGCTGATGCTCGCGGAGATTCGGGACATCCTAGTCATTTCAACTCCCCAAGACGTGCCTCGATTTGAGCAGTTGTTGGGCGACGGCCGTCAGTGGGGGATTTCTTTGCAGTACGCGGTCCAGCCCAAGCCAGAGGGTATTGCCCAAGCTTTTTTAGTTGGAGAAAAGTTTATCGGCTCATCTTCCTGCGCGTTGATATTGGGAGACAACATTTTTTATGGTCATGACTTCGCGAAACATCTGATTGAGGCGGCAAAATCCAGACAGGGCGGGCAGATATTCGCTTATCCAGTCAATGATCCCGGCCGATACGGCGTGGTGGAATTTGATCCAGTGGGCAAGGTCGTGGGCTTGGAAGAGAAGCCCAAAAATCCCAAATCACGCTATGCCGTGACCGGACTGTATTTTTATGACAATCAGGTAATTGAAATCGCACGTGCTCTCCAGCCTTCCGCGCGTGGCGAACTGGAAATCACTGACGTGAACCGGGAATACCTGAAGCGCGGCCAACTAGACGTTGTAGTTCTGGGACGCGGCATGGCATGGCTTGATACCGGTACCCCTGAAAGCATTCTCGAGGCCTCACTCTTTATTCAAACTATCGAAACCCGGCAAGGGCTCAAAGTTGCGTGTCCGGAGGAAATTGCTTACCGTCGTGGCTACATCACGGGCGAACAGTTGTCGGCATTAGCTTCGACGATGAATCGCAACGGCTATGGCGCTTACCTTCAGCAATTGCTGCGGGAACGCGTGTTCTAACCTGCCGACCGATCATCACGGATTCAAAGTTAGGGTTCGATTTACAGAGGCAGAGATTCTTGTGTAACCCGGTCGCTGTCGTGCCCGGATAGGTTCTGATGCACAAGGATTACAGACACGCGATGAAGATGAAATCAACGAGAGAGAAAGTCCGGCGGATGGATCATTTTTTGAACGTGAATTTCAAGCTTCCCGAGATCAATCGGGGATATCCAAAGTGGGTTCCTGAGAACGGGTTTCCCCAGTTGAAGGCGAAATCGCGGTTCGTCAGATTCTGCAAATCAAGTTGCGCGGCGACACTGAATCGTTCCTTCTGTATCAGATCCATGCCTCCGGACCACCCCAAGACATACCAAGGCTTCACACGTCTAGTATCGAAGTTAACCAGCCTAGCTCCGGGAAGCGCATGCAATTCATCGTCGTCGAGATCAGCAAGCTCCATGGGAACACCACTCTCGTATCTTCCGTTGAACGATGTCCACATTCCATGGTGGCGGGATGCATAGGTGAGGGCGAACGACCCTGCGTTGCGTTGATCGTGATCGGGGGTAAAGCGAGTTCCCGGTCCGATGTCGATAAAGTCATCGTCGAGAAAAAGGCCCCCGTTCAGAGGGCCGATTTCAACAATCTGATTGTTCGTGTATGTGACATATGCAGAGAAGCCTTTTCGAATCGGCACGTCGAGCCGCACGTCGAGTCCCTGCGCGTCGGCTTTTGCGACGCTATTCGGGAAGATGATGGTCGTTCCCAATAAAACGTTGGGATCGTCGATGTTCTTAAAACGTCTCCACCAATACGCCACATTCAAGCGCAGAGACTGCGGGAGTTCTTGCGCGAAACCCACTTCCCATGACGATAGCTTCTCAGGTCGAATATCGGCCCCACCGCCGGAATCCGCAAACGGTGAAAGTTTACGGGCCTGTTCTGAACTGGCGATGAGTAAGTTTTCCGTTTGCGGCGGCATATACAACCGGTTAAAGGAGGCACGTACTGCGGTGCGGGTCTTGGGGATGTAGTAAACCGCGCCTACTCTTGGGCTGATCTGTTGATCGGAAAGCAAAAGGTTTGAATGGTCGAATCGCACTCCCAGACCCAGGGTGAGATTCTTGAATGGCGAGAAATCGTCCTGCGCGTAAACTCCCTGGATCCAACGCGACGCATGACCGACAAAGAGAAATGGATTGTCAGGAGTGAAGTCCATGGCAGGATCGCTGATGCCAGCTTCACCGGCGGCGTCAGGATCAGTTACGGCAAATCCAAATAATTCGGAAATAGAAACGTTGGAGACCTCAAAGCCTGCTTTGATGGTGTGTCCATGGGTCAGATAGGAAAGGCTGGCGAGGACTCCCTGTCGAGTCTGATGACGGTTCTGCTCGGCAGTGATGGGGGTATCAAACTCACTCGGGAGAAGATCAGCACGAAAGAAGTTTCGAAAATATCCTGCGTCGAACAGAGTGCTTCGCGAAAAAGTATGTTGCCACGACAGCGACTCATGATCGTGCCGGACTTCCTGTCGTTGACGTTGTCCGGCATCTTCCTGGTCTTGGTTATTAGGCACGCGGAAATTCGCGCCCTGCAAGGTTCCCGCCAGTCGCAGGATGTCTTTGTCGGTAGGATGCCAATCAGCACGCATGGCGAGGGAAACATCACTGCCGGTATTGTTGAAGTTTCGTGGATCGACCGGGTCCAAAAACCTGTCCGATTCATGTCCAGATCCGGCAAAAAACAGCCCCCACTTGTCAGTTCCCCCTCCAAGTGTTGTGGAGATGTCACGCGAATCAAAACTTCCCTCACCTAGCGACAATGTTCCATTTAGCGGAGTGCGATATCCGGATTTAGGTTGGATGATCACCACTGCGCCTGACCGGTCTCCAAATTCCGCCGGAATGTTGCCAGTAATGATGTCCATGGATGTGATCGCATCGGTATTAAAAGAACCGGCAAACAGGCCGTCGACGCGGTCAGGAGATGGCATGCCATCAACCACGTAAAGGGTGCCATCATCAACTCCACGGATATGCATTAAGCCATCGTTCTCGGTGTTCCAGCCTGGGGTGGACGAAATCAAAGCCTGCAGCTGATCGCGCCTCACCACGATGGGAGCCAGCTTGATAAAACTTTCGTCAATGACGATTTCTGTGCGTGGTGAATTTGCTTGGACTAGGTCCGGGCGCACGGTGACTTCAGAACCCTCAGACGCGACCGTCAACTGAACTGTGGTTTGTACCGCGATGTTGGAACGCACGCTGATATCCTGAGGCGACGTATTAAAGCCAGGAGCCGTTACTCGCAGGATATAAGCACCGTAAGGAATATTGTCGATATGAAACTGGCCTTGAGTATCGCTTTCAGTGCGGACCTCGCGTCCGGTTAAGTGGTTGACCAAAAAGACATCGGCCCGGGCCACGCGCGCCCCGGTCGGATCAGTGACTGTGCCGCTAACCCTTCCGATCTCGATCTGGGCCAAAAGCGAGAATGAAAACAACGAATACAAGCTAAGCCATAGAAAAATAAGGCGTAATGAGGATAGTAAGAATGTGGGAATAGGGAAACGATGATTTGGCTTGCTCATGAAATTTAGGTACTCATTGGCATATTGCCTGAAGGGCAAAGTTGTTCAGCATAATTTTTAACCAGAAAAACCCCTGAACAAAAAGTCCCACTATGGAATGTAATAATGTAGTGGCTTTGGCAATGCCAGCAGATTCCACAGACCATGCATTACCGTTGTCCCTTTACGAAGTCGACTATCTCATCACTCCTGAATTGGGCGGCGCAGATGATATTAAAAATCTTTGGCCCCAACCATGCACCGCGAAAAACTGGAGCGCTTACACCAAAGACGACCTGGAAGATCGTTTGCACGAATTAGTGTGCTCCGGGAAACTGAAGCTTTCTGCCGCGCAACATGAGATCGCGACTGATTGGATCGGCGCGTACAAAAAATACGTTCAGCGCGGTAACCCAAGTGTCAGGCGATCGGTGAACTTGGAAGACGGCATGATTTTTGCGATCGCGAAACTCTCCTCGGCTGACTAGCACTGCAGTTTTCATGTTGTAAGCGTGATGTGAAGTTTTACCTGCCGTGGATTGTCTCCTGACTACGTAATCTGCCTCAAGTTCTGTTCTTGTCAGCAAATATCAACCTCCATAAAGAGTTCATAAGCAAAATTGAAAAATTTGGCGTTTCGTTTATGAACAATTTATGCGCCTTTTACGCCACCCTTACTCCCCTGGTCATCGAATCAGTTGTGCCATATGTATGCGGGAAAGCGTTCGTTCAAAAATATGTTGATTGCACAACAAGTCAGCCGCATTCAGTCACATGTTTACAACTTATTTACGAACTTTTTAGTCATGTTTTATGAGCAATGATTTCCAATCTAATCGTCGGAGGGAGATGTCATGCATACCAATTCAGCAAGTCTCCTGACAAACACCGCACTCATCGCGATTGGTGTTTTGGCCGTCGGTTTTCTACTGTGGTTTTTGATAGCCCTGACGTTAGAAAAAAATGGAACACACGTTCGCTGTCGCATCGAGTTCCAGATCGATGGTGCTTCGACCGACGCCATCGGGCGTAAGCCAATCAGAGAAGTATCTGCCCCCCGTTCTTGGCCGGTAGGCCTGGACTTTGCGCGAACCGATTTGGTGACACATCGTGCGGTTCGGGCTGTGGCGCTAACACCTAAGCGGGGTCTTACCGATGAATCTTGGCAGGCGGGGCGCATCTGATGCATTAAGTTTTCGACCGTCGCCTGCCGGCCTTGATCTTGGCCAGAAGGTGTCATCGATGATGGGAGATAAATATGCAAGACATTGTTTGGACAGTAATCACCGTTGCATTTTTTGTGATTTCCATCGCATATGTACGCTTTTGTGAGCGCGTGAAGTGAGGAGAATGATATGAGCGTTGAATCGATGATTATGCTCATGGTCAGCGTATTAACCGGCGCGTACCTGCTGTACGCGTTATTGCGTCCGGAGAAATTCTGATATGACACTCAATGGCTGGTTCCAAATTTTTCTGTTTTTGTTTCTCGTGTTCCTGGTCACCAAACCGATCGGCATTTTTATGACGAAGGTTTTCAACCGGGAAAAGACGTTCATGGATCCCGTACTGCGACCGGTGGAACGTTTGATCTACCGCTTAACGGGTGTGGATGAAAACTCCGAGATGCGCTGGACAGAATACGCAATTTCCATGTTGCTGTTCAGTCTGGTCTCGATGGTTGTGCTGTATGCCATGGAGCGCTTGCAAGGTTATCTGCCATTCAATCCGCAGAAGTTTGGAGCAGTCAATACCCCGGCCCTCGCGTTCAATACCGCAGCTTCGTTTACCACCAACACAAACTGGCAGAATTACAGCGGCGAAAGCACGATGAGTTACTTCACCCAAATGGCTGGGCTTGCTTATCACAACTTCATGTCCGCAGCGGTTGGAATCATTCTCGCCATCGCCTTTATTCGCGGAGTTGCGCGGCGGCAGATGCAGACCATCGGCAATTTCTGGGTGGACTTGGTGCGCTGCAATCTATGGGTCCTACTGCCGGCATGCGTCATCGGTGCTCTGCTTCTGGTATCGCAAGGTGTCGTGCAAAATTTGCGACCATACGATACCGCGAAGCTGGTTGAGCCGATGACGGTTCAGACAACCGGAGCTGACGGCAAAACCACTACGCAAACCGTGACTGACCAGAGCATCGCACAAGGTCCAGTGGCTTCCCAGGAAATCATCAAAGAATTGGGTACCAATGGCGGCGGATTCTTTAATGCCAACAGTGCGCACCCATTCGAGAATCCCACCCCGATTTCTAACTTTTTCCAGCTGGTTTGCATCTTCGCCATCGGCGGTGGGCTCACGTACACGCTCGGCCGGATGACTGGCTCGCAGCGCCACGGGTGGGCTGTTTGGGCTGCGATGGCCATTCTGTTTGTTGCGGGAGTGACTGTCGCTTATTGGGCTGAAGCGCGAGGTAATCCTTTGCTCGCAAATACTGATCAGCGAGTCACCGCCATGCAGTCCGGCGGAAACATGGAAGGCAAGGAAACACGTTTTGGAATTGCTAATTCTGCACTTTTCGCAACGGTCACTACTGACGCGAGCTGTGGCGCCATCAACGGGTGGCACGATTCCTACACCCCCATCGGCGGCTTGGTCCCGCTGGCCAACATCATGTTGAGTGAAGTGATCTTCGGCGGTGTAGGCGCCGGTATGTATGGAATGTTGATCTACATCGTGCTCGCTGTTTTCATTGCGGGTCTGATGGTAGGCCGCACCCCCGAATATCTCGGTAAAAAGATCGAAGCGTACGACGTCAAGATGGCCATGCTGGTAACACTGGTGTTCCCCGTGGTCATTCTTGCATTTGCAGGGATTTCTGCCGTCACGCAATATGGGACTTCCAGTATTACGAATCCCGGGCCGCACGGACTAAGCCAGATCCTGTACATGTTCACATCGTCTGCTGGCAATAACGGTTCAGCGTTCGGGGGAATAGCAGCAAATACCAATTGGTACAACATCACGGGCGCCTTCACGATGCTGATTGGACGCTTCATGATGATCATTCCCATGTTGGCCATTGCCGGCAACCTGGCGCAGAAGAAATACGTTCCGCCATCGCTCGGCACTTTCCCTGTGACCACGCCGCTTTTCACATTCTTGCTAATGGGCGTGGTCATCATCGTAGGTGCACTGACTTTCTTTCCGGCTTTGAGCCTTGGCCCGATCCTCGAACATTTACTGATGGCCGCAGGCAAAACTTTCTAAGGATAGAATTATGGCAACGACGTTGGAAATGAAACCGATTCCGCAATCCCAAGTAGTTACACTGGCCCATTCACCGAAAGGTGGACCGAAGAAAAAAGCTGTTTGGGAGTGGAGCATAGTCGGTCGCGCGATCTGGGATGCATTTCTTAAACTGAATCCTCGCACCATGATGGCCAATCCTGTCATGTTTGTGGTGGAGATCGGCAGCGTGATTACAACTGTGCTGCTGTTCAAAGGTGGTGCTGCGTTCTGGTTCAACCTGCAAATCACACTGTGGCTGTGGTTCACGGTGGTGTTTGCAAACTTTGCCGAAGCCATGGCGGAAGGCCGCGGGAAGGCGCAGGCCGATACCTTGCGCAAAGCCCGTTCCGAGACGATCGCCAATCGCCTGGTAGATGGTCGTACGGAGAAGGTTCCCAGTGGCAAGTTGTGTGCGGGCGATGTTGTTTCGTGCTCTGCTGGTGAGTTTATTCCCTCCGATGGAGAAATCCTGGAAGGCGTGGCCTCAGTCGATGAGTCGGCCATTACCGGTGAGTCGGCGCCTGTAATCCGTGAGGCGGGCGGTGACCGTTCCGCTGTCACCGGCGGGACGCGAGTCCTGTCTGATCACATCAAGGTCAAGATCACTTCAAACCCTGGGCATACCTTCCTTGATCGCATGATCGCGCTGGTCGAAGGCGCCGAGAGGCAGAAGACCCCGAATGAAATCGCACTGAATATTCTGCTGGCCGGCTTGACCATCATCTTTCTGCTGGCGGTTGTGACCTTGCAGCCGTTTGCGATTTACTCTGGTTCTCCCCAGACCGTGTTTGTCCTTGTGTCGCTGCTGGTCTGTCTGATTCCGACCACCATCGGCGGACTTCTCTCCGCCATTGGAATCGCCGGCATGGATCGCTTGGTACAACACAATGTGCTGGCAATGTCGGGCCGGGCTGTAGAGGCGGCTGGAGATGTGAACACGCTTCTGCTGGATAAAACCGGCACAATTACTCTTGGTAACCGTCAAGCTGCGCGATTCATTCCCGCTCCCGGGATCACGGAGCAGGAACTGGCGGATGCCGCTCAACTGTCGTCTCTAGCGGATGAAACTCCCGAGGGCCGATCCATCGTTGTATTAGCCAAAGAGAAATACGGTTTGCGCGGACGTGAACTGGGATCACACGAAGCGCATTTCGTAGCTTTTACTGCGCAGACACGTATGTCAGGCGTGAATCTAAACGGATACGAAATTCGTAAAGGCGCTACTGATGCGGTCGCGAATTACTTGTCACAAAACGGGCGCGATTTTCCGAATGAGGTGCGGTCAACCGTCGAGCAAATTGCCAATTCGGGAGGCACACCACTGGTGGTCGCAGAGCGGACGCGTGGCGCCCTGGGGGTGATCGAACTCAAAGACGTTGTGAAAGGTGGAATTCGCGAACGTTTCAATCATCTCCGCGCCATGGGTATCCGGACCGTCATGATTACCGGTGACAATCCACTTACCGCTGCGGCCATCGCCCGCGAAGCCGGAGTCGATGATTTTCTGGCCCAAGCTACACCAAAAGAAAAGATGGACCTGATCAAGCGCGAACAAGCTGATGGAAAGCTGGTTGCGATGACTGGCGATGGTACCAATGACGCCCCCGCACTGGCGCAAGCGGACGTGGGCGTTGCCATGAACACAGGAACGCAGGCTGCCAAAGAAGCCGGCAACATGGTGGACCTTGATTCCAATCCCACCAAGCTCATCGAAATCGTGGAAATCGGCAAGCAATTGCTGATGACCCGCGGGGCCCTGACAACATTCTCCATTGCGAATGACGTGGCGAAATACTTTGCCATCATTCCCGCGATGTTTGCTGGCACATTTCCGGTACTCAATGCACTCAACATCATGCATTTGAAGACCCCGGGATCCGCCATTCTTTCCGCCGTAATTTTTAACGCGGTGATCATCGTGGCTTTGATTCCGCTGGCTTTGCGCGGTGTGAAATACAAACCCATGGGAGCGGCCATCCTGCTGCGGAACAATCTCTGGATCTACGGGGTGGGTGGAGTCATCATCCCCTTCATTGGAATCAAGCTGATCGATATGCTGATCACAAGAATCGGGCTAGCGTAAAGGACTTGCCATGAAGAAGAATTTAATCATCTCCATTTTGATGACTGTCGTGACGACGATTTTGTTGGGGCTCGTTTATCCCCTGATCGTGACTGGCCTGGCGCAACTCATTTTTCACGATAAAGCGAACGGGCAGTTGATCGTGAAAGATGGGCAAATTGTGGGCTCGCGGATTATCGGCCAGGGGTTCTCTGGACCGGGTTATTTTCACTCACGCCTTTCAGCGGCGGGCAATGGCTATGACGCAGCCAACTCAGCTGGATCGAACCTCGGCCCGACCAACCAAAAGCTTATCGACAGAGTCAAGGCCGACACCGAGCGTTTGCAGGCGGAAAACCCGGCGAAGCCGGTGCCGATTGATCTGGTCACCACTTCAGCGTCGGGGGTTGATCCAGAAATCTCGCCCGCGGCGGCCGACTTCCAGGTGCCTCGTATCGCGAAGGAACGCGGCATGACCGAACAAGAAGTTCGTCAGTTCATTACCAAGCACACGCTGGGCCGGCAGTGGGGCTTTTTGGGTGAACCGCGGGTGAACGTGCTCGAACTCAACCTCGACCTGAATGAGTCCCGCCCTATGACCAGAGCGGCGAAATAACGGGATTTGATTTAAACCGAGTGCGGTCGGAGAGCTGGACTTGGCATAGATTAGACGACCCCCTTGCCCTCCACAATGCGTAGGTAGCGATTGGCAGCAACGTTGGTGAGTTTGTCGACTTGTTTGCTGGGCGCGGGCCAGTGGATTTCCAGCTGATCAATCTTTGTTGCGTCGCCCAATCCCAACACTACGCGTGGGTCATGCGATGACAGATAGCTCCCGCCGTTGCTTTTTAAACATGATTTCTTTTTACCCAAGATCGACCAATCGATCCGTGCGCCGACCGCATCACGATTACACTGAACACCCTCCAGCTTGATCCCAAGCCAGTTGTTTCCCTTGGCAGCATTGTTCTGTAGAAGCAGGGGGCGGTCACCGTTGATGCCGATGAGAACATCCATTGCACCATCATTGTCATAATCACCGACGGCCAGACCTCGCGCTGCGAAGTCCTGATGGAAAATGGGTCCGGCCTTGTCACTCACATCATGCAGTTTGTGGTCGCTGCCCTGATGAAACAACAGCAGCGGCTCCTTGTAGGTAACCTGCATGGAATATCCGCCGATCATGTCATCCGGATGGCCATTGGCAAGGAACAGATCGATGACGCCATCGTTGTCGTAATCGAAATATTTGAGCCCCCACCCGCTTAGCAGACGCGTTGACCGGGCCACTTCATTGGCGGATGCCACATCCTGAAAGGTTTCGTCTTTATTGTTTTGATAAACCGAGAACATCTCGTGATCGACGTTGGCTACGAACAGGTCCTGCCATCCGCTGCCGAAAAGGTCAGAAGCGTCAACCCCCATGCCGGACCGCGGCTGTCCGCTCTCGCTAAATCCCACTCCAGACTGGAGGCCGATTTCGTCCCACTTCCAGCCTCCATTCGGGCCCGGCCCTCGATTCACAAACAGAAAATTTTGCACCGTGTCGTTGGCGACAAACAGATCGGTGCGGCCATCATTGTTAATATCGGTTGCGACAACACCTAAGCCTTTGCCCATCGCCTTGGCGATATCAGTTCCTGTGCTGACTTCAGTGAAAGTGCCGTCGCCATTGTTGTGGTAGAGAAAACTAGCGGTGGGCTTGAATACCCGAGGAATGCAGTAATAACGCTTGCCTAGTTTGTTGTCGCCGCAGCCAAACTTGTGCTCACCGGAGTAGTCGACAAAACTGCAAACAAACAAGTCGAGCCGGCCATCGTTGTCGTAGTCAACCCAGACGGCGCTCGTGGTCCAGCCGAGAGTGGCGACCCCAGCGTTTTCGGTGACATCTGTAAAAGTGCCATTGTGATTGTTCTTGTACAACGTGCACTTGCCGTAGGCGGTGACAAAGATGTCGGGCCATCCATCGTTGTCATAATCTCCCACGGCCACACCCATGCCAAATTGCGTGCCGCTCAGGCCGGCCTTCTCGGTGACATCGGTAAAAGTGCCGTCGCGATTGTTTTTGTAGAGGGCATTGCGAACAGGTTTGGTCGGTTTCCAAAAATCGGACGGCCCGCTGTTGACAAGGAAGATGTCCATCCAGCCATCGTTGTCGAAGTCCAGGAAGGCGCAGCCCGGGCCAAGTGTTTCCGGCAAATAGTGGTCCTGCGAGAAAGCGTTGTCATGTACCCAGGAAATCCCGCTTTTCGATGGAGGAATGTCAACAAACAGAGGGGGAACCGCGTCGGCGGATTGACTCCACAAATGAGATGTCCCAGCAGCGAGACCCGATGCCGCGGCGAGCCAAAGCCATCTTCTTCTGGTTAGATTCATGGTGGACTAAGGCAGCCAACTACTGCGATTTCACTCCCGGTTGTTTCGCCTGAGCTTCCGCGGTCAATTTCTCCACGATCTCGCGCTCCCGTTTGCCGTCTTCGGGCCGCTTCAAGCGAAAGTATGCAATCGAGAGCGAGACGTGCGCTTCGGTAAATTCCGGCGACTCTTTGACGATGGATTCCAGGTGCGCACGCGCCTGGTCAAATTTCCCTTCAGAAATTTCTATGGCTGCAACCTGATAGCGTACTCCCAAATCCCCGGGGCGGGTCTGCAACGCTCGCTCGAGATATTTTTTCGCTTCACCGTAATTCTGGTCTTTGCGAAGCATCGCTCCAATTTGCAGATTGGACTGGAAGTTGTAGGGATCAACCGCGAGTTCCGCCTTAAATTCTTTCATCGATTCTTCTGGGCTGCCGGTCACAGACAGAGTCTGAGCATAGAGCATGTGAACTTCGGGCAAATTCGGGTTTAGTGCTATCGCTTTTGCGAATTCATCGCGTGCGCCAGCGAAATCTGCCACGCCGAATTTTGCAGTACCCAGCATCAAATGCGCTTCGGCGGATTCACCATTGCGCAGAATCCGGTCCACCAATACCTGTCCCTTTTCTACTTGCTTGTCGCGGATCAATGCCGTGCCCAGCAAGTAGGCCACGGCCAAATTCTCAGGATCAGTTTTCTCCACTGGCTCCAGAATACTTATGACATCTTTGTTCTGGTCCATTCTTAAATAACAGTCGGCCAGTAAGAGCGTGGCTTGCTGATTGGTGGGAGCTTCGCGATGTACTCTTGACAATTCGGTAGCTGCGTCGGCGACGCGGCCCATCTTGTAGTAGGCAAGCGCCAAATTCAGTCGTGTACTCGTGCTCGAAGGAGCATCTCTGAGCACCTTTTTATATTCGACGATGGCTTCGTCGAATCGCCCCAGTCCAGCCAGTGCAGCGCCCAGGTTTGAGCGGATCGGTGTCGCTTTCGGGTCAATCTTTAGGAATTCGCGATATCCCTTGACCGCACCTTCAAGATCTCCGGCCTTCTGCCGGTTCATCGCATCCTGCACCAGAGCCTGCGGAGATTGCTGGGCAGTTGCTGCAAGAGCTAAGAAAAGCAGAAGGGTCGGTTTCCACATGGAGTCACCGGGTTTGCTGCGCTTTGACAGGAGTACGCGCTTTAGCTAGTGCCGCTTCCAGTTGCTCCGGCTTGAACTCCTGTTCACCGAGGCCGGTGCTGAAAATGATCCGGCCGTGTGTGTCCAGCAAATAGGCCTTGCTCGGCCAGGCTGCGTAAGCTTTTTCTGCTCCTCCGTTCATGGTATCAAGAAGGGTGGGAAATTCTATGTGCAGTTTGCGCACGCACATGGTGGCGTGGTCGCTGCGTTCGTCCAAACTTTTGGCGGGTTGCAGCGTGATACCCTCTCGTTGATTTTGCGTGCTGGCCCAATCCTGCGTGGAGTGAGCCTCGCGAATATAGATGAGAAAAAACGGGACATCGTTTTTGTATTCGGGATAAAGACGGTTGAGTGTGCTGGCGGCTCCGCGGAAATTTGGGCAGGTATAACTTCCAAACACCAACAACACAGGTCCTGTATGCCGCAGATCAGTGAGAGTGGCGGATTCTTCCGACCCCATTTTGGTTACAGTGAAATCCGGTGCTTGCTCTCCAGTTTTTGGGCCGCTGTCCGAGCTAGTTTTTGACTGTAAGCGCGCCATCACGACTTTCTCATGCTGCACTTGCGCTGGCAGATGTAAGGCTGCATAAACTTCTGAAAGGCGTTGATGGATACCGTATGACTCCGGCCATGTCTTTTCGCCTGCTTCCAAAGTACTTCTCGCCTTCATCAGTTGGTTGTTTCCCACTTCCAAATCAGCAAGCGCGAGTTTTGCGGGAAGGGAATCCGGCCTGACCTGAAGAGCTTGGTGGATCAACGGTTCAGCCTCAGTCCACTGCTTGCGCGCAACCAGAATCTGCGCGAGGTAAAGGTTCGCTTCGAAGTGGTTGGGATCGGACGCCAGCTGTTTGCGAAACGCCGCGGCTGCAGCATCCGGATCACCCGTGTTCAATAACGCTAGCCCGTAAAAGGCTTGCAGGTCGGGTACATCTGGGTTCAGTTCGATGGCACCAGCAAATTGCTTCACCGCGGCAGGGAAGTCCTGTGCAACCAGCATCTGACTGCCCAACATGAAGCGAGCTTCCGCGGAATCGCCGTTACGAAGAATTTTGTCGACACGTTGTTGTCCTTCCTGCACCTGTCCGTCGCGTAGCAGCGCCATGCCCATCATGTATGCAATCGCAAGATTGTCGGCACTGGCCTGTTCGACAGGCTTTAACAACGCGATCACGTCACGATTCTGGCCCATCCGCAACTGGCAGTCACCTAGCAGCATGATGGTTTGCAGATTGTCAGGCGCAATTTCATGGGCTTTGGAAAACGTCTGCGCCGCTTCCGGGATACGTCCTGCTTTGTAGTAAGCGAGCCCCAGATTGAGCAGAATGCCAGAGGTCCCCGGTGCGAGTTCGAGCGCCCTGTTATATTCTGTGGCAGCTTCACCATAACGGCCCATGTGCGACAACAGCACACCAAGATTGGAGTGTGCCGCTACTTCATTGGGACGCTCTGCCAGAAATTGGCGATAGTCCTGGATGGCACCCTCCATATCTCCAGACTGCTGCAATTCGATTGCATGGCGCAGTAATTCCTCCGGCGAGGGATTAGTCTGTGCTGAGAGACTAGCAGCGAGGAGGACTCCGAGGACCCGCAGGCGATACATAAGCTCTGTTCAGGATACAAGAAAATGGGATAGCCGAAGCCATCCCATCGCAAATTGCAGTGGCTCAGCTCCTCTGTCAGAAGAAGAACTTCACCACAAACTCCATCGTGCGCGCACCCTGTTTAACAGTGGCTGTGCCAAAGTTTGCGTTTGTCTGGGTGATCTGTTGTGTAACTGGGTCTTGATGGAATTGCAGAGTCAAATTGCCGCTATCCGGGAACGACCACAACGCATGGTTCAAGAAGTTGTATGCCTGTACACGGAATTGAAGCTTCTTTGATTCCGTGATGTTGAAGTTCTTGAACAATGCAAGGTCGGAGGTAAAGTACCCCGGCCCGTATGCAACTGGCAGCAGTGTCGGGCCATTCTGCCCCACCACGGTCGGAGCTGCAAAGCAATTGGGGTTGATGTATTGATGGGATCCTAAGTTTGATGTCGGGTCACAGGTAACGACTGGGTTCAATTGCGCTCCGTTGGTACCCAGGATGGATTGGTTGTTAATCTGAATTCCATTTGGGTTTGTCGCACTGACCGAACCTGGAATGATCGCATTGTTTAGCTGCATGTTGAAGTTGGTATTGGCGTTGTAGCCTCCGCTGTAGGTTAGGTTGGCACCACTTTGGAGCTGGGTAATTCCGGAGATTTGCCAGCCGGCGGTTGCGCCTTCAAGGAAGCCATGAGCGTGTAGCGGATTCCCAAGATCGATCGAGTAGGCAATATTGAATAGCTGCCTGCGGTCGGTTGGTTGAACGCCATAGTTGGCGCGCAGATCAAAAGGATTGATGGACGCACCAGATCCCTGGGTAACGATGCCCAACGATTTCTGCCATGTGTAGTTAGCTTGGATCGTGTATCTGCCGCGGTTCCGGGCCCATGTGATCTGCATGGCGTTGTAGTTGCCATACAAATTGTTGGTCGCACGGTTGAGGTCGCCATACCCAAGCGCCGTTGTGGGATCGCTTGGGTCGGGGATATTCAGCGGCCGATATAAATCTGGCTTAGCAGTGGCAGGATTTGGCGCTGAAAGCATGGCTCCAAGTGGCACCAGGTTGATGTTGCTCCCGGCTCCTCCGCTACTGGCCAAGTCTCTACTGCGGTTTCCCACGTATGCTACTTCCAGCAAGCTCGTCCATGGCATACGTTGCGCGACGGTGAAGCTCCAGCTATCCGTATAAGGCTGACGATCATCATTTTCATCCACCGCAGCCGGAGCAGCTGGTGCGGCCGTGAATGGAGTCGTGGCGAGATTCTTCGCGAATACAGGTCCACCAAGGCTTTGTGGGGTTAGAGTAACCGTGGCTGATCCGGCAGAGGCATCTAAGCCATTGGTGAATTGGCCGGAATGATAGTAGAAACGACCCCAGCCACCACGCAACACCGTTTTTCCCGTGCCAAATAGATCGTAAGCAGCTCCGAACCGCGGCTGCCAGAAAGCAAACCTGGTTGGGAATCCTCCGAGTGGAACTGAGCTGTCTATCGCATGCCACTTGAATCCGCAGAATGTACCGGTCGGGGGTGGGGCTGCACAGCTGGGATTGTATTGTGACTGATCGAATATGGAGTACCCAAAGTTTTCGTTGTCTATCCAAGGTGAAAAGTGCGTTAGGCGCAAGCCGAGATCAAGGGTTAACCGCGGGAGTACCTTCCATGAGTCTTGGACGAAACCTTCCACCGTGTTGTAAGAAATATCGTTAATGCGGTTGAAATTCGTTTCCTGATATTGCGACATGTTCCCGGTCAGCATGTCCGCGTAAGCATTTCCATATGTATTGGTATTGCTCGACGGAACAAATTGCATATAGCCGTTGGTGTTGTTATTTGCTGGCTGGGCATTGCGGATCCATTCGTAGAAGAAGCCGGCTTTGATGGTGTGATTTCTTACCACTTTGGTGAACGTGTCGCTCACGCTGGGCATGTATTTGTTCGCGTAGAGTCCCGACGATGCACCACCCGCCTCGAAACCCCCGGGGTTAAAGATAAGAGCTGCTTCGCCTGATCCTCCGTTTCCACCGAAGGAGGGAATCTGGGCTACGCCATTGTTAAACAAGCCGGCGTAGGTGTAGCCGACGGTCGCGCGGGCAACTTTGCTCGGGTCGGCGAACACGTTGGGGAATCCCACAAATGTATAGGCCATGACGACTTCGTTCGTCATGGTCGGGCTGAAGACATGCGTAATCGTTCCTGACCACGAATCAGACTTGTTTCTGCCTTGAATCGGGCTTGGGTACGGGACTTGGTCTGACTGACGCCACCAGAGTCCTACCGGGAATTGCTGAACTTCCCGCTGATAGTTGTACCGGACGAAAACCTTGGTGCTTTCACTGATGTTGTAGTCGACACGCGTCGCCCATTGGCGATTATTCTGGTCGAAAATCTGTGCTTGGACAAAATTGAACCCACCGTTCGAAGTGGGATCGGCATTTGCCGCCGGATAAAGCTTCATCAATGCCTGCATATTGGGATCGATGAGATTGGAAGGTACTGTGGTACCGCCAAAGGTTGTCGTTGCATTTCCGTTAAGCGGGTTTCCTCCCGGTCCCTCCTTGGCTATTTCGGCAGCTGAAAAATCACCGTTGATCTCTCCTGCAGTTGGAACGATGGCCCGCAGAAGTCCTGTGTCGAGCGTTTGATGGAAATACTCGAAACCAGTAAAGAAAAAGAGTTTATTGCGGTCCTTATTAAAGTTTGTCCCGGGGATTAAAACCGGGCCGCTAACCGAACCACCGGGATAGTAGTAGGAGTTCGCTGGTTGCTCGACCTTGTTGAAATTATTAAGCCAATCATTGGCGTTCAGAGCGTGATTTCGAGCAGAAAAGAAAGCACTACCGTGGAAATCTTGCCCGCCGGACTTTGTTACCGACGAGATGACGACCGGGCCTTTCTGGTTTTCAGCGCTGAAGTTTGATGTGAGGACCTTGAATTCCTGAACGAAGTCGGAATTAGGATTGACCGGCGTATCGCAATTGCAGCCAGGATCTGAAACGTGAGCGCCATCAGCTGTGATGTCGAGGCTGTTGACTGGCAATCCGTTGTAGGAGAACGCGGCGTTCAGGGGACTCTGGCTACCAGAGTCGCCGTTTGCATTAATCCCGATCGTCTGTCCGTTGTAATTCGCCTTGTTCTGTGTTCCGTTGGCGATGCCGAATCCCGGAACAATCTTGATGTACTCGGCGGCGTTGCTTCCAACCTGAGTGAAATTCTGCAGTTCTTTAGTTTCCAGCGTGAAAGATTTCTCGCCCGAATCCAACATAGCGACACTGGCGTCGGTAACGCTTGAGACTTCTATCGTCTGGCTGGTACTGCCAACGACAAGTGAAACATTGGTGTTGCGGCGTTCGCCGCCTCCTAGACGCACCTCTTCTGCTTTGTAGATTTGAAAGCCTGTGGCTTCGACGGTCAGAACATAAACGCCCACCGGTACTGATGCGAATGTGTAATACCCCTCTCCGTTGCTCACGGTTTCGCGGGTTGAACCGGACGCCGCATCCCTCAACATCACTTTCGCGTTGGGAACGACCGATCCGGATGGGTCGCTCACAATTCCGGTGAGAGTGGCGAAGATTCCCTGGCTCCAAAGGTTCGTGGTTAACAATACGAACAAGGCGATGGGAGCGAAGATCTTTGTAGTTCTAGCCATAAAGCCTCCTACATGAATGTCTTAGGCTTTACCAGTAAGGAAGAGAATCTATCAACCTAGTAGTAGTTATGTAGGAGTTAACGAGCTGCGTTAACGGTGAGATAACCCATTTATTATTAATCGTTTAATGGTTTAACTACATGGATGCGGTTTGCCTAAGAAAGCTTCCTCGTAAAGAAAATCGCCACCGCTAAGTGCTTGAAAGTTCGCTTGGGGTAGGAGTAGCCTTTCTCTAATTCCCGTGTTGGCTGCTGCCGATTTCCGTGAAGAACGGGCGGAGCTCCAGGCCCTGATTGCCACCGGCATGTTTGATCGTGCCCCTCATCTGCTGAATTTCCTAACTTATGTTTGTGCGCGTTCGTTCGAAGGGCACTCCGGCCAAATCAAGGAGTACACGATCGGTGTCGACGCATTGCGGCGTCCGCCGGATTTTGACCCGAAGAAGGACTCAATTGTCCGGGTAGAAGCACACCGCTTGCGGAAACGCCTTGAAGAATATTATGCCGCTGAAGGCGCTGCGCATCGGGTACGTATAGTCATTCCTCAGGGACAATATGCGCCGCGCTTTATTGTGCAAGAGCCTCTGGTCAAGGCTATCCCAGACACAATACCAAGTGCCTTGCCACCAATCGTCTCGCCGGCGGACGACGCTCCCGAGAACCAAGTTCCGCCATCCGTTGCAAATAAATCGTGGATCCGCAGCCATTGGGTGGGCCTCGTGCTAGTTCTGTGTGCGGTGGCAGCGATATCGTACTGGCGAAAAGTCCACAACGTCGCTGCTAGCCGTCCTACTGCTCCCATCGTTGCCTCGGTAGCAATGCCATCGGTTTCGTCCACCCTGCCGGTACCGAGTGAATTCCGCATGCTCGCCGGGTATTCAGGGAAGTCCATTACCGATCAGCAAGGCCATGTCTGGAGTCCCGACGCGTATTTCAGCGGCGGCGTCGCATCCTCGATCTCGAACGGGCGCGTGATTGAAGGTGCGCCGGAATCACAGCTACTACAGACTCAGCGTTCCGGCGAATTCCGCTACGATATTCCGCTTGCCAAAGGAACCCACGAGCTGCGCTTGCATTTCGTGGAGACTGAATTCGGGCTCGGCAACCGACAAGGCGGCGGGGAAACCGCGAGAATGTTTCGCCTGCAGATAAACGGGGAAGACGCACTGCCGTGGCTTGATCCCATTGCCGAAGCCGGCGGGCCGAACCGGTTGCTGGTCAGAGTTTTCAAAGATGTGACACCAGCGGAAGATGGCAAGCTGCGTCTTGTCTTTAAACCATTTGCAAACGTTTCCCGTCAGGTCAACTCGCCGGCGATTCTAAGTGCCTTGGAAATTTTGCAGAGTAAACCGGGATTCATCCATCCTGTGCGCATTGTTACCCAGGACCATCCGGTTACAGATGTTGATGGTCATAGCTGGTCCGCAGATGAATACTACTTCGGAGGGATGCGTGCCTACCGCGATGAGCCGGTAGTGAATGCGCACGACAAGGCTCTGTACCGCGGCGAGCGATACGGCAATTTTTCCTATCACATTCCCTTGGCACGCGGAAAATTCCGCTTGAAGCTCTACTTTGCAGAAACATGGTTCGGCACTCCCGCTTCCCAGGAACCGGCTTTAGGTTCGCGCCGCTTTGACGTATACGCAAACGGCGCTTGTCTGCTGCGGAACTTTGAAATTGCCAAAGAAGCTGGTGTGAACCGGGAAATCGTAAAGGTCTTCGAGAATCTACAACCCAACGCCCAAGGCGCGCTGTGGCTTGAGTTCGTTCCGATCAAGAACTACGCCGAAGTAAACGCGATCGAAATCGAACAGACAGAATAATCACCCGCATCATTTCTGAATTTGAATCTCAACTGCGTTACGCGATGCGGGCAAAGTCATCGTGACCGTTTTCGCCTCGGCCTCAAACTTCCAATCTGAAATCTGCTGCTGATTGACGGCAACGCCGTGCGGTGCACCGTTCATTCCAAAGAAAACAAACTTTACCTGTTTCCACCATGGATTGTAAGTCCCTTGCGGGCTGGAGAGATTCAATCGCAAAGCATCCGGACGCGAATCGCAGGTGAATCGCACGCGATAGAAATCTCCGCGCGTGTAAGCCAGCGAATTACCGTCGTCCTGATACAGGGAACCATGACAATCCGGGCCGGGGTAGACGGAAATCTGCAGCGGTCCCTGAGGAGTTTCATCCAAGTTCTGCACCACGGGCTGTTGCGGGAGGATTGAGCCGGCGCGAACATAAACCGGAAGCGTATCGAGCGGCGGATCCACCATCTTTGATTCGCCCGGTACAGGCTGGCCGCTCCAAAAGTCATACCAGTTTCCGCCGGGCAGCTGAACCTCGTAGGCACCGACAAACTCGATAACTTTCGGCGCAACCAGCAAGCT
>Ga0105239_10002399_pt1 | contig 23896 bp, 24 predicted proteins | sample KBSC44metaG_FD_92761 | JGI IMG/M metagenome (GOLD analysis project Ga0105239, IMG submission 92761) | Corn rhizosphere microbial communities from Kellogg Biological Station, Michigan, USA - KBS C4-4 metaG | ecosystem: Host-associated > Plants > Roots > Rhizosphere > Soil | place: Michigan, USA...
ACCAGCGGTTGGATGCCCTGCGCCTCGTATGCCATGAACTTCAGCACTCCAAACCACGCGAGCACCACGACCAGCCCGTATCGCGCGAGTATGGCCCCCACGGCGTCGTTGGGACGGTTCATGACGAATTGCTCCCTTTGCTCGGAATCGAAACGCGTACGTCCCTTCCGTGCGGCGCGAACTCCGAACCGTTACACGATCAGCCGACGAGCCTGACGATCGCGCCCATCGGGATGGGCAGCCAGCCGGGCCTGTGCCTGGCTTCGTACCCCACCTCGTAGACCGCCTTGTCGAGTTCGTAGGCGGCGAGGAGATCGGGCTGGCCGGCGGGATCGGCGCCGCCTGCGGCCGCATAGCCCTCGCAGAACGAGGTGCTGTTGCGTTCCACCCATTCACGGGCCCGCGCGGCGAGCTGTTTGTCCTGCCGCGGATCACCACCGCGCTCGACGAGCCGCTGGTAGGCGGCGTACTCGTAGGACCGCAGCACGCCGGCGACGTCACGCAGCGGGGTGTCGGGTCGCCTGCGGTCGGCCAGCGGCTGCCCCGGCTCGCCCTCGAAGTCGATCAGCAGCCACCGCTCGGGGGTGCGCAGCACCTGGCCGAGGTGAAGGTCGCCGTGCATCCGCTGGACGGTGATCGTCTCGTCGGCGAGCTTTCGGTACCGCTCCTCGATGGTCGTGACGTACTGCTGCAGGTCGGGCACGGCTGCCGCGACGGCGTGCAGCCGGTCAAGCAGGGCGTCGGTCGGGAACGGAACCCGTGACGTGTCGAGTTCCTCGGCCAGCGTCTGGTGCACCGAGGCGACGGCCTCTCCGAGCCGGTAGGACTCGCCCGCGAAGTCGCCGCCGACCTCGTCGGCGTAGAGGTCGCCCTCGGCGAACAGGTCGCGCGTGCTCGCCATCGCCATGTCCCAGCCCTCGGCCGCGTTGGCCGCGAACTCGGTCACCATGCCGAGTGCGTACGGTTCGTCGTCGAGCGTCGCCTCGTACGACCCGAGCAGGCGGGCCACGTGTGGGTTGCCCGCACGGGCAAGCACCCGGTTGAGCTCGATGTCGGGGTTCACCCCCGGGGTGACGCGGCGGAACACCTTGAGGACGGCGGCGTCCTCGAACACCACGCTGGTGTTGCTCTGCTCGGCGCTCGACACCCGCGCCGCCTTGTCCACCGGCAGCTCGGCGTCGGGTTCGCGGGCGAACCGCAGCGGGCCAACGATGGCCGACCGGTCGACCAACGCCAGCAGTTCACGTGCGGCGCGGGGGTCGTAAAGCGCGTCGTAGGCGGTGTGTCCGCCATGCTCGTCGCCGACGCTGCCGATGGTCGCGACGTCGCTGTACTCGTCGATGGGCGCCATGCCCCAGCGGATCAGCAGTTGGTAGCGCTCGGAGGAGCCGTCGGTGTACTGGACGTCCAACAGCACCAGATCGAGGTCGTCCCGCAACGACACCACTTGGCCTGGCCGCACCTCGGCGAAGTCCCTACCCCGTCCGGCGTACCAGCGTTGCGACGGCAGCCATTCGGTCCACGGCAGCTGTCCCTGCGCGCTCATCGGGGCCCTCGGCTCTTCGCGCGAGCGCTCATCGCAAATCCTCCGTTTCTCGTAGCGGTTCCCGGAGTTGAAACCAATAGAACCCATGTCCAGGCAGCGTGAGCATGTAGGGCAGGTGGCCGATCGCGGGGAACTCGACGTGCCCGGTCATCTCCACCGGCGAATAACCGGTCCACTGCTGCAGATTCAGCTCGATGGGCTGCGGGAACCGGGACAGGTTGTTGACGCACACCACGGTGTCGACCTCGCCGTCGCGGTCCAGTTCGCGGACGTAGGCCAACACCGAAGGGTTGGAACCACCCAACTCGCGGAACGTGCCGATCGCGAACGCGTCGTGCCTGCGCCGCACCGCCAGCATGGTGCGGGTCCAATTCAACAACGAGGTGGACGCGTCCCGCTGCGCCTCGACGTTGACCGATTGATAGCCGTAGATCGGGTCCTGGTTGGGAGGCAGGTACAGCCGCCCGGGATTCGCCGTCGAGAAGCCGGCGTTGCGATCCGGTGTCCACTGCATCGGGGTGCGCACGCCGTCGCGGTCGCCGAGCCAGATGATGTCGCCCATGCCGATCTCGTCGCCGTAGTACAGCACCGGCGATCCGGGCAATGAGAGCAGCAGCGCGGTGAACAGCTCGATCTGGTTGCGGTCGTTCTCCAGAAGCGGCGCAAGCCTTCTGCGGATGCCGACGTTGGCCTTCATCCGCGGATCCTTGGCGTACTCGGCGTACATGTAGTCACGCTCTTCGTCGGAGACCATCTCGAGGGTCAGCTCGTCGTGGTTGCGAAGGAAGATGCCCCACTGCGCCATGTCGGGGATCGCGGGCGTCTGCGCCAGGATCTCCGAGATCGGGAACCGCGACTCGCGTCGCACCGCCATGAAGATGCGTGGCATCAACGGGAAGTGGAACGCCATGTGGCACTCGTCGCCGCCGGTCGCCGGATCACCGAAGTATTCGACGACGTCGGCGGGCCACTGGTTGGCCTCCGCCAACAGCACCCGGCCTGGGAACTCGTCGTCGATCACCTTGCGGCAGTGCTTCAGGAAGGCATGCGTCTCTGGCAGGTTCTCGCAGTTGGTGCCCTCGCGCTCGAACAGATACGGCACGGCGTCCAGCCGGAAGCCGTCGATGCCGAGGTCCAGCCAGAACCTCAGCGCGTCGAGCATGGCCTCCTGGACGGCCGGGTTGTCGTAGTTCAGGTCGGGCTGATGGGAGAAGAACCGGTGCCAGTAGAACTGCTTGCGCACCGGGTCGAACGTCCAGTTGGACTCCTCGGTGTCGACGAAGATGATCCTGGCGTCCTGGTAGACCTGGCTGGTGTCACTCCACACGTAGAAGTCGCCATAGGGCCCTTCGGGATTGCGCCGCGACTCCTGGAACCACTCGTGCGAATCGGAGGTGTGGTTCATCACCAGGTCGGTGATGACCCGGATTCCCCGCCGGTGCGCGGCATCGAGCAGGGCGACGAAGTCGTCGACGGTGCCGAATTCCGGCAGCACCTTGTAGAAGTCGCGGATGTCGTAGCCACCGTCACGCAGCGGTGAATCGTAGAAGGGCGGCAACCAAAGACAGTCGACGCCAAGCCATTTCAGGTAGTCGAGCCGGTCGGTCAGCCCACGCAGGTCACCAGACCCGTCGGCGTTGGAGTCGTTGAACGCACGGACCAGCACCTCGTAGAACACGGCGTGCTTGAACCAGGTGCGATCTTCCGGGAGCGTCCGTGCGTGGCTGTAGTCGTCCGCGTTCGGGTGCTCGACGATTCCGTCGGTTCCAGTGGTTTGATCCATCAAGGTTCAAACCTACCCATCTTGGGCGTGTTCAATCAGCCGCCGGCTCAGCTTCCTTGACGGGCAGGTCTCCCGCCTCGATCCGGCCTGCCACCTCGTCGCGCAATGCCGTGGCCGCGGCAAAGTCGTCGGCGTACCTGGTGGCGACGTGTTCGCCCTTCCTGTTGATCTGAACGGGCCAGCGCGCAGCGCCAAGCACTCGCAGCAGCAACACGATTGGCATGACGACGAGTTCGGCGAGCAGTTCGATCAGCGAGACCGCGACGAACAGCAGCGCCAACACCGAGTACAGCAGCACCTTGCCGATGCCCGCCACGGCCCACACGATGAAGGCCACGGCGATCAGGATCGCCTTCAGCAGGAAGTTCTTCGGCAGACCGGCGTCCGACGACTCGCTGTCTTCGGTGGCCGCCTCCGAATTGGCAGGCTGGTCGGGCGAGCTGTGCCAGGCGTCGATGAGCGACGCCCTTCTGCGCCAGGGATACCACTGGCGCCGCACGCGCCAGCGAACGCCCGCCGGGTCGACGACTTCTCCAGCTGCCACGCTGACGATCTTCCCTCAGAACGCGTCGTCGGCGCTCCAGACCCGGTCGGCGGTAGGCGCCGCGGTCTTGGTCAGCACCAGCCATCCCAGGGTCGCGACGCCGAGCAGCACACAGACGTCGGCCGCGTTGAACGTCGGTGACCATCCGAAGGACAGGAAGTCCACCACCGCACCGCGCAACGGCCCGGGCGCACGGAAGACGCGGTCGGCCAGGTTGCCGACGGAGCCACCGAGGACGAGGCCGAGCCCGACGGCCGCCACCGGTGAAACCACGCTGCTGCCCCGCCAGGCGACGGCGCCCACGACGGCACACACCAGCAGCGTCAACAACGCGGGCTGACCCTCGCCCCAGGCCAGTGCCGCGCCCGAGTTCCTGATCAACACACACGAAACCGATTCGCCGAACAGCGAGACCCGTTCGCCGGGAGTCAGCATGCCCACCGCGAGGGCCTTGGTGACGACGTCGATGACGAGCACCACCGCCGCGGTCATCACGAACAGCGCAGCCCGAGACCCACTCGCTGGTCGCGCACTCACGCGCCCATCATGTTCGCCGACGGCCACGCGTCCCTATCTCGAGGTGACGCGGGGATGAACGGCAAACGTCCAACTGGCGAGCGAAGCGACGGGACTACTGCAGGAAGCGAGATGCCTCTGCGCGGAGGTAGCGTCCCGAGTTCGCCTGCCGGAAGCCGATCGCGCCACCGCTCGCGGTGATCGCCAACAGCCCGGCAACACCGGGCAGCGCGACGACGGCGAGTTCGCCCACCCGTGCGGTGCGGAGGTACTGCGGGAAGCCCTGCCGGTAGGCGGTGTTGCTCATCGGCGCGGTGCTGCCGCCGGGGGCGGCCTCGCCTGCCTGCACCGAACCCTGCGTGACGGAACGTCCCTCGGGGGCACGCACGCCTGCGGTTCCTGCCCCGATTACCGGTGTGGTCCCGCCCGCGGGCAGCACTTCCGTCAGCGGGCGTGGCGGCCCGAGCTTGATGTTGGGAAACGCCGTCGGTGCTTGCAGCACAGGCACTTCCGCAGAACCGTCCGGCTTCGGCGCGGAGCCCGCGGTGTCGATGACGGGCTCTTCCTCGGTGATCTTCAGCGTCGGCTTCGGCCGCGGGTGGTACGGCGCGTAGGCCTCCGACGCCAAGTCGTTGAGGTTGGACACCGTGTCCTGAACGGACGAGTAGGCCGATTCCGGGTCGGTCAGGTTGACCGACCACTGCCGGTCGGACGTGCCAGGGATCGTCGGCACGGGAACGGAGATGGGTGGCGCGCCTGGCAGCGCGATCTCGGCACTGCTGCCAACCAAGTTCTTCTCCGGTGCCTTCTGGTCGGGGTCGACCTTGGGAAGGCCCGGGATCTTGACGGTGGGCAGCTTGGGCAGCTGGGGAGGCCTGCCGTTGCCGAAGATGCTGCGCGGTCGCTGCAGGGCATCGCGCAGGTGATCGAGCGGGCCCCGCGGGCCCGACGTCGGCCCAGGAGGGCTGGTCGGGCCGGGTTCGCTGGTCTGGCCGGGGTCGGGAGGATTGCCAGGGTCGTCCGGTTCGGCACCGGCGATGCCTGCGCCCGCGCCGCCGATCACGACCGTCGCACAGAGCACGCCAAGACACTGCGCAACGCGGCTGACGATGGTCGGCACGGCCCTCTCGCTTCTGGTGAACGGATGTCGAGCGTTTAGCCGATTCTGGCACATTGTGCTGGTCGAACCCGAAGGAAATCGTTGCCAGACGACTGCCCTGTAGGGTCGCCGACGTGGCATCCCGCGACCATGGTGACCCGGGCGATGCCCCGTCCGTCCCACCTCCGCTGAACCCCGTCGTCAACTCCGTGCGCCCGTCGGCCGCCGAGGAGGCGCGCACCATCGCGGCGTCGACGAACACCGCAACGTTGGCATCGTTGACCGCCGCAGGTGACCCGTGGGCGTCGTTCGTCACGTACGGCCTGCACGACGGCGCGCCGGTGCTGTGCTTGTCCAACATGGCCGAACACGGCCGCAACCTCGCAGGCGATCAGCGCGCCAGCCTGTCGATCGTCGCACCGGCAACCGAGGGCGACCCGCTCGCCAACGGACGCATCACGCTTGCCGGTGTCGTGGAGCGGCCTTCGGGCGACGAGCAGGCCGCGGCACGGCAGGCCCACCTCGATGCCGTGCCCGCCGCCAAGTACTACGTCGACTACGGCGACTTCACGCTGTGGGTGCTGCGCGTGCACCGGGTCCGCTGGGTGGGCGGCTACGGCCGGATGGACTCCGCCACCGCAGAGGACTACGCGGCGGCCCAGCCCGATCCGGTCAAGCCCACCGCGAAGGGCGCCATCGAGCACCTCAACGCCGACCACGCCGCGGCCCTGCTCGCGATGGCTCAGACGCTCGGCGGCTACCCCGACACCACGGAAGCCACCTGCACGGGCGCCGACCGCTACGGGCTCGATCTGCGGGTGGCCACCGAGCGCGGCGTGGCCTACACCAGGGTCGGATATCCGGCACCGATCGACTCGATGGGCGAATTGCGCGCTGCCACAGTCGAGTTGGCGCGCCGCGCCAGAGAGGGCTGACCGCTTCGGATTACGCGGGTCGCGGGCCGATACGATCGCCGTATGCCCGACCGCACGGATACCTGGCAAGCCGCCTTCGACCTGGTTCGCACCCGTGGGCACGAGCGCCGCGACGAGCCGTTCAAGTTGGCAAGCGGCCAGCTCAGCCACGACTACATCGACGGCAAGTGGGCCGTCAACACCGGGGATCGGTTGGCGACCGTCAGCAGGGCCATCGTCGATCTCGCGGCGAAGAGTGGCATCGAGTTCGACGCCGTCGGTGGCCTCACCATGGGCGCCGATCCGCTGGCCATCGGCATCGCGCTGGTGACCGGCAAGGCCTGGTTCTCGGTGCGCAAGGAGCAGAAGCAGCGCGGTCACGAGCAGTGGATCGAAGGCACCCGGCTCGAACCGGGCACCCGCGTGCTGTTGGTCGACGACGTGATCAGCACGGGGGGCTCCACCGAGAAGGCCCTCGAGCGGATCCTCCCGCTCGGGGTGGTCGTGACCGGGGTGATCCCGATGGTCGATCGTGGTGACGTCGCGGCCAAGCGATTCGCCGCCCGCGGCATCCCGTTCGCGGCGCTCGTCACCTATCGGGATCTGGGCATCGACCCGGTTCGCGACGTCTGACCGGTCGGCGTCAGCCGATAGCGTTGGCCCAGTTGGCCTTTAGGTACTCGGTGGCCCTCTTGTTCTGCTCCACCGAGACGAACATCGCCGCTCCGTCGACCGGCGGCAGCACCCGGTAGGCATCGTGGTCGATGGTGCCCTTGGTGACCATCGTCTCGGCCCGCACCGGACGGGCGCCGCCCTGCAGGTAGAGGTTCTGACCTTCGTCGCTGTAGAGGAACTCCTGCCACAGCCTGGCCGCGGCGGGGTGCGGCGCATCCTTGCTGATCGCCTGGAAGTAGTACCCGGCCACCGCGGCGTTCCGCGGGATGACCACATGCCACGACGGCAGCTTCCTGGTCTCGGCGACGTTGAGGTAGTCCCAATCGATCACCACCGGCGTCTCGCCCGATTCGATGGTCGCGGGTGTCGGGTCGATCGGCAGGAAGTTGCCCGCCTGACGCAGCTTGCGGAAGAACTCGACGCCAGGGGCGATGTCGTCGGGTGAGCCGCCTTGGGACACCGACACCATCATCACGCCGAGGAAGGCCGCCCCCGATTTCGTGGGATCGCCGTTGAGGGCGACCTTGCCGTTGAACTCCGGTCGCAGCAGGTCGTCGACGCCCATGATCGGCGGCACCTTGGCCGAGTCGAACCCGATCGACATGTAGCCGCCGTAGTCGTTGACCCAGGTGCCGTCGAGATCCTTGAAGGCATCGGATACGTCGCCGAACGTCGTCACCCGGTACGGCGCGAACAGCGCGGTGTTGGCCAGCGCGGCCGACTGGCCGACGTCGAACACGTCCGGCGCGCTGGGCTTGCCCTTCAGCTGGACGGCGTTTTCGATCTCGCCCTGGCTGGTGGCATCGGGCTGCGCCGGGTGCACCTCGATGCCGTACGCGTCTTCGAACGCCTTGATGATGGCGCCGTAATTGGCCCAGTCGGGCGGCAGGGCGATGACGTTGAGGTGGCCCTCCTTCTTGGCGGCCGCGACCAGTCCGTCGATTCCGCCGAAGTCTGCCGCCGAGGTCGCCTCGCGCGCCTTCACCCTCGATTCGGTGGTCTCACCGTCGCCGTCCTTCTCCTGCGGCGCGCACCCGGCGAGGCCACCGGAGACGAGCAGGACGATGGCGCTCACGGCCGCCACGAGCCGAGATTTGTTCATCGAACCGGACCTTACCTGGGCTTCCGGCATGCTTCGCCCCGTCGCCACGCCGCGTCAATTTGCGCCGTATCGCACGTTTGCCCTGGTAGCCGCCTACCATCACGGGGTGGCGGAAAGTGGGGCCTCTGGCGACTCCGACTACGCGGGGGATTACCGGTTGGACGAACCGGTCGACACCGACCGGCTCGCCATGCCGGTGCAGGAAGACCTGGCCGAACCGGAACCGGGTGAGACGGCCGACGATTTCGGCTACCTGTTGGACGACGCGGCCGGCGACCAACACGACGTCGCACCCGCTGACGGCGCCGCCCCCGACGACGGTTGGGACGGGCCAGGATGGACGGGCTGGGAGGACGCGCAACCGCTCGACCCCGAGGCCAGCGGCGAACTGTTCGGGGACCAGTACGCAGACCAGCACGACGATCCGTGGGCGGATCAGTACACGGACGACTACGCAGACCCGGCGGTGGACCGCTTCGACGCGTTCAATGCGAACACCTGGCATTTCAAGGCCCCGCCGACACCGTGGTACCGCACTCGGCAGGCGCTGATCGCGCTGGCCGCGGTGGCGGCGGCGATCGTCGCACTGGTCGTCTCGGTCGTACTGCTCGCCCTTGGCGGCTCTTCGGACACCGAGCAGACCCCGACCAGCGACACGTCGACGACGCCGACCACCGCCGCGAGCACGTCGGACACCACCAGCGCACTGCCGCCCCCGCCACCACCCCCGCCGCCGACGTCGGCGCCGTCGTCGGTCGCGCCACCGGTCTACAACGGGCCGCGCTATGAACCGCGGCCGAGCAAGCCACCGGAGATCGGTGTCACCCGCACGCCGGTCACCCGCACGCAGCTCAGCGTTGCGCCGCAACCACGCCCTGGCTCACAGCACCGATGACCGATTTCGACGCCGAAGGATCGTTCTCCGCGTCTGGCGTGGCCGTACTGGCGACGGTCGGTTCGGACTCGGTTCCGCACGTCGTACCCGTGGTCTTCGCAGTGAGCAGCGGAACCGAGGGCGCCAAGATCTACACCGCGGTCGACGCCAAGCGCAAGACCACCCATCGGCTGCGCCGGCTGGCCAACATCGCGGCCAATCCGCAGGTGAGTCTGCTCGTCGACCACTACGACGACGACTGGACGCAGCTGTGGTGGGTGCGTGCCGACGGGGTGGCCGAGATCCACGACACGGGCGAGGAAATGGCGGTCGGGTACGCGTTGCTGCGGCGCAAATACCGTCAGTACGACCGGATCGCATTGGACGGCCCCGTGGTAACCGTCGACGTGCAACATTGGTCATCTTGGCGCGCTTAGCAATATTTGCTGTAAACCGAACGTTAGTCCAAGAGTCGATTGCCGGACAAGCGTACGACGAATGGGCTCCGAGTTCCATTACTGCCATTCGGCGATAAATTTCTGCCAGCGGAATTAAACCCCTGACCTGTTGGTTTAACACCTCAGACCAGCTCGGTTCGTCCCGAGCGGGTCGGGGAAGCATCCGAACCGCGACGCCGGCACCACGGCTCGAGAGCGGATGAAGAGGAAGAAAGAAGTCAGCAGAATGAAGAAGCTTGGATTTGCCACCATCGTCGCCAGCGGTCTGGCGGCGGCCGTCCTCGGGCTCGCAGCGCCCGCCGACGCCGCTCCCAGCGGACCGGGCAACGCCCAAGACACCATCAGCAAGCTCGAAGCGCAGGGCTACAACGTGATCATCAATCACGTCGGCAACACCCCGCTGGAGCAGGCGTCCGTAGTCGCGGTTCGCCCCGGACAGACCTTTAGCCGCACCGACTCGGGAAACCCCGGAGACGACCTGACGACCACGGTCCTCGACAAGACCGTCTACGTCGACGTGAAGTAAGCGCCAACGTTCGAAGAGGGGCATCCCGAAAGGGGTGCCCCTCTTTCGTGTTCTGGTGACCCTTGTGCCCGTCCACTGTTTGGATGAAGGTGGATTGATAGGGCCCGAGGGGACGTCATGGCAGACAAGACGAACACAACCCAACTCAACGGCGCCGCCCCCACCGCGGACGGGCCGGCCTCCATCCGCAACGTGGTGCTCGTCGGACCGTCGGGCGGCGGCAAGACCACCCTCGTCGAGACCCTTCTGGTCGCCACCCGCGTGCTGACCCGCGCCGGATCGATCGCCGATGGCACCACGGTCTGCGACTGCGAGGACGCCGAGATCGAACAGCAGCGTTCGGTCGGGTTGGCGCTGGCGTCGCTGACGCACGAAGGCGTGAAGGTCAACCTGATCGACACACCCGGCTACGCCGACTTCGTCGGCGAGTTGCGGGCGGGCCTGCGCGCGGCGGACTGCGCGCTCTTCGTGATCGCCGCCAACGAGGGCGTCGACGAGGCGACCAGGTCGCTGTGGCTGGAGTGCAGCCGGGTCGGGATGCCGCGCGCGGTGGTGATCACCAAGCTCGACCACGCCCGCGCGGACTTCGACGGTGCCGTGGCCGCGGCCCGGAACGCGTTCGGCGACAACGTCCTTCCCCTGTGTGTGCCCGGCGACGATTGCGTGGTGGGGCTGTTGTCCGCCACCGACGACGCGGTCGCCGAGCTGCGCGGCACCCTGATCGAGGGCATCATCGAGGAGTCCGAGGACGAGACGCTGATGGAGCGCTACCTCGGCGGTGAGGCCGTCGAGCCGGCCCTGCTGACCGACGATCTCGAGAAGGCCATCGCCAAGGCGTCGTTCTTTCCGGTATTGCCCGTGTGCAGCACCAGCGGTGTTGGCACGAAGGAACTGCTGGACGTCATCGTCACCGGATTCCCCTCTCCCCCAGAGCATCCGACGCCTGAGGTGTTCACCCCCGCCGGTGCGGTGCGCGCGCCGCTGCCATGCGATCCCTCAGGGCCACTGCTCGCCGAGGTGGTGAAGACGACGTCGGACCCCTACGTCGGCAGGGTCAGCCTGGTCCGGGTGTTCTCCGGCACCATGAGGCCCGACATGACCGTCCACGTGTCGGGCCATTTTACGTCGTTCTTCGGGGCCTCGACCCGTGGCTCCACCGACCAGGATCACGACGAGGACGAGCGGATCGGTGCACTGTCGTTCCCGCTGGGGAAGCGCCAGCGCGTCGCGGGATCCGCAGTGGCGGGCGACATCTGCGCCATCGGCAAGCTCAGCCGCGCCGAGACCGGAGATACGTTGTCGGACAAGGCCCTACCGTTGGTGCTCAAGCCGTGGACCATGCCGGAGCCGCTGCTGCCGATAGCCGTGCAGCCGCACGCCAAGACCGACGAGGACAAGCTGGCGGTCGGCCTGCAACGCCTCGGCGCCGAGGACCCGACGCTGCGGATCGAGCAGAATCCCGAGACGCACCAGATCGTGCTGTGGTGTATGGGAGAGGCGCACGCCGGGGTGGTGCTCGACGGGCTGGCCAAGCGGTTCGGCGTCTCCGTCGACACGGTCGACGTGCGAATCCCGTTGCGGGAGACGTTCGGTGGCGCCGCCAAGGGGCATGGCAGGCACGTCAAGCAGTCCGGCGGCCACGGTCAGTATGCGGTGTGCGACATCGAGGTCGCGCCGCTGCCGCAGGGATCCGGGTTCGAGTTCGTCGACAAGGTGGTCGGCGGCGCGGTGCCACGGCAGTTCATCCCGAGCGTGGAGAAGGGCGTGCGCGCACAGATGGAGAAGGGTGTCGGTGCCGGCTATCCGATGGTCGACATCCGGGTGACGCTGCTTGACGGAAAGTCGCACAGCGTCGACTCGTCGGACTTCGCGTTCCAGTCCGCGGGTGCGCTGGCCCTGCGCGAGGCCGCCGCGGCGACCACCGTGAATCTGTTGGAGCCGGTCGACGCGGTCTCGGTGGTGATCCCCGACGATTTGGTCGGCGCGGTGATGAGCGATCTGTCGAGTCGTCGCGGCCGGGTGCTCGGCACCGAACCCAGCGGCGACGACCGCACCGTCGTCAAGGCCGAGATCCCGGAGGTCGAGCTGGTGCGCTACGCCATCGACCTGCGCGCGCTTTCGCACGGCGCGGGCTCCTTCACCCGCGCCTTCGCCAGGTACGAGCCCATGCCAGAATCAGCCGCCGCCAAGATCTGAGCGCTACGTCAACGTGGCACTCAGAGCAGGCCGAGCAGCTCCAGATCGGTGACGTACTTGACGATCATGGGCGCGGAGATGTGCGGGATGTCGGGGTTGGTTGGGTCCGGCCCAATCTTCGCCTCCTGCACCGCCGCCCGGAACCGGTCGGTCGGCGCGATGGACCCGTTGAACGGGTGATCCGGCGACTGATAGTTGTGCAGCAAAGGCAGCAGCGACGCGGCCCGCTGCTTCTCGGGCAGTGCCCGCAGCGTGGTCTCGAACCGGGTCAGCCAGTCGCCGTAGGAGTCGATGCGGCGGATCGGGTAGCCCGCGTCGACCAGCCAGTCGACGAACTCGTCCATGCCGATGCCGTCGTCGTACGGGTTCATCACGTGGTAGGTCTCGAAGCCCTCGCGCACGTTGACCCCGAGCGTCGAGATCGCCTCGGCGATGAACTCGACGGGCAGCCCGTCGTAGTGCGCCCGTTGCCGCTTGCCTTCGGCGCCCAGCTCGTAGAACGAGTACGGTGCCACGCCCGTCGCCACCAGGCTGAGCATCATCCTGGTGAACATGTCCGGCAGGTTGAGCTGCCCGGCGTAGGTGGTGTCGGCGAGGATCATGTCGCAGCGGAACACCGAGGCGGGCAATCCGAACTGCTGATTCGCCTCGCGCAGAAGGACTTCGCCGCCCCACTTGCTGTTGCCGTAGCCGTTGGCGTAGCTGTCGTCGACCGTGCGCGTTGCGCTGACGATACGGACGTCGGCGTCCTCCTTGTTGTCGGCTGGGTTGATGCCCGCGCCGACGGCGATGGTGGAGACGTACACGAACGGCTTGATCTTCGTCGTGAGCGCGATGCGGATCAGCTCCGCGGTGCCGACCACGTTCGGCCCGAACAGCTGGCTGTAGGGCAGCACGTGGTTGACCAGGGCGGCAGGGTCGACGATCAGGTCGACGGTGTCGGCCAGCTGCTGCCAGATCGCGTGCTCCAGGCCAAGATTGGCTTCGCCCTTGTCGCCGGCGAGCACGACGAGGTGATCGGCGGCCAGCTCGCGGTAGTGCGCGAGCAGCTTGGGATCTCCGCTGTCGAACGTCGCGTCCAGGCGCGCTCGCGCCTCGTCGTCGGACTTGGCGCGGACGATGCAGATCACCTTGCCGTCGACGAGGTCCATCCGCTCCAGCCACTCCAAGGCGAGGTAGCGGCCGAGGAAGCCGGTGGCGCCGGTGAGCAGCACCGTCCGAACCTCGGAGGCAGGACCGGGCAGTGACGTTGCCGCGGAGAGGGTTTGGGCGTCGATGAACTTGTCCAGCGTCAGATCGCTGGCGTGCACCTCGGTGGCGTCGCGGCCGTGCACCGACGCGTAAGTCGGCCGCTTGCTGCCGCCCGCCCGCTCCGCCTCGACGTACGCGGCGATGGCGGCCAGGTCGGATGCCGGGCTGACGATCACGCCGACGGGCACGTCGACGCCGAAGATCTCGTGCAGCAGGTTGGCGAACGTCAACGCCGACAACGAGTCTCCGCCGAGGTCGGTGAACTGGGCGTCGGCCTGCACGTCCGACGCGGCCGCGCCGAGCAGCGCGGTCGCGGCGCGGCTGACGGTCTCCAGGACGGGGCGGTCGGCGCCGCTCTGCCGCAGCGCACGCAGTTCGCCTGCCTGACCGTCGGCCAGATCGACGTAGAGCTGCTCGAGCTGCTCGCCGTAGCGTTCCTTGAGCCGCGGCCATGCCAGCTTCCTGATGCCGGTCAGCAGACCGTTGTCGAGCGTGAAAGGCGTTGTCTCGATGAGAAAGTCGCGCGGGATCTCGTAGGACTGCAGATCCGCCGAGCGTGCGGCGTCCTTCAGCGATGCGCTGATGGCCTGCTTCAACTCGTCGGCGGCGTAGCGGGACAGGGCGTCCTCGGTCGGTACCACGACAGCCAGCAGGTACGGCCGCGCGCTGTTGCCGTAGACGTAGATCTGGTGCACCAGTGGGCTGACGCCGAACGCCGCCTCGAGCTTCGACACGGTGACGAACTCACCCTGCGAAAGCTTGAGCACGTTGTTGCGGCGGTCCACGTACTTCACCTGGTCGGGGCCGAGCTCGGCGACGACGTCGCCGGTGCGGTAGTAGCCGTCGGCGTCGAACACCTCGGCGGTGACCTCGGGACGCTTGTAGTAGCCGGGGAACAGCTGATCGGACTTGACCAGCAGCTCGCCACGCGGGTGCGGCACGTCGGTGCCGAAGTAGCCCAATTCGGGGACGTCGACCAGCTTGTAGTCGATCACCGGTGGGCGCCGGATCTGGCCGTCGACGAACACGGCTCCGGCCTCGGTCGAGCCGTAGCCCTCGCCGAGGTGCATGTCGAGGAATGCCTCGACCCACGCCATCAGCTCCGGCGAGATCGGCGCCGAGCCGGTGAAGGCGGTGACGAAGCGGCCGCCGAGCAGGCTCTGCCGCAGCTCGACCATGACCTGCTCTTCGCCTGCCGCGTCCACGACTCCGCGCCTGTCGACCTGGCTGACGTACTCCTGGTAGAGCATGTCCCAGATGCGCGGCACGTAGTTGAGCTGGGTGGGCCGGGCCATGGCCAGGTCATCGAGGAACGTCGAAAGGTCGCTGCGGGCGGCGAAGTAGACCGTGCCGCCGGAGGACAGCGCGCCGTAGAGCACCCCGCGGCCCATCACGTGGCTCATCGGTAGGAAGGCAAGGACGATGCCGGGGACGACGCCCTGGTTCTCGTCCCAGTGGGTGTTGGCGGCCGCCCTCCACATGTTGGCGACCTTCTCCTCCGGGTACATCGCGCCCTTGGGCGCCCCGGTGCTGCCGGAGGTGTAGATGAGCAGTGCCAGCGGATCGTCACCCTCGCCGACGACTCCGTGCGGGGCAGGCAGGTCCCTTCCGCGGGTGAGCACGTCGCCGAGCGTCTCGACGACCACCGGTGTGCCCGCCAGCCGGGTCTTGGCCGCGTCGAGTGCGTCGCGCTGGTCGTCGATCGCGGACTGGAAGTCGAACACCACCAGGCGCTCGGGTGACTGCCCGCCGGCGAGGATCAGCTCGACGGCGTCGTCGAGGTAGTCGATGCTCGACGCGATCAGCACCGGCTCGGTCTCGGCGATGATCGGTTGGAGCTGAGCTTGGGGCGCACTGGTCTGCAGCGGCACGGATACCGCGCCGAGTTGGGTAAGGGCGATGTCGATGACCGTGTAGTCGACGCTCGTGAAGCCGAGGATGGCGACGCGGTCACCTGGCCGGATCGGCTCGTCGCGCAGAGCAGCGCCGAAGGCCTCGACCCGTTCCCACACGCGGCCGTAACTGACGGTGTCGAACCGCGGCAACAGCTGTGCCGAGGTGCGGCCGGTGGCGTCGGTGACGTACTCGACTGCGCGCTGAGCGAGGGCGGGCCGTTCGGCGTAGCCCTCCATGACGGTGCGGACGACGTCGGGCAGGCGCAGCCCCGGCTCGACGGCGGCGGCGCTGACGGCCTGGTCGGGCTTGGCTGCGGCGAACTCTTCGTCGTTGGCGTACAGGTCTGCGATGCGGCGCTCGAGGCGCGCTTCGCGAGAATCGTTCGGCATAAAGGGGTCCTCTACGTAATTGCATTTGAAGTCTTGTATGGGAGGCTTCGCTACCCCACCTTGTCGACATAACGTTAGCAAAACTAAAGATATGCCCCAAACGGTTGACCTGGCAGTTTCCTGTGAGGGAACACACTCGCCGAGGTGTTCGTTATGGTGCCTAAGTAACTACGAAAAGGCAGACGATGACCCGTACCAACGACGACAGCTGGGACCTCGCGACCAGCGTGGGAGCAACCGCGACCATGGTGGCGGCCGCTCGGGCGGTCGCGACCAAGGCCGATCAGCTCGACGATCGGTTCGCCGAGCCCCTGGTGCGCGCCGTCGGTGTGGAATTCCTCACACGGTGGGCCACCGGCGAGCTGAACGTCGACGACTTCGAGGTCGGAGGCAGCGGCTGGGGTCTGGCACAGATGCCCGCCGCAATGGCGGCGCGCACCCGCTACTTCGACGCCTTCTTCTCCGAGGCCGCCGAGGCCGGCATCCGCCAGGCCGTGATCCTGGCATCGGGTCTCGACGCGCGCGCCTACCGGCTGGACTGGCCTGCGGGCACGACGGTGTTCGAGATCGACCAGCCCGACGTCATCGAGTTCAAGACGACCACGCTCGACGGCCTCGGCGCCAAGCCCAAGGCCACCCTCGAGACGGTCGCCATCGACCTTCGCGAGGACTGGCCGAGCGCGCTGCTGGCAGCGGGTTTCGACCCCACCAAGCCGTCGGCATGGATCGCCGAGGGCCTGTACGGCTATCTGCCGCCCGAGGCGCAGGACAGGCTGCTGGACGCCATCACCTCGCTGAGCGCGCCCGGTAGCCGGCTGGGCTCGGAGGCCGTGCCGAACATCGGCGACGTCGACTACGACGCGGCCACGGAGAAGATGCGGGAGGCCAGCGTCAAGTGGCGTGAGTACGGTTTGGACCTCGACTTCTCCGAGCTGGGGTTCCATGGTGAGCGCCACGAGGTGGGCGAGTACCTGGATGCCAGGGGCTGGCAGTCGGTCGGCACTCCAATGAGCGACCTGTTGGTGGCCAACGGTTTTCCGCCGATCCCGCAGCCCGAGGACGGCCAGCCGACGATGAGCGGCGTCGTCTACTACACCTCGAAGCGCTGAGCTGATCCCTCGCGTCATTCCCCGTCGCTTCGCTCGCCCCGCGTCATTCCCCGTCGCTTCGCTCGCCCCGCCGCGCGGTGTGACCTCACGCCGCGCGGCGGGCGGCCTTGACCTCGAGCTCGGCCTCGTAGGCACCCTCGTCACGGCCGAGCGCGACGGTCGCCGAAGTCATCGCCACGACCGCAATGGCGAGCGCGACGGCCTCGTATCCACTGGTGTCGACCTCCTCGCCGAGGAGAAGGGCGCCGAGGACGACGGCCACGACCGGTTCGAGCACCAGCATCGTCGGCACCGAGGTGGTCAGCGCGCCCGCGTGGAACGCGGACTGCTGCAACAACGTTGCGACGACGCCGAGCACCACGAGCGCATACGGAGCCGGGGTCGCCAGCAGGCTCAGCACGCCGCGCTGATCCAGGATGTGCATGTTGATCTTCGTCACGACGGCGACCACACCGAACAGCACGCCGACCGCAACGGCGAGCAGCACCGCCCGCTGCCAACCGCCGATCTTCACCGCCACCACCACACACGTCACGATGAGCGCCCCGCAGACCGCGGCCACGATCGTCGACGTGGTCAGCGACGCCGTGTGGTCCTGCGGACCGGGGCGGGCGAGCAGCACGAACACCGCAAGCCCGACGGTCAGCAGGCCGGCCCACAGCCATTCACCGCGTGTCACGCGACGGCCCGCCATCCGCGCGCTCATCGGCAGCGCGAACAGCAGCGCCGACACCAGAAGCGGCTGGACCAGGATCAGTGAGCCCTTGATCAGGGCGAGCGCCTGGAACGCGTAACCGGCCACCGCCGCAGCGGTGCCCGCCCACCAGAGCGGGCGGCGCAGCAGGGTGGTGAACATGACGGCGCTGACGCCCTGGTCCGACGGCACGTCCATGGTGGCGCGCTGCCGGACGACGATGCCGATGGCCATGAATACGGCTGCGCACAGCGCGAAGACGACGACCAGCCCCTGGGCCACCAAAGTCCTCGACATCCCTTCGACAGCTTGAGGCAGGGCCGTGGTGGAACCTGCTACCTACAACGTAGAGGTGTCGTCAGCTGGCTTCGAGTCGAGCGTCCTGCTCGCCTGCGGGCTTGGCCTTGGACGTGGGCTCGAGCTTGTCGGTCACCTTGGCCACGGCGACGTCGACCTTGGTGACGGCGGCGTCGCACAGGTCGCGCACCTTGTCGCCCGCGGTGTCGACGTCATCCGCCGCGCTGAGCAGGTGCGCACGGACGTTGACCCGCAGCCGCTCGACCCTGGCGCGGATTCGGCCGCGCAACCGGTCATCGACCTCGACGGTGACGTAGGGCAGTACCTTGATCCGCATATCGGCTCCCATGGGTGACGAATGCCATCAGCGTAGCCGGATCGGGTGGGTGCCGCCGCCAGGTCGCCGGGGTTAGCCGAGGGTGTGGTCCACGGCGGGAGTTCCTGGGCGTAGCAGTCGGAGACGGCCGCGCCGCCCTGCTCGAGCTTGACGCCGGACCCCGAACTCAGTTGGCTGCGTGCCGCGTCAGATCGTGGATTCATGTCCCGTGGCCTTCCTCATCGTCGAACATGTTGGGGTACTTGGCGCAAAGGGCGTAGCGACGGACTTGGAGGAATTTTGGCGGCCAGGAATGGGGCACGATGACGCACGACCTGGAGGACGCCATCCTGGCGCGCCGCTCGTCGCGCATGTTCCTTCGTGACAAGCCAGTACCGAGGCAGCTCGTAACCGAGGCCCTCGAGCTGGCGATCCACGCACCGTCGAACTCCAACGTCCAACCGTGGCACGTGGTGTTCGCGTCTGGTCCGGCCCGCGACCGCCTGGTCGAGGCGCTGCTGGTGCAGGCGCGGTCGAGCGAACCCAAGGTGCCGCCGCTACCCGAGGCATTCGCTAGTGCCCGCAGTAACCTCGGCGCCGCGGTGTACGGATCGATGGGGATAGCGCGGCACGACACCGAGGCCAGACGCATTGCGGTGCTTCGCAATTGGGAGTTCTTCCGGGCACCCCTCGCGGGCGTCGTGTGCATGCACCGCGACCTGGAGTACGTGGACGCCATCGGTGTCGGGCTGTTCTTGCAGACGTTGCTGCTCGGGTTGACGGCGCGGGGTCTCGGGACCTGCGTGCAGGTGTCGATCGCCGGCTACCCCGAGACCATCCGCGAGCAGCTGGGCATCGGCGAGGAGATGCGCATTCTGTGCGGGCTCGCGGTCGGCTACCCAGACCCGGAGTTTCCTGGCAATGCGCTGCGCGTGCCGCGGAATCCGCTGGGGGACAACGTCGTGTTCATCGACAGCTGAACGGAAGAGGGACACCGGACACCATGGGTCCCGGCGCGTAGCGTCGTCTTCATGACCACGCTTACGGAAACCAAGGTCGCATCGGCACTGGACCGGATGTACGCCGAGTCCAGGGCGCAAATGTCGACGCTCCGCGACCGCTTCGGCAGCGTCGACATGTCCAAGGCCACGGCGCAGGAACGCGCCGACGCGCTGAGCGACGTCTACATGCCCGTCACGCCAGAGGCAGGCCGGTTGCTCTACTCCCTGGTTAGGGCGACGCGTCCGCAGACCGTCGTCGAGTTCGGAATGTCGCTGGGGCTGTCCGGCATTCACCTCGCCTCCGCCGTCCGCGACAACGGCAGCGGCCGGGTCGTCACGACGGAGTTGAGTGTCGAGAAGATCAAGACTGCAACGCGGAACTTCGCCGACGCCGGACTGGCCGACGTCATCACGGTTCTGGAAGGCGACGCGCTGAGCACGCTGACGGAGCTCGAGGCTCCTGTGGGCTTCGTCCTGCTCGACGGGTGGAAGGAGTTCTACCTTCCGGTGATCAAGCTGCTCGAACCGCTGCTGCTGCCTGGCGCCCTGATCGTCGCGGACAACACCGACATGCCCGACACCCAGCCGTATCTCGACTACGTGCGCGAGCCGTCCAACGGGTACGTCAGCGTCAACTTCCTCGCCAGGGACACCGACAGCATGGAGATCAGCTGCCGGGTGTAGAGCTCGGGGCGTCGGTACCGAGCGCTGCCAGGTTGCGCACCGACCGCTCGACGTCGGAGCGCAGAACCCTCGCGACGATCGATCCCACCGGTCCGTTGAGCAGGGCACCGGAGAGCTCGGCAAGCAGGTGGACCGTAGACCCGGGCCGGTCGTCCGTGATCGTCATACCCAGTGCGATCCGGACGCCACCCCTGCCGGTGCCCCGCATCTCGATCCGCGTCGGCGCGTCGTAGCGCTGCACTTCCCAGTGGATGACGTTGCGGAATCCCTTGACCTTGATCAGCGACGACGCCGTGGTGCCCACCTCGATGACGTCGGGAACCGGGCTCTTCCACCCACCGAAGATGGTCAGCCACTCGTCGAACCGGTGCAGGTCGGAGCCAGCTTCCACGCCTGTTCCGGGGTGAGGTCGGAGGACACGGAGACGTCGACGCGGGCCATCACCCATCCTTACCCGCTACCGGCGCCGCGCAACCCTGGCGGCAGCCGGGCTATGCGGGCGGCGGCGGTACCCCGAGCACCCGCAGCAGGTCCGGCTTCATCGCCTGGAGCTGAGCACCCCAGTAGCCCCAGCTGTGCGTGCCGTTCGCCGGGAAGTTGAACACGGCGTTGCGCCCACCGGCCGCCAGGTACTTCTTCTGGAATTCCTTGTTGGTGTCGATGGTGATGTTCTCGAGGAACTGCGCGCTGTACGCCGTGCCGAAGTCACCGCCCGTGTCCAGGTCCGACGACCTGCCGTTGCCGCAATAGATCCACACCGCGGTGTTGTTGGCCACCAACGTTCCTACGTTGACCATCGGGTCGTTGCGCTGCCAGGCAGGGTCGCTCGTCGTCCCCCACATGTCGGTGGAGTTGAACCCACCCGCATCCTTCATGGCGAACCCAATCATGGTGGGCCACAACCCTTGTGACGGATTCAAGAAGCCCGACAGCGACGCGGCGAAGATGAACTGCGCGGGATGCCAGATCGCCAGCGTCAAACCGGCGCCACCCGCCATCGACAGACCCACCACCGCGTTGCCGGTCGGCGCAACGCCTCTGTTGGCCGCCAACCAGGCCGGCAGTTCCTGGGTCAGGAACGTCTCCCACTTGTAGGTGACGGTGCCTGCACTGCCCACCGCGGGGCGGTACCAGTCGCTGTAGAAGCTGGACTGTCCGCCGACGGGCATCACCAGCGACAAGCCGGACTGGTAGTACCACTCGAAGGCCGCCGTGTTGATGTCCCAACCGCTGGCATCTTCCTGCGCGCGCAAGCCGTCGAGCAGGTAGACCGCATGCGGCCCGCCGCCCTGGAATTGGACGAGGATGTCGCGGCCCATCGACGGTGACGGAACGTGCAACATCTCGACCGGCAGACCTTCGCGCGAGTACGCCCCGGCGGTGGGTGCGGGCCCGGCGATGCCGAGGAGTCCGGGGATCACCACGGCGGCCAACACGGCGGTGCTCAACCGCCGCACCCATCCGCGCCGGCTCCTTCGAACGCCTGTCTTCAACACCGGTCGACCCCTTCTCACACGTCGTGTGAACCGAAGCTAACAGCGGGCCCAATCGACGCCGAGTCGCCCACGCCGCCCGTAATCGCCTTGTTATCAAGGTGTTCGGCGAGCCGTGGGACACCACCTACCTTTGAACTCGCCCATCGCGGGCTGTGAGCCGCGCGCCAATGACCTGTGAATCGCCTTGAGTCACCTGCCAGGCGCCGATCGCCACGGCAAACTCTGTGCACACGAGACAAGGAGCCAAAGTCAAATGTCATTCTCCGAACGCACCACGCGGCTACTGGCCAGCGGCACGATCGTCGCCGGCGGACTGCTCGGGGCGGCCCTGTTCGGCGGCGTCCCGTCGGCGCTGGCCGACCAGGATCCCGGCGCGGACCCGCCCAACTGCACCGCCGCCGACTTGGAGGGCGTCAGGGCCGGGGTATCCGCGGCGACGTCGGCCTACCTCTTCACCCACCCGGACGTGAACAACTTCGTCTCGAGCCTTGGCGGCCTCTCGCGGGCGCAGGTGGCCACGAAGATGAAGGCCTACATGGCGGCCAATCCGCAGGTGAAGAGCGACATGGCCGGCATTCGGCAGCCGCTGGTCGACCTCAAGGACCGCTGCGCCGCGCCGCCGAGCCCCTAGTACCGGAAGTCGGTGACGATGACACCCGTGCGCCACCAGATGAGGGCCGCGAACAGCGCGAGTATCGCGGCCGAGCACGCGGCCTGAATCAACGCCCGATTGGCGCGCGGCGCGTAGCCGAAGACCGCCGCGACCGCAGCACCCGTCACCAGCCCGCCGACGTGCCCCTGCCAGCTGATCCCGGGGACGACGAAGGTGATGACGAGGTTGATCACGATGAGCCCGACGATGCCCCGCACGTCGAACTGCAGCTTGCGCGCCAGCACGAACGACGCCCCGAAGAGCCCGAAGATCGCACCCGACGCACCTAGGGTGGGTGTGCCGACGGGCGTCAAGAGGTAGACCAGCACCGAGCCGCCAAGCAGGCTCAACAGGTAGAGGGCCAAGAAGCGCGTGTGCCCCATGGCGCGTTCGAGCGCAGGCCCCGTGAAGTACAGCGCAAGCATGTTGAACGCGATGTGCGTGATGCCCGTGTGCAGGAAGCCCGACGTCAGCAGCCGGTAGTACTGGTCGTAGTGCGCGACACCGTTCGGCCAGAGGAAGAACGCCTTCTCGAACTCCGGCGATACCAGCTGCACGACGAACATCGCCGCGTTGATGGCGATGAGCACGTACGTCACCAGCGGGATGTTGGCTTCCCGGCCGCCGAACGCGGTCGTGGCCCGACGCACGCTGCGGGCACCCTCGTTCACGCACTCGACGCACTGGTGGCCGACCGCGGCGGACCGCATGCACTCGGGACACATGTAGCGCTGGCAACGATTGCAGCTGACATAGGTCTCACGGCCGGGATGCCGATAACAGCTCGGTGCCGTACCCGCGGCCGGGTTGTACGGGGTGCTCACACCTCTACTCTGGCAGACCGGACGTCGCACCCGCTGGCGTCGTCGCCGCAGTGGTCAGAACCGCCACAGCGCCTCTTGGCTGGTGCTCGCCACCAGGGTGCCCGCACCGTCGTACAGCGAGCCGACGACCAGGCCGCGGGCGTCGCCGACGGTCAACGGCCGCACCTCGTAGCGGTGCCATTGCTCGGGGTTGAAGGGCCGGTGAAACCACACCGCGTGGTCGAGGCTGGCCGCATAGGAGCCCTTGGCGTTCAGTGACGTACCGGGCGGCCGCGCGACCGGCACCGGTCCGAAGTCGGACATGAACGTCAGCGCGCATGCCCGGATCAGCGGATCGTCCTCGACGGAATCCTTGGTCCTGATCCAGAACGGCGGCACCGCGAAGATGGAATCGTCACCGACCGCGGTGCGGATCTCGAAGTGATCGGCGAACCCAAGGCCGGTGAGCTTGGGCACGGAGTCGTCGAACTCGAGGGCGGGCACCACGGATGGCTGCCAGTCGGCGCCGGGTTCGGGGCGGTGGAAGGACGCGATCATCTCGAGGATGGTCTTGCCGTGCTGGACGGCGGTCACCCGCCGGGTGTCGAAGGAGCGCCCGTCACGGGTGCGCTCGACCTGCAGTTCGACGTCGACGTCGTAGTCGCCGCCGCGCACGAAGTACAGGTGCAACGACTGCGGCAGCTTCTCCTGGTCGACCGTCGCGCCCGCGGCCGCCAGCGCCTGCGCGGCGATCATCCCGCCGAACAGCCTGCTGTTCGGGCCGTTCGCCTCGTTCCTGACGACGAACACGTCACCGTCGCGCCGGAAGTCCAGCATGCTGGCAACCCAGCTTCGTTCGTCCACGCCGGGTTGCGCACCCTCGGACTTGACACCTGTCATTGAAGCGTCACCCTAACTCCCTCCGCGAGCGTGCGTGTCTGCGGGCAACACGCCGCTCGATTTCGAACAAACGCGCACGCTCGCGCCGATCGACCGTCTTGAAAACTCACCGGAAAAAGTGAGGGAATCCGATCGGCGGGGTGCTCCTACCCATGAACGCGGCACACGGGCCGCG
>Ga0105239_10002401_pt1 | contig 23878 bp, 19 predicted proteins | sample KBSC44metaG_FD_92761 | JGI IMG/M metagenome (GOLD analysis project Ga0105239, IMG submission 92761) | Corn rhizosphere microbial communities from Kellogg Biological Station, Michigan, USA - KBS C4-4 metaG | ecosystem: Host-associated > Plants > Roots > Rhizosphere > Soil | place: Michigan, USA...
TATGTATGTATGTATGTATGTATGTCTTTCTGTCCTATGTACTACTCCCTACTTAGGATTTCCAATGCTCAGTTGGCTACCTACTATGTGCATGTAGGTCCCTCGAGTACCTAAAGAATCTAAAGAACCTGTGTATCGTATCTAACTAGGTACCTCCATGCAGGAAATAGCCACGGTATTGTTCCTCTAGGCATTTCCATGGTCGCAGTTCTCTCATGAAATTTCTTCCTCTCCGCGTTGAGCACCACTCCACGTGAAAGCATTGCGTAACTTGATAATGGGCACACACAAAGAGAGGGGTTATTTAGTTAGGGTGGAGGTCAAAGAGGACCCTCTGCCAGTTCCATGGTCTCGGGCACGGGTATGTATGTAACTCGTCAAACTTGTCCTCTTCCAAGGTACCTGCCCATCAATCACCTCGGTTGGGAGGAGGTGGTGTTGTTCTCAGCACAGCACCACCGACAACCCCCACTACCCCTTAACCAGCGCCACCACCCACTGACGAGAGGCTGGTGACCACTCCTGAGACCCCGAGTCCTGGGCCTGGCCTCCCCCACGATAACCAAGAGCAAGTACTTCCATCCCACTAATACCCACTAGCTAGTTCACCCCCCAACTCCTGAGACCTGACGGGTCAAAGGCAACTAACTAACTAATACTGTACGGAGTACTGACTAGTTACCGACTGCCAGTTGACTTGCAGCGAGCTCCATTTTTATTTTCATTCCATCACAGCGCTCTGGCCGTGACCCGTCCCCCGTCACCGTGACCCAGGCGGTCGGCGGGTAGCGCCGCGGGTATGCACGTAAGAGGCAAGTCACGCCGCTTGGCCCTGCCCACCTGGGCACCCCTCCTTATTACTGGGTGCTTGGTACGGAGGACTGGGTAATACGGAGTACTGGGAATCTGGGACCGGCGTGCCCGCACGACGATGGGCCCTCTAGCCCAAGCACGGAGTACGGAGTACGGAGTACTGGTAATTAGGTAGCCTAACGTACGAGGTTCTCGTACGACGCTTAGTCCGCACTGAAAAGGGTGAAAGAAAGCTGGGATTTCATAATTACCTGTGCTCTGGACGCGGGCGGCTTCACTCTTCACTTGATTCTGGATAAGAAGGAGTGGTTGACTAATACCGTGTACGGAGTACTATCCAGGTAACTAACTACATAGGTACCTACTCTACTCTACAGATATCGTACCGCTGCCGTGGAGTTGAGTTCCATGCAACACAAGCAAGGTTGAAGAAGGAGGCTTTCCACCGGATTCCTGGCCTTGTGTGTTACGAACGCTTCAGGTAGCTGTAAGCACGGAGTAAGAATAAGCAGTATTTACCTAATGACGCATCGAGACTTTTGGTAGTTATTAATAACTAAATCTTTGGTACATATTCGGCTTGCACCACCCGCCCCACGCAAGCCATATCTTTTATCTTTTATACGGCAAGCAAGCCTAAGCGGCGGCAAGGCTGAGTCGAGTCACCGCAACCACTATCTGGACATGCACCTCGTTCCTCGTACAGAGCCCCCCCCTACTACACTTGACTAGGGTATGCCGTGCGACCTATGTAATTAGTCAAGTCACGTTATATCACGAGTATGTACTCCGTATATTCCACGACCAAACCCCTGGCGGCTCCCTCCTCCCTCCTCCCTCCTCCCTCCTCCCTCCTCCCTTCGGAGCCCCGCTACGGGTGAAACCCAACATACACCACAAACGAGAGGGCGCCGTCCTGCAGAAAAGCACGAAACTATCAACTATCAACTGCACCTACGCCGAGTCCTGACGAACAACGATGATCGTGGGGGTTTCGGCCTAGTGCCATTTTTTCTTTCCATTGATTGAGCTATGCTGCTATCTAAGCAAAGCAAGCAAGTACCTCAGGTGGGTATGCAAGCATACATGCGTGTGCAAGTTCCCTTGTAATCCAAGCCTGGGCCTCCTTCATCTGTGCCAATGTGTGCCAATGTGTGCCAATGTGTGCCAATTGCATTGCAATGCTTTTTGTTGCTGAATGTAGGGGCTGGGGGATGATTGCTGTGTGTTTGCTCACTGTCTCCATGTCCTCGATATCCGATTCCACTTCAATTCTGCAATGATGCCAGTTTCCAGTTCAGTTCAGTCCAATTCAGCTCCTCGCAATTCCAGCGCTGCTAATTCATTTCCATGCCATGCCTTGCCATGTCCCATTGCCATGTGTGATACGACTTTCTCTCCTTGAATCTCGAGCTTGGACTTCTGCAGCTCGCGGCGATCGTTTCCATGCTGATTTGCACGCCCGATTTCGCCCACGCCAGTGCTAGTAGTAGTGCTTGATTCCATTTTCTGCAAAAACCTTTCCAATAAAGTAACTTTAAAAGGACTCCAATTCCGTCATGTATCGTGCCCGTACCAATTCGCCTTTGGCAATTTGCATCGTGCCACGCATTTTGACCGTGTCGAAGTCACCGTTGCTTACGCTCCCTTGCGAGGGCTACCACTGTAGACGCTGTAGCGGCTATAGCCTAGTTCTTCCTCTTCGGCAGTGTCATCCTCTTCGGCGGCGAAGGTAGTGTCGTGGTGGATGACGGTGCCAGAGCTGCTGATAGAAACTGAACGGGGATCGGTTCCTGATTCTTCTTTCTCTTCAGCATTGGCTTCCTCTCCAAGAGAAGATGTATTCCGGATGGCCAGACCAGTAGTGCTTGCGGAAGCTACGCCGCAAGAAGAGCACTGAGGATCATGAACGACGGTGTTGGAGCTGCCGGATGAAGATGAACGAATGTTGGTCCCTGACTCTTTCTCTTCAGCAATACTGCCCTCTCTAGGAAGATATTGGGAGTGGGCGACAACACCAGTGGCTTCGGCGACAGTACCGGTACTGCCGGTTGAAGAAAGACCGATTCGAGTGAACGGATAATTGGTGAAGGTAGAATTGCCAATGAAAGTACCAGAGCTATTTCCCGAAACTTGACGGGCAGGAGAAGATGAAGGCTCGGCGTTGAAGATGGGAGTATGGCACGCAGAACTTGCATAGTAGCCGATGCCAGACGTCTGTGGATCGTAAAAACCGGATTCACCCAAGGGCTTGTCCAAGCTAGATTTTCGGCGAGGGCTTCCCACGGTCCGAAAAGAGGCCACTGAGCGATCGACCTTGGTTGGGCTGACGCTAGTACCGGATACGCGACGAAGGGAGCGGGCTGGAGTCAGAGTGTTAGGTACTGTGGCGCTGACGCTTAGAGGCTTGCTGGGAGCACCTCTCATAGGCGAACCACTGGTTCTTGAGATAACCGGAAAATTGTAGTTCGATGAGGCATCTGATGGGAAGCGGAGCTGATCACTGTCACGTCCCAAGCGTCTCTCTGGGGATCTTGAAGTAGATTCGTCACCTGCATTGGAAATGCTGCCAGCATACTTCTCGCCCACACCTTCAGCGATCACAGCAGTCTCAGAGTGCTGAGCCTTGACCTTGCCACCATCTGGTCTCACAATAGGAAGAGCGTTTCTTGGACGAAATGGGGGGGCTTTGGCCCATGGTATTGTGAGCTTTGGCTGAGTTAGTGGAGCCGAGGGGATATGAGTCTGATGCGAAAGTTCAGCAGCAGGGTTAACACGAGCAGTACTGATACGGCCATCAGTAGCAACAGCAGGGCCTGGACCATTGATGTCGTCTCGACTAGACGTAGGATCGGTAGCTGGGAGCGAATTCCCATCGTCAAACGGGTCACCGAGAGTGCTTAGTTCTTCAGCAACGAGTCCATACTGGCCTAGGTAGACAGCCCAACCCTTTTTCAACACCTGGGCGAGGAACTTTTCTTCCAGAGCTGCAAAGCCTTGATGAGTGAGATGCATGCCACTATCAGTGCCGCGTACAACGAAACAATCGTCCACAAATTCGACTCCAAGGTGGGGTTCAATACCAATATTGTGAATGCCTTGTTGCTTGCGAATCATGGCTTCAATACCGGATTGAATGATGTGAAGCCACATGCCAATATCTTGGTCAGAAACTTTGGTTGGATCGGGACCAAGGCACTGGAATGGCCAGAATCTTGCATGGGCATTCAAGATGACACCACGGCCTAGTCCAGCAGACATGGTGACAATGCTGAACTTCATGCGCTGCGAGAAGCCGGGGCAATTCATACCGGCAAAGACGAATTCCATGAGGAGCTTGGTGTCAAGTCCGACTTCACGGCGCTCTTTCAAAGGATCAACCTTCTCAACAAGTGCCTTGAGTTGCCTCATAAAGCATGAATAGATGGCATCTCTCTCTTTCATGGTGTAGAGGTCAGCAGCGTACCACGGGAACTAAGAATCATTAGCCTCGCGTCGCTGCTGGATATACTTTCCATCTCATACCTTGTATAAAGTACTGATCATCGATTCGTAAGGACGTTGCTGGCTGCGCTGTGCGAATGGAGACTATGAAGATGAAAATTAGCGTTGACTCGGATGCATTTTCCTGAAAGGTACATACACGGCTGGGGGTCTCTGCGTGGCGAATCAGACCATTCAATTCCTCAGAAGTCATGAAGCCGTTGAAACCAGACGAATATGGATCTGTGTTCTCAACCAAGTACGGAGCACCGTTATTCTCTTCATCCCAGACGATACTGCGCGCACGTGGAAACAAATCTCGGAGAAGTTGAGCTTGGGAGCTGAGTTCGAGATTGACCATACGTTGTCCGAGGCGATTGAATTTCATACCGCGGAAGTTTCGATCCACAGCTTCTGCTGCAGTATCCTGGGATTGAACCTCAATAAAAACATCCATGGTTTTGCCAGTGGAACGTTCCATGATGATGTGATACGGATAACCATCCCGGTGTGGTTGAAGGATGTCCGTTGCGGCCACATGCTTGAGCACGAATTGCTGGACTTCAGCCATAGTGATGCCATAGGGAATCTAGGATGAAACACACAAAGTTAGATTGGATTCTGCTGGTTTGGAATGGCAGCTGGTAGGGCCAGATTTTAACCCTTTGCAAATGAGGTCGGTGTATCTCTCTCATGGGCGTGACCATCTGAGATTCTATCGATCTCGGGTAGCTCCAGTGGTAACAAAGACCGGCACGTCATCTTACAAAGTAGATGTAGTATCACAGGCCAGGTCGTGAGCTGGCTGATGTTCATGCAGCCTGAGGTTCAGATCGGTGGGGGAGATTGACTTACATTCTTTATTTTGATGACTCCGTGTGTTGTAGGACCGACGAACGTGACAGGATCGATGATGGGAGGTGTCGATCCCGGGCTGAAAGCGACGGCCGGAGACTCATTGCTGATGCCCGTAGTCATGGCGACGTTTTGAATAATTGGACGGTTGGAGGCTAGATGGGGAGTGGCACCTAAGGGAGGGAAATGAACCTGGGGATTCATCATGTTTGGATTGAAGTTAGGATTGGCGTTGTTTGCTCCTTGCCAATTCAACTGACCCATGGGAGCCTGAAGTCCGAATGGATTAGGATGAAGCGCGAGATTAGCCATTGCATTGTCAAGTGGCATAGGGTGTGGACTCTGCAAGTAAGCCCATCCAGGATCCCTTGAAGGATCCCAAGCCATGATGATGAATAAATGTTTGAAGGACGGGGTTGGTTTGAATGGGAGGGAGGAAGAAGTGGAGTAGGAAGAGAGAGAACGAAGTAGGTAGAGTGGGAAGAGGTCTAAGATCGGTTGAACGGGTTGGGAAGGGAAGGAGAGATTTATCTCTAGGAAACGTGAAAGTGAAGAGGAATATCAGGCGGTCCCAGATTAAACCAGAGACCTATTTCCGATATACCGCAAAATTTAGCGGTCAGTCAGAGGGAGGGAATTGGCAACTGCTGGGATAAAATAAAATAACACCTGAAATATCTTTCACTCTCCTTTCGGCAATCTGAACAAGCCTTGATTTGGAGGGGTCTTCCTGATAGTGACAGACGGAGGAAGGTAAGGCGCTTTTCCAGTTTGGTGATATCGGTCCTATTGAGTAGTATCAACGCTACCATCTCGTCAGTTCCTGGGGTTTTCAATGCGCAAGTTTTCACCATCCGTCACATTCAAAGCGTGAATGGACAAATCAATGCTTGTGAACAATTCATTCAACGACCTGGGCTTCTGCTGCAAACTGCCTTGATAAGGCTTGTACTCAATCGATCTCAGTCCGATCAGGCATCACTGACGTCTAAAAAGCGGGTCTTTCATGGTGACGATCTCGCGTGAGAAACAGTGGCAGAGGCATCTCAGTGCAGATAACGGTACGGTTTCTTTTATTAGCACTGCATCTGATTGCAATGCATCTTCATCGACGCTTCGACTATCGACACGTCAAGGCCGCAATCAAGTGACAGCCTGTGGTCACCTGATATTCGGGGTCAGAATTCCTCATCGATGCCAAAACAGTCTTGTTGCCCAGAGATAGCCACAGACAGGGGATCTGTGGCTCTGATCTGCCATCAGATGGTCAATCGCGTGTTTGCGTACGCTGTGCCGTCTTCCCAGAATGGCTGACTCTATATCTAGTCAAACTACACATGGTTAGCCAGAGTTGCTCCCGGAAGCCTCGACAAACATACCGGAGTCAAAAAAGATTCGGCCACAAAACGAGCCCTTGCATTCAACTGTGGATAGGGTTAGCCAGAATAGAACACATGGAATCAGCCCGTTACATACAAACAACTTCATCTCGGAGATCTCCTTGTCGACTTCCTCCATAAATTGAATGATGAAATCCACCAGCTTGTGCTTGAGCATTTCCTCAGTGTGTGTGTTGGTGATCAGGAAAGAGATATCATAGCCCTGGAGAAGATCAGACGACAATGGCCCACAGCTGAGATGCGATTGTCACCAAGCATAAAGCATACCTTAACGGGTTTACGTCTCAGAATAAAGAATGATTCGGCTCTTTGGGTCAAGAATCTCGTGAACTTGTGAACCAAGATGTTTTCAATTTCGTCGGCTTGTTTGATCCTTATGCTGACTCTCACACTATTCACACTCGGTTCTATTAGGACTTTCTCGTTCTCATTCCTTGCGACGGTGAGTGGATTGAGCAGGACTTCCGGGGAACTCGCAGCCTCTATCTCGGGAACATTGTGTCGCTCTGAGGCCTGGGAAGCAAAGTTTGACAGAGAGAGAGCGGCAGTCAATGATGATCGGACGCATTGCAGGTAGGGGCGGAGAGATTGTGACTAGAACGAGAGATCAGCACCACAGGAGGAATATGAGGGATATGACTATTGCGGGTGGGATAGGCAGACCATTTTCAATGCTGTCGATCAGAGCAAGAAGTGCGGGAATGGTGAGATGTTCTACCGACGCATGGAAGCGAGCAGAGTTCTTGACGTGGGAAGGATTGAAAAAATGGCTGTGCGAAAGTCTCAACAATCTATTTCACGTTGTCCGAGTGGAGGTGAAATGACACTGGGTTAATAGTACTGCAGTGAGACTGTGTATTGAATGTTGGAGGGGAAGCCGCCATGCCCGCTGCACAAGCCCTGAGCAGACTTGCACCTGCCACCAGCGGAGATGTCATCCTCAGTAATATTACGGAGTACCTTCCCTATTCTAGTTTGGTGCGGTGCGTCATTCACGTGATTGTTTACAGTTGGATGATGCAAGGCTGAGTTTCTAAATGGCAGTCAACCAGCGTTGGAAGATAGATGAGATGGACGCAGCGGAGAAGTAGGCATTCATTGATTGTGGCGTATTGATGTTAGCAGTTATCTACATAACATCTAGAATGTATGCTCTATGGTAGGTGCCAATGTCTCTCGCTGATCTGGGTTAGCATCTGCTCAGAGGAAGTTCATTATTATCTGAGGCACAAATCCCATGTTCACAGTCCATATCACATTTTGAATACCACTAATACCAATATCTCGATTTAATGTGCCTAACAGGCAGCATGTGGAAAGAGAATGATCTGGAAACATTTCACTCTGAGGCAAAGGCACCTGGAAAGTGTCAGGCAAGGGCCTTGGCACGATTCGTACTTCGGACGTGCCTGGGGTTCTGCCATCACTTTTATTTAGTCTTTACCGTCATCCATGCGGCGATCCAAAACAGCCTCTCTGCACCAACTCCCTTCCATATCCGCTCAATTTACAACCCTCTCCTGACCATTTTAGCGACATGGCGACCATTCCCAGTAAGCCCCCATTACTCCAGACTCCCTTGTCATACCTAAATTCCTAACATTCATCAGTAATTGTCAAGCACCAAGGCAAAAAGTACAATGTCGACCTCGACCCCTCAACCAATGGCGAAACTCTCAAATACCAACTCTTTTCCCTTACCGGTGTTGAGCCTGATCGCCAGTCACTTCTCATCAAGGGAGGTAAATTGAAAGATGACACCGATCTATCCAAACTCAATGCTAAACCCGGCCAACTTTTCACAATGCTTGGTACTGCATCGGCTGAAGGCAGCGCATTGGTCGCTCCAACCGAGAAGCCCAAGTTCCTCGAGGACATGACCGAAGCCGAAGCCGCTGCGCAAGAAGGTGCAACGCCCGCTGGCCTCCAAAATCTGGGCAATACCTGCTACTTGAATTCCACTTTACAAGTCTTGCGGAGCATACCCGAAATGCAGGATTCCTTGAAGCTGTATAAGACCGACCCTGCGGCTAGAAGTAGTCTACAAGATCTCAGTCGATTTGGTCTTGATGGCTTGAGCGGTGCGACCGACTTGACGGCTCAACTCCGGGATCTATACAAGAGAATGTCCGAAACTCAGGAAGGATTCCCTCCGCACCTCTTCTTGAATGCTCTTCGATCTGCCTACCCCCAGTTCGCTCAAAAGGCCAAAAATGGCCACGGCTATGCACAGCAAGATGCTGAAGAAGCTTGGTCACAGATTGTTCATCTCTTGCGCCAGAATCTTAAAGTCACTGAAGATGGAGCCGACAGCCAGAAAAAGGTGGCATTCATCGATCGGTATCTCGCAGGTTCTGTCCATTCAACCTTAGCACCTCCAGCTGAAGCTGCTGAAAACGAGCCTGTAGTTGAGACAGACGACGCATTCCTCAAACTTGACTGCCACATAAATATCACCACCAATCATCTTCGAGATGGCATTCTGGCCGGTTTGACCGAGGAAATTGAGAAGCACTCGCCCACATTAGGTCGTGACGCAATCTACACCAAGACGTCGAAGATCACCAGACTTCCACAGTACCTCACCGTTCATTTCGTGCGCTTCAACTGGAAGAAAGACATCAACAAGAAAGCCAAAATTATGCGCAAAGTCACCTTTCCGGAAGAGCTCGATGTTGTAGAATTTTGTACAGATGAGCTGAAAAGCCGAGTTATTCCGGTGCGCGATAAAATCCGAAATATTCGGAAGGACGAGCAAGATATTGAGCGTGCGAGAAAGCGACAAAAGTTGGCTCATAAGCAGGAAGAAGACCGCAAACACGACGAAGCAATGAAGGTGGAAGCCGCTCCGATTGCGAAGTTGAAAGAGCAAACGGAGAAAAAGGAGTCCAAGGACAAAGCCCCTGAAGGTGGCGACCTAGATGTCTACAAGACAGATGCTGAGTACGAAGCAGAACGCGCTGAGTCCATCCAGCAGGCGAAAAAGGAGTTGTTTGCTGTGATTGATCCCGAGCTTGCAGCGGATGAAGGGTCCAACAAATCAGGTCTCTACGAATTGAGAGGAGTCATTACCCATCAAGGAGCAAGTGCAGACAGCGGTCATTACACCAGCTTTGTCAAGAAGCCAGGCAAGATTGTCAACGATCCCAAGGCGCCTGGAGGCAAACGTACAGAAGAGGACGGCAAATGGTGGTGGTTCAATGATGACAAGGTTAGCGAGGTGGAACCCGAGAGAATCATGACTCTTGCAGGTGGCGGTGAAAGTGCTTCGGCCCTCATTCTTCTCTACAGAGCCATTGATCTACCAACTAAAGATGAGGTTGAAGAATCAAAGTGAATGGCCAGTCGTGTTCAGAGCGAGCATTCTGCGATGGTTGAAGCATCTACGGTGTGCATAGCGGAAATCTACCTAGGTAGGTAGGCATCGATAGACAGCCTCTAGACTAGAGAATAGATCCTTATGGACATATATGAAGCTGCATCATTCGAAGTCATCGAGTGAGTCACCGTCAGATAGCCTATGTACATGTAGGTATGAATGTCAGATTTGGGATGGTGCTTTCCCAAGCGGCACACCAGGGCATGGATTTTGCGGAGTTAACAAAACACGTAGTCACATGACCAATTTGCCCGCTCTTGGCACCCACCAACTCTGACTCTGGGATGACTCCTTCAAGTTCGTAACTAGACCTCGCCCTCGCCATCACCAGAAACACCACCACCACCGTCGACTTCATCCTACCACAATCAATCCCATCGTCAGCTAAGCCCGTACCGCAATCATGGGTAAAGTTCACGGCTCCCTCGCCCGTGCTGGCAAAGTCAAGTCTCAGACCCCCAAGGTGAGCCGTCGAATCTAACGCGCAGCCAGCGACCCGCAATTTTTCGCACCTCATCTCTCACCTTGAAATCATCAATCTACATGGTAAATGGGAATCAAGGCTTACAAGCGGATCACAGGTCGAGCCCCAAGAGAAGAAGAAGAGCCCCAAGGGCCGTGCGAAGAAGAGAATAACATACACTCGACGATTCGTCAACGTCACACTGACCGGTGGCAAGAGAAAGGTATGGGATTTATCACAAACCTCATTACCGTCAAACCATGACCAGACACTTATCCGTGCCACGCAGATGAACCCCAACCCAACATCATAAGACCCAGGGGTCCTTGCATGTTGTGTTTTGAAGGACCGAAGAGCGATGTACAGGCAGAAGACATCCCATGCGGGAGGATGATGAAAGGCAACTTCCCAACTATCTATGGGATTGATGACGAAATGGTGAAATACTCTTTTTCGCCAATTACGTTTTTCTCAAAGTGCTCGGGCATACGGTGATTCAGGTTTAGAGATTCCCCAGAGCGGCATGCAACCAAACATGTAGGCATTTGGCTTGAAGACGGGACCTGCATAATGAATCGGCAATCAAAAATTTGAGGCGTTGACTGGCTGCCACATCGAATAAACACAATACCAGACAAGGATGTGTTCCATTTCTTCTTTTCCTTTCGTTCCTTATTCTCTATTCTTCCTTTGCTGCACATCCTTCCCATCGATGGATCGAGGGTTCCGCAACGTATAAACTACACAATCAAGATTGCGCACGCTCACATGTGCAAACAGGCCAATGCCTAAATTTAGTTCCGTTTGCTAATATCTGGGCGGACGTAGGTGGAAAGGGTAAGTAATTTTACTTTATCATAACGATGTCTACCCAGGGGATTACCGCCTCTTTAAATTTCCAAAACGCTTCAAGCAAATGTCTTTTGACTGCCTGGCACCCGCCCTGACGAACTGTGATAAGCCCACATTCAGTCTGCACACTAGATGACATTCAGACTGTGCGCGTAGGTGAATGCACCTGCGCGCACTGCCTGTCACATATATCCATTCACGCTTTCGCTTTCGGAGTGCGCGACTACTGCCTCGCATATCATTTCCGTGTTATATATATCTCTCATCCTTTCTGCGTATCCCAGCGTTCCAGCATCAATTGACAGTCCAGGAACAAGCCAGAGCCCATAGGGAAAATGGAACAAACACGCGAATCGGCCATGGATGCAGGTGTCAACACAATCGCGGAGGTTCTCCGCCGCGCTGAGCGGTATAACTTCTCCTTGAAGCTGATGCGAGTCGCTTATATCGCAGGAGTACAGGCGTACTTGAGTGCTTTATACAAGGAAGGTCGCGCACAGGATGCTTCCAGGGCTGATTTCGACGCACATGTACACAATACAATCCAGCAATTGCCCCCTTTGGACGAATTCTCCTTCCAAATGAAGCTGGAACTTCTATCGCGACGTCTGTCCGCTGATATCGCGCTTTGTAACGAGCTCTGGAGGCGCCTGGTGGTCAACGATCAAGTCACAACGGGCCATGTGGACCTCTCAGATTTCCAGACGGCCTCATCGATCCCAGAAACGCGCACCGCTCTCCTGCAATACCGGCACGAACTCCTGCTGCCCCGTGATCACACATTCGGTACGCCAGATGCTGGGGCCCGGGGATATTTCTACCGGTCTGTCAACATGATTCAGAAGTGCGACGAATGCATTGAAGGATGGGTGCGGCTATTGGCTACAAACAACCAGGATGCGTGGGCAGGAGAGCCAATCGCGTATGCGCCAGCCTCGAACGCAATGAGCATTGATGCGGACCCGGAGAAGGAGAACTCAAGCGAGAATGCAGAGGCCATGGACGCCACTATCGAGAATTCTGACAAAGAGGATACCGACGACGACGGTAGCGACACAGTTCAGCCAACAGCGGGCACTATCAAGACATCTACAGCAATTCGACCCTCCAAGCCCTCCCAGAAGAAGAACAAGACGACGAGACCACGCATGGTGATCACCAAGCCTCCGCTCAACAAGTATTGGGAGCAGCGCGCCGTCGTTGGTGGCGTTGATCGATTCTTCTGTCTGTTGTGTCCGCCGGAGAATACTGGACTTGCACAGAGGCGCCAGCTCGGTCGACATTTCAGGGACATGCATGGCCTTGGCACTGCAGATGAATCATAAAACTGTTTAGATCTCGACAAACCTCGGTTCTAGATATGCTATCAGGCTCCGAGAGGATTTAAAGAGCTTGGGTTTTTGCTGAGAAGGTGAATTAATTGGCACAAGGCAGGGGCTTCTCCCTTCGATAGAGCATGAGTGCTTCAAACAATATCTTAGGACAATATCTTAGCTAGAACCATACACTGGCTACACAAGAGACAAGGCTGATGATAACAATGAATTTGACGTGTCAATATATTGTACATGAAAGTCACTGATAGCTTTCAGTATGGGTATAGTAAGGAAAGAAAGATCAAAAATCCCTCAGTACTGTTGTCATAACGTTCGCCCCTGAATCGTTCCCAAATCCCCCAGATGCAGCCCCATGATTAGGCAGTTCGTAAGCCAAGTCAATAAATCTGTTCAGAAGTATGGAAGACCTATGGATGAGGCATCCAGCCGATGCTGCCCCTCCAGTTATGGCCATGCTTGCTCTTCTTCTCTGTCGTGGCCTCACTAGCCGCAGACTGCGGCTCGGGCTCTTCACCTTCCCTGCGTTGCTCCTCAACTGGGGCAGGCACGACGCCGGTAGCTTGGGCCGATGGTTCAGCAACAGAGTTCTCTCTCGACTTGAGTGCCTCGGAGATCACACTGTGTCGTCTTGTAGCATGAGACTCGGCTTTGCCGTCCTCAGAAAAGTGTTTCCGGTAGAACGAAACGTGCTTGATGAGCCAGGGCTCCAACCATGAATCAGAAGCATGGGAGTCTCGGCGAGCTGTGCCAGCGGGTTGGTCACGGGCCATGGCGCCGAAGAATTCTGCCATTGTTTCCTGTGGTGTCCTTGGGCTTGTTTGGTTGATGAATAGGGATGACGTGCCAACCGAACTGGGTTTGAGCTTGTAGAGTTTTGGATTATAGTGGATTGCAATATGCAAATATCCTTTCAAGTATTGCTGATGTTGAATGCTGAGTGGCAATGCTGCTGAGGGTAAGGAGGAGCTAAATACTTATGCTTTTCCATGAGAGCCTCGTAAAGGAGGCTGTGGTAAGATGGAAATCCGAATCCTCTCAAATGACGTAGGCCTCGGTCCCTTCGTGTAAGCAAAGTCATATGGCTCAAACATCAGCGTATCGATGGTCACAAAGCGACCGAAATCCTAGGCCAGCATAAATCCGGGGAGGGAACGATAAGCTCAGGGCATCGTAGAGAGCCATTCATTGTGCTTGAAACACGTCAACCCTGAGGCTCTCTCATCAGGCTCCGGCCGTAGAGGGCCTATCAGGAGCACCAGCCTGGTAAGGGCTCAGGGCGGATGCGAGCGGAAGAGCGAAACACCGTTTCCAGTGAGAGCGGCATCGCAAGGGGACGAGGTTAAAAATCCCGCAGCCACGAACGAAGCTGGCGATCAATTCGACACCATCGGAAAATATGTAGGGCCTCTTGCCGGCCTCGCGTTTTTGGATGTTCCGCGATGATTAGAAGGGCAAGTCATTGATTTTGAGATCGAACATATTCGGATTGATGATGAGATATTTAACGTGAGCGAAGCCAAAGAGGACGTCGGCAACACACCGGGTGGGCCGAAAGTTGGTATGACGTCACTATTTCTACGGTGAACCGCTTAGGTGCCGCTGGGTGCCACTGCACACAAAATTTTTATGAGCAAAGAGACTAAGGCTTCCCAATCACATTTCATCCTTCTTTAGGCACATAGGTTGCACATCTTTGATGACGCAAGTATCAATTTTATGATAACCGTATTGAGTCCCACTTCTGTACTATATCACGCCATAGTGAAAACAGGGGCTCCTCTTGGTGACCAGGACAATCCTGTGCCTTGGCCCAGATGCCAGAGGATGGACCAGTCCTCAAGGGAGACCAAGCCTTGACGAGGGCCACTGGACTTGTGCTTGTCATGAACACACCTAAAGGTAGGTGAACTTAAACTTGATGGTGGCGGAGCAGGGCTCTAGGACTCAAGGGTCTATCGGTCGACCCCGTTCAGAAGGAATGGACATGCTGTTCTTGCCAACCGCGGTCAAGGCACCCAAGCATGGGGCAATGCGTAGTTCGGCCAGCCCCAATGCCCTTGCGAACAACTCACCCCTCTCGATCTCGTACACAATCTTTATCACTGTCTGCTGACACCTCATTTAATAACATGTTATAGGGCGAGGAGTCTTCGCGACGCAGGATATCCCGAGTGGGACAATTGTCGATGTCAGCCCAGTGTTGATCTTCACTGAAGAGGAGGTTGAGAAGCACACCTCTCACACGGTTCTTCAACACTATACATAGTATGTCCGCTGTGAAATACGCATCCAAAGTTGGTTCACAACGCTCACACAAGCACACCTACCGTTCCGTTTGACAATGTTGACACTCTAGGTGAACAGCTACTGGCCCTCGCCGATTGGGCGCACAACAACCCAAGCCATCGCTCTCGGGCTCGGCAGCATGTTCAATCACTCGACGCTCCAGCAGAACGTTGGGTGGAAGCGGAACATTGAGACCGGCGTGATCGTCTACAGTGCGCTCCGAGACATCAAAAGTGGAGAGGAATTGTGCATTTCGTATGGTAATGCAAGACTCTGGTTCCCAGATGCAGATGCCGCCGCGAATGCGAATGCGGACATGTACAATGAAGATGTGAAAGACAGAGGGGGTGAGCCCCCCACGGATTTCGAATTGAGCGGGCTCGGTAAAATGGAACTGTAGGATTTTGTCATACGTTGCGATGCATGTTGGTCCAGTGAAACTGAAAAGGTTCATACCGACACCACGAAGTATCATAATTGCGATTCTTCAACATGCGTATTCACCAAAAGCAAGATATTCCTCGGCGCTAGCCTATTCTTCTAGCCTCAGGCGCCCTTTCTATCACGTGATCTACTTCAACGGCGATCCATTTCCACACAATCGAGGCAGACGGAGAACCGATGCCGTCGTAGTCATAGCATTAATTTGACTTGAGCGAGCACCCGAAATGCGAATACGGTACATGATAATGAACCTTTGCAGCAAGCTTCACCAAGCTTGAGACAGAGTTCAAGCCACTGGAAACCTCCGTGAGCCTGTCGCAGCTTCGCAAGTAAAAGCCAGCCTCACCGGTTGTGACGAGATTTGTCGCGCTCGGCGAGATAGTTCGTCCGGCCGCCGAATGGGGGTTTCAGGCCAGTCAGTCAGTGGTGAGGTGAGCGACGTCAAACAAAGATACCACATCACCCTGTTCAGCTGTTCAATTGTTCATTTGTCCACCCTTCCGGTCTCTACAACGGCCGCCGCCGCCGAAAATTCCCGCACATGAATAGAGACGAGTCGAAGACCAAAGAAGGTAGAATACCATCATGTGTTCCTCCTCTACCTCCTCACAACAGCAAACCTTCCAGCCGCGCCTCGTGAAGGTTTCGATTTTTGGCATTTTGTCTCTCGGTTCTAGGCCCCAACCCTGCTGGGCTTTTGATGCCGAGAACAGGAAAACATAACGAGAGTCTGGGGTTTCGGCCACGGGTGAAAACACGGGCCAGCCAATGACAAGGCGCGATTTGGAATTCTGGGGCGCCACCCGCCCTTCATTCCCCCGTTATATCTCGTAATTACTCGCGTAGGGCTTTTCAGCTACGAGGATCTGTGCGCTGCACTGGGGCAATTGGACGTCTTGAATACGAAGAGTACGCTGGCCATGACCGTTGGCCAATGGCTTCCCACCGTGATAGCGCGAAAGGCCCCAGTTTTCTCGAGGGCGGGACCCCTAGCTCCATTGCCTTGCAAGAGTACGATATAGTATTTACCCTCGATCTGCACCTCGGGACTGGGCACATGGTTCATTTTCTTCTTTCGACTTCAACTCTTTTGCTTCCATGTACCGTCTTCGCGCGCAGATTCCTGTGGCTACTCGCAAATGACCGGCGCGAATTTCTATGATGGCGTTCTGACCCTCATAGTGAGGGTTTCACGAAGTCCAAATGCTTGAGTGGCCGGGGGCCACCAAAAGAATCAGGCTATGTTCTCTCCAGCCTGGAAATGACACGTGAAGGCGTCGCCATAAAGAATTCAGCCAACAAGTCATAGGAACCGAAACAGAGTCACAGGCAACTGAGCGGGGGTGTGTGGACTGCAGGGAAGGATGCAAGCAAGGGTGGTGCACAATAAATATGCATTTGACAGTAAGTTCTCCAAGTATGTATTGCAACTAATCACCAATCGCTCGCTCCATGAGAGCAATGCGTCAGCATCGGATCTGCTCAAACGCTTGTGATGTAAGTCCATCTCTCAGAAGTGGGATTTGTTTGTTCGGCCGCAATCACAACCGCCCATTCGACCATCCCTTTCATCAAAATTAAATGCCTATTTCATGACTACAGCCACATGCTCGTCCATATACTTATCGATGTTTCCGAGGAAGCAGGCAGCAAGGATACTGATAGATCCGAATGCAATGCTGGTGAGGTATACATATTTATAACTCTCAGCATAGGCAACCTGGCCGGCCACCACAACCATTTGATAAGCAGTCTCGTTGTCACCAATACCAGGAATGGTCTTGAGTGCGGGAAGCAAGCTGGCAGCGGTGTACTCAATAGCGTGAGTGATATATGTGACATTGGTGATGTTCAATTGCAAAGCCATGGTACCTCCAATGTATTTTGTGGCATTTGGAACGAACTTGTTAACAAAGACATTGTAGTATACCGTGTATCCGATGCAACCGCCAATGACACGAATCGAGAGGGTGAGAGCGGTGATGGTTGCGATAATGTCATCGGGGCAGATGATAGTTGTGATAATCGAGGCCGGAACCACGATGCCCCCAATTCCAAGGCCAGCGAGAACCAAAAGTCCCCATAGCTGATGGAGGTTATCACGGTCTGCAATAGCCAGAGCACCGCACCCAGCGGTCATGAGTATGGAGGAGACAACCAACAGCTCACGATTGTGGCCCCGGAAGACCGAGAGAAGCCATAGGACGATGCAGGCGCCGGCCAAAATACTGAAACCAATGGGGATACCTCGGATTCCAACACCAACGGGATCATGGCCGTAGACGTTGAAGGCTTGAGTAGGCCAGAACATGATGACGGAAAAGAAGTTAGCGCCAGAGATGGCAGTGATGACCAAGGTAAGTGAGAGAGTTCTGGCCTCCTTCTTCATCCTTGATGGGAACATGGGGAATTTGGCAAACTTGATCTCCCAGACTGGGAAAGCGATGAAGAGGAAGATGCCTCCGATGATAAGAGGAGCTAGAACATGAGCCGAATGCCAGGGGTACTGGTATCCACCCCATTGCAAGCCAGCGAGGAAGAGGATCATGCCTGTGATGGAAAGTCCACCGCCGACAAAATCGATCTCAGAGATGATTTCTTTCCTGGACAAGCCACGGGAATTTGGTCGAGGTGGGGGGAAGTAGAAGAACAAGGTGCCGAAGAAACCAATTGCCGCCCAGATACCGCAGAGAAGAGTGCAATAGCGCCATCCAGCGTGGCTGGCGATCAATTGAGCCCACAGGACGGATGGACAGAAAGGCACGATGGTGAAGACTAGTACAGCCACGTACTTTCCTCTTGAGCGGGTAGGGGCAAGCTCAGCGGTGACGGCCAAAGAGGTAAGCTCACAAATTCCAGCGCCGACACCAGAAAATGTCATACCCACTATATTTCAACATGTCAGCTTAAGTTCGGGAAGGAAATGTTCCACGGCAAAGGAGAAGTCTTACCAATGAAGACATTCATGCTTTTGGCAACACCGCAGATAATCATGGCAATAACAAGCAGGAAGGAGCCACCCAGGGCGACCCAACGTCTGCCGATGAGATCGGAGATGGAGCCAACGAAGGGGCAAACGGCAGCAAGAGCCAATAGATAGGCCAAAACGAACCAAATCCACCGATCGACTCCACCAATATCGGCATAAATATATGGCGGAACACCGCCGAGGATGTATACTGGAATTTGAGAACCAGTCCATAAGAAGGCCTGTGCTACAAGAGCTAGAACTCTCTTGCCGGTCATCTTGAACAAGTCAGTACGAAGGCTCGAGAAGATTGGAGATAGGATGGCTTACGGGAGGCTCATGGTCGTGATCCTCATCGTCGCCATATGTCCTGAGACCATCCTTCTCATAGTAGCCAGGGTGACCGGGCACCCTTTCGTTGGTGTGGACCTGCTCGACATGGTCCGTGGCATCTTTGTTCAAGCTTGCTGGAGAGTTCATGCTCTCGCTGGAACTATTGCCTGTGGGCTCAGTGGTGGTGGCTGGTTGAGTGGTTGCCATGATGGGCGGGAATATCAAATGGAGCCCTTGGAGTCGGTTGGAGGTGCGACTCAGTAGGTTCACAGTGATCGAGAAGGGGAGGAGGGGGGTGGATATGAGGGAGAAGAAGACGGTGGGAAAAAAGAGAGGCGAGTGAAAGGAGAGGATGAGATGGGAAGTTGGAGATTGATGTAGGAGAAACAGCAAAGGGTCAGAATGTTCGATTCAGTTCAGCAGAGTCTGAGAACCTCGGTCACCAAGATTCAAGAGTAGGGATAGGCTGGGTTACTATCTCAATATTCAACAAGCGGGCGGGTCTGGAGAAGCATTGCGACCAGAGAGGTATGGAAATTATGGACTTGTTTGGTCACTGGGGGGAAGGGAGGTGTGTATCAGCGATCGGCAAGGTTTATTGGAGTACTAGAGTCAAAGACAAGCATGGCTAGTCAAAAGCCTCGAGCGTTTAAGTGGAGGCGAAGGAGACTGGGCCACGGGAGTGGGAGGGAGAGTACTTGGTATGTGGATCACCGGGAATGGAGAGAAAAGCTGGGGTGGTTTGCAAAGGCACTGGACTGAGCAGTGAGCAGTGAGAATCGAGGAGATGGAGAAGCAATTCCTACTAAAGCAGTCTACCCACAAGAACGCGCATTCCGCAGCAGGTGGCGACCATGTGGGCAGCATAAAGCCAGAGAAAAGCGTGTATCGACCATCGACCATCGACCATCGACCAGGGGTGTCCATGCGACTCCAGGCCACGTTCCTGTTGCTCCCAAGGTCTCCCAGCCGTCAAAATGGAAAGTTTGATCCTCACAAGGATCAATACCGACGACGGGTTACTCTATCTCGCATGGAGGATGGCTCCGTGGGATGCGTGCTGACTTGGTCATGACGAGTCTACTCAGGGTCTGGATGTTGGCCGATGGATGACTTGACGCAAGGTACTCCGTACTCTGGGCCCTCGTATCTAGGTATCTGCTTGCTTGGTATTGCCAGATGTGGGATACTAGTTGTAAAGTGCCTGATTTCGCCCCGAGAGCAGAAGGCGAGACACCTGGGCATGTGGGTGGTGGGATACACCCCTCTCCGCGGACCGACACACAGCAGTTCTTCTCTTTGGCCAACGGACTCGCTTATTCACGATTCTCGAGGATCAATTACCACTATTCGACGTAGGGCGCTGACATAATGGCCCTGATTACACAGGCTGGAGGTCTTATCCTCCAGACCAGGTAAAGGTATCGCTACTTCTGTCCCGAATCTACAGAGCACGGAGTACAGGTAATCTAGTTATTCTATCCTGGTCATCGTTGCAAATTAACAATTACAATGCACTAGCTTTTGAACGGGGCTTTGGAGGGCTCCTTTGGGCTCCAAGCAACTCTACTTAAGCTACCTAAAGCACAAGGGCTAAGCGAGGTTAAGGGACACCTAGTCTAGCTAAGGAAGAAGAGGCCCCCCCCCCAGATTGACTAACTTAAGGTGCCCCGTAACCAACAGGGACCGCCTGGGCGCCTGGGCACCTGAGCACTGCACTGCATGTGACCATCTCCGGTAACCGTCAATACATCCTGCTAAACCTAATCACCAACTTCTTTTTCGGAAGGCTATTAGGTATTATGGACTTGTCAAAGCTCTCTAGAGGTGAAATACCGAGTGCTACTCTATATTGACATAGTACGGAGTACGTGGTACAAGGTGTCTGCCCGTGGAACATGATTGATGAGTGATAATCCTGGACGGAACCAAGTATGTCCATGGTTATTGTACAAGTAAAGCCGTTGGTCAGTGGGGCCAAGACAAGGAGGATTTCCAGGCCCCGGACTGGGTTTCACTGGGTTCTCTAAGGGGCACTTGGGACCCGGGCGACCCTTGGGCCTACTGATGCTGGGCAGTGCCATATTTTAGGCTTTACTTAGCCCAGGAAACGACATCAAATCTAGGACGCCACCCTCCACATTCCGTCCCGCAAAGCTGGAGAAGTCAAGGGCCGCGGGGCCCCAAAGCACCCTAAATCCCCTCGAGAGACCCACTTAAACTACCACAGCCAGTTTACCTAAGGTGGCGACCCAAGTGACAATGTTACAACTGTCCTTGATAGGACTTAGGTGCCTCTGGGGGTGGTTGGATTAGGTTGTCCACTTGCCAATACGAAACACTGCGAACAATTCGATGTGGTCGGATTTAACCCTCGTGTGAGATTCCTTGCTCACTCATTTCACCAAGCCACTTCGTGTTTCGATGGCATCGATATAGACGCCTTACGCAGTTACGAGGTCTCCGTACGAGTACGGAACAATGGCACCCTGTACCTCTGGCAGGTTAGCCACCCAATCGATGCGACCGATTTTCTCCTCCGCGGAATCCTTGTCTTATGCAGAGAGCCGCGTCGTACCCTCCCCTTTAGTCAGAGGAAGCACAATCGTGTTCGTGAATCGTCACATTGCTCGGGTCCGCCGAAATTTACGCCCAACAGTGGTGTGCTCTCCGTCACCCGAGAACCCACCCACCCGCTCGAATTGATAGCGATGTATCTATTCTCTGTCCCCGTGTGTCTCTTTGATCATTTAACTTATTGGAATCATTACGATTTGATTGATACCTGCTACTGGTCTAGTGTCCGTGCGAAAACTTTACAAGCCCCGGACTCTGGCCAGATGAGGAGTCTGATCCGGTCCACCAAAGGGAACAAAATCGACTCGATGTTGTACGTGCAACTGAATCTGAGACTATCCAGATCTGGGATTTTCCTCGGTACCTTTCATGCAACCCTCGCCCTTTACCGGTAGCTTGCCGACAGCTGGCCGATTTCCACATCTATTGCGAAAGCCAAAACCGGTTAACTCACGCCACCGCCGTGGGAACCCCGCAAATTCAATTCTCTCGAGATGCCTCTCCATGGGATGCTTGATTTATGGAGACTGTGTAGCCTGGTCCAGGCGAGCGTGCCAGCACTCTAAGAGTCAGCTCTTTCGACTCGTGCCCTTGCCCATGGTGTTGTGCACCAAACACTGTCAGCGCTAGAGCTCTCGGTGGCTCCGATGTATTGTCTTCTCTGCCATCAACTTCCTATCATCCCCAAACCTAGACAGAATTGCGGCCCGCCAGTGAATTCATGGATCGTGACTTGTTCTGGCTATTTGTCGTCTTCACTAGCACTGCGATTCGAATTTTCGGCGTGCCAAGTCGTAGGGCACGACCATAATGATATGCATCACAGAAAGGCGAGTTTCTCCGGGCTGACCATGGTTGGAACCCTTCGCCGCGCAAGCTAAATCACTGGCAACGCAAAGAAGGTTCGTAGATCCCTTGCAGGGGGTTCTGCTCCCTGCCACTGCGTTCAATCCACAGACATCCCTGGAAACCGTTGCGGATGTCTCGGGTTGCCGAAAGGCGAGGGATTTACCGTCCATGGAACCTTTGACGGTTGCTCGCCCTGTTGCGAGTACGTATCACTGTCGCCAAGGGGCGAGAATAGGTGCAATCGATTCAAATATTTCCTGATTGCCTCAAGGCCGATCATCGTCTACTCTTCCAGCAGAGTCATCTTCAGCAAGGTTTTGAGAATTGCCTAGTCTCAGTTGCACGGTGGCGATCGCGTGCTGGATGTCATCTCCTTTCGAACTCGGAACCTGGATGGTATGTTCGTGCTTTTGGGATATCGCATCATAGATTGTCTGAACTCGCGGAGCTCCTTCTATGTGCATCAGGATTGAGACCAGTTGGACGCGTTTCGGCTCTGAGGGCGCCGGATGATTGGATGAACCAGGGGGCACGAGAATGGCATAGATGTCTCCGGGTCGCACCGGCTTTTTGAAATCAATACTGATCATCTGGCCCTGTGGCTGTTCATCTTTGGAGTAGAAATTCTGGATATGTTGGTCTACACCTTCTTGAAGTAAGGTCGTGACGATACCACCGTGGATCTATATTGACAATCAGCCCTGAACGCCATGCGCGCTATGATGAGTCTGCCTTACCACATCAGGCCAGCCTTCGATGCCAAACCCGAGGAAGAATACCATCATCGTATATTCTTGTGAAGGGTGTCGAAAAGCCCTCATTGTGATCCCTTGAGTTCCAACAAGCTTTTCCGAGACAAGATGAAGGCCCTTGCCTGTACGTACCAGGTGATCATCATAGTTGGGATCCTCGATCCATTTCTCTTCTTGAAGTGACTCAATGAGCGGATGGCTGTCGAGTGTGGCACAAATCTCCTCGAGTAGCTCTTGATCCTCCGGCGACCCCGGCTCGAAAGGCGGTTGCAAGTATTCCCAAGTAATCAAGGCCGTTCCGGCGACTAGACCCAAGGTCGAGAATAGCGAGGCCCAGAATACAGACCGCGCAGCCCGAATAATGGACGAGGGGCCCGAGGAGCCCTGGATGACAGGAGCGGCTTGTGAAGGGATGTAAGGAGTGGCATCTGGAAGAGGTGTCTTCCCCGGGGTTTGGAAGTATTCCTTGTGAGGGCCATGGACATCGTGTTGCGCTCGACGTAGCCTAGTTGGCTGAATAGCAATCCATCTCGCCTGGCGGCGCAATGCCGCTCTAAACAGCTGCATCAACTCACTACTGCCTGCGCCCGCTGTTCACCGCGTGATTGCAACAAAAGATAGCAGGAAATGGGTATTGACACAATTTTTCAATCTAGGAAGGGGTTTGACGCAGCAATTGAATGTCCGAAAACGAGAGTCGCGCTTCGTGTTTCATTCTACGGCGAACTAGTATTAATACGGTTTAGTACAATACTAGGAGACGCAATGCCTCCCGTCGGCAAATTAGGTCTAGGAGATATTCACGCATCTGCCATTGTGCGGCTCAAACATCGAAGGCTTCCAGCAATAAAACAATAAACTATGTACCTAGGCCCCTTTCCAGTATAAAATACAGAGTGACATACAAACCCTCCTGGTTTGAGCCTCATAAGTTATTAGATTGGGGTGTAATCAATCTCATCCAGTTCAGTGCCTGAACTCTTTCTCAAACTCCTCCCATGCTTCGGCTGCAAAATCATCATCTGAAAGAATATCATACGCCGACATTGCCATTCCTTTCGCACAGTCCATCGCTAATACGAAAGCA
>Ga0105239_10002402_pt1 | contig 23874 bp, 20 predicted proteins | sample KBSC44metaG_FD_92761 | JGI IMG/M metagenome (GOLD analysis project Ga0105239, IMG submission 92761) | Corn rhizosphere microbial communities from Kellogg Biological Station, Michigan, USA - KBS C4-4 metaG | ecosystem: Host-associated > Plants > Roots > Rhizosphere > Soil | place: Michigan, USA...
GCCTGCGGGAAAAGCCTGCCGGCGGTGTTGCCATTGTAAATACTACTTTATTTGATGCCAGGGCCGGCGCTGCGCTGCCACATCAGACCGTGCTGATGCGGGGAGATAAGATCGAAAAGGTGGGAGATGCCGCCCAGGTGACCGTTCCCGCGGGATATCGTGTCGTCAAAGGGGAGGGGAAATTCCTTATGCCCGGGTTGTGGGAGATGCATGGGCATTTCAGCAAGGAGCAGGGGCCTTTTATGCTGGCGCAGGGGGTGACGAATCTTCGGGATATGGGGAACAGCTTTGAGCTGCTGCATACCCGTGATATGATCCGGGAGGATTCGCTTTTAGGGCCTGATATCACGTATATCTCCGGCTTTATCGACAGGGCCGGTGAGCTGGCTGCGCCCACGGGTGTGCTGATCAATAGTTTGGACGAGGGGTTGAAGGCCATAGCGGATTATAAACAAAAAGGGTATGATCAGATAAAGCTCTACAGCTCCATCGATCCGGCCTGGGTAAAACCGCTGGCGGACAAGGCGCATGGTCTGGGGATGCGGGTCTGTGGTCATATACCCGCCTTTATGACCGCAAGTCAGGCAGTGGATGCCGGCTATGACGAGGTGACCCATATCAATATGCTGATGTTGAATTTTTTTGGGGATACGGTGGATACGAGGGGTATGAACAGATTTTATCTGCCAGGCCGAAAGGGCTATACCATCGATGTGAAAGGGGCTGCGTTCCAGCAATTCGTCGGTCAGCTGAAGACGCATCACACCGTATTTGATCCCACGCTGTCCGCCTTTGAGGACTGGTTTACCGATCTGCCCAAACATATGGCAAAGAAGTATGTGCCCATAGCCGCCTATCTGCCGGCGGAAATAAAAAGAGGCGCCATGAGCGGGACCTATATGGATGCGGATTCGCTGATCGACACGTATGCAAGGTCTTTTGCCAATATGAAGAGCATGGTAAAGGAGCTGTATGACAATGGGCTTATCGTTCTGGCCGGTACGGACGGTGGTATCGTTCAACATGAGTTGGAGATGTACAGCGAGGCCGGCATTCCCAATGCGGATGTATTAAGGACCGCCACCTGGTGGCCCGCGAAAGTATCCGGGAAGGATGGTGCATTAGGCAGCATAGAGGAGGGTAAAACGGCCAACCTGATCCTCATAGATGGCAATCCCCTGCAGGACATGCATGATATACGAAAGGTCTTTCTTACCGTGAGATCGGGAGAATTGTACTGGCCCAAAAGCATTTATGGGGCGTATGGGTGGGGATATTATTACTGATCCGGGGTGGCCCCAGGCTTCTCATCATTTGAAAATATTTAACAAAGGCAATTCCTACCTTTGTCCTGTGGACCAAAGGTCCACTAAAAGACTTGAAATGATGAAAAACTCTTTATTTCAGCTGGCAGCGTTTCTATTGCTGCCCCTGGCTCTTATGACGGCCTGCCGATCTTCCAGGAGCAGCGGTTCTGCGCAGGAAGGACAGGGACAGCCCAGCAGCTGGCAAAAGCAGCCTTTGACCATCGATGGTAATGACAGTGACTGGGTAAGACCTTTACCGGGACTCGATGCTGCGGAAAAGCTCACCTATGCCATGACCAATGATGCGGATAATTTATATGTCATGATTTCCACCAAGGATGCCGCTGAGCAGAATAAGATACTTTCCGGCGGCATGACCGTGTGGGTGAATAACCAGGGGGAGAAGAACAGTGATCAGGCTATTGGGTTAGGCTTCCCGCTCGACCCGCATAGCAATCGGGAGAAACAGCTGATGGCCGAAGCGCGCCCCGAAGTGTATAAGAACAGGTCCGCCAAGCTGGACGATGCCGATGAATACGAGCTGTATGGTTTCAGCCTGGACGAGCCGATACAGCATTATAAATACGATGAGGAAAATAAGGAAGGGGTACAGGTCCGCATGAACTACAATCAATCCGGCGACCTGGTGTATGAGGCGAAGATCCCGCTAAAGGCCGTTTATCCCAAACTATCGCATTATACAAACAGAGAGCTGGCCGTAGGCATCTTCATCGAAGGTATACCGGCTCCTCCCGGCAGCAGAGGCGGTGGTGGCGGCGGCGGTGTCTCTATCGGGGGCGGTTTGGGTTTTGGATCGTTTGGCAGCGGCGGCGGTGTTGGGCTGTCCATCGGCACCGGCTCACTGGCCAGGATCGGCGGAGGCAAAGGATCGCCGTACAAGCCCAAAAAAATATGGCATGTGATGACCATCGACAAGCCTTCAACAAAGCCATTCTAATCAGTAGGCATTCACGTTATACTGGGTTGACCTCGTTGTGTGGCCCGTTTGACTACCCGGGCTGTCTTGTGGTCGCCCGTATGGCTCCAGCCCGGAGGCATCCAGATGTAGAGGAATTTGTTCTTTAATCCAGGGGCCTTGGCGACGTCCTTGAACAGGCAATAGAACTCTCCGAAATACATATCGAGGAAGCTGCGGGTATTCACCGGGCGGGTGATGCCATATTCTATCTTTTCGGAAGTTTTTTCATCCTGGTAGGTCTTAAAGATGCGATCCCAGATATTCAGGAGATTGCAGAAATTGGTATCCATATACAAGGGATTGCGGGCATGGTGTACACGGTGGTGAGAGGGGGTGAGGATGATCTTCTGCATAAAGCCCATCCGCGCATCTTTCATGATATTTTCTCCTATATGGATAAAGGCGCCCCAGGTGCCGTCGATGGCCATGATGAGGAAGAGCAGCGGGGGATTGACGCCTGCCAGTATACAGATAGAGGTGCGGATCACATCTGCGTAGGGGGCTTCCAGGAAAAAATGCATATAGGTGACAGAGAGGTTCATGCTTTGGGGTGCGTGGTGGGTGGAATGGAGACACCAGAAGAGGCGTACTTTATGACCAAGATAGTGATAGACGAAGTGGGCAAGCTCCCAGATGATATACCCATAGATAAGCCAGTACCATTTGAAAGTGGAGTGGAAGGGAGCATATTTTTCCAGTAGCCTGATACAAAAGACCACGGCTGCGATGGAGATGAGGCGGGAAATAAACCTGTTCGCGATAAATACAAAAAAAGGCATCCGGTAATCCTCGATCCTGAACCTTTTATACACCAGGGCGCGTATGATCTCGATGAAGAGGAGAAAGGGGATCACCGGTGAGATGGCCGAGAGAAAACCATGCGGTGTGGACAGAGGAGAGTAATCTCCTTTGTGATACATGTCAAGCAGGGGACTCAGGCCGGTGAAGCCAATGAGCTCGTCATAGAGGGTCTTAAAAATATCCATGTTCAAACAAATATACATGATCCTGTTTGAATAAAAAAAAGAGCCGCCAACGGCGGCTCATCGAAGGATAGATATAGGTCTCTCATGTGTATAGGTGTCTTCTATTGTCCTGTTAAAACCCCGGGTTGTTCGGAAGCAGATTGGGATTTACATCCGTCTCCTGCTTTGGCACCGGGAAGAGCTCCTGATTGGCCGTGAACGTGGCGTTCCAGACCGTCTTGTGCCCTACAAAATCATCCCAATTACCGGTGACATCGTTATGCACTTTCAGGGTCCGTACCATGTCGAACCACATCTTATTCTCAAAGCAAAGCTCAAAATAGCGCTCGAGCCATACTTCATGCTCAAAATCCGTCTGTGAAGGAGTCCCTGTGATATCTCCCAGGTTAGCCCTTTCGCGTATCAGGTTCACATAGTGAATAGCATCGCTATTGGGGCTGCCTTCGGCCCTGTTGGAGGCTTCTGCATACATTAAATATACGTCGGCCAGGCGATATATCGTGTAGTTTAAATCGGATTTTGCCGTATTTGTGACAGCTGTCGAATCGAACCATTTATAAATGTAGTGATACTGGAAGTTGACTGTCGCGCCTGTCTTGATATTGGGGTAGCTGGTATAGAAGAACTGGCGTTCAGCAATACGCTTGTCCGATGGATCAAAGGATTGGATAAACTGATCCGTAGGATGAACAGAGCCATATTCATCCGAGTATTTGGAAATGCTCGAATAGTTGGGGATGGTCAATGCTGTCAGCGGGTTGTTAGAGTTGGCCGCTGCGGCATATTGTACCTGGAAGATGAACTCGCCCTTGTTCTTGTTGGCGGGCTTGATCATATCTGTGTAGTTCTGGAAAAGGCTGAATCCGCCGTTGTCTATGACATCCTTTGATCTTTTGGCGCTCTCGGTATAATACTGGTCGCCCCCTTTAATGGGATTGCCCGCATAGGTGAGATAAACATCGGCTAATATAGATTTTACAGCGCTCATGGATACCAGGCCCGTATTGTCCTGCCAGGGCAGGGTGGAGGACTCCGCCGTCAGCAGGTCGGGGATGATGACACTGTCATAGATACTTTTTGCCGGGCTGCGGGCTATCTTCAGGTTAAGGTCTTTCGGCACGCTGGTCACCATGGGCAGGGCGCCATACATCCTTACCAGGAAGAAATAATACATGGCCCGCAGGGCGTGTGCTTCGGCCAGCATATTCTTCTTTACCGAGTCGCTGACCACACCCGAATTGACCGTTGCCAGGCTGGTCAGGGCCAGGTTACAGGCGCCGATGCCCATATACATTTGCTGCCACCAGGTGTCTACGTAGAAGGAAGTGGCGTTATAGCTGAGGTTCTGGAAGTTGACGAATCCTGTCTGACCCAGATCGCTATTGGATTTGCCCGTCATGAATTCCATGAGGTTCCAGGTATTGCCTCCGTAGGAGGAAGGTTGTCCGTTAAGCAGCGCCTGGAGCTTGGAATAGCAGGCGTTGGTCAGGGCCCTGGCCTCTTTGGAATTGGTAATAGTGAAGCCAGGACTGAGGAAGTTGGTAGGCTTTTCTTCCAGGAACTTTTTACAGCTTCCCAGCGAGCCTATCAGTAAGAGCAGGATACCTATATTTTTAAAGCGTTTCATTCTATTAGTTTTTCTTAATGTGTAATTAAAATCCTACCGTCAGGCCCAGGTTCATTGTCATGGGGCGGGGATAGGAGAAGAAATCCAGGTTTTGGGAAAAGGCAGGGTTATTACCGTAGCTGGAATTGAACGTATCGACCTCCGGATCATAGCCTGTATATTTCGTATGCAGGAAGAAGTTCTGCGCGCTGGCAGCGATACGTACTTTGCTCAGCTTCATTTTCCGCACCGTAGCTTCGGGCAGGGTATAACCAAGGGTTATGTTCTGACCGCGGATAAAGGAGCCGTCCTCAACCCACCATGTGTCGAAGTGGGAGTCCTGTGCGAATTTGTAATTGCGTACCTGGGAGACCATGGTGTTCTGGTGGTCAGGCGTCCAGCCGTTGAGCACTGTCTTCAGGCTGTTGGCGATGGTTTGTCTGTCTTCGCTGGAGTGTTTGAAGGTAGCGGCTGTATTTACGCCCTGGACAAATCGGATGTCGAAGGAAAAGTCCCAGCCTTTATAAGCGATGGTGCTGCTGAAAGTGCCTGTCCATTTGGGATAAGCGCGGCCGATGATGCTGTATATGGGAGTTTTTCCATCCTTATCCATCAGGTATTTGCGATCGCCCGGCTTCAGGTTGACCAGGGCGGCTTCGGCGGCCTCGTCTGAGCTATATGTACCCAGGCGGGTCATGCCCCAGAAAGAGCCGATGGGTTTGCCTACACGGAGGATATTCGTTTGCCCCAGGAAGTTAGGGCCGGGGAAGATATCCGCGTTGCCATCGTTGAGCTTGATGATCTTGTTGCTGTTGGTAGCAAAGATGAAGTTGGTGCTCCAGGTGAGCTCGGGTGTTTTTATGTTGACCGTATTCAGGTTGATCTCGATGCCCGTGTTGCGTACCGAGCCGATGTTCTGATATACGTTGTTGGTTTGCATGCCGGCTGACCAGGGTATGGGTGTTTGCAGCAGCAGGTCCTTGGTGGTACGGTTGTACCAGTCGATGTTCATTTGGATCCTGTCCCGGAACAGACCCATTTCCAATCCTGCGTCCCCTTGCAGGGATTTTTCCCACTTTAAGTTCGGGTTGCCGATATAGTTTGGCAGCAGCGTGGACTGATTGGCGCCATTTAGCACGACAGTACCAGGCGTTATTTGTCCTTTGGAGAGCCCAAAGCCTATTTCAGAATTGCCCGTAAGTCCATAGCTGCCGCGGATCTTCATATAGCTGATGACGTCGCTGTGTTTCATGAAGTCTTCTTCAGAGATACGCCAGGCTGCGCCGATGGAGGGGAAGAAGGCGAACTGGTTGTTCGTCCCGAACCGGGAGCTGCCGTCATAACGTCCTGTGGCTGTGAAGAGGTATTTGTCGTCGATGTTGTAGGTGACGCGGGCGTAATAGGAGTTCATGGACCAGGTGGGTACGCTGAGGGATTGCGTCTGGTTCCTTACCGAGCCGGCCTGCAGGGAATTGTACTGGAAGAAGTCGTCGATAAAGTTCTGTGTTTCTGCATCTACCCATTCCTGTTTGTATTTCTGCCAGGAGGCGCCCAGCAGGGCTGTCATCTTCTGGCGATCGTTGATCTTCTTATTCCAGGTGAGATAGTTCTCCGACTGCCAGAAATAGTTATAATAGGTATTGATAGTGGCTTGTCCGCCCTGGTCCTGGGACAGGTGGGGGAGGTCCTGTGCGGAATAAAAGTTGTTCTTTTGTCCGCTGAGGTTATATCCAAAGTCCGACTTCAGGTCCAGCTCTTTTGTGAGGTGGATGATGAAGTAAGCGTCGCCCAACGCTTGTAAGTTATTGTTGAGCGAGTAACGGCTTTGGGAGATATGTACCGGGTTGGGTCCGCCTTCCAGGCCGGCGATATCGTTGTTGCCTGCCCAGCTGCCATCGGGATATTTGATAGGCACGATCGGCACTTCTTCCGTTACCATACGGGGCACATTGAGGGCGCCGTTGGCATCGGATACCATGCGTTGGGTGCTTCGGATGATATTGATATAGCCGCCGAACTTCAGCCAGTTGTTGACTTCATTGTCGAGCGTCAGCTTGGCCGTGTAGCGATTGAACCAGCTGTTGATCATAAGGCCATTCTGATCCAGATAGCCTAAGGAAGCGCTGAATTGGGATTTCTCGCTGCCGCCCTGGATATTGATGAAATGGTCATGGGAGAAGGCCGGCTTGTATACTTCTTTTTCCCAATTGGTATTGTAGAGCGGCTTGTCGTTGGCGTCAAAAAGTTTGGGCAGGCCGATGTGGTTCAGGGGGACTGGCGGGGTCCAAGTGCCGCCCAGGGGATCGAACTTGCTGCCATTGGCAAAGGACTGGTTATAGATCCTGACGAATTCATCCGAATTGAGTGTCGGCAGATGTCTGTTCAGAACGGCAACGTTGGCATTCCCATCGTAGGTCACGCGGGTGTCGCCTTTGCGGCCGCGCTTGGTGGTTACCATGATGACACCATTGGCGCCGCGGGCGCCGTAGATGGCTGTGGAAGAGGCATCCTTTAAAACTTCCAGGCTGGCTATTTCGTGCGGATTGATCGTATTGATATCGACACCCGTGACCCCGTCCACTACATACAGTGGGTCAAGACTGGAGTTGATCGAGCCGATGCCGCGGACACGAACCTTGGCCGGCTGACCGGGAGCGTTGCTGTTTATCATGACGTCCACGCCGGGTATTTTGCCTTCCAGCGCCTGTGAGACGTTGGGGACCGGGCGGTCCAGCAGCTGATCGCCTTTCAGGCTGGCTACAGCGCCCGTGAGGTCCGACTTTTTAGCCGTACCATAACCGATGACCACTACGTCATTGAGACCCGCAGCTATTTCCGTCAGCTTGATGTTCAGGGTGGACTGGCTGCCGATGTTCACGGTACGGGGCTGATAACCCACAGAGGTGAACTGCAGCGTGGCTCCTTCATCGGGGACGACGATGCTGAACTTTCCTGCTGCGTCGGTGCTGGTGCCGTTGGCGCTGCCGCGAACCGTCACGGATACGCCCTGTATGGGTTCACCTGCCGTGTTGGTGACCGTGCCTGTGACCGTACGAACTTTTACCTCAATTTCCGGAGCCTCCGAAGGGATGAGAGAAGGCAGTCTGCTCAGATGGTGGTCATCGGCATCCGACCGGGCATCGCGGCGATAGGAGATAACGATGGTATTGCCTACCTGTTCGTATTGCAGGGAGGTGTGTCTTAAAAGCGCTTCCAGAATGGTATGCACAGACCGGCCGTTCCAGGTAAGGTTGAGATTTGTCACCCGCCTGATCTCGCGCTTGTTGTAGGCGAAGGTAAAAGGGGTAAGCTTTTGTATCTTTTCCAGGGCCGTCACCAGCGGCTCGTTCTTCAGTTCCAGGGAAATAAACACTTTGTTGATGTCTTGACCACTAGCATCGCGAGCGCTTATTAACTGTATGCTGCACAGAAAGATAAGTATTATAAAAAAACTAATTCGCATACAATAAGGCAACCGTTTTTTGATTTGAATAAGCAGTTTCCGGCGCCCTTCGACAGGGTATAGCCGTTGAAACTCTGACAATAGAGAAAATGTCATAGTTTTGATTGTTTTAAATGATGAAAACTTGTTTAAGACAGGATACCTTCTTTCTTTAGACGAAAAGGTATTTTACAACCTGCTCCGGGTTCCAGCCGGAGTAGGTTATTTTATTTTTACGGTTTTGCTGTTTACTTACATCCTTCGCCAGTCAATTCAAATCCTCCACCTGCAGTGAGCCTGTAGTCCATGTTGTTGATCTTCGACAGAACTTTTACGATCTGTTCCAGGGATTCACCTTGTGTAAAGCTGGCGGTAACGTGGCAGTTTTCAGAGGCGGGGTTTGTGAGGGTGACGCCCACGTGGAATCTTTGCTGCAATTCATCCACGGCTTCTTTCATGCTGACGTCGTTGAATAACAAATAAGGTTTTTTCCAGGCAATCTCTTCCTTGGCATCGACCTGTATTTTTTTCAGCTTGTGATTGATCATGTCGACCAGGACCTGTTCGTTGCGTTTGAGGATGCTGAAATCACCGGTGCCGTTGTCCACTTTTACTTTTCCTTTTAGTACGGTGATCGTAAGATCTTTGTCGTGTGCGTTGATATTAAAAGCGGTGCCTAATACAGTGGTCGTTATAGGGCCCGTGTGGACGATGAAGGGGCGGGTGTCGTGACGGATATCGAAATAGGCTTCTCCTACGAGTGTCACTTCCCGTGTCTTGCCTGAGAATGCCGGATCGAAGTCGATGTGGGCATCTTTGTGTAAAAGGATCTTGCTGCCATCTGCCAGGGTAAGGCATTGGTCAGATAGGGGTTTAGGTACCGCGGCCAGTTTGGGAGCCGGGGCAATAGTGCGTGATGAATAAATGTACCAGGTCAGAAAGGAGACAGATAAAAGAAGGATGATCGCTGCAGCGTATCTTAAAAATAATCTGTTGGGCCAAATTGATCTATTGCGCTGCCCGGGAAGGGCGGCGGGAGGCTGCTGCTGTATAATGTATTGTAATATCCTGTTGGCTGTTTGGGGGTCCTGAAGCCGTGAGGGGACATCCTGCGACCATGTCTCGTTGATAAGCTCTTTGAGGAGCTCGTCATTTTCGGGACGCGACAATAATTGGAACAGCTCCTCTCTTTCTGATGGAGTCGATGTCTTTTCATAATACCTGTGGAACAGGTAAGTCAATCGTTCAGGTACTCCCATGATGTAGTGTAATATCCGGACGAACGGGTCATTGAAAAATGTAACCCGTTTTCCGGAAAGGTTTAATGTCTGTCCCTCGGACAACGAACCATAGGTTCGTTCTGATAAAGACTGAAAAACCTGCCCGTAGGAGTATACAATATCCAAAAATCGAGTTTAGCAAATGCTCCAGAGGCTGAAAAGCAGGAGCAGTGTGCTGTCGGAATGAAAGTGCAGAATATCGCGGAGCGTTTTTAGCGCATGGACGAGATGGGTTTTTACCGTATTGCGGGAAATATTCAGCCGGGAGGCGATCTCTTCGTGCTTCATCCCCTGGTGGCGGCTCAGCGTGAATATAAGTTTTTGCTGGGGGGAGAGATGGTCGAGCGCGTGCCGGAGGCGGAGCTCATTCTCTTTATCGAGGAGCTGGTCTTCCACGAGATTGGCCTCGGGGTCGAGGAGGCGGGCCATCTGCTGGCGGGCGGTAGTTTCTTTAGCCAGAAGTTTTAGCATATCGAAGATCTGGTTGCGCGCGATAATGAAGAGCCAGGAGTCGAATTTGAGGATGTGGGGGAGCTTGTCGCGATTGAGCCAGACCTTTAAGAATACTTCCTGTACCAGTTCGTCTGCCATCTGCATGTTGCCGAACAATTGATAGGCATAGGAATAAATCTTTGGCCGATAGTGATGGAAGATGGTCTCGAACGCCTTATCGTTACCTTCGGCAACGCGGGCAAGCAAGTCAGTCTCGTCATGTAAAGGCAAGGTTCTGGTCGTATCTGGGATATTAGTGTCGAACATTACGCTACAAATTGTTTGTAAGCACATACCAAAATTATTTCAATTTCAGCACTGACCAAATTTATTTGGTTCATGAGTTTTTCTGTAGATATCTCTAATACATAATATGGAGTTCCTTTCCTTGGGGCGATCCTTGTAACGACCCTGGTGGCGGGAGCGGCATAATTTTTTGTGAAAAAACTAATGAATTAGTTGGTAAACTAATCGATTAGTAGTAGCTTAGGAGAAAAGTCGGAAAAGATGCAGAAGAAATTAGCCAAAAGAGAAGAGCAGATCATGCATGCCTGCTGGCATTTGGGCAAGGCGTTCATAAAGGACATCATTGCGGAGCTGCCTGATCCCAAGCCTCATTATAATTCCGTGGCGACGATGGTGCGGATCCTGGAGGAGAAGGGGTTTCTGGATCATGAGACGCTGGGGAATACGTTCAGGTATTATCCTGTCATCTCGAAGGAGCAGTATCAGCGGCATGCGTTTGATGATATCGTGAAGCAGTATTTTAATAATTCCTATTCGCGTATGCTGGCTTTCTTCGCGAAAGAACAAAAAATATCGAAGGAGGAGATGAATGAGATATTGGAGATCATCAAAAATCAAAAGAAATGATACCATATATCCTGCATGTAAGCATTCTTATTGCCGCGGGGGTACTTTTTTATAAGCTGGTGTTAAAGAGGCTGACCTTCTATGTGCTAAACAGGTGGGTGCTGCTGAGCTGTCTGGTGGCTGCATTTTTGGTGCCGTTGGTGCCGATGCCGCGGGTATTGAGCTGGAGGACTTCGGAGGTTGTGGGGAGTGAAACTGTTGTTGTAGAAAGAACTGTTGCCAGGTCTGAGATAGCAGCTACAGTGGAGACTGTTGCGAAACCTTCTGCCAGGCAAGCGACCTCTGCTACACAAGCGACCTCTGCGAAGCCGAAGACTGCTGTTACCCGTACAACGACCACAGCCCATTCAAAAACTACTGCCCGATCGGAGACTGTTGCTCAAATTGTAACCCAGACTGTTGCTCAACCGGAGACTGTTGCAAAGCCGGAAACTGTTGCAAAGCCGGCGGCCACTATCAGCCCAAAGCCGTCTATCCGTTCGAAGCCTTCTGCCGGACCGGATGTTGCAGCCGACTCATCTATTTCTCTCAGGACTACTACCCGTCTGCTTTTCTATCTCTACTTGTCCGGGGTTGTCATACTTGGCGTGAACCTGCTGCGACAAATGATCCTCTTATTATTCCAACGTTACAAAGGACCCGTGATCAGGGATGGTCATTACCGTATCGTCACGAAGGCCGGCATGCAGGGCCCCTGTTCATTTGGAAATATCATTTTTATCCATCCCAGCGAGTACGACACCGAGACATATCAACAGATATTGCTGCATGAAAAGATCCACGCGGGCGGCTGGCATACAATGGACATCCTGCTGGCGGAGCTCGGCATTATATTTCAATGGTTCAATCCCTTTATCTGGCTTTTCAGAAGGGAAATGGAAAATAACCTGGAATTCCTTACGGACCGCAATGTGCTCCGGCATCCCGGCGTGGAAAGATCCGCTTATCAGCTGAGCCTGGTGAAAGTGGCCGCTCCTGACATATCATTTAACATTACTTCAAATTATAATCAGTCACTTCTAAAAAGACGTATTATCATGATGAATGCTCAAAATTCTTCCCGTCATACTGCCTGGAAGTATTTCTTCCTGCTGCCTCTTTTTGTGGTGCTGGCCGGAGTGCTGAATCGCCCGGCGGCGCTGGCTCAAACTGTCAAAGAAAAACCTTCCTCTCCGACAAAGCCAGTGAAGCCCACGGCTCACGCAAAGCCAACTGCTGCTGCTCCACCCACTATTACAGTAACGACTGTGCCTGAGGTATCTGCTGAGGTGGCAACGGATGCCGAGCCTGTTGCAGTACCTATTGTGGTCACGGATGCGCAGGGCGTTGTGCATGCTACCGTTGTATCCCCTGCCGAACCTGTTGTGGAGGCCAATGTCCATGCCGTTGTTGTGCCCTCCGTCAATGTGACGGTGTCACCTTCTATCTCGGTATCCATTTCCGATACTTCCAGACCCTCCTGGGTTGACAGGACAGAAGGCGCCTGGTTCATTGTCAGCAACCCGGATAAGGATAAAAAGGACGATAAAATAACGATCGAACTGCGCGGCGAGAATGATGATCATAATTGGAACAGCAGCTTTAGTGTTCCCAGGAGCCAGCTGACCTCTCTCAATACCGTAGGTAAAGTAGAATTCTCATTGACACGCGAGGCCGGCACCATTCATTTCACCGGTCAGTTCGACGGTGAGCAAGGTTTTGGCCACTACAAATTCCAGCCGGATGCCGGCTATCTGGCTCATATGCGGCAGAAAAAGCTTGTAGAAAGAGAGGATGAGCTAATGACCTTCTTTATGGTGGATATTAAAAAGAGCTATGTAGATATGCTGCAGGCCAATGGCTTTCCAGATATTTCTAAAGGACATCTTATTTCCATGGCCGCCCTGCACATCGACGAGGACTATATCAAGTCCATACGTGGGTCGGGATATGACGATATTTCAGAAAGTCAGCTCATCTCGTTCAAGGCCCTCCATATCGACAAGCCTTTTATAGACGACCTGCGCGGGGCAGGCTATGATCATCTCGAGACATCAAAGCTTATCACCTTCAAGTCCATGAAGATCGACGGCGACTATCTGCGCAAGTTCCCGCCTTCCACTCCCGCCCATGACATCGTCACGTACAAATCCCTTCATATCGACAGCGCCTATGTGGCTTCGTTGAAGAAGGCAGGCTATCCGGACCTTTCGTCCAGGGACATCGTGTCGCTGAAGTCGATGAAGGTGGATGCCGATTACGTCAAAGGATTTAACGACATCGGTTATAAGGATATCCCTGTCCACACGCTGATATCCTTCAAATCAATGAATATAACACCCGAATATGTAAAAAGCTTTTTGGAGGTGGGTTACCAGGACATCCCCGCAAATACGCTGATATCTTTCAAGTCCATGGGTATTACTCCTGAATATGTAAAGAGCTTCAGGGCGGTGGGATTTAAGGACATCTCCCGGGAGAACCTGGTATCCATGAAATCCATGAATATCACACCAGACTATGTAAAGGGCTTTTTGGACCTGGGCTATAAGGATATCACCCCACATCATCTGACCTCGCTGAAGGCAATGAATATTACTCCTGAGTTCATAAAAGCATTTAATGCCATCGGCTTTAAGGATATTCCGCTGAATCAGCTAAACTCTTTAAAGGCAATGGGGGTCACACCGGATTATGTGACCAAGATGAAAGAGAAAGGATTTGTTTCGGACGACCTGAACAAATACATCCGCCTGAAGAATGCGTTTGATTGAGCTTCCTTGAAAAACCTGCCGCGCTAGCGGCAGGTTTTTTTTACCTTTACCTGAATGGCGAGACTCATATCTCCCGGCAGGAGCCGGATCATGGTGGCAATTTTCTTCTTCGTATCCGGGTTTGGGTTCTCCACATGGGCGTCCCGTATTCCCACTATTCAGCAGCAATTACATTTGAATGAAGCACAGCTGGGCGCTGTATTGTTTGCGCTGCCGGTAGGGCTTATGCTGACATTGCCCGTCACCGGTGTATTGCTGAGCCGGTGGGACAGCCGCATCATCATGATGGGAGGGGCTGTTTTTTTTAACCTTATGTTGAGCATGATAGGTTTTGTCACCAGGACCTGGGAGCTGGTGCTGGGATTGTTTTGTTTTGGAGCCTCGCGCAACCTGTTAAATATTTCTGCCAATGCCCAGTCCATCGGCGTGCAGGCCTTGTATGAAAAGAGCATTATTGCCAGATTCCATGGCATCTGGAGTCTGGCAATGTTTGGGGGCGCTGCCCTGGGGAGTGTGATGGTATCGTTTAAGGTTTCGCCGGGCTGGCATTTTTTGGTGGTAGGGTTGTCCCTGACCTTATTATCCTGCTATGCTTTCCCCGGCAGCCTTCCTCAGCAGCCTGTGGCCCGGGAAAAAAGGCCCTGGTTTGCGCTGCCTGACAAGGCGATGGTGAAGTTTGGTCTTATCTCTTTTGCGTCGATGGCCTGTGAGGGTACAATGATCGACTGGAGCGGTATTTATTTTCGCAAGGCGGTGAATACAACTCCAAAAGTGGCGACCCTGGGGTTTGTCGTATATATGACCGCCATGACCATGGGCCGGCTGACGGGGGACAGGGTGACCAACCGGTATGGCATTAAGCGTACGCTGACCTATAGCGGATTGTTCATCGGATCCGGGCTGCTGCTGTCGGCGCTGTTACCTTTCCCGTTAACTGCCGGATTGGGATTTATACTTACGGGGTTTGGCGTCAGCTGCGTGATACCGATGGTGTTCAGCATGGCCGGACGTTCGGCTGGTATAAGCAGCGGTTCGGCGATAGCTGCTGTTTCCACTGTAGGATATTTTGGATTTCTCCTGGTGCCTCCTATGGTAGGTTCCGTGGCCGAGCTGGCGGGATTGCGATGGTCCTTCGGATTGATGGCATTGTTTGGCATGGCTATTACGGTGCTGGTGCAGCGTTTGCTGACAGGAGAGGAGACCCTGGGAGCCGCCCCACGGGATACTACAGCCGCTATTACTGACTAAACGGACCAAGGGTCCGTTGACCGAAGGCCAGACATTAGATAACATAGATTTTATCTATTAGACTATAGATAATTATGATCATATTCTATCAACTTCCCGCAGTACATTTGCGCCATCTTAACCGCCCGTCAGAAGACGGATGCCGGTGATACACTGACGATTTGCCCGCCTGTCGAAAAGATATTCCATCAAAAAATTAAATCACAAATATGTCCAACAGGATTTTATCAATTGGCGAAAAGTTTCCTGCTTTTAAGAAAAAGGCAGTTGTATCCATCGAGAAAGGAAAAGAGTTTGCAGAACTGACGGAAAATTATGCGAGCGCAGAAGGAAAGTGGACGGTGATGTTCTGGTGGCCGAAGGATTTCACCTTTGTATGCCCCACAGAGATAGCCGAGTTCAACAAGAAGCACAGTGAGTTTTCGGACAGGGATACGGTGGTGATCGGCGCTTCTACCGACAGTGAGTTCGTACATGCTGCCTGGAGAAGGGATCACAGTGATCTGCGGGATCTGAAGTTCCCCATGCTGGCCGACACTTCCAAGTCACTGGCAGAAGAGCTGGGTATCCTGGACAAGGAGGAGAAGATAGCTTATCGTGCAACTTTTATCATTGACCCCCAGGGCATCGTTCGATGGGTCAGCGTATATGATCTGAATGTAGGCCGCAGCGTGCAGGAAGTGATCCGTGTTCTGGATGCGCTGCAGACGGATGAATTGTGTCCCTGCAACTGGAAGAAAGGCGAAGAGACGCTGACTACGCAGCTGAGCCTGAATTAATATTTCTCCGGCCGTCTCATTACCAGAACGGGCCGGAGGCTCGTTGTCCGAAGGACAGACATTAGACCTTTCCAAAAAACGGGCTACATTGCCCGAATGGTCCGTTTTTTGGACATTATTATGAGGCCGCCTTTTAAAGTAATTATGTATGAGTACTATAGTAGCCCTGCAAAATGAAACGTTCCAGAACCTGCTTTTGGAATTGAATATCCCGGACTATGAGCCATCAGCCAATGTCAAAGCCCTTGTTGCAGTGGAGTCCAGGTTTATAAAGGATCTGAAGATCAATGTCGGTAATGTACTTAACAACAACCAGTACCTTAACAGGAAGGAGGCCCTGCTGCTGGCGCTGGCGGTGGCGGTGAATGAGAAGTTTACCCTGCTGCAGGAGTCCATTAGCGGGCTGGCGAAGGATGCGGGCGCCACCGATGCGGAGTTGGCTGAGATCGTTGCCTGCACTTCATTGATGAATACGAATAATATATTCTATCGTTTCAGGCACTTTATACAAAAAGATTTTTATACCAATCAGCCGGCCGGGATTAAGATGAGCATTATGGCCAACCCTGTGCTGGGTAAGGAGTTTTTTGAGCTGGTGAGCCTGGTGGTGTCGTCCATCAATGGATGTGAGATGTGTGTAAGCTCGCATGAACGGTCTGTTCTTCAGCATGGTAGCTCGGAATCCAGGGTTTTGGAGGCGGTGAAGCTAGGGGCTATTATTAAGGGGTTGATTGCTGTGTTAGCGTAGGTTGATGATCGCTTTGATATCTGTGATCATATTTCTTTTATAAAAAGGAGGGTGCCGCAAGGCACCCTCCTAAGTGAATCATAAACTATCCGAAGCCCGGCTCCTTTTTCTAACCGGTGATCCGTTGAGCCGCGTCTTATCATTTGCAGGCGGCTCTTTTTCTTCATTCCTTTCTTCTTCTATTTCCTCATTGCCGTCGGGGCTTCCCTGATCGTCAGGAGGCGGGGTGGGGGCTGGTTTTATGGGATCAGCTTTTGGAGGGGATGCCTGTTGAAATATCCTCGTAAGCTCAGAATGTATGGTGATCATTTTGAACTCGGGGCATGCTTCTATATACATCTTCTCTATCTTATTGGACTTTGTAAAGGTCACGGGATGTATGTTGCCTTTTTTAAGGCTATAGAGAAGATTTTGCTTCAGATGCTCGTCCTCCAGTTCCCTGATGGGGTAGTTGGACAGTGCTTTCTCCAGGTCGTATCCGTATCTGTCTCCGAAATGACGGACCTTATAATTCGTGTTGTTCGGCGTCCTTTCACTAAAAGACAGCTGTATCCAGGCATTATATTCCACACCCTCCGGATCGACGAGGTTTTTATACACCGCCCTCCCTTGCAGAAGATTGAAGGCTTCCTTCAACGTGACTCCCTTTCCTTTGCTGATATAAAAGGTTTGTGCTCTATTGCGTTTGGGATCACTGTCGTAGATCAATAATGCATCGTACTTATTAAAATAGTACATGTCGTAATTATCCGCCTTTCGGAAATAGAGGGTCGCCTGTATATTACTCCATTCATCAAAACAGGCCGCTGTCTTTAATTGGAATTCTTTGATCCCTTTTTGCATTTCCAGTTCCAGCAGCTCGCTATGTGTCATAGCCTCTCCGAACCCCAGATATCGGATGCTTTGACGGATGAAACTTAAATTATCGTTGTTCATACAAATGCTTTTTGAATTTTAAAAAATACTGTTTCGTTCCCAAAGGGCCGGAGGCTTGTTGTCTAAAAGACAGACATTTGTTCAGATGGGTTTGGACCTCAACAAGGTGAAATTGTCGACGAAGAGCTGCAACTTGCGGCCTCCATTCTTTTCTGTCACCTCGATGACCAGGCGTTTGCCGTCCGGCAGCGTGAACTGTGGCAGCACGATCACGCTTTCTTCCCTGCTCTTACCTTTTATCGAACTGGCATTTCCATAGGTGTACAAGGCCGGCAGAGAGCGGACTGCCGCAATATTGGTCTTTGTGACCCTTCGGTCCCGCATCAGGAAGCGAACACTGTCGACGTCGTAGTCCAGGTGGGAATGATTGCCCAAAGACAGGCGAAAGAATAAGAGCTTTTCCCGGGAATAAATACCCTTTAGCTGGAGGTCCATGCGGGACCCGCGGCTGATGAGGTAATAGATCCTGCGGTGGTCTTTTTGCAGCCTGGAGCAGCAGACCTGGAGCTCCTTTTCACTGATGCTGTTTGTGCGCTTCACGGGATTGGCCGGTATGCGCCGTGGTATGGGTGCTGTCCCGCAACCAGCATGGGAGAAAAATGGATGAAAGGAAAGTAATACCGCGGGAATAATGAACGATAATTTCATTGAGTAAAATTTTAAGATTAAAGAATGTGATTACAGAAGCTCTTCACGCGGCCGCATAATGAGCACTTCAAAGCTATATGACCGTTAGGGAAAAAAAGAGAGTAAAAAAGGGGCAAAAACTGGAAAGTTGGCATAGTGCCACGATAAACACCGGACAATTGGCCATGTTCGTTTAAAAAAGTGGACAAATGTCATGATCAGCCTTTCTTCACTCTGCGGATACTCCGGCTGGAACATTTGAGCAGGGAGGCGATATGATCCACGGATATACGATCATTCAGATACGGGAAGTGTATCAGATAATGATTGTAGCGTTGTCTGATCGTACCCGATGTCAGCTCATCCCAATAATCCATGAACTTCGTATAGTATTCCCAGGTGAGCAAATGGCATATATGCTCGAAGGCATGGGATGTTTTGCAGAGGTCATATATCTGTTGCCGGGAGATAGAGTATACGAAACTGTCTTCCATCGCCAGGATGCTGTGTTTACTGGGTTCGCCCGTGTGAAAGCTCTTGGGGTCCGTCATCAGGTCGTTCTCTTTCATGAACCAGGTGTTCTCTTCGCTGCCTTTAACCTTTTTATAGCAGCGGAATAACCCGCTTTCGATGAACCATATGCGATCGCAGACGGCCCCGATCTTCAACAGGAGCGATCCTTTTCTCACAATGTCCCGCCGGATAATACGACGTATATGCAATTCGATGTCCGCTGGGATCTGTATGGCGCTGTCCACCTCGTTAAGACGTTGAATAGGATCATATTGGGGGTAATCGGCAGCTTTTTTCTTCATATGATAAGGTTTGATCCTGTTAATATAATAATACTATCGATACGGGGAACCGTAAAATTATTACAGCATCCCGTAACTTTGCGGGCAGGCATTAGTAAGAACAGACCGCCCGAGGGGAGACCAAGGGCGTGAAAACTCCACATTATGGCAGCAGGAAATAACAACAGACAAAGGATTGTCATTCTCGGCGCCGGATTTGGCGGCCTCAGGCTGGCAAGAGCGCTCAACGGTACGCAATACGAAGTTTATCTGATCGACAAGCACAACTATCACCAATTCCAGCCCCTCATGTACCAGGTGGCTACTGCTCGTCTGGAACCATCCAGTATTTCTTTTCCTTTAAGAAAGGTTTTTCAGCATTCAAAAAATGTCAATATCCGTATCACGGAAGTCAGCAGGATCGACACTGACGCGCGCGTCGTATATACGCCTATCGAAGATATATCTTATGACCGGCTGGTCATTGCCATGGGATGCACTACCAATTACTTTGGGAACAGCCGGATACAATCCAATTCTTTTCCCATGAAGTCCGTTCCACAGGCGATGGCGCTTCGCAACCGGATCCTCAAGACCTTCGAGGACACCATCGTGGCAGGACCGGATGAATTGCAGTCCCTTCTCAATTTTGTCATTGTAGGAGGAGGTCCTACGGGAGTAGAGCTGGCAGGCGCCATGGCCGAGATGAAAAAGAATATTCTTCCGAAGGATTACCCGGGCGTGGATTTTTCCAGATTCACCATTTATCTGCTGGAAGGCTCTCCGCATACGCTGAATGCCATGAGCGATGTATCCAAGACGAAATCCCAGCAATACCTGAAGTCACTGGGTGTGATCGTAAAGACCGGTACCGTAGTAGAGGATTATGACGGCACTACGGTCAAGCTGAGAGGAGGCGAGACCATCAGCGCCAGCAATCTTATCTGGGCTGCGGGTGTAACGGCCAATACCCTGCAGGGCATCCCTGCCGCGAGCATAACCCGGGGCAATCGTCTTATCACCAATCGTTATTGTGAAGTAGAGGGACTCTCCGGCGTATATGCCATCGGGGACATCGCCTATATGACTACCCCAAAATATCCCAATGGACATCCCCAGCTGGCGAATGTAGCTATTTCGCAAGCCATTCTGCTGGCCGGCAATTTCAAAAGGGAGCTGAATGGGAAACCCCGGAAGGAGTTCGAATATCATAATAAGGGCACGATGGCGACCGTGGGTAAGCGAAAAGCTGTGGTAGACCTTCCCGGCTTCAGCTTTCAGGGTCTGTTTGCATGGCTGACCTGGATGTTCGTCCACCTGATGCTTATACTCAGCGTGAAGAACAGGCTCTTTATCTTCCTCAACTGGATGATGAGCTATTTCGCCAATGACTCTACGCTGAGGTTGATGCTCAAGGCCGACACACAGGGATAGGAGGGCTTCCATCCGGCAAAGTCCAGACGACATAATTTTCCATATATTTGCCACCAAAGCGGGCCGTGGCCCGCTGGCCGAAATGCGAAGCATTCACTGAGGCCAATGAAAAGATATTATGAACGAAGTAACACCATCTTTAGACTAGCGACGGGGATGGGGTAAATTTCGGAAAACCCATACTCGTCGCGCATGTATTCATCATGGCCGAAATCATTGTCGAATTAAAGCACGCTAACATATATCAGGGCAGCAATCTCATCCTTCAGGATGTAAACATTGTAGTCAATAAAGGAGAGTTTGTGTACCTGGTAGGAAAGACGGGCACCGGTAAATCCAGCTTGCTGAAGACCTTATATGGAGACCTCCCTTTGAACGAAGGAGAGGGGACAGTGGCCGGCTTTACACTGAAGGGTATGGATTGGAAGAAAGTCCCTTATCTGCGCAGAAGCCTGGGTGTCGTATTCCAGGATTTTCAGCTGCTCACGGATAGGAGTGTGAATGATAATCTCAAATTTGTGCTGGAGGCGACGGGTTGGAAGGATGTCAAGCTGATGAATGAAAAGATAGCCGATGTGCTGGACAAAGTGGGACTGAAGTCAAAAGGTTTTAAAATGCCTTTTGAGATCAGCGGCGGGGAGCAGCAGCGTGTGGACATTGCAAGAGCCCTGCTCAACTCTCCCAAGCTGATACTGGCCGATGAACCTACCGGCAATCTCGATCCGGAGACGGCCGACGAGATCATGCAATTACTCTTTCAAATATCACGGGATTACGGCACGACCATCATGATGGCGTCGCACGATTACAGGGTCATCAATAAATTCCCTGCCCGTATGCTGAGGACCGAACGCGGGAAAGTCCTCGACAACGCAACTATTTCCATGGATTGATCAGTGGCAGTCGGGGATGGATTGATCGGCGGCCAGTGAGGAATGGACTAGGGCGTCTCCCATATGAGCTGCATCAGCTGCAGCGTATTCTTCTCGTTGTTATAGCGTCCTGCTAACTGGGCTTTTCTTTCTTCAATATCTTCTTTTGTGAACGGGCGGGTATATAGCCGGGTGATAAGATCTATCATCCCTTCCGTATTGTCTGCGATGTGACAAGAAGATTCAAGACCCGTGCCTTCCACTGCGTCGCGGTTGACGACGGAGTAACGCCCGTTGAAAAGGGCATTGAGCAATTTCATTTTTATACCCGTACAATTAAAGGAGGGAAGGATGTTGACCTGTGCTTTTGTGATGAGGTCCTGGATCTCCTGGTCCGAAGGATTAGGGATAAGACAGGCGTGTGGGTGCTGTTCCACCATCCGGGTCAGGCGGGGAGAAGGATTTTTGCCGGAAATGATCAGAGGGAGATCGAGGCACTGGAACACCTGTTTGAGCAGCCATGCGACAGCCTGCTCATTCTCTGCTACGGAAAGGTTACCATGGTACAGACAAAAACACCCGGTGCCCTCTCTGCTCACCACCTCGCCAAAGGGGAGGAACACGGGCAGGAGCTTTATATCCCCGGCGCCGAACTCCTGGCGGTATTGCTGACGGTCCTTTTCCACCATGGCGAGGATCGTCGCTTTGTCCGCGATCTTTTTTTCATATTGCCGAAGGAGATTGCTCTCGTGCAGGTAATACATTTTTTTCAGCAGCGAGCGCTCGCAATAATACAGTTGACGATAGTATTGATATTCCACATTGTGGAGACGCAAGAACACCCGCCGCCGGCCGAAGCGCGGATCATTCAGCAGGTAACTGCAATGGACACCCTCCAGCAGGATGGGATGATCGTCGCGCAAAAGGTTTTCCAGCAGCTCGCCGTTGCTTCGGGAACAGACGATATAGGGCAGCTTGTGCGAGAATCCTTTATGGCCCTCCCTTCGTGCATAATATTTCACTTCCGTGCAGTAAGCATCCAACTCGGCCCTGGCGCCCCTTCCATATTCAAAGCAATGTAAGTGGATCTTTACTCCCGCCGCGTGAAGGCAACGGATTTTATGAAAAGGATCAACCACCCCCCCGTAATCTGCCGGGTAAGGCACATCCATACACACTATATGTAGATGCTTATCCACTGGGTCAGTTAAGTATCTTTTGATACAGGCCTATCAATTTTTTTTCCTCTTCCTGCCAGTTGAAATGCCCGGCCGCCTTTCTGCAATTGACTTGTAACGTGTTATATAAATCCATATTGTTCAGCAGGCTATTGAGGCCCTCCGTTATATGCCCGATGTCCGGACTGTCTATTAGAACAGCAATGGGATACAGATTGTTTATTTCTTTGTAAGCAGGATAATCCATTGCCAGTTGCGGGATGCCGGCATGCATGTAGTCAAAGAACCGGTTGGCCAGGGAATAGTAATTGCTCATCCCTTTGTTTTCGAAGAGCGTTATGCCGCACCATGCTGTTTGTGTCAGTTGGCGCAGCTCTTCCGGCCGGAGGGGGCCTTTAAAGATGACTTTTTCATCCAGGGCATGCTCCCGGACCAGCTGCCGGGCCTGTTCCATAAAATTGCCCGTGCCGCAGATGACCAGCTGGGCATCTACCTTTTGCATGGCCGGGATCAGTGTTTCGAAGCACCTGCCCTCATTGACGGCTCCCTGGTAAAGGATGAACCGCTGACGGACGATGGGCGCGGCGGGAGCGGGCTGCAGCGGCGGAGTATTACGGACGACCTCATAGCTGACGCCATACATCTTTTTAAACGCTGACGCAATGGGTTCGTTCACGGTGTAGCCATGCCGAAAGGCGGGTACAAAAGACCGCTCTACCCATTTCCAGGCCTTATAGATGGCCGGCCGGGTGACCACCTCCTTCATTTCGCAGAAAAGCTCGTGGGCGTCATAGACCCTGGGGATGCCTTTGAGCCTGGCGGCCCAGTAGCAGGGAATGATGGTGTCCAGGTCGATGGCGCAGATACAGTCCATCCGTCTGAACAGGAGGTAAAACAACAGCCGGAGGTTATATTCCAGGTAAAAGAGCTTCCCCTTACGGAACAGCAGGCGGAGCCGGTGCTGCTGGAAAGGCTGCTGCTGTAAGGGTAGGGAGGAGGGTTCCTTCCGGCCTACCAATATTACCTTATAGCCCGCCTGGGACAGGGAGGTGCAGATCCTGATCATTCGCTGATCGTATGTCAGGTCATTGGTGACGGCGCAGTAGATCCTTTTGAGCATAAAAACCCGCCAAATTAATATTTTTAGCGATTTTTGGAGTGTATTTTTCAGGAATCTCAAAATAATCAGTACCTTCGCAGGCCAAATTATTCATTTGGATGTTTAATAAATAAATAGAGATGCCTTATTTGACTAAAGAAAAGAAAGCGAGTTTCTTTACAGATTTTGGTGGAAAATCCACCAATACCGGTTCCATCGAGGGACAGATTGCGTTGTTGACAGAGCGGATCAACCGTATTTCTGAGCATTTACAAGCCAATAAAAAAGATTTTTCCACCCATCGCGGTCTGATGCAGCTGGTGGGTAAAAGAAAGCGTTTGTTGACCTATCTGAGCAAACAAAACCTCCAGGGTTACCGTCAATTGATCGAAAAACTCGGACTCAGAAAATAATCTTATTTATGTATATCACCACTATTCC
>Ga0105239_10002404_pt1 | contig 23856 bp, 14 predicted proteins | sample KBSC44metaG_FD_92761 | JGI IMG/M metagenome (GOLD analysis project Ga0105239, IMG submission 92761) | Corn rhizosphere microbial communities from Kellogg Biological Station, Michigan, USA - KBS C4-4 metaG | ecosystem: Host-associated > Plants > Roots > Rhizosphere > Soil | place: Michigan, USA...
AGCTCGACGTCCGGGTCGCGCTCATGTCGGTACGTGAAGAGACGGTCCCCGATGGCCAGACCCTGAAGAAGATCGCCAACGGCTTTCCGCCTGAGGAAAAGCTGCGGCTAGAGAAACTCCAGGCGGACCTCGACCTGTTGAAGAAGAACTCGCCGCCCACGCCAGAATTCGCGATGGCGATGCAAGACAATCCGCATCCCAGCGACGGCGTCGTGTTCAAACGGGGCAATCCAGGCAACCACGGCGACCCCGCCCCGCGCCGCTTCCTCCTCGCCCTCTCCAAACCGGGCGTCGAGCGGCCCCACTGGACGAGCGACAGCGGCCGGCTTGAGCTTGCCGAGTCAATCGCTTCCAAGGATAATCCGTTAACTGCGCGCGTCTTCGTGAACCGGGTTTGGCAGAGCCACTTCGGCGCCGGCATTGTCCGCACGCCCTCGGACTTCGGCCACCAAGGCGAAAAACCGACCGACCCGCAACTGCTCGACTACCTCGCCTCCACTTTCATGGAGAACGGCTGGTCGATCAAGAGGCTGCAGAAGCAGATCGTAATGTCTGCAACCTACCGACAGTCCTGCGACGTTCCCGAAGCCGTCGTAAACGCAGATCCTGACAACCGACTCTGGGGACGGATGAATCGCCGTCGCCTGGATATGGAGGAGATGCGCGACTCTCTGATGGCCGCCGCCGGAAAACTCGACCTCAAACAGGTCGGCGGCAAATCGGTCGATATCTGGGCCGCGCCGTTCGCCGAACGCCGCGCCGTTTACGGCTTCGTCGAGCGCCAGAATTTGCCCGGCGTCTTCCGAACCTTCGACTTCGCCTCCCCTGACTCGACCAGCGCGAGAAGGTTCACGACGACGGTGCCCCAGCAGGCGCTCTTCTTCATGAACTCGCCGCTCGCCGTCGAAGAAGCGAGGGCCTTGGCCTCGCGTGAAGAAATCAAAAACGCAAGTGACGATGCGCAGCGCGTTCGCCGGCTTTACCGAGACCTCTTCGCTCGCCTCCCCGATGCCCAAGAAACTTCACTCGGACTGGCCTTCATCAAGGGCGGCGCGGAGAAAGAGGCGGCACGGCCCGATTCGGTTTGGCAGTACGGCTACGGCAAATTCGACGCCGACCACAACCGAGTCGAAGGCTTCACGCCGCTCAGCCACTACTCGAACGAGGGCTACCACGTCGGCGACAAATACCCCGACCCGGCCCTCGGCTATATCGTCGTGAACGCAAATGGCGGCCATCCCGGACACGATGCCGCGCACTCGGTGATCCGGCGCTGGGTAGCCCCCGGCAACATGACGGTTCGGGTGCTCGGAGTAATCCACCACCATCAGAAGGAAGGGGACGGGGTGCGCGGCACCATCGTGACCAGTTCCGGCGGGAAGCTCGGGCAGTGGGATGTCCACAACTCGCAAGCTCGAACCGATGTCGGACCGTTCACGGTAAAGAAGGGCGATACCGTCGACTTCGTCATCGACCCGCTCACCAACGATGGTTACGACGCCACCGAATGGGCGCCGAAGATTCGTACCGAAGACGCGAGCCAGGTCTGGGACGCGGCGAAGAACTTCTCGCCCCCGCCTCCGCCGCCCCTCTCGCGCCTCGCCCTCTACGCTCAGGTGCTCATGATGAGCAACGAGTTCATGTTTGTAGACTGAAAGGAAGAACGATGTCCCAGTTCGATCACCACGATTCCATTGCCGATATGTTTCTCACCCGCCGGGATCTCCTTGGGCGGCTCGGCAACGGATTCGCGTCGCTGGGGCTCATGGGGTTGTTGGGGGAATCGGCGCTCGCGGCGCCGCCTTCCGGCAGTGTCTACAATCCGCTCGCGCCGCGCAAGCCGCCCATGCGGGCCACCGCGAAGCGAGTCATCTTCCTCTTCATGAACGGTGGCCCTTCGCAGGTCGACACGTTCGATCCGAAGCCATCCCTGCAGAAGTACGCGGGCAAGCCGATTCCGCTGCAACTGCCGACCGAACGAAAGACCGGCGCGGCGTTCCCTTCGCCCTACACCTTCAAGAAGTACGGCCAGTCCGGAATCGAGGTCAGCGAGATCTTCCCGAATGTGGCGAAGCATGTCGACGACATGGTCGTCATCCGGTCGATGCACGCGGACGTACCGAACCACGAGCCGTCACTGATGCTTATGAACTGCGGCGAAGCGCGAATGATCCGCCCTTCGATGGGATCGTGGGTGCTCTACGGTCTGGGTACGGAAAACCAAAACCTCCCCGGCTTCATCTCGATGTGCCCCGGCGGTTTCCCGATCCAGGAGACTCAAAACTGGCAGTCCGGCTTCCTTCCCGGAGTCTTGGCCGGCACCTATATCGACCCCAACCAGACCGATATCGAGAAGATCGTCGAGAATATCCGCAGCCACTACGTGCTCGATGAGGATCAGCGCGCCCAGCTCGATCTCCTGAGGCAGCTCAACAAAACCCACCTCGCCAAACGCGAGAACGATGCGGCTTTGGAGGCGCGTATCGCCTCCTTCGAACTCGCCTATCGAATGCAAACCGAAGCGACGGACGCGTTCGACGTAGGCAAAGAATCGCAGGCGACGCGCGATATGTATGGCCCCGGCAACTTCGCCCGACAGTGCCTTATGGCCCGTCGCTTGGCCGAACGCGGGGTGAGGTTCATCCAGCTCTATCACGGCGCGGGGCAGCCTTGGGACAGCCACGACGACATCGGCGTCCAGCACCGGAACCTCGCGCATGAATCCGATCAGGCGATCGGCGCTTTGCTGACCGACCTCAAGCAGCGCGGCATGCTCGACGACACCCTGGTCATCTGGGGCGGCGAGTTCGGCCGAACCCCCACCGTCGAGCTACCCACCCCCGGCGCGAACGCGGGCAAGATGAACGGCCGCGACCACAACCACTACGGTTTCACCTACTGGATGGCGGGCGGCGGTGTGAAGCGCGGAACCGTTTACGGTTCTACCGACGAGTTCGGCTTCCGCGCCGAGCAGAACCCGGTCCACGTCCACGACCTGCACGCGACGATCCTGCATCTACTCGGCTTCGACCACACCAAGCTCACGTACCGGCACGCCGGTCGCGACTACCGTTTGACCGATGTCTACGGCAACGTGATCCACGATTTGATCGCCTAAGGCCGCGTTCCGCCTGGGAGTGCGCCTAACGAAGCTCTTCCCAAGGCTCAGTCAAATAGAGGTTGATCATCGAGCCGGCGCTTGAAACCTGCCTTCTCGACCTGCCCCTTGCGGTGGCGATGAAGGTGTAGTTCTTCCTCTCTTGGAGGTTGTCGACGCGGAATTTACCATGTGAGTCAACCTTAATCCGTTGACCAGGGAGTTCCTTGATCGTCACCACCACCTTATTCGTGGGGACACGGTGTGCGCCAAAAACGGTTCCGGTGATGTAGGTTCCCAGTGGCGCGGTAATGACATCCGGGGCTACGGCCGGACGCCCGCCGATGAGATCGAAATTGATTTGGCCCGTCAAATTCCTACTCACCGGCGACGAGATTCCGATAATCACGTGAGGGGAGGCGACAATATGCGGGAAGAAGAATTTCCCACTGGCATCCGTCTTTCCAGTCCCGATAAACATCGGCAACGCCAGCGGCCCTGGACGCTTCTTCCGAATAATGTTCTCGATATTTTCCGGGATCACGTTGCTCGCTACCTGCACGTTCAGACCGGGCAATGGGTGCCCTGCGGGGTCCACCGCGCGGCCACTAAGGCTCGTCCAAGCGTTCTTTACGAGCCGGATCCGAACGTGCAGGTTGACCGGGTGTACGGGTTCCAAAACGGTGAGGCTGCCCTTAAGGGCTCGCAAGTCGACGAGCGACGCGGTGGTCTCAAGGGCGGAGAAGCTAAATGTGCCGTCTTCACGACTCAAAACGTGCTGCCTCCCGCCGGCCCCGTAGTTCATGATCTCGACATCGGCGCGGGAAACCGGCTTGTTGTCCGGGCCAATCACGATGCCATGGACGACGACTTGTTTCGCGGCCGGCCGGTGAAACGGGGTTATCGTCGGCCTCTGCGCCACGGATGGGAGAACGGAAACAATAAGAAGAACACCGAACACCACCGTTCGAAAGGTCAGCCCCGTCATTGGTCTTGCCTGCATATTTAAGATTTTTGCTCCGATTGGCGAATTCATGGTCTGCCAACCTAACGTTGCTCTTCCCAAGGCTCAACCAAATAGAGGTTGATCGCCGCGCCCCCACGCGCTACCATACGGGTCGACTTCCCTCCTGGCGCGGTAGCCACCACGGTGTAGTTCTTCGCGTCCTGCAGGTTATCAATTCGAAATTGGCCATGCGCATCCACGTTAAAGCGCTGCCCCGGTAACTCTTTAACCGTGACCACGGCCTTCCCCGTCGGCTCCTGATGGGCTCCGAAGACGTTGCCGATGATGAAACTTCCGTCCCTCGCGGCGATGATGTCCGGGGCCAGCGTTGGCCGCCCGCCAACAAGATTCACGGTGATTTGGCCCGACAGCTTCGTTCTCACTGGTGATGAGGCTCCGACGAGAACGTGAGGCGTCGCCACGATATGCGCGAAGACGTATCTCCCATTGGCATCCGTTTTGCCGTGCCCGATAAAGAAAGGCGTCTTTAGTAATCCCTGCCCCTTTGTCCGCCTCATGATCTCGATGTTTTCCGGCATCGGGTTGCTTGCCGCCTGAATGTCCAAATTAGGCATCGGGTGGCCCGCCGGGTCCACGACGCGGCCGCTTAGGCTCGTCCAAGCATCCTTTACGAGGCGAACTCGAACATGGAGATTGACTGGACGAACGGGTTCCAGTATGGTGAAACTGCCCTTAAAGGCCCGAATGTCAATCATCGGCGCTGACTGCGGCAGAGTACTGAAACTAAAGGTGCCGTCCCCTTTACTTAAAACATGCTGCATGGCGCCGGCGCCATAATTCGCTATCTCGACATCCGCTCCAGGAACGGGCTTGTTATCCGGGCCGACCACGATGCCCTGAACAACCACTTGTTTCGGGGCCGGTGGTTTGAATCGAGTTATCTTCGGCGTCTGTGCGACAGATGGGAGAATCGAAATAAGAAGAAACGCTCCCAGAGCCGCCGTTCGAACAGGCGGAACCGCCATTGGTTTAACCTTGAATGCCATTGATTGTCACGCTGATCCACAAAAAGGAATTTGAGACTTCCTGAATATCAGTCGTGGTGAACCCTTGGCGACGTTCGAGTAACTGCAGACTCCCTTGCCGCTCGCAACACAACGGGGAGCCTTTCGTAAATGCGATTGGGTTTCGGTTCCGGTGGATAGACTTTCGAAGCGGAGACTGAGTTGAGGACTTACCGACCTTCCAGGGTTTTCGAGCGCGTATGCATGCAACGCCGTGACGGACCCATCGATTCCCCGAAATGATCCGTCAAATAGGATCCGAATCCGGTGGCCACGAGAGCGAGAGGCTGAGGAAAACGTCCACCAAGGCCGGGTCAAAGTGCCTTCCGCGTTGGGCGCGGATTTCATCCAACGCGTCGGCGATGGACAGCGCCTCCTTATAATGTCTTGCTTGGGTCATCGCGTCAAAGGCGTCCGCAAGCGAGACGATTCGTGCCGGAAGCGGAATCGCCGCGCCGCTAAGGCCCCAGTACCCCGTACCATCCCATTTCTCGTGGTGATATAAGGCGATCTCCTCGGCTAGGCGGAGTAGCGCGGATGCGCCTCCTGAGAGGATCGCGGCGCCGATGCGAGTGTGTTCCTTCATCAGCTCAAACTCTTCAAGGGTTAGTTTTCCAGGCTTTCGAAGTATCGAATCTGAAATGCCGATCTTCCCCACATCGTGCAAGGCGGCGGCTAGAGCTACCGTCTGTGCCTCTATCGGACAAGACCCCAGCGCTTCGGCGATGCGGCCACACATAAGTCCAACTCTATTGGCGTGCTGGCCAGTTTGGTCGTCCCGATACTCGGCGGCCCGTGCCAAACGCTGGACCGTCTCGATCTGCGAAACCTCCAATTCCTTGGTTCGCTCCCGTACCTGTTCCTCAAGGAGAACCGCGTGGAAATGCACTTGGAGCATGTTACGGATCCTCAGAAGAACCTCTCGAGAATCGAACGGCTTTGTCAGGAAGTCCGTCGCACCCTCTTCAAGCGCCTGATACTTCGCCGAAGAAGTGGCATCGGCAGTCAACACGAGAATGGGAACCGGTGAAATCGTGAGCCGCGGCTTCAGGGTTCGAATAACACCCAGGCCGTCGAGGAACGGCATGTTGAGATCCAACAGGATCAGATCGGGCACGATCGCGTCGACCATCGCCGCCGTCTCGCGGGAATCCGATAGGCAGAAGACGTTAGCGTAGCCGGCCTCGCGAAGGATCACTTCAAGGAGGCGGACATTTGACAACTCGTCGTCGACGATCAGAATCTTCGCTTCATTCAAAGTTCGATTCACTGTCATTCATTTAACTTCAAGAATTTATCGACTACCTTGAGAAACTCGGTGGCATCCAAAGGTTTGGTTAGGTAGGCGTCTGCCCCACCGGACAAAAGCCGCTCCATTCGTAGCGGCGTGGCGTCGGCACTAACTACAACCACGGGAATTTCTCTGGTTACTTCTTCCTGCCGTAGAAGCTGCAAGACCTCCCGGCCGGAGATATCGGGAAGGTTGATGTCCAAAAGGATCAGATCTGGTTTGAATCGTCGGGCAAGATCTAATCCGATACTTCCCTGGATAGCCGGTAACAACTCCACGCCGACGCGGCTGCCCAGGATCACCTCAACGAGTCTTAGGTTCGAGGGGTTGTCCTCGATGCAGAGCACCGTACGCTTCCGCTGATTTACCGAAGGAAGCAACGCCGCGGTCTGCTCTTCCGAATGCGACAGTGGAGCCCGTTCGGGCGGGTTGGCGACCGGTAAGGCGATGGAAAGGATGGTGCCGACTTCGACTTGGCTTTGGGCTTCAAGCGTGCCCCCCATCAGCACCATCAGCCTTTTCGACAAAGCTAACCCGAGGCCGGTACCTTCCACGGCACTGCTTCCCGTCAGACGTTCAAATGGTCTGAAGAGCTTGGGAAGATCGTCGGCGGCAATTCCGATGCCGGTGTCGCACACCTCGATTCGAAGATCGTTCGCTTGGCGAGAACACCGAATCTCAACCGTGCCGCCTCGGCGGTTGTACTTCACTCCGTTGGAAAGAAGGTTGATCATGACCTGCTTAAGCCTCTGCAAGTCGGCCAACGCGTAATGAGGTTCCAACTGGTCGCGATCAAACCGAATGACGACTTGCTTCTCTGTGCCCAGAGACCGGACAAGGTCGCAAGACTCCTGAACGACTTCGAGAACCGAGACAGGCTCGATCGATACCTCCGTGCGGCCGGCTTCAACCCTGGCAAGATCAAGGATTTCGTTGATGAGCCCAAGCAGATGGCTTCCACCCTTCAGGATATGCCCGACGCTTTCCTTTTGAAGAGCGGTTAACTCGTCCCGGTCCAAGAATTGGCCAAATCCAAGGATGGCGTTAAGGGGCGTGCGCAGCTCGTGGCTCATGCGCGACAAGAACTCACTTTTGGCAAGGTTCGCCCGTTCGGCTTCTTCCTTCGCGAGGAGGAGGGCCTCTTGGGACTGCTTACGGGCCGTGATGTCTCGCCCAACGGATTGGAAACACAAGAATTCGCCCTCTTCGTCCCAAATGTATCGGTTCGTCCAATGTTGCCACCGGACTCCCCCATCCCGACTTCGGGACTGCATCTCGTATGAATCCACCGGATTATCAGGTCCCAAACTGGCGAGATGAGCTTGAACCCTCGATGCATCCTCCGGCGAAAGACGATCGATAAAGCTCCGACCCAACAGGTCCTCCGCCTTCGCACCGTAGTAACGGCAATGCGCCTCATTGACGAAGGTCAGGGTGCCGTCGGGTAGGAAACGGCATATCATCTCAGTTTGGTCTTCGACGATGGCCCGATAGCGGGTTTCGCTGGCCTTCAACTCCTTTTCGGCGAGCTTGCGCTCGGCGATCTCTTCTTGGAGGGCGACGTTCGCGTGTCGAAGGTCGCGCGTTCGGTCGTGAACCCGATCTTGAAGCTCGGCTTGCACCTGACGCATGATATCCTCCACCTCTTTCCGCGGCGTAACGTCCGTCGAAAGGAAATCCCAAAGGATGTTAAGGTCAGATTGCAGTTCGGCAAGAAACGTCGTTTCTATCCAGTTCACCTGGCCGCTGGGCAAAACGCACTTACCTTCCCATTTCCAAGGGGCAAGGGTCTTTGCCGCCGCCGCAATTCCGTCGATGAAGCTTTGTCGATGGTCCGGGTGAATTGTTTCTAAGATGAGCCCCGGATCCTGCATGTACTCCTCGGGCCTTCGGCCGAACATTTCGATGCAAGCCGCATTTATGTACGTCACGTTGAACGAGCCGTCGGGATGCTGCAGAAGTTGCCCGACGACTCCCGGTACGTTCGAGACGATACGCTGATACTTCGCTTCGCTACGCCGCAATGCCTCCTCGGCGAGCCTACGCTCCGTGACATCGACACACACACCAGTCAATCGCCATCGCCCCTCGCCCTCCTTTTCGATGCTCACGGATTCGTCGAGCCATCGTATTTCTCCGCTTGCAACCCGAATCGGATAGTCCTGTTGGTAGGAGTCGAGACCTTGAAGAAGCGCGTTCTTGCCGGTTGCATCCAGGCGAGCTAGATCTTCCGGCATCTTGGCCGAATAGAAAGCTTCCGTATATGTCTCTCCCGGGAGAATATCTAGCGTCAGTAGTTGCTGGGCCGCCTCGGGATTTAGGATCTCCAGCGTCCACAGGTGATGTCCGTCCGAGTCCTCGACGTTGGCCTCCCACAACAAGCAGCGTGCAGATGCTTGGATCTGCAACATAGAATCCTCGACAAGTTTTCGCTCCGTAATATCCGTGCAAACACCCGTCAGTCTCCATTTGCCGCTCCCCCGAGGCTCGATGTGAACGTCCTCGGAAAGCCATCGTAAATCGCCGACGGCCGAGCGGACCGGGAACTCTTGGCAGTATCTGCTTTCGCCGTGACGGAGGGCATGCTCACTGAGGCTATTGCAAACATCGTCGTACTCACTAGGTCTCGCGCCGTAGAAGCCATCCGTATACGTGCCGCCCTCCGGCACTTCGACCGGCAGAAACTGCTGGGCGGCCTCGGGATTCCGAAAGGCGAGATTCCAGTGCATCTCACCTTCGTCTTCGGTGACTTCGGCTTGCCAGAGGAGGCAGTGGGCGCTCGCCAGGATTTGCGCCGTCTCCTCTTGCGATTCCTTCTGGTCCGTGATATCGGTACAAACGCCGGTCAGTCGCCAACGCCCTGGTTCCAGGGGTTCGATGTTAACGTCCTCTGAGAGCCACCGTAATTGGCCAGTTGCATCACGAACCGGAAATTCTTGCCGGTAGCCGCTATGACCCAATCGTAGCGCCGTTCGGCTTTGCAGCCGCACCTCGTCGCGGTACTCCGGCAGCCGGGCGGCAAAGAACCCTTGGGTGTAGGTACCGCCTTCCGGAATCACGACAGGGAGAAATTGTTGGGCCGCCTCCGGATTACGAAAGGCCAGATTCCACTCGAAACGGCCGTCTGTCTCGACCACGGTTGCTTGCCACAGCAGACATCGCGCGCTTTCAAGAAGCTGCAGAATTTCTTCGCGTGCCTTCTTGCTCTCCGTGACGTCCGTACACACGCCAACTAGCCGCCAATGCCCCGTTGCCAATAGCTCGATACTGACGTCTTCGAAAATCCACCGGACGTCTCCATCCGCCAAGCGCAGCCGGTATTCCTGCTGGTAGCCGCTTTGGCCACCCAAGAGGGCATCTTCCGACATTTGGCGCATCCCTTCGCTGTCGTCTAGTAATTTCGCGAGATAGAATCCCATCGAATAGTCGGATCCTGGCGGTATCTCGACGGGAAGGAACTGCGAAGCGGCGGCGGCATTGCGAATTACCGTGTTCCAACCGAAGTGCCCATTCTCAAGGACCACGTCTGCTTGCCATAGGAGGCAGCGTGCATTCGAAAGTACATGGGCGATTTCAGACTCGGAATGTCTGCGATCCGTAACATCTTCGATGGTCCCGCAGATGCGGACAGGCTCTCCATTTGACCCCGTGATTGCGGTGACCCGGCTTTGCACAAACCGGATGTCCCCACTTGGGCACAACATCCGGACCAGCATCGGGTTGGGGTTGGAGCGGGCTGAATGGACGAGGTCCTCCGCTTGCACCCGCTGCCGGTCATCCGGATGAACGCACGCGAGGCAGTTCTCCCAAGTGGGATCAAACGCACCCGGCTCGTAGCCGGCTATGCGGTAGTACTCGTCGGAGAGAGAGAACTTTCCGCTGGCGACATCGAAAGACCAACTACCAATCCCCGCGAGAGATTGAGCCATCGCCAGATCGCACTGATACTGGTCGATGAGCTCCCTGAGCCCTCGAATTTCACTGACATCACCGGCTGCCTTTTCAGCCGCATCATTTGGCACATCCTAATAGTCGGCTCCTTTCGCTTCTCAATTACATGATTAGCTGGGCTTTTCGCCGCAAGCATCGAACTAAATGGTCACGTGTGCAGTTTTGATGTAATGGACGTTGCACACCTTGTCCTGGAGACCGGTTAACGGATATGTGTTTATCGATCCTTCGGCGGTGTCGGGGATTTCTTTGGCCGATGAATTAGGTCGCGCGGCTTCAATATTTGGACGCTGATCCGCTGCCAGCGTCCTCATATCCCGCTCAGGCCGTAAGCGGGAAGATCGTGCTACAGATGCACTTCGACGTAGGCGCCGGCATTCGTTGCCACTTCTTGGCGTCCATCGGCCGCGGCGACAACTAGGGTGACCTTGCCGGCGGGGAGGTGATCGAGGCGGAAGTAACCGTTCCGGTCCGTCTTCGTGGAAATCCCGGGATATTCTTTTACCGAAATCGTCGCGGCGATCGGACGGTTGGAGTCGGCGGTAGAAATGACGCCATCGATAAAGGCGCCTTTTATGCCCACGATCACGGGCTCCGCAACCTCACTATGTCCTGGCTTTAGGTCCGCATAACGGAGCCCCTGCAGGTTCTTACCAGCACCGGCGAGGACGCTGATCATGACTCTCGGGAAGGCGAGCACATGGGAGAAAGAATAGTAACCGTTCGCATCCGTCTTCACGACCCCAACCCGAGTTTGGAAAAGAGGGCGAGGCACTCGGGGCCGGGGATCCGTACTGTGAGCCGCAACGGTCGCCGGGTTCGTGAATGTGGGAGAAACGTTAACTTCTGCGTTCGCCACTGGCTTGCCCTCGATATCGATCACCCTCCCTTTTAGACTCGACCATACGTTCGGTGACAGGCGGAGTGTCGCGCGGCCATTCTCCGGATAGACGCTCTCGATCATGCCAAGGCTGCCCTTCGTTGCCCGCAATGCGCAGAATGGCTCCTCCTCGGGGCGCACCGGCAAATAGAATCGGCCTTGGGCGTCGCTCACCACATGGTATGACATGAAGCTGGTCGTCGTCGTGACTTCAACTTCCGCACCGGAGACTGGCTTACCTTCGGAGTCGAGGACGACACCTTTGATTTGGTGCTGCTCGGGTGGGGCAGGGGCAATCCAGTTGACCGTCTTCGCCTCCCCTTCGGCGACGTCCGTATCGACGTAGGTCTGCCGTTGCCCGGCTAGCCAATTTGCTCTCGGCCAGAAGGCGATGATCTGATGCCCCGCAGGAACGCGAAGACGGTAGGTACCGTCTTCCGCCGTCGCGGTGCCTTGCGACCAAAGCGATTCGTCCTTGGTCGGACCGTTGATCACGACGTCGGTTTTCGCGAGAGGCTTGCCATCTGGCGTCGTAACCTTGCCCGAAACGACCTGCCCAGGCGTTAATTCGAGGTCCTGACCTTGGGCGACTTGGCCCTTGGCCAAATCGACCCGACGGCCCATCGCAACCAATTCGGAGGCGACGTTCGGTCGAAGCTGGGCGAAGAGCACGTACTTTCCAGCCGGGAGTTGGCCCAGTCGGAACCGACCTTGCTCGTCGGTCCAAACTTGCTTCGAAGTGTCGGTATCGCTTCCGTAGGCTTGGATTTGCTGGCCACCGATGCCCTTGCCATCGTGCAGTAAGCGTCCCTCGATGACGGAGGCAGGCGAAATCTTCAATTCGGCTTCGGCGTTAGGAGAGCTGGGGAGCAGGACATCGTCTCGCGGATCCGGGTTGACGTATTGATCGCTGTTGAGCACGACCCTCAGATATTGCGCCTGGGGGAGCCCGTCGAAGGTGACGGCCCCATCGTTCTTGCTAACCGCCGCGAGTCGGGAAACGATCTTCACCGGCAAATCCCACATGTTGGAGTCGCCCGAGCCCGAGCCATGAAGCGATTCCGGCGTAACGGTAACCCCGGCAACTGGCTTGCCGTCTGGCGTGAGTAGTTTCAGGCTCACCCGGACGGCAGGCGCGAGCGGAACCGTGATGTCCGAATTCGGTGCGTTGAGTCCGATGTGCCCGATGCCCTTGCCCGCAACGAAGGCGTACAGGCCGTACGGTTTCTGCTCGTCCTTCAGGTGCGGCGTCATGCGGAAGTTGCCCGCCGCGTCGGTTTGGCCGTAATACACCGCATTCGGGTTCACGGGCACGACGGTCAGGATCAAGTCGGCGTTTGGCACGGGATTGCCGTCAGCACCGACCACGCGCCCGGCATATACGGGATCTTCTGACTTCGGAGGTTTGGTGACTTGCCCATCCGGCGCCCACGGCAACACGAAGGAAGGGACATCCGCCCGATCAAGCGCCACCGGCGCGAGCTTAATGACTGGTTTCGGAGTTGGGGGCACGATCACTTCGGCGATATGACGAAGCGCCGCGATAGGTTTCACAGTTAGATCAGGCCGAACCTTGTGAACGACGGCCATACTCGACCCCATCACGGCAATCAGCGCGATTAGAGGAACGCCAGCAAATCCGGATGCCGCATTGGGCTTGGGCTCGGCGAGAAGCCGATTGATACGACGCATGAGGGAACCTCCGTTGGCATGCAAAGCAAGGCGAGGATAGGCAGGGCGGCACTCCTCCATCGAGGCGAGCGCGCGGGCATAGGCGATGCGGTCGCCCACTACGGCGACGGCCATGTCATCGCAAACCCACTCCCGCTCGCGCCGAACGGCGGCGGAGATCCACCAGACGACTGGGTGGAAGAAGAGCAGGGCCTCGACGATAGATTGGAGAAGGCTGACAAGGAAGTCGTGCCGCTTGATATGGGCGATCTCGTGACTAAGCAAAGCTTCGATCTGTTCGGGACTTAGGCGCGTGAGGACACTGGCGGGCAGGATAACGGTGGCTCTGAGCAGGCCGAAAGCGATGGGAGAATCAATGCCGCCCGAGAACAGGAGTTCGGCGCGACGTTTGATTCCGTGTTTATCGGCAAGATCGTAGAACCGCTCCTTCCACTCAGCGCTCGCCGCGTCCGCCTTCCGCCTCAGGCGGTGGATGACGACGAGGCCGCCGAAGACCCGCAGCAGCATGAAAGCGCTTCCGGTCAGCCACAGCCCAACCAGCGCGGGTAGATAGTTCTCCAGGTGGAACTCTGGCCGACTCAGGCTATGCGGCCGGTTAGTAGTAGCTTCATCAGCTACTACTGCGGGATATTTTGGAAGAGTCGCAAGGATTTCGGACGAAGCGACACTCGGAATCCGATGAATGGTGATGACCACCGGAGGCTTGGAAATCGGCTTCGGAGCCAAGATCGCCAGGGTGGCGACCGGCGCGACGAAGCAGCATAACAAGCCGACTACCGCCACCTTATATCGGGCCTGCGGCTTACGGATCCCCCACATAACGAAGGCAAAGAAGACCCCAATCACCAGCAGCTCCCACAGGGAATGAATCAGGGTCCAGCCCAGAGCAACCGTAAATTCGTGAAACCGCGGGTTCATCCTTCCTTCTCCATTCGGTCGAGCATTTCGCGGATCGCGGCCAATTCCTCGGGTCGAGCCTTCTTCCCACCGAGAACGTGCAGCACCAACTTCTCCGCCGAGCCGCCGAACGCCTTTCCCAGCAAGTCATCGACCAAGTGATCGCGCGTCGAGGACTGGGTAGGCGCGGCGGTGAAAAGGTTCGGCCGAACCGACTCATCCTTGGCCACCAGGCCCTTCTCCGTCATGATCTGAACAAGCTTCAGGACGGTCGTGCGACCGATCTCCCGTTGCTTCGCCAAGACCTCGTGAATATCCCTCACCGTGCTCGGTCCCTTGTTCCAGAGCACCGACAGGATCTCAAGTTCCCCATCCGTCGGCTTGGGCATGTTCTTCGTTCGCGGCAACATTGCGGATCAGTATACGAAAGCTTTCGTCAAACTAGACGAAGATCTTCGTCAACCGCTACGCTTTTTTCCTTGAACCTTAGAAGAGGGCCAAAGCACTGTCTAGTAACGGCGCTGGAGAGGTCGCCGTCCTAAGGTCATGAATTCACTTGCGAAGGTGCTTGCGGTTGTCAGTTTGTTTGGCTTGATCGGTGCTTCATTTGCCCAGCGCGGCGCCGCCGGCTACGGCCAGGGTCGTCAGGGCGGGGGGCAGGGCGGCCAAGGGATGGGCGGCCCGGGTGGAGGCTTTGGTGGCGGGGGCGGAATGGGCGGAAGTTTTGGCGGTCGCAATATGCAGCCGAGCGTAAGCCGCGACGAAGCCAAAGCCAAACCTGACGAAGAACAAGCGGAATTCATTTGGCAAACTCACTCCGCGATCCTCACCCCAGGCGACCGCGTCGAGTACAAGCTCAAACTCAAAAAGGGCGAAACCGTCTTCGCCGGAGTCACGAGCGACGCCTTCGACCCCGCCCTCGCGATGGTCGATCCGGCCGGCAAGACCCTCACGCAAAACGACGACCGCGTCGAAGGCGATCAGTCGCCGTTCCTCATCTTACGCGCGCCCACCGAAGGCAACTACGTGCTCAAGGTTTTGAGCTTCCACTCAGTCGCAGGTGGCAAGTTTACGATTCGAATGCGCACGTTCCTTCCCATCGACATCACGACGGGTAAGGACACGCATGATTTGACGTCCTCGGTGTCGATGAACAACGGCCAGCGACGCTTCACGGTCGTCGTCAACGCCAAGAAGGGGAATGTCTACGATTTAAGGGAAATTGCCCTTATGTCAAAGGGCCGGCATATCAACCGGTATTGGGCCTCGTTTCTGAGCGTCGTTGGCCCAACCGGAGTCGCCGACAGCGACATTCGCTCGGTGAACGTTCCTCCCGGAACGACCGGCAATGTTTTCGAAGCCAAGGCCGACGGCAGCTACTATATCGAATTCGTCACACAAGAAACCTCCGAAGCCACGACTCTTGAGACGCAGCTCTCGGAGATCGTCCCGGTCACGATTAGACCGAATGATTCGACGAGCTTCGATTTGCAGGGACAGGAATTAAAGATCTTAGATATGCCGGTAACGCCGAAACTTGTCGTCCATACGACGATTACGGGCGCTTTCTTCAACTACATACTTTCCGGCAAAGATTCAACGGACGATATCGGTGGCGACCCTCTGTATCGTAATAGTCCCGGTTGGGCTTCATTCAAAACCAAGGTGACTTCCAATACGGACGTCGTGCGGCTATTCCATCGCGAGGAAACCGTTCGATTCGCTATCCGTTCCTACACCAGCGACAAGAAGACCATCACGATCAAAAATGTCGACAGCGTCCCGGAGTGGAAGATCGGCGACACCGTAAAAGAACCTCTGGGAATCGGCGAATCTAAGATTTATCAGATCAAATCGACGAAGTCGGAGTTGATGCGGGTTTACGCGAAGGCGCCCCAGTTCCTTGCCCGCATGGACATATATCAGATGAACGGGGAGCTGGCCAATTCCCTCATGAATCGCTCCACGCTCATCGCGACCGACGACCTCTACTTCCCCGACGCAGACACCTTCCTCGTCACCATCAGTTGCGACGGCAATGGTGGCTCCGGCGAGTTCACGATGAAGCGAAACGAGCTAGAACCCATGCCTTACGCGCTTGGAGCCGTTCAGACCATGAAGCTAGATGGCGAGAATTTCGGGCTGTTCTCCGTTAGTCTCGAAGTCGGCAAACAGTACGAGCTACTGACGGATAACGCCGGCTACCTAAGCGTAGACCTCGTCGACGACGACGGTCAATTCCTGACCAGCCAGCGCATCTCCTTCGGCACCGTGAACGTGGATTACTTCACGCCCACCAAGTCCGGCCGCCACCGCCTCTGGCTCCGCGGCTCCCCAGGTGCGCATAGCTTCAAGCTCTCGATCCACGTCGCCCCTACCCTGGGGACGGCTGCGCCGGGGCCGCGAGGGAAGGGTTAGCTATTACCCCAACGGGGTAGCGCCCCTAGCCTAGAGTAGCGCCTCCCGGCGTTACCCTAGGAATAGGACCGGAATCGAAATTGAACTCCAACAGTTCCGCCCCGCATACGGACAAACCCTCGGCGGAATACCTTTGGTGTTCAAATGCTTGCCTTCCACGCTCCTAGGGTATGCGCATTGCGCCTACCCTAGGCAAAGGTCGATGCTCCCTTGGAGCATAAATGCAAGAAGACAATCTCACTACCTAGTGCGAAACGACCAATCCTCCCGACACGGTCGGCGACGACGCAATCCCCCCAAACCGAACGGTAACCGCGCCCTTGCCAGGGAAGGTGTTCGTCGCCACCGTTGCCGTACCACTCAGTTGACCGGTGGGGATGAAGACAGAAAGTCCCGGCGCCGCGGCAGGATTGCTGCTCGTCAGATTGAACGTAAGGTCGGTCGGATAGGCCGCCTTAAGCTTCGCTGTGACGCTCGACGACTGCCCCGCGACCACCGAAGCCGGCGAGAAGCTGATCGTCGAGACATCCGGCCCCAGGAGGGTGAACGACACTCCGGCTGAGCTGCCTCCCGTATGCGAGACCGTCAGCGCGACCGCAGTATCTGTAGCCACGACGGGCGTCTGCAAGACTTGCACTGTCGCGCCCGTAGTTCCTCCGCTCGCGAGTCCCTTTATCGTCACCGTCGTGGGCGTAACGGCGCCCGAACTGAGATTCGTCGAGACCGACACAATCTGGTCGGTTGCAGGAGTCTCGTAGGGATAGACATAGAGGGTGGCCGTTGTTCCTCCCACCACCGAAAGCGCCCGCACGACGATGTTGTTCAAAAAGGGTTTGATCGTAATCGGCACTGAGAATGACTGCGGGCCGAGCGAGATGACCAGATTCAAATGCTCGTCGGTCGGCGTATCGTTCGCGGTGACTTGGAAGGTCAACACGTGCGAAGCGTCGCTAACCGTCCCAATCGCGAAGTCCGCTTGCCCGTTCACATGGATCAATCCCGAATGATCGGCAACCGCAAACACCTGCGTGCCCAACGGCTCGACGAGATTGACCGAGACGTTCAGAACCCGCCCCGAACCGCCCGAAATCGCGGGATTGGTCCCCCGATCGGTGTGAACGGAAACGAGTCCGATGGTTACAGTGGGGTCGATAACGCTCACGAATCCATCCTGTCCGCCGGGGTACGACGACTGGAACGCTCCTGGCGTCGTCGGGAACGTGGCACTAAAGGTTTCGCCGCCCACGTAGTAGCGCCCGCTTCCGTCCACTGCGCACGCGAGGGCAATCGTAGCGAATGGGTCGGCAAAGTACGAGCCGTAAACCTCCGTGGAAAGATCCGACGAGAGGCGCATAAGGTAGGAAAAGCTGCTTCGGCCGGAGAAATAGTCGTACGTCAGCGGAATGCCGCCCCCTTGTATTCCCACGAACATGGGGGAGCCGGCGGAGTCGAGGGCAAAGCCCTCAATCTGAAATCTGGAACCCCCGGTACAGATAGTGGAGGCCAAATTCGTCGTGAGGTCATTCGAAAGTTTGGCAACGTATCCGCTGAACGGGCCGTCCGGAGGAGGGCCGCTATTGAAAGCCCCCGCCGTGGTGGGAAAGGTCGTGGCGACATGAACTCCGGCGAGAGACTGAGGGTTGTCCGGCCCGGCAACGGTGCCGGCAATGAAGACGTTATCAGTGGAATCCAAGTGGATACCGGCCACACTGCCGCCTCCGATACCTCCCATGTACGTCTCCTGGTCGGGACTTGTCCCTCCCGGCGTGGTCTTGGAGACGAACGGAGTCGCGTAGAGCGTATCGTATCCTGAGTTCGGGTTCGTATTCATGAACCCGCTATAGACGGTCCCGCCGTCATGGACCAAGGTGCCGGCACTGCTGACCCCGGTGACCAAAATCGCACCCAAGGAATCCACCGCAACCCCGAAGACAATGCAGGCGCCGGTGCCGAACACGGTGCTCGTGGTAAACGGAGTCCCGGACGCATCGTATTGGACCGCGACGGCAGTTGAAGCTGTGGACGCGGCCATGGTCGCTATCCCACTCGGCGAGACGCTGACAGCCGAACTATCCACCCCGCCACCGGGCTGGTAAAGGGTCAAGTATTGGAAGGAGCCGTCGGGCTTGATCTTGCCGAGAAAGGCCGGCGTCGTACTCGCCAGACCTCCGGTGGAATCCGTTACGGGCAGGCTCGTGTTGTTCGTTATGCCGACGATATAAAGATTGCCGGTTGAATCACTTCCAACGCCGTACCCATGAGTTTGCAGGGATCCCCCGAGTACGACAGAGTATTGAAGCTGGCCGGTGGAATTGAATTTTGCGGCAAAAGTGGCACTGAGCCCGGCTTGCAAAGTGACGGCAGGGCTGGTTGGAAAATCCTTGTCGTCCGTAAATCCGGCGACATAGACGTTGTTGCTAGCGTCCACATCGATGTACTGGACCTCAGTCAAATCTAAGTCGCCGCCCAAATACGTCGACCAAACGAGCGGGTCGATGACAAGGGTGCGATCCTTCTTGTAGCCGGCTACGTCGAAGCTGACGGTCTTGTCCGCGTTAAGCACTTGGCGGGGGACGAATCGGAAATCAGGGCCGGCGTCGCTCCTTTGATAGGCGACCTCTCTTTGCTCTTCGACCTTGATTCCGTCGTTCACCTTGTACCGGACTTGGCCGTCCACCACCTTGAAGTCGTTGGCGCCCCGGTAACGCATTCGGATCTGGACCGCATCCGCGCCGGGGTGCACGATGAGGTCATATCGCGGCCGGCTCGCGCGCTCGTCGAAGTAGGCGACGAGGTCGATGCCTTTGTAAAGATCCTTGATCGTGGCCGCTTTATAGGAGTGGACGAGGGCGTTATGGCCATCAAGGTAGTAGCGCGTGGGACCGGGGAGGGCTTGAATGCCCTCCGGTTTGCCCTGTCCCTGGGCTCCCACGAAGTCGACGAACACGGCTTCGCTCGTACGGAAGTCATTTCCGTTGCCGAGGAACGGGATTTCCGGTGCGTCGAGCTTCTCGTGCCAGTCGTAGACGATGCCTTGGCTGGTCACCCACATGTCGCAGGCCCTCGAGCGCGCTACGAACTTCGCTTTTGAGTTCCATTGCCCCTTGTTTTCCGTGAAGCGGCAAGCCGATTGACTCGCAATGTAAGCCTTCACATCGGGCGTTTGGCCGATCGGTGGCGGAACCACCGACGTTGTTCCTAACCACGCAAACAATACAGGTACCAGCATCGGCGCCATTATAAATCCCGATCAGATTCATGCGTAAGTGTTGCCGGAATTTATTATCTTGTTAACGCCCCGATCCCCTTCGTTCTTGATCGGTGGCCAGGGTCAGAATAACGCTATGCGTTCGCGTACGTTTCGATGGTTAGCCGTGGTCGCCCTATGCTCTTCGGTTTTGTTGGCGGCGGGGCAGAATAAGATCATGGCTTCGCAAGTGACGACCCAGGAGATCGCGGAGGCGCTGAGGCAGCCGACTTGCGTGCTCAAGATGGATCACACCATCGACATCCACGATCTCCCGCACGATCTGCCGCGCTTCCAGGACTGGATGAAAGGTCTGCGCGACGACTTGCCGATCTCGATGGTGTCGATCCCCGCCACCCACGATGCGGGAACCGCGCTCGGCCGAACCGGCGGCACCTGGTGCCAGAGCCTCACCATTCCGGCTCAATTGGAACTCGGTATCCGGGGCCTCGACATCCGCCTATGCCTGGTCGGCAACGAATTCCACATCTACCACGGCGACGAATACCAGAAGCTGACCTTCGACCAGGTCATGAGCACCCTGCGCTCGTTTCTCCACGCCCACCCCCACGAGTTCTTCGTGATGCGTGTCAAGGAAGAGCACCCGCCTCAGCACCCGGCGACCAACTTCTTGGCGGCTTTCGAGGAGATCTTCCGGTCGAAGCGGTACGGATCCTTGTTCTATCACGCGACGAGCCGGACCGAGATCCCGACCGTTGGCCAAATGCGCGGCAAGATCCTCGTGATGGACAACTACGGCAAGATGCCGGACGTTATCGACTACGCGAACCCGTCGATGACCATCCAGGACGACTACGACACCTCGGACATGGAGCACAAATACACCGAGATCGTGGCCAACTTCGAGGACGCGCTTTCTAACACCGACGCGAGCAAGTGGTTCATGAATTACACGAGCAGCTACACCACACAGGTGAGCCAGCTCGCGAACGCTAAAGCGATCAATCCGCGCGTGGTCGAGTACCTGAGGGGCAAGCACGGTCATCTTGGGTTGGTCCTGATGAACTTCCCGGGGCCGGGGATGATTCGGCAGATCTTGGAGAGCAATTAGCATGCCGACTTTCATCGCTTTTCTTCGGGCGATTAACGTGGGTGGTAAGAACAAGATCGCGATGGCGGATTTGCGAGCCGTCGCTACCTCATTGGGCTTTTCGGACGTGTCGACGGTGCTGCAAACGGGCAACCTCGTGTTCTCTTGCGCCGAGACATCCATGTCGTCGCTCGAAGTGACCCTGGTTGAGGCTTGCGAGAAGGCGACCGGCGTGAAGTGTGAGTTCTTCGTCCGCCGCCAATCCGAAATGGCCAAGTTGGTCGCGGCAAATCCCTTCGTTGAGGAAGGCGAACGCGATCCTAGCCACCTCGTGGTCTTGTTCGTGAAATCAACTCCTTCCGAGGACCAGGTCGCCTCCCTCCAACCCGCCATCAAAGGCCGCGAAGAGGACCGTCTCGCCGCCGGCGAAGTCTTCGCCTGGTACCCCGACAACATCGGCGACTCGAAGGTGACGAACGCGGTGCTGGAAAAACACCTTGGCACCCGAGTCACTGGCAGGAATTGGAACGTCGTCCGCAAGCTGGCGACGGTTTAAGGCGATTCCGGTCTCGTCCTCCGAGCCAGTTTCGGCGGCGACCCGCGAAGGGAGACCGCCGCGGAGACGGCTCAAGCGCGTCCGCCAAAGACTCCGGTCCAAATGCCCTCTCGGGGTCGACGAAACCCAATAGGATTTCCGAGTGGGGCGGACAACAGAAACTGAGGAGCAGTTTCGCCATAGGCACGGACAAAGCTTAGGTGAGCCCAATCATCAAGTAGGTGGCCGCCGTGTTCAGGACTTGGGCAGCCACCAGTCTTCCGCCTTCAGGCGTGGTTGAACCATGATTCTCTTCGCCCGAGAAAGACAGCGTGGAGGTGAAAGTGACCTCGTAGCCGGAGTTCAGGATGCCTATGTCACCGGCGCCCGCCTGCAACGAATTCAAGTCGAAGTCCGGATTGGTGTTCGGGTCGAATTGCACGTAAAACGACTGGAGGAAGACAAGCGCGTTCGAAATCACCACCGGGAAGGTGTAATCAATCGACGACTGGTTAGGAGTCAGCGTCGAAGTGAGGGTGAAGTAGACCCCACTCGTGTTGGGATCATTGAAGGCCAGGACTCCGGTATCGACCGTGCCTGAGAACGAAGAGTAACCGGTCAAGGCGCCAAACGCCACGGGCGCGATGGAGCCCGGGGTTGACGTCGAGGCGATTCCAGCCCCGGCCCCTATTCCTATGAGGTCGCTGGTGTCCGAGGCGAAGCTCAGGTTAAACCCGCTCATTGCCGCGGAGCTCAGAACGGGGCTGAATCCCGGCGCGATGGCGGAGCCCATGCTACCCACGGCAAGCGGGGGCGGATTATCAAGATAGACCCCTTGGGGACTCGTTCCGCCGAGCCAGGCGAGTACCGCGACGTCCGCCCAACATGACCCCGTATTCATTCCCGTGGAAACCTGCGGATCTAAAACGACCTTGGTATGGCCGACCCCGGTGCCGCTGGCAACGCTAAAGGATGTTCCGAAGTTTTGGAGTTGCCCGCCTTCGTTGCCACTGTTTAAGTAGAACTGCTGAACGCCATAAACCAGGGCTCCGATCGTGCCCTGGTTGAGGGCCGAAAAGTCGAAAGTCGCCGGATTGTTGCCGTAAACTCTTTGCGTCACGATCGCGAAGGACATGATTATTCTCCTGAGGCACTGAACTGGGCGATGATGTAGATCTCAGCGGTCGAACTGGAATCGATGTAGGTCCGTGCCCCGATATCGGGATTGAAGATGTTTAGCAGGTAGGTGCCGGAGACCTGGTTTCCGCTGATGTTGAGACTGCCCACCTGCTGGGCTGCCACCAACTGAAACTCTTCGTCATCGGAGTAGCTGATGTTAACGCTCCGCAGAAGAATGCCGGCATAGCTTATGCTTCCCCCGTCCGGCATTTGATCGAAAGTAGCGGACAGGTAACTGGTTGTCATCCCGCTTTGGCCGTCGGGACTATTCCAACGGATCGTCGCGGGGACGATTTGGAAAGAAGTGATCGAAGGCGTTGCGGAAAGGATCAGCGCGTCGATGCTTCCCGTTACCTCCACCCCGGTCGTCGTCGCCCTGCTACCGACGCTGATTTGCTGGTTCGACGGCAGCGTAATGTCCGTACCGATCGAAATTGAGTTTAGCGACCCGGGCGAACCGGAGGCGGCCAACCGAAAGCCCGCGAGAAAAGCCTCGCTGACTGAGTTGGTCCCCACGTCGATGGACGGAGTGTTTGTAGCGTTGCCGATTCCATAGACGTTTGAAATCACCTGGTCGGAATTAGAGGTCCCGATCAGCGCGATCGCCGTCGCCTGCACCATCGTTGCCGGACTCGATCCATCGACGGTCGGCGCTTGAGCGGCATCGCCGTCGTAATCCGTCATGATGCAGTTCCCGGTGGCGCAAATGACGCCCCCGACCTGGTTAGGTATCAGGGAAACTTGCAGCAGACCCATGTTTTCCGCCCAGGCGGAGGAATTGGTGATGTAGTTCATCGAGAACCCAGCCATGCCCACGCCGTAGGCAAGGATTTGGCTTCCGGCCTGAATATCAGCGGTGAAATCGAAGGTCAACATCTCGCCGATGGGGCTGTTTCCCGTTGTGGCGGCCGTTCGAACGCTGATTTGATACATTTTATTTCACGAAGTTGAGCTTGGCTTGCCCCCTAGACAAGCCTTGAGTGAACGCTTCGCCACGCGAGATATTAACGCTGCGTGCAAAGTGCCCAATGTCGTCTCCCTCGAACGGAGTGGGCTGAATCGCCGGAATTTCGTTTGCCATCGCTACCTCCCCAAGGCATCTAGGGAGTCGAAACACCCTGGTGACATTACGAGCTATTTTCAGCGATGGAAGGGCGACAGACCGCGCAAATCTATCTAGATGTATCGCTATTTAATTGAACGATAATAGATGCAAATCCTTTGCGGCATTGTCACGTGTAAGCCAACTTATGCTTTGCCATGGCGAGAGCAACGTTGTCCAATGTGACGGTCTGGGGGCTCTTTCACGGCTCTGCCGTGTAGCCGGGACCGGAGCGCCGACGCGATGGTGCCGCGCCTGCCGCTAACCCTTCAACAATGACCGCTCCACCAAAAACAAAGCAAATAAAACCGCCAAAACCCATGTAGATGCTGTGTCGTCAAGGGGGTTCTCGATTTATTTCGTTTTTCCCTTCTTTCGGCCTTTGTGGTGAGCGTCTGGCAAGGGACTGATACTTTGGATGAAGGCGTGATGGTGTGTTACCGTCGAAATCGCAGATTACGGCGGCAGGCATATCGATCGGTGTC
>Ga0105239_10002405_pt1 | contig 23853 bp, 21 predicted proteins | sample KBSC44metaG_FD_92761 | JGI IMG/M metagenome (GOLD analysis project Ga0105239, IMG submission 92761) | Corn rhizosphere microbial communities from Kellogg Biological Station, Michigan, USA - KBS C4-4 metaG | ecosystem: Host-associated > Plants > Roots > Rhizosphere > Soil | place: Michigan, USA...
GTCTGTCCCTGCGGACAAGTCTCCTCCGTCGACTTTGGATGTGGCGGGGATGCGTTTTTAGAAATTTACCGCCTCCCCGCCAATAAGTTAATGTCTGTCCCTGCGGACAAGTCTCCTTCGTCGACTTAAGGCCGCGAAGATAACCCCTCTGCGCCGTCCGTCAAAACTTACCACAAGCCCCGGAATACACCTATTTTGGGCGCGCCCCGCCTGCTGCCGCAGGCGGGGCCGGGCTTTTCGATCCAAGTCCTCGGTTTACAACCTCCGGGCTTTCCCCTTCAATCCCTCACGCGGGTTGTCTCAAAATAATCAGCTATTTTTGTCTAAACACCATGCATGGAAGTCAACGACGCCCTCATCGACAATCTATCTAACCTGGCCAGGCTGGAATTCAGCGCCGAGGAGAAGGAAGGTATAAAAAAAGACCTGCGCCGGATGATCGAATTCGTAGAAAAGCTGGGCGAACTGGATACCACCGGCGTTGAGCCGCTATTGCATATGAGTCCCTCTATCAACGTCTTACGCGAGGATGTCCCCCAGGGTTCCGTCACAAGGGAACAAGCCCTCTCCAATGCCCCTGGTACAGATGGCACTTATTTTAAGGTACCAAAAGTGATCCGTAAAATATGACCGCTACCCCTATGATACGTCTGCAGGACATTCGCAAGAGTTATCTTATGGGTCGTCAGGCCCTCCAGGTGCTCAAGGGTGTTTCCCTGGACATATATAAGAATGAGTACGTGGCCCTGATGGGGCCTTCCGGCTCCGGAAAAAGCACCCTGATGAACATTCTCGGCTGCCTGGATACCCCCACTGCCGGCACGTATATTCTTAACGGACAGAATGTAAGCACCATGATCGACGACGCCCTGGCCGACGTTCGGAATATAGAGATCGGCTTCGTCTTCCAGCAGTTCAACCTCCTCCCCCGTTTGACGGCCCTTGAAAACGTAGCCCTGCCTCTTGTCTATGCCGGAACCCCCAAAAAAGAACGGCTTGAACGGGCTATGCAGGTGCTGGAAAAGGTCAGTCTCACGGACAGAAGCCACCACAAACCCAACGAGCTGTCTGGCGGTCAATGCCAGCGTGTAGCCATCGCCAGGGCCCTCGTCAACAACCCCTCTATTATACTGGCTGACGAGCCCACCGGCAATCTGGACAGCAAGACCTCCATCGAGATCATGGATATCTTCACACAGATACAGGCCGCGGGAAATACCGTCGTGCTGGTCACCCATGAAGAGGATATTGCCCATTATGCCCACCGCATCGTACGGCTGCGGGATGGCGTGATAGAAAGCGACCGACTTCAGGAAAAACGTGTCCCTGAAAAAATATGACCCGTTTTTCCTGCAAACCTAAAGATCAAGGCCTTCGTCGGGGAACTTCGTCGGAGTTCCGAGCTCTCACTCCTCCTTGTTCGTACCCTTCGTACCTCGGGTACTTCGAAAGCTCCGACCCGGTCGTAACCTTCGCATGGCTCGGTTATGGCCGCCGAACCTGTGGTTCGTCCTGCAGGCTCCCGTAGCCATGAGCCACTAAAAATCATTTCCATGGCATTTAAAATATATACCAAGACGGGCGACAAGGGCAGGACATCCCTTATCGGAGGCGCCAAAGTTCCCAAAAGCCATATCCGCATTGAATCTTATGGTACCGTGGATGAATTGAACTCCTACATAGGGTTGTTGAGTGATCAGCTGGCGGCGGCCGCCGGACCTGTCAGCCATCCGGTGTTCCCCCTGACCGGGTCCATCCAAATGCTGCGGGAAATACAGGATCGTCTTTTTACCATCGGAGCCTCCCTCGCATGCGATCCGGATAAGGAGTCGAAAATGAAGATACCCGACTTGAAAGAAGAGAATGTAAAGGCGTTGGAGGATGATATTGACAGGATGAACGAAGTTTTACCCGAGATGAGGTCTTTTATTCTGCCGGGTGGTCATGTGGCCGTATCTACTGCGCATATAGCGCGCTGTGTCTGCCGCCGTGCTGAAAGGATCTGTGTACAGATGCAAGAAAATCAGCAGTATGTTGAGCCTATCGTACTGATATATCTTAACAGGCTTAGCGATCACCTGTTTACGCTGGCCCGATATGCCGGTCATCTTCTGAATGTCGCTGAAATTCCGTGGAAACCGAGAGTCTGAGACCTTGTCCTTTTCCCCCTGCCGTCCTCCTTGTGGCTCAATAGATCCATCCGTCCCATGGGTCTTCTCCCTTTGTTTGTTATCTGTCCATTACGGGACAGCCTCCCGGCCTGGCCCCGGACCGTAGAGAACTTCGGCCCTGTCCAGTGCCCCGTTCGTTGGAACCTTGTCAGACCTGCTTCGACACGGTCTGCCTCATTCATAACCTTTGTCAGGGCTGCGTCCCTTGCCCGTTCCTCGGTTACATCGGAGTTCCGGGCCCTCACCGCTCCTCGGTTATCCTTCCCGCTCGATCAATCCATCCTTCATATGAAGGACCCGGTCGCTCATTTGGGCCAGGTCTTCATTATGTGTGACGATCAGGAAGGTCTGTTTCATTTTATCCCGCAAGTGGAAGAAAAGTTCATGGAGCTCTTTTGCGTTGGCCGTATCCAGGTTGCCCGTAGGCTCATCTGCGAATACGATATCGGGATTATTGATCAATGCCCGGGCCACCGCCACCCGCTGTTGCTCCCCTCCCGATAGTGCTCCCGGCTTATTGTCGATGCGATGTCCCACCCCCAGCAGATTCAGGAGCTCTGTAGCCCGCTCCTCCACCGCTGACTTTTTGGTTCCGGCTATCCAGCCCGGTATGCAGACATTTTCCAGGGCGCTGAACTCAGGCAGCAGGTGGTGGAACTGGAAGACGAATCCAATATGCTGATTGCGAAAATCTGCCAGCTGGCGCCCCTTTAATTCGTTGATCTTTTCATTTTGTAAGATCACTTCCCCCCGGGCAGGCATATCCAGGGTTCCCAGGATATGGAGTAAGGTACTTTTTCCACATCCCGACGGACCGACGATACTGACGATCTCCCCCTTTTTGATATGTACATTTACCCCCTTCAAAACCCACAGGTTCCCATAATATTTTTCTATTCCTTTGGCAGTTAACATACTAATAATTTAATTCCAGCGTATTTACGGATGTCTCCCTGGACTTATCGCTTGCAAACGTACATGTTAGGGTTGACATTATTATGTGAGAAAAAGGGGATTTTGGAAATTTACTCCCTTTTTCACAATAGGCTAGTGATTGACCGTAGGCCACTCGCTTCCAGCGGTTTTGGTGCGAGAAGGAGCATTCTGAGAGTTTAGTCTTTTTTCCGCAAATGGGAAGACTTCCATGGACCGGCTTGGTCACGGTCCTGGTCGCTCGCTGCGGTTTGGAAAAGATTTTAGGCTGTTTGTAAAAATGTCCGGAAAACAGACATCCCGGGTAATGTAGGCCGTTTTCCGGAAAGGGGCCTGCGTCGGGGGACTTCGTCAGGGCTGCTTCGTCACGCCCTTTCCTCGTTCGTACCGATGGTTCCTCGGGTACTTCGAAAGCTCCTCCCTGGTCGTGACCTTGCGGTCATATCTGGTCATTTGGACAACGAGCCTCCGGCCCGTTCTTAAGTAGGAACCCTAAGTAGTAAAGGTTAAATTTTAACTGATATTTGGTGGTTCGGTATTAAAAATTACTTTTGCGAAAAATTAAGAGTAATGTTTTGGACACTTGAATTAGCCAGCTACCTGGAAGACGCCCCCTGGCCGGCTACAAAAGACGAATTGATCGATTATGCCATTCGTTCCGGTGCTCCGATCGAAGTGGTGGAAAACCTGCAGGAATTGGAGGACGAAGGGGAGATCTATGAAGGCATCGACGACATCTGGCCCGACTACCCAAGCCAGGAAGATTTCTTTTTTAATGAAGACGAATACTAAATCACAATAGAAAGGGCGCTCTGAGAGCGCCCTTCTTGTTAGCCTATTTTGTTGCCATGCTGTTTATCACGGGTTCGGTCACCCCCGTGAAAGAGAACCCTCCGTCATGGAAGAGATTCTGCATGGTCACCATCTTTGTAAGATCACTGAACAAGGTCACACAATACCCCGCACATTCATCCGCACTGGCATTACCCAGCGGACTCATCTTCTCTGCATAATTGATAAATCCGTCAAAACCTTTTACCCCGCTGCCCGCTGTCGTACGCGTCGGAGACTGGCTCACGGTATTCACGCGCACCTTCTTCTTCACGCCATAATAATAACCAAAGCTGCGTGTAACACTCTCGAGCAACGCCTTGGCATCGGCCATCTCGTTATAATCGGGGAATACCCGTTGCGCCGCAATATAGGTCAACGCTACCACGCTGGCTCCTTCATTCAGGGCATCCATATCCCAAGCGGTACGGAGCACCCGGTGCAGCGACATCGACGAGATATCCAATGTCTTCTTATTCCATTCATAATCTATCTCTGTATAGCTCTTGCCCTTACGGACATTCAGGCTCATCCCGATGGAGTGCAGCACAAAATCGATGCCTCCTCCGAAATGCTTCATGGACTCCTCAAACAATTTTTTAAGGTCATCCATATTGGTGACATCCGCCCCGATCACCGGCGCTTTTACGATCTCGGCGAGTTTATTGATCTCTCCCATACGCAATGCGACAGGAGCATTCGTCAATACCAGCTGCGCACCTTCCTCATGACAGCGCAATGCAGTCTTCCAGGCGATGGAGTTCTCATCCAATGCCCCGAATATGATACCTTTCTTCCCTTTCAACAGGTTATATGCCATAGATTGAATTTTTCAGGGCCAAATATAGGAGTTATCTTTAAGCTATTAGCACAGGAGAAATATTGTTGGAAGTATTTGGATAGTTTAGCGAAACATCGGATTAAAGATAACAATACCACATCTTCGAAAAAATAATTGGTTGATATATCAACTAATATTATCTTTGCTGCATGAAACGTAGCCAATCTCCGCCTGCTCCGCCATTATTGCTGCGGCAGATCGGTGGATTACACAAACAGCTTTACAAAGAATGCGACAGGATATTCCGCGACATCGATTTCCCGCTGGAAATGGATCAGATACCCGTCCTGATGATGCTCTACTATAATGGCAGCGCCTCTCAACAGGAGATAAGCACGAACCTGCAGCGGGATAAGGCGTCCGTCAATCGGACTGTGGCGCTCCTGATGCGGGAGGATATTGCGGCGGTGATCCAGGACACTGTCGATAAACGCAAGACAAAGGTCGAGTTGACGGCGACAGGGAAAACTCTTGCGAAAGAAGCCAACGCGGTCATTACAGCGTTCGACGAAGATCTGACCAAAGCCTTCTCCCTGGAAGAGAAACAACAACTTCATGCTTTATTAAATAAGCTTATCGAGACAGTCAATATTACCCACGTAAACTTTTAATACCGGCATCCCAGCCATATGGATGAAGCAGGTTCAGCAACTGAGCCTGCCATAGAAAGCTTTTCCCATTTTTTATTATAAACCAACCAAAAATGAAAAAAGGTCTCATTTTAGGAGGCATTCTATTGCCTTATCTTATCCATGCTCAACACACCGACACCACCCGATCCCCTCTTGTCACCACGGCGCCACGGCTGGGCGGCGTCACGATCACCAATCTTGCTGCACCTATCAAGGCCAATGGGAATACTTTCTTTATGCAGCTACCCGTCGTCGATATCAGCATACCATTGTACAAGAATTTTTCGTCAGTCCACGCAGTGCTCATCAAGACAGGAGTTCGTTACGAGGGGCTGCTGCTCAGCAACGAAAAGAACATCGGTAACAGCAGCGGCTTTCACAGCCTGACCGTTCCCCTTGTGGCTAGCTATTCCTTCTCCCGTACCACCAATCTGACCCTTATCGGTCTGGCTACTATCGCCTCCGACTTCAAACAGAACATCGTGGCAGACGATATTCTTTATACTACAGGGGTCAGGATCGGCTTCCAGCCGAAGAGCGCGCTGCGCTATGGCGTTACGTTCACCTATATCCACAACTATTCCGGGGATTTCTTCCTTCCCCTGCCGGACATAGACTGGATGATCAGCAAAAAATGGAACCTGGCCGGTGTTCTGCCGGCGCGGGTGTCATTGAAATATAAATTCGTTCCATCCCAATCCATCGGCATCACCGCATGGTCCCTCGGCAGCATGTACCGGGTCAATGAAGGGACGGAGAAACAATATCTTAATCTTCAACAATACAGTGCTGGACTGATATACGATCTGAATCTGGGCGGACGATGGAAAGTGACGCTCAGCGGCGGACATACCATGATGCAAAGGCTCGAAACCTTTGACATGACGCAAAAAGTATCTTTCAACAACTTTAAAAAGCTGTACGACCGGACACCCAATGTCTCCTACAGGCAGAACTCTTTTGTTGCCCAGGGCGGGATCAGCTACCAGTTTTGAGCGGCAGCATCAGGTTGGCGCCATACGGCCGGTCAGGACAGGCTTTGGCTGGTAGAATATTTAAACCATCCGTATGATCGAAGTATTCAAAACAAATATTCTATATGCGGGCCAGGAGGCACCGATACTAGAAAAGCTCGGGATGCTCCTTCCCCATCATAAAATAAATTTTGACCTGGATGATTGTGATAAGATCCTGAGGATAGAAGGGGAGGATTTCGATCCGCAGGCTGTTATGGAGTTGTTAAACAAACAGAATATTATGTGCGTGAGGTTGGAGTGATCCGCATGCAGCGAGTCATCACCTCGTCGGAAACAACCTCACCACAATCGCCACCACGGTCATAGTGTACACTACGATCAGCAAAAAATTCACGAAAAGAAAAAGGAAAAATCTTTCTGTACCCTCTCTGGGTCGTATGGCCCTCTTCAGCACCCGATTGATATAATAGATGGGAACCAGCGCCAGCGCAATGATAAACAATATCAACAACGCCTTCAGCTTCGGCTTCATACCTCTCCTCCTACCATCTCCCGCGCATTCTCCAACGCAGCAGCGGTCGGCTTCTCACCACCCAGCATCTGGGCAATCGCAGTGATCCGCTCATCCTTCGAGAGCAGCCGCACCCCGCTCTTGATATGCTGCCCCTTTACCTCCTTAAAGACAAAATAATGCGCATCGGCCTTACCGGCTATCTGCGGCTGATGCGTAATACAAATAACCTGCCTCTTCCGGGAAAGACCTTTTAAAATGATCCCTACCTGCCGGGCAGCCTCGCCTGATATACCGGTGTCGATCTCGTCGAAAATCAACGTGGGCAGGTCGATGGATTCGGCCACCAGCGACTTGATACACAACATCAGCCTACTCAGCTCACCACCCGAAGCCACTTTCCGTATGGGCTCGAAACGACCACTTTTATTTGCATCAAAAAGAAATTCAATCGCATCCATACCCGCGGCCTGGAGTTCGGTGGGCTGCATTTGTACCTTCAGCCTTGCATTGGGCATCCCCACCTGTCTGAGCAGCTTATTGACTTGTTCCTCGAAAGGCCCTATTTGTACTTGTCGATGCTTTGATAGTCCAGTAGCCAGCTTCTTTGCCTCCTCCAGTAATTTAGCCACCTCCTTTTCACGGGCAGCAATAAGCTCATCCACGTTCATTGACGCCCGCAATTTTTCCTCCAATGCATCCCGAAACGCCAGCAATTCAGCGGTAGTCTGCACACCATGTTTCTTCAACAGCTTATACCCCATCGAAATGCGCTCATTCACTTCCTCGATCCGCTGTGGATCATAATTGATATGATCGCTGACCCGCTCCACCTCGCCGGCAATATCCTGCAGCTCTATCTGTACGGATTGCATACGCTCCGTCAGGATAGGCAGCTCGGAATGATAAGAAGCATAGGATTGCAGGGAATGCTGCAGGGATTTCAGCTGCTGCACCATGGGATGCTCTCCCTCCCGCAGCTCATTATAGATCTTCCCAAGGGCGATCTTGATGCCCTCGGCATTGTTCAACAATTTCAGCTCCTGGTCCAGCTCTTCGAGCTCATTTTCTTTCAGTCCGGCATCATTGAGCTCGTCAAAAAGGAATTTATTATAATCCACCTCTTTGTTGAACTGTGCCTTCTGCTCCTGCAGCCTGGTCAGTTCCCTGCCTGCGGCCGCCCATTGTCTGTATATGGTCTGATATTTTTCCAGCGCCGCCATCTGACCGGCCAGCGCATCCAATACTTCCCGCTGGAAGTCGGACTCTCCCAGCTCCAAAGTGTCGAACTGACGATGCAAGTCTACCAGCTCGGAGCTCAGCTTACGCAGCTGCTCCAGGTTTACAGGCGTATCGTTGACAAATGCCCGGGACTTCCCGCTGACGGCTATCTCACGGCGGATGACGATCTCATCTTCCACATCCAGATCATTATCTTTAAAGAACCGCACGACCTCCTTTTGAGCCCCGGCCAGCGTAAATACCCCTTCCACAAAACATTTCCTGTCCTTCTCCATCAACACGGCGCTGTCGGCACGATCACCCAGGATCAATGACAATGCCCCCATGAGTATGGACTTACCCGCGCCTGTCTCACCTGTAATGACGTTCATCCCGCCCGGAAACTCGATGGTAAGGGCATCGATGATCGCATAATTCTGTATATGAAGCTTTTGTATCATGGCTGTCCGGAAGATTTATGAATGACGAACCTTCGGCCCGTCTGGCTGGCAAATTAAGAAATAAGGTCATTCCGAAATGCAGAAGATTTTCACAGCACCTGTCGAAGGCTGGCGGCAGGCCGGCAAAGAGAGGGAGGCGGCAGGCCGGCAAAGGTTTCAGGCCGGCGAGGGTCACTTACACCTTTCAATCCCCGCCTTGGCCTTCTGATCCAACGAATTCTTATAATCGTGATCCTTTAATGAAAGACATTTCTGAAAATAATCGACAGCAGCAGTCTTATCCCCCTGCTGCTCATAAATATATCCTGCCTGTAAAGCAGCCCTCGCAGCAAAATACTCCTTTAAATTCTCCCCGGTCTTGATAGCAGTCAAATACGCTGAGATGGCCTCATTCCCCCTGCCCAGGCCGTCATAGATCCTCCCCAGCCGGTAGGCAAACTCGCACTTATCCTCCGGCGTCTGAAAATCTCCCGACCCCCGCCCCTGCAAAGATTGCAACGCCTCCCCATAATACCCGCCATCACAAAGCAATCGCGCTTTTAACAACACCTTGTCGGGCCATTTCCCGCTCTTTGCCTCCTTCACTGCCTGCTTGTCGGCGTCGGCCTCGGATCCGCCCTTCGCCAATATCTGCGTACGACATTGCGCCGCCCGGGTCATATCCCCATTGAGATAATAATACCAGCTCAGCTTCTGCAACGCATCCTTCACATAAAACCGTCCTTTGAAAGTATTGACAAATCTTTCCAGGTATACATGCGCATCAGGCGACTGATGACATATAAGCACATACCCCATCTCCAGGTCCCACACGGGCATCGCCAGATATCCCCCGTCCCTGCTCCGCTGACGCATGACCTGCTCGGCATAAGCTGCCCGCTGATCGTTGATAGCCAGATTCGCCGCCAGGTAAGAAAAAAGATAGTTGTTCTTTATATCCAGGTTGTGCACCCGTATGTATGCAAAGACATCCTCATGCTTGTTCTCGATATAGAACTTAAGGTAGAGATAATAAAAGGTAGCTTCTTTCCGAAACCAGTGGGAAGTAGCATCATCTGATGTCAGCACATTATTGAGCCTGTCCATACCTCCTTTGATATTACCCTTGATACCCAATAGACTGCTGAGCCACTTGTACCCGTCAGGAATGGTACCGGCCACGACCTCCATGGCCCCGCTAAGCATCTGGGCAGGCATAAAGGAAGGGAACTTCTTCATCGACTCCTTGCTTTGCAGGAAACTCCGTCTGAACTCCCATCCGGCATCCCAATTATCGCCAAACTTGATCTTGATGGCGGCCCACTGAAAATGGATGAGGCTATGGGTAAAAAGATAGAAAGGCGAGGACTCGGGTCCCTCGTTCATCCACCTGATCCGCTGGTCCAGCATACCCTTCCGGGCCTGGTACTCCGCAGGGTCCTCGTTAAAAAAAAGAATAAAGAAGTCGATATAGTTTTCGAGGAAGAGGGGTATCAGGTTGTCGGGATCTCTCTTCTTCTCCGCATCCAATATCTTCTGCCCGGCATCGAGCTTTAGCTGGATGATGTCCTGATAGGCTTCCTGGCACTGCGCGTTGAAGTCAAAACGCTTTTCACCCATGGCGCAGGCGGGCCGTAAATCGACCACAGGTCGATTGGCCGAAAGGCCCATCATTAATTGTTGCCCGCCGGAGCTACTTTTCCCCATTGCGCAGGCGGGCCGTAAATCGACCACAGGTCGATTGGCCGAAAGGCCCATCATTGATTGTTGCCCGCCGGAGCTACTTTTCCCCATTGCGCAGGCGGGCAACAAAAAAGGCAGTAATAATAATATTACTGCCCCACTTCTTTTTATCGCTGTCCGGTACTTCACAGTGTCCGGTCGGCGTTATTTTACTTCGATCTGGTCATTCAGCTCATTATCAACCAGGATACGTCCGCAGTTCTCACAGACAATGATCTTCTTACGCTGACGGATCTCGCTCTGACGTTGAGGGGGAATAGCGTTGAAGCAGCCACCACAAGCATCACGCAGCACGGGTACAACGGCCAGGCCATTCCGGTAGTTGCCGCGGATACGATCATAAGAATGTAGCAACCGGGACTCTACTTTCTCACGGGCTTCAACAGATAATTTATTGAAATGCTTTTCTTCCTTTTCGGTAGTAGCAATGATCTTGTCCAGCTCATCCTTCTTGTTCTTCAGAACGGATTCCTTGGTGGCGATGTTCTTCTTCGCCTTTTCCAGCAACAGGACTTTCTCGGCTATCTCTTCATTGGCGTCCTTGATATGCTTTTCAGCCAGCTTTACTTCCAGCTGCTGCATCTCTATTTCTTTATTGATAGCTTCGAACTCACGGCTGTTCTTTACATTCTGACTCTGCTTGTCATATTTCTTGATCAGCGTATCAGCTTCCTTGATCGCCTCTTTCTTGGAGTTGATGAACTCCTGAATGCCGTTGATCTCTTCTTCCACACGAGTCTGGCGGGAATGCAGACCCTGGATCTCGTCCTCCAGGTCGCTAACCTCCATGGGCAGCTCCCCCTTCAATATTTTGTACTCGTCTAACTTTGATTCAATTTTTTGGAGGGTCACCAGGGAAGTGAGCTTTTCCTCAACAGAGAATTCTTTTACGTTTGACATAGTGTTTATTTACATTGATCCGGCTCCGTAGTAGTGGATCGGATTTGTTTTTATTTCCGATTTAAGGACCGCGAAGTTACGAAATTTTTCCTGCAAAACCTCAAAAAGCAGGTCCACCGTGTATTGTTCGCTCTCAAAATGCCCCACATCGGCCACCACCATCCGGTCGTTGGCGTCAAAAAACTCGTGATATTTCACGTCGGCGGTGATATAAAAATCAGCCCCCTCAGCTAAAGCCTTGGAAATGAGGAAACTGCCAGCACCTCCACAAACGGCGACCCGCTGTACGGGACGGCCGGTCAGCCGGGTATGACGCACGACGGGCACCCGGAAAACCTCCCGGAGGGTCTCCAAAAAAGCTTTTTCATCCACCGCGGCGGGTAATTCCCCCATCAGCCCGGACCCCACCCCGGGATGGGTATTGGCCAGGTTCACGAGGTCGTATGCCACCTCCTCATAAGGATGGGCAGCCACCATCGCCCGGACGACAGCCCCGCTGAGATGGGCCGGTAAGACCATTTCCACCCTTACCTCCTTCTCCGAGTGCCGCAAACCAGGCTGGCCTACAAAAGGGTCAGTCCCCTCGCCACCCTTAAAAGTCCCTGTCCCCTCGGTAGAAAAGCTGCATTCGCTGTAATTCCCGATGTAGCCGGCTCCGGCAGAAAAAATAGCATTCCGCACGGGCTCCAGATGGTCGATGGGAACAAAACAGTAAAGTTTCCGCAGGATTCCCTCTTTGGGTAGCAAGGGGCGAGTCTTCATTAGCCCCAGTTTCGCCGCTATCTTTCCATTTACACCCTGGGCCACTACATTATCCAGGTTGGTATGAATGGCATAAATGGCGATATCCTTTTTGATGGCAGTGATGACAGCCTTCTCTACGTAATTACGTCCATTGATCTTCTTCAGTCCGGAAAAGACGATGGGATGATGGGCCACGATCAGATTGCAGCCACGCCGGACAGCTTCTTCCACAACGGCTTCGGTGGCATCGAGGGTAGTCAGCACACCGCTGCAAATCCATTCCCGGCTGCCGGTAATAAGCCCTGCATTGTCATAGCTCTCCTGGTAAGACGGGGGCGCCATCTGCTCGAGCCAGGCCGCCACCGCATCGATAGTTATCGCGGTATCCATATTTATTGAATGATCTTTTCGATATGCGTTAGCTTGCCATCTTCATTAACACCTTCCAGCACAATCCTGAGTTTTTTGGAAATGTCATTATTGAAGAATTTTATGCTGACCTTACGATTGTCCTTGTCAGTGAGCACAAACGGCTTCCAATACAACGTGGTGCGGGTATCTTCCCTTTCATTCTCCGGATTGTTCTCGAGGTAGTTGGGCACATAGAACTCCTTCATGACGGCATAGCCGACGAGGGTGGCGCGGGCCAGGCCCTTGAAATTGGCGTCATTCCTCTTCTCATCCCCGCCCTTCCGGGTATATACGGCAATGACACCACCGGCGCCGCCTCCAAAACCTACTCCAGATCCAGGACGGAAGACCTTGACCATAGCCACATCGGACACGGGTGTGGATTGCAGCTGCTGCGCGTCCACCTGCATTTCATTCAGGTATAAAGTAGGTGTCGATCCCCGCCAGGTAAGAGAAGGAGATCCACCGGGACCATTGGCTGTAGTGATCTGCAGACCGGCTACCTTGCCTTGTAAATATTGGAAGATATCCATCATGGAGACGGCATAGGGGTCATTGACAAGGTCGAAAGTATAAGCATCTCCACCGCTGAACATACCAGATGTATATTTCTCATCCAGCTTCTCCGCATCGGTCTTCACCCTTCCCTTGACGGTGACGGATGCCAGGGTCTTCACCTTCTGATCGGTGATGGGCTGAACGCGGGCAGCCTCCTGGGCAATGAACTTATTCCTCCCCAGATACATGGAATCCTCGGCAGTCCATCCGTCATAGGTCTGTGACAGCGCCCGGGCCATCCGGCCCCCCTTTACCAGTCCGTTATCGAAAATGATGGCGGCCTCATCGGACAGCTTGCGATTGGTATTGAACTGATAAAAGACCCTGGCGGTGTCGAAGAAGATAAGTCCGGTGAGTCCGAACTTGGTCCCGGCCTGACGCGGCACCTGCAACATCTGTGTACTGGAATCCTTTTTGGACATGATGACATTCAGGGATTCATCCTTTGCGATCTTATACGGATCGATGCCCAATACGTCCACTTTCAGAGAAAGATAGTCCTGTTCAGCGTTCTTGATAATGGGCAGCTTGCCCTTTGCCACCTGGTCCCATTTGAATCTACGCCAGCCATGCGTCATCATTACGAGGTCCAGGTACTCGGTGGCGCTATCGGAAGTATTGGTAAAATAGTAATAAGGATTGTGTACATATCCCCTGATATCTCCTAACAGCAGGAGATGGGAAATGATATTGTCATCCCCAGGAAACTCGCCATCGGCTGTGGCATCTGTCACGGCAACGGACAGATTACTTCTCAACGTATCGGGCACCTCGATCTGCAGGGCGTTATTCCCCCGCTTGTTGATATTCTTGTTGAGGATGGCCATTTCAGGGGAGAAGCTGTATTCATTGTTATTGACAAACACCACCCTCTCTGCCAGCGGAATATCCTGACTGGTAAAGACGGTTATCTGTAGGACACCGGAAGGCAGTTGTGCAGTAGGAATGGTCCCGCCGCTCATGAAGTTTTCTTCCAGGTTGATCTTTGCCTTGTACACCAGGTGCTGGTGCATATGTGCAATAATGATCAGGTGTTTGAATTCCGCGCCTTCTCCGGAACGAGCCACCGAAAAAAGCACTTTCTGATTGCCGGTAATGGCTCTTAACACGACACCGTGGGGCTTTACCTCGGGCAACCCGGTCCTTCTCTCTACCCCATGCTCATCCTTCCATACGGCCACGAGGCTATCTCCTTTCTCAGGTGTGACGGTAAACCTTCCCATTCCATCGTGTGCGGAGCTGAAGGATAAAAGCTCCTTACCCCTTCCGTCCTGTAGAACCCCTTTTACGGACACGGGCAGACCATATTGATCGTTGGCCTTGAAAGCTACGGAGCTCTCCACACCGGCGACCATGTCACCCCCCTCGGGGAAGAATTGGATACGAGCGCCCTGCGGCGGAGGCGTAGCGGCCACTGTCGCAGAATCCAGCTTTTTGTCATAGATCTTGATATCCTTCTCGAAATAAAAGGTGGTGTCGAAATTGGTCATCCAGGTAGTATAGGCCCTGAAATGCAGATGTCTGCTCTTCACGGTCTTTGGCAGATCATAGTTGCCGGCCGAAGTGGCTTCCATGATAGGTGATATTTTTCTTTCTATGATCTTGCCATCGGCATCGGACAGCTCGGTATAAAAATTCTTGCTGAACAGCGAAGGATCGGCTCCGGTGAAGATATATGCTTTGAACCAGAGGGTCTCGCCAGGGCTGTATATTTTCTTATCAAACTGTACATACACTTTCTCCTGCGGGAAGTTATTCGCATAAATGTTCATGACGGAATCCAGCTGTTGGGAGAAGGTCAAAATGGGCAATAAGAATATAAAAGCAATTAGTAAGACGCTGCGGTAGTTACTCATAGAAAATAAAATTACTTCAGTAGAAGGTAAAACCAATTAATTTCGAGGGATTTTCAGCCCTTCGGGCTGAAAAATATCTAATGATGGCCCTTCGGGCAACGGACCCGTGGTCGGTTCCGCAAAAAATTTGTTAAAATGGTTTTAACACGGTCGACAAAAGAGCTCTACGAAGAATATACAAGTCATATGAAGAAGATTGCCGATGTCAGATATGCGGCAGCCGTTCTCCAATGGGATGAAGAAACCTATCTGCCGCCCAAAGGAGCATCCTTTCGGGGCCAGCAGATGGCCACCTTGTCGGAAATAGCGCATGAATGGTCCATCGATCCCAAGCTGGGCGATCTGATGACGGAACTAAAAAGCAGGGGTGATCTGGATGAGCCCGGACAAAGGAACATTACCCTGAGCCTGGAAGATTATACCAAGCAAAAGAAATTCAGTCCGGCCTTCATACGCCTGCTCAGCGAGACAACCTCCCGCTGTTTCCATACCTGGATAAAGGCCCGCAATGGCAACTCTTTCGCCCTCTTCCGGGACGATCTGGATAAAATGCTGCAGCTGAAAAAGCAGGAAGCAGAGCTGGCGGGCTATGAGCAGCATCCTTATAACGCCCTGTTGGACCAATACGAGAAAGGCTGTACGGTCACTCTTCTGGACAATGTCTTCAGCCTCGTACGCGAACCCCTCAAGGAGCTCCTGCATAACATACAGGCACGTCCATCCATAGACGACAGCTTTTTGCACCGCACTTACCCGAAACAAAAACAATGGGACTTTGGTATGGATGTGATCCGCCACCTGGGCTTCGATTTCGAAGCAGGACGGCAGGATATTTCCGAACATCCCTTTACCACGAGCTTCAATAAGTTCGATGTGCGGATCACGACCCGCGTCGACGAACAGGACTTTAGCAACATGGCCTGGAGCTGTATCCACGAGACGGGACATGGGCTGTACGAACAGGGATTGCCGGAAAAATATTATGGACTGCCTCTGGGCGAATATGCCTCCCTCAGCATCCATGAATCCCAGTCACGTCTTTGGGAGAACAATGTAGGCAGAAGCCTCGACTGGTGGAGACACTGGTACCCTATTCTTCTTACTTACTTTCCCAGTCAGCTGGAAGGGGTATCCGTCGAACAGTTCTACCAGGGTATCAATAAGGTAAAGGCCTCCCTTATCCGCACAGAGGCGGACGAGGTTTCCTACCACTTCCACGTCATGATACGTTATGAATTGGAAAAGAGCCTGATAGAAGGCTCCCTTACCGTAGACGAGATCCCTTCATACTGGAATGAGCGTTATACGGACTATCTGGGTGTCCAGGTGCCGGATGATAAACGGGGCTGTCTGCAGGATGTCCACTGGAGTCATGGCAGCCTGGGATATTTCCCCACCTATAGTCTGGGCAGCTTCTATGCGGCCCAGCTCTTTGCGACAGCGGGGGAACGTAACCCTTCCATCCAACTCGCTATGCGACAGGGCGATACGACGCCGTTGCTAAACTGGCTGCGGGAAAACGTTCACCAGCATGGCAGGAGATACACCAGCGAGGAGCTTTGCCGCCAGGCTACAGGACAAACGCTGGATATTCAATATTTTCTACATTATTTACTTGACAAATACAAGAAAATTTACAATTTTTGAGTGATCAAAATCCATGTTCTATGAAGAGGCTCACATCCTTAGGCCTTTTACTGGTTGTCGCATTCTCTTTTTCCTGCAAAAAATTCATCCAACAGCAGGAGGAAAAGGCCATAATGAATATCATTACCAATGGCAACTGGTATGTCTACCAATATCTACAAGGCGACAGCGACGTCACGGCAAGTTTTTCGGGTTACCTGTTTAAATTTAATTCCAATTATACAGTCACAGGTACAAAGAGCGGCGTTTCCAATGCGGGCACCTGGGCTCCGAATGTGGATGCAAGGACCATCACTGCGAACTTCCCCTCGGCAAACCCACCCGTGAGTCTTTTGAATGGAATCTGGAAGATCAACGACAGCGGTACGGACTTTGTGCTTGCCAGCTACACGGATACGACCACTCATATACCCAATACCCTGCAGCTGCGAAAACAATAGCTTCGTCTAAATCCGGTGAAAAACCTCTTCCCGCCCAACGTCCGGCCCGCCGGATGAAGGTGCGCGCAATTTTAATGTTTACCAAAATTGACCATTTTTGATCCGGATAAAACTCGTTATCGTTTGCTGCTTACTGGGATTCACCAACGTCCGTGCTCAGCTCAACGCTGACTTTTCAGCCAACGTTGTCTCAGGATGCGCTCCCCTGGCCGTAACGTTCACCGACCGGAGCGCGGGCAGCCCCAATTACTGGTCATGGGGTACCAGCAACGGACAGATATCGCGGATACAAAATCCAACCTTTGTCTTCCTCGCCCCCGGTACTTACTCGATCAGCCTGTTGGTAAAAGATGCCAATGGCAACTTCAGCTCGGTGAGCAAGGTGGACTATATCACAGTCTACGCCTCGCCGGCCACCAGGATCACTTCCAACTTACAGGTATCCTGCGCCCCGGCCAATATCCAATTTACGGACCTCTCCACACCAGGACAGGGGGTCATCACCTCCTGGGCTTGGGATTTTGGGGATGGCACCAGCTCCGGCGCGCAAAACCCTTCCCACCAGTACACCAATGAAGGGTACTATAATGTAAGTCTCACGGTGATAAACTCAGGTGGCTGCTCGGGCGTCGCTGTCTACTCGCGATACATCCGGGTGATCCCTGGAGTAAAGCCTGACTTCGACTGGACACAAACCTCGCCTTCCTGCTCGGCCCCCTTCGACATTACTTTAAACAACCAGACCTCGGGGCCGGGACATATGTCCTATTCCTGGGACCTGGGCAATGGCAACACCTCTACACAGGTGAACCCTTCTACGAACTACCCTACCAATAATCAATATACGATCAGCCTGTCCGCTACCAGCGATCTGGGCTGCAGCGGGTCTACAAGCAAGACGGTCAGTTTTCAAGGCAACTCACCAGTGATCAGCAGCTCGGACAGCGCCTGTCTTAATACACCTATCAGCTTTTCCAACGGCTCCAATCCACCGCCTCTCTCTTCCGTCTGGGATTTTGGCGATGGCAACACCTCGACCCAGCCCAATCCGGATAATACCTATACAGCAGCGGGTACTTATACGGTGACGCTGACCAATACATACGCCACCTGTACCTCAAGCTCAACCAAGTCTATCAAGGTGGTCACCAACCCGGGTATCAATTTCTCTGCGGACAAGACGGTGGGATGTCAGGCCCCTTTTACGGTCAATTTCAAGGATCTGACACCTGGCGCTACAGCCTGGACATGGGATTTTGGCGACGGCTCAGCGGTGTCTCATGCGGAAAACCCAAGCCATACCTATACCAGCACGGGGCAATACAGCGTATCTCAATCCGTCGTCACTACGGCAGGCTGCAACACGGGCGTTGGCACAAAAACCAATTTTATAAGTATCACTTCTCCTACCGCCACGCTTGACAACAACTCACTTTCGGGCTGTACGGGCATCGCATTAAACCCCACAGCCACGGTCATCGCACCGGATGGCGTCGCATCCTGGTCATGGTCGGCGCCGGGGGCAACACCATCTTCTTCCACATCGGCTACTCCCGCCTTTACCTATAGCACACAGGGCAACTATGATCTTACGCTCAGCTTCACCACCAATGGAGGCTGTACGTTCACACAGTCTTTCCCACAGGCGGTCACCATCGGGGACAGGGTCAACCCTGCATTTACCAGCACACCTGCCATCTCCTGCGCATCCCAGCCTATCACCTTTACTTCCTCCTCGTCGCCCGTGGACAAATGGCTCTGGAAGTTCGGCGACAAAGACACCAGCCAGATAGGGCCTGTCACCATGCATAAGTTCCGCGACACGGGCTACTTCAACGTCTCGCTCCAGGTCAACCACCATGGATGTACGCTTAATTATAATGATATAAAGACAGTCTTTATCAACGGACCGGTAGCTGGCTTTCGCTTTAAGATAGACTGCGCCAACAGGACACATGTCGACTTCTACGACACATCCGTATTTGATCCCACCAAGGGGGCTGTCACTTATCAATGGGATTTCGGAGATGGCAGCGGCATAGCTACAGGTCAAACACCCAGTCATGACTATACTTCGCAAAATATTTATACCGTCACCCTTATCACTACCAATCCGGAATGTGCAGATACGACAAGCACCACCATCGATCTTAGACCCATTGTGCCCACGTTCGGCGTAGTACCCGCGGATACATGCCGATACAGGCCATTCAAGATCCAGTCCACTACGGACTCCACAAATCTCGTCGAATACACCTGGCAGGTAGGCTCACTTACCTATATCACCGACACCCCTTCCCTCAGGATCAGCATACCGGATACAGGCAATCACACCATCCTCCTGACAGTGAAAGACGTCAGCGGATGCTACTACCCTTCGGCGCCGGGGAATGTGCTGATAACTGGACCCACGGCCAAATTTACCACGGACCCGCTGCTGGGTGGATGCAGGAACAGTCCGATAACCCTGGTGGATCAATCAACCGCCTTCCGGAATGACAAGCTTCAATTCTGGCAATTCTTTTTTGGGGACTTTACCTCCTATCAATTCTCGGGGCCGCCTATGGTCCACCAATACACCGACACAGGTACCTATGATATCAGGCTGACCCTGAGAGATATCAAGGGTTGTACTGACACAGCTATCGTCAAGGCGGCGGTAAGGATCACGTCGCCCAGGGCAGGCTTCCTCACCAACGATACCCTCTTTTGCCCCAACACCACCATACCCTTTATCGACTCGTCCAAAGGCAAGAGCCTTACCTATAGCTGGGACTTCGGCGACGGCGCCACCTCAGTAAGCCAAAACCCAACACACAGCTACACGACAAATGACAAATACTATGATGTCAAGCTTAAGGTAACGGATGCCATCGGATGCTCGGACTCTGTGGTGAAGGCACAATATATCCATATCGAAAAACCCATCGCCTCCTTCCTGCTGGAGGATAGCACGGCGTCCTGCTTCCCGCTGGAAGCCAAGTTCACGCCCACGGGTAAATATTACGACAGCCTGTATTGGGACTTTGGCGACGGCATTACCTCTACGCTGGATACCACTTCTCACTTTTATAATAACTACGGACCGCCGCCAACCTATGCCTATGTTGCCAAACTGGTACTGCAGGGCGATGGAGGATGCCGCGACTCGGCCATGCGGAATGTCTATGTCTATAATCCCTATGTCGTCACCAAACTCACATTTACGCCACTGTCGGCCTGCGACTCGGTGAGCGCGACTTTCAGTCTTACGCCGCCACCCTATACAAAGTACACGCTTTATTTTGGGGACCGCACGGCGGATTCTACGGGCAATTTAACCCCCACCCATTTGTACGATCTTCCCGGCAGCTATACTCCTCAGCTCGGCATGCTTGACAGCACGGGTTGTGTGATAAGCTATTCGAACGCTGGTGTAAAAGTCCTTGGAGCTACTCCATTCTTCAGCAGAAGTCCGAAAGCCTTTTGCGATACGGCCACGGTGTTTTTGCATAGCATCTACCCTATCCCCAGCAACGATGGTCTCAACAGTCTGACCTGGGATTTTGGCGATGGCAGCCCCACGGTGACGGGTACGCCTACAGGTGCGCCGGACGACCCACTGCTGGACCAGCAGCACTTTTATAGCAAGCTGGGTCTTCTCACCGCCAGCATAAAGGCCACCACGAACAGCGGCTGCGTGGAGACCTATACGGATACGGTCCACGTATGGCAGACACCCCATCCCCTGATCACAGCCGACGGGCCTTATTGTACAGGGCCTATTCAATTCCACGGCAATCTGACGATGCCCAATACGGACAGCATCACCTGGTCATGGAGCTTTGCCAACGGCGCCGCCTCGCTGGATCAGAACCCGCGTCTGAGCTTCTCTCCAGGCAATTTTACGGCTCGTCTGATAACCTCTGTAGCCTTTGGATGTTCGGACACCGCTTCCCAGCCGGTGACGATCAACCCGCTGCCAGTGATAAATGGGCCAAAAGTCATTACGACGCCGGTAGGCATCCCCGTTACCCTTCCCTTTACATATAGCTCCAACGTTACTACCTATGCGTGGTCGCCGGGCTCTTATCTGAGCTGCATCGACTGCCCTGATCCAGTGGCTAACCCGACCTTCAATACAACCTATATCATACGGGTGACGGACTCCAACAACTGCGTCAATGCGGACACTATACTGGTAAAGCCTATTTGTACGGATGAGAGCTATTTTATCCCCAATACCTTCTCTCCCAACAATGATGGCGTCAACGACGCCTTCTACCCGAGGGGGAGAGGCCTGTATAACATACAGTCAATGCGTATATTCAATCGATGGGGACAGCTGATATTCGCAAGAAAGGATTTCCCGGCCAATACGGCATCCTATGGATGGGATGGGACTACGAACGGCAGACCCGCCCCGGCGGATGTCTATGTATATATCATCGATGTCGTCTGTAACAACGCACAGGTTATAGCCTTGCATGGAGATGTAACCCTGATACGTTAAATACCGAACAGCTTGAAAAACTATTTATATATAAAGTTCCTTATCGTGAGCATGGCGGCATCCTTCCTGTGTCTCCAAAAGACCAGCGCGCAGGATATTCATTTCTCCCAGTTCTTCGAAGCGCCCCTGCTGCGAAACCCTTCTCTGGCCGGCATCTTCACAGGAGACTATCGGATACAGGCGGTATTTCATGACCAATGGAACAGCTTTACCAATGCCTATCGCACAGGATCGCTCAATGGAGAATACAAAATGCCCATCGGCAAGGGCAATGACTACCTTACGGTGGGCGCGCAAATGCTTTTTGACAAGGCCGGCTCTGCCGCGCTTACCACCACGGAGCTGCTGCCGGCGCTGAACTATCACAAATCCCTCAGCGACGATCATCCGATGTATCTTTCCCTTGGATTCATGGGAGGCATCGTCCAGAAGACGATCGACCGGTCAAAGATCACTACCAACAGCCAATACAACGGTATGGCCTATGACCCGGCCCTGCCTGATGGCGAAACGATCTTCACCCCCACGATCCGCTACCTGGACGGCAGCCTGGGATTAAGCTTCAACACCACTTTTGGAGAGAACAATGCCAACACACTTTTCTTCGGCGCGGCCTTGCATCATGTCAATCGACCGAAGAATTCCTTTTATAAGAACCCCTCCATCGAGTTGGATCCCAAGTATGTCTTCTCCGGAGGAATGAAGCTTGCCATCAACGAATTCTCTTATTTCAATCTCCAGGCGGACTATAGTCATCAGGGGCCCTCACATGAGACCATCGGAGGCGCGCTCTTTTCCTACAAACTGGGCGACGACCCCGAGAACTCCGATAATACGGTGAGCGTCGGCAGCTTCCTTCGCTGGAAAGACGCCCTTATCCCTGTGATCAAGCTGGAGACACATTCCCTAGCCATCGCCCTTAGTTATGACGTCAATGTCTCCGAGCTCAAGACAGTGAGCCAGGGCCGGGGCGGCTTTGAACTATCGATATCGTATATAGGATTTCTCGACAGGGAAAATTCCAACAAGTACCGTATACTATGCCCGAAATTTTAGTGTAGATTCGCAGAGCAAAAATTTTTATCGCTATGTCAGTACAAGTCGGTCAGCCAGCGCCATCGTTCAGCCTCTATGATTCCGAAAAGAAAAAGGTCACCCTGGAAGATCTCAAGGGCAAAAATGTCCTCCTTCTCTTCTTCCCCCAGGCCTTCACCGGCACCTGTACCAAGGAGCTTTGCAGCATGCGTGACAATATCGCCCTTTATGACCAGGTCAACGCCCAGGTGCTCGGCATCAGCGTAGACTCTCTTTTCACCCTGGCCCGGTATAAGGACGACCAGCAGCTGAATTTCCCCCTGCTCAGCGATTTCAATAAGGAGGTCTCCAAAGCTTATGACTGTCTCTACGACACCTTCGTATTCGATATGCACGGGGTCTCCAAAAGATCGGCCTTTATCATAGATAAAATGGGGATTATTCGCTACGCCGAGGTACTCGAAACCGCCACAGATCTCCCCAACTTCAGCCAGATCCAAAAGACCCTGTCTGAGCTTAAGTAATTGAAAATCAATATACCTACAACTCATTCAATAACAAAACTTTAGCAAATTTTTTGGCCGGTAATTTGTATCTTTGGATGAAAAGGGTTATTTTGTCACCGTATGTTAAATCGGCTAGTGAATGAGGATTTTTTACATCTTTTTATCCATTATTCTACTGACTTCCACCCAGGCTAAAAGCCAGGCGAGGGGTCCTATGCCTGACCCGGAGCCAAAGATCGTCAAGTTCTATCCCAACCCAGCCGTCTCTTTTATCACTTTCGAGGTCACCAAAGAATCAGGTAAGTCTTATACTCTCCAAATATTCAATTTTCTCGGTAGAAAAGTAAAGGACGTAGCAGACGTCACCCCCAAGACGGTAGTCAACCTCAGCGATTTTGTACGGGGTCTTTATATCTTCCAGCTAAAGGATTCCAACGGCAGGGTCACCGAATCCGGTACTTTCCAGGTCAACAAGTAATGGTCTTCCCTCTTGAAGGGCCGCTGGCAAGTATAAACTACAATACCTGCACAATAAGGAATTTAAGATAGTTGGTATTCTCCCATCCCTGGATGATAGGATGGTCGCTGGCCTGCGCCTGGAAGGTCACCTGCCGGAGCTTTCTTCGGGCATCTTTGGCCGCCATCTGTATCGTTTCCAGAAAAAGCTCGGGTTGAACAAGATTGGTACAGGAGGAAGTAACCAGAAATCCGCCGGGCTTCACCAGCTTCATACCCCTCAAATTGATCTCTTTATAGCCGGTAATGGCTTTTTGTATCGTCTCCCGGCTTTTCGTAAATGCCGGCGGGTCGAGCATCACGACATCGTACTGTCTCCCGTCCTTGCTCCATTGCTTCAGGACATCGAAGGCGTTCACAGCCTCGTATGCAATGATATTCTCCAGTCCATTGAGCGCCGCATTGCGCCGGGCCTGCGTCACGGCATTTTCCGAAATATCCAGCCCAA
>Ga0105239_10002407_pt1 | contig 23845 bp, 15 predicted proteins | sample KBSC44metaG_FD_92761 | JGI IMG/M metagenome (GOLD analysis project Ga0105239, IMG submission 92761) | Corn rhizosphere microbial communities from Kellogg Biological Station, Michigan, USA - KBS C4-4 metaG | ecosystem: Host-associated > Plants > Roots > Rhizosphere > Soil | place: Michigan, USA...
CCTCCGACGACAACAACTTTCTTTCCGGCAAGCGACATCGTGTGGCTCTCCTGTTAGGGACGCGTCTTATGCGATGATTGAATAGGCGTGGCGTTCCCGCCGTTCGAGCAGCGGGAGCGCCCCTTCCAGAACAAGCGTCTTGAAGTGCGGAGTCTGCTGGTGATCGACGAAGGCCTGTTCGTCCTTATATTGCTCATACAACAGGAATTCGTTCGGATCGTTGTGAGAGCGATTGACGATGAATTCCAGGTTGCCCGGCTCCGTGCGGGCTGCAGGAGCGAGCTCGCGCAGGATCGCTTCGATTTTTTCGGCCTGGCCCTCGCGGGGTCGCCAGTAGGCGACAATCACATATGTCATGATCTACCTGTCGGATGGCGGAAGCACGTGATTAAACCGCAGCCTTGACGTCGCCTGCAAATCCGAATTCCGCCGAAAGGCGATCGGCGGCCGCCCGGACGACGCGCGCCCGTTTCTGCAGCGCCTCGATCGATAACCGCCAGACCGGACCCGAAATACCGATAGCGCCAATAATCTGACCGCTGAAATTGCGCACCGGCACCGCGATGCAGCGCACTTCTGCATCGAACTCGCCATCGTCGACGGCGAGACCCGTGCGCCGCACTTCGGCGATTTCACGCCGCAACGATTCGGTCACCGTGATCGATTTCGGCGTCAATGCCGTAAGGTCGACCCGCGCCAGAAACTGCTCGAACTGATCGACGGGCAAGGCGGCCAGCATGATTTTGCCGAGAGCCGTGCAATGCGCGGGACGCACGGCGCCGGCGCGGTCGTTGAGCTGAAAGGCACCCTTCCCGCCCGTGCGCGCCAGCACGACCACCGCATCATCCATCCGCACCGAAAAATGCGCGCTCTCACCGGTTTCGCGCGAAAGATCCTCGAGGATGGGCGTCGCCAGGCTCACCATTTCCACTTCGTCGAGAGCGCTTGCCGCCAGCGCAAACAGCGGCCGGCCAATTCGATATCGCTTGGAGTCCATCATCTGACGCACATAGCCGAGCGACACCAAAGTCTTAACCAGATGGAATGTTGTAGAGTTGTGCAATCCGACCCGCTTGGAAAGATCAGCCAGGCCGATGCCGTCCCGGTTGCGGGCGATCTCCTCCATGATGGCGAAGGCGCGCGCGAGCGATTGCACACCGCCGCGCGGCTGGCCGGCGCCGCGTGCCACGGCAACACGCGCCGGGCCTCGTGCCGCGGCATTTGCTGGCCTTTGTTTGCTTTGCGCTTTCACTACAGTCACGCCCCCTGCATTGCTATTTCGCGGGCATCACATCAGGAAGATAGCGCTTGCCGAAGACCGGCTCCTTGTACGGGGTCGGCGGCAATTGCCAGGCCCCAGTCGAAGGCGGGCGTACTTCTGCGTCCACATGCACGTCGAGCAGATAAGGCTTGTTGGCCCTGATTGCGTGCTCGAGCGCACCTTTGAAATCCTGCGATTTCGTCACTGTTATCGCTTCGACACCGGTCGCGCGCGCCCAAGCGGCGAAGTCTGGATTGTATGGTTTGTTGTTCGGCCCTTCATAGAACATCGTGCCATGCTCGCGACCGCCGAACATGCCGAGTTGGATATCGCGGATCGAAACCCAGCCGAAATTATTCCAGATCACCCAAACAACGGGGATATTGTACTCGACGGCGGTGCACAGTACGTGCGGCACCATGGTGAAGCAGCCGTCGCCGGTCACGGCGACGACAGGGCGGTCGGGCGCGGCAAGTTTGGCGCCAAGCGCGCCAGCTGCGCCGAAGCCCATGCCGGAAAAGCCCCACGAATTGAGCATCGTCTGCGGCCGCCGCGCCTTCCAGAATTGCATATACCAATTGTGACTGACGCCGACGTCGCAGCACAGGATCGCGTCCGGCGGCAGCACGGCCTGACAATCCGCGACGATGCGCTCGGGCCGGATCGGTGACGCATGCGTCTCGAAATTCGGGCGGATGAAATCGTTCCACTCGGACTGCCATTTCCGGATGTCGGCAACCCAGGCCTTCGTTGCCTCTCTCTTCGGATTTCGCTTGTCGATCTCGGCCAGCAATTGTTTCAGGAATGTGCGCGCGTCGGCCACCACTCCGATGTCGGGCGGATAGTTGCGACCAATTTCAGCCGGGTCGACATCCGCATGGATCAGCTTGGTCTGCGGGAAATTCCACGAGTACCCCGGCATCCATGACGACGCCGAGCGGTCATCGAAGCGCGCACCAACAGCAATGACGAGGTCCGCGCGCCGGCCCGCTTCGTTTGCGGGGTATGCGCCGTTGCGCCCGATAAACCCGAGCGCCAGCGGATCGATCATGTCCAGCGCGCCCATGCCGTTGGGCGAGGAGATCACGGGGATCTGCAGCCGGTGCGCGAATTCGGTAAGTTCACGCGAAGCCTCCGACAGCGTGACACCGTGACCGACGAAGATGACGGGCCGCTGCGATTTGAGAATGAGGTCGAAGCATGCCGCTATTTCGTCGGGCGAAGCGCCGCTGCGTTGAGCATTGAGCGGCGGTGACGGCGGCGGGACCTCGACGTCATCTTCTTCCTGAAAGACGTTGAAGGGCACGTCGACGTTCACCGGTCCCGGGCGTCCCGACAGCATGGTGGTCGTCGCCTGACGTAATGCCAATGGCAGCATATCCACGCGGGTCGGCTGGAAGCTGCGTTTTACGACCGGGCGGATGATGTTCGGGAAGTCGGCCTGGAAGTGCGTGTTGATTTCCTGGAACGGGCTGCGGTTGAACTGCGAGGTCGGCACGTTTGCCGTAATCGCGAGCAGCGCCGAGGAGTCCGAGATCGCGAGCGCGAGCGGCATCACGATATTGCAAGAGCCCGGACCGCAAGAGGTCAGCGTCGCCACTGCCTCGTGCCGCACTCGGAAATAGGCGTCGGCCATGTGGGCGGCCACTTGCTCATGGCGTGGCGAGACAAGGGTGATGCGGTCGCGCGCTTCGTGAAGGGAATCTAGGATGCCGACGTTGCCATGCCCGCAAATCCCGAAAACGTATGGGATTTTGCTGTCGATCAGATATTCGGTGATGAGGTCCGCACCCTTCATCCGTGGCATCGCGTTTCGCCCATGACGCTGGTGGACTTTATCTTATTGAAAAAGCAGGTTTTTTATATTCCGACAATACGAGACGGAGTTTAACCATATCGGTAATGACGCGACAACGGTCGTATCTCACTGGCTCCGCAGAGGTCCTACCTAATATCGCACCTCCAAGACGGAACTTTCTTCCGATTAGCGGATTTAATTGCTGGCGGGCGCTCCAGGGTGGCCAATGTCTGGAGCGATCGGGAGGTTAAGGGTTCTGTCCGAAATAAACGGCGAACAACCATGGCAGCGCAGGTTCGACTTGATCGGACGCTGACTGTGCGGTTGGGACCCTATCGCCTCCGATCGCCCCCGCCACGCGCGAGCGTGGCGATGAAGGCGGGTTATTCGGGAGGCATGGATGCAACCAACGACCGTCACCAATAAGAATGTCGCCAACGGCGTTACGCCGAAGAAGCGCGCGGGCAAGCCCGACGACGACAGCCCCGGCGGCTCACCGCTGGAATTGCAAAACCTTTTGCAGGCGCTGCGCGCGATGCGGGCCGGCGACTTTTCCGTACGGATGACCGGCGAGGAAGACGGCCTCCTCGGCAAGATCGCGGATACCTTCAATGAAATCGTTGCAGCCAATCAGCGCATGGCCGAGCAGATCGAGCGCGTCGGCCAACTGGTCGGACGCGAAGGACAAACACGTCATCGCGTAAAATTCGGCCTCTCCAGCGGAGCCTGGGGAGAAATCGAATCCTCCGTCAACACGCTGATCGACGACCTGATCTGGCCCATCAAGGAAGTCACAACGGCGGTCGCCGCGGTCGCCCAAGGTAACCTGCTCAACACAGTACGCCTCGAGGTCGACGGCCGCCCGCTCAAGGGCGAGTTCCTCGAAGCCGCGACCATCGTGAACACGATGATCAAGCAGCTCAGCGTGTTCACGTCGGAAGTGACGCGCGTCGCGCGCGAGGTCGGCACCGAGGGCAAGCTCGGTGGCCAGGCGCAGGTGCGCGAGGTGACCGGCGTGTGGAAGGACCTCACTGAGAGCGTGAACTCGATGGCGAGCAACCTGACCGCTCAGGTTCGCAATATCGCCGAAGTCACCATCGCCGTCGCTGACGGCGACTTATCCAAGAAAATCACGGTCGACGTGCGCGGCGAGATCCTTCAGCTGAAGGAAGCCATCAACACGATGGTGGACCAGTTACGTTCGTTCGCATCGGAAGTGACGCGCGTCGCGCGCGAAGTCGGCACCGACGGCAAGCTCGGCGGCCAAGCGCTCGTGCCCGGCGTCGCCGGCACCTGGAAGGACTTGACCGATTCGGTCAACGCCATGTGCGGCAACCTGACCGACCAGGTGCGTAACATCGCGCAGGTGACGACCGCCGTGGCACGCGGCGACCTCTCCCGCAAGATCACTGTCGACGTGCGCGGCGAAATTTATGAACTCAAAGACACCATCAATACGATGGTGGACCAGCTTAACTCATTTGCTTCGGAAGTGACGCGCGTCGCGCGCGAAGTGGGCACCGAAGGCAAATTGGGCGGCCAGGCGCAGGTGCCCGGTGTTGCCGGCACCTGGAAGGACTTGACCGACAGCGTGAATTTTATGGCCGGCAACCTCACCGCCCAGGTCCGCAACATCGCCGACGTCGCCACCGCCATCGCCGGCGGCGACCTGTCGAAGAAGATCACGGTGAACGTGTCGGGCGAGATCCTGCAGCTGAAGGAAACCGTCAACACGATGGTGGACCAGCTCAACGCCTTCGCCGGCGAAGTGACACGCGTCGCGCGCGAGGTCGGCACCGAAGGCCGCCTTGGCGGCCAGGCCAGTGTGCTCGGCGTTGCCGGCACCTGGAAGGACTTGACCGACAGCGTAAACTCAATGGCGGGCAACCTGACCGCGCAGGTCCGCAACATCGCGGAGGTGACCACCGCTGTGGCGCGCGGCGACCTGTCGCGCAAGATCACAGTGGACGTGAAAGGCGAAATTCTCGAACTCAAGGACACCATCAACACGATGGTGGACCAGCTCAACTCGTTTGCGTCGGAAGTGACGCGCGTCGCGCGCGAAGTCGGCACCGAAGGCAAGCTCGGCGGCCAGGCGCAAGTGCCGGAAGTGGCGGGCACATGGAAAGACTTGACCGACAACGTCAACTTCATGGCGTCGAACCTGACCGCGCAGGTCCGTAACATTGCCGAGGTCGCGACAGCGATCGCCAATGGCGACCTGTCGAAGAAGATCACCGTGGACGTACGCGGCGAGTTGCTGCAGCTGAAGGAGACGCTCAACACCACGACCGACCAACTCCGCTCGTTCGCGGGCGAAGTGACGCGCGTCGCGCGCGAGGTGGGCACCGAAGGGCGGCTCGGAGGTCAGGCTAACGTGCCGGGCGTCGCGGGAACCTGGAAGGACCTGACCGACAACGTCAACGGGTTGGCGGCTAACCTCACCACGCAGGTCCGCAACATCGCGGAGGTGACGACGGCCGTCGCCCGCGGCGACCTTTCGCGCAAGATCACGGTGGACGTGAAGGGCGAAATTCTCGAGCTCAAGAACACCATCAATACGATGGTGGACCAGCTCAACGCCTTCGCCTCGGAAGTGACACGCGTCGCGCGCGAAGTGGGCACCGAAGGCAAATTGGGCGGCCAGGCGCAGGTGTCCGGCGTCGCCGGCACCTGGAAGGACCTGACCGACACCGTGAACGTCATGGCCGCGAATCTCACCGAACAGGTGCGCGGCATCGTCAAGGTCGTGACCGCAGTCGCAAACGGCGACCTCAAGCAGAACCTCGCGGTGAAGTCGAAAGGTGAGGTCGCGGCGCTCGCCGAAACCATTAACAACATGACCGATACACTGGCGATTTTCGCCGATCAGGTGACGACTGTGGCGCGCGAGGTCGGCGTGGACGGACGTCTCGGCGGCCAGGCCGCCGTGCCCGGCGCCGCCGGCACCTGGAAGGACCTCACCGGCAACGTCAACCTGCTGGCCGCGAACCTCACCACGCAAGTGCGTGCCATCGCCGAGGTGGCAACCGCAGTGACCAAAGGCGACCTGACGCGATCCATTCAGGTCGACGCACGCGGCGAAGTCGCCGAGCTCAAAGACAACATCAACACGATGATCGACAACCTGCGCCTGACGACGGACCGCAACACCGAGCAGGACTGGCTGAAGACCAACCTCGCCAGATTCACCAACATGTTGCAGGGCCAGCGCGACCTGGCCACCGTCGGCCGGCTGCTGCTGAGCGAGCTCACCCCGCTGGTGAACGCGCAACAGGGAGTCATCTACCAGGTCGAGAGCGAGGAATTGCACACGATGCGGCTGCTTTCGGCCTATGCCGATGACGGCGCCAACGGACATCCGCAGCGCCTGCGCGTCGGCGAAGGCTTGATCGGCCAATGCGCCGCCGACAGGCGCCGCATGCTGATCACCGACATGCCCGACCGGGCAGTCCCCATCGGCTCGGCGCTGTTCAAGGTGGTGCCGAGCAACATCATCGTCCTACCCGTGCTGTTCGAGAACCAGGTCAAAGCCGTGATCGAGCTCGCATCGGTTTCGCAGTTCACCGCGCTGCAGACGATGTTCCTCGAGCAACTGACCGCCACCATCGGCATCGTGCTCAACTCCATCGAAGCGACGATGCAGACCGAAGGCCTGCTCAAACAGTCGCAGCAGCTTGCAGGTGAGTTGCAGGCGCAGCAGCGCGAGCTGCAGCAGACCAACGAACAGCTCGAACAGAAGGCGCAGCAGCTCGCTGAGCGAAACGTCGAAGTCGAAAGGAAGAACCAGGAAATCGAGCAGGCGCGGCGCGCGCTTGAAGAAAAAGCGGCCGAGCTCGCGCTCACCTCCAAGTACAAGTCGGAATTCCTTGCCAACATGTCGCACGAGCTGCGCACGCCGCTCAACAGCATCCTGATTCTGGGGCAGCAGCTCGCCGACAACCCGGACGGAAATCTCTCGTCGAAGCAGACGGAATTCGCGCGCACTATTCATGGTGCGGGCACCGATCTGCTGAACCTCATCAGCGACATTCTCGACCTGTCGAAGATTGAATCCGGAACCGTCACCGTCGATGCGGAAGAACTCCTGTTCTCCAGCCTGCTCGATGCAGTCGGCCGGCCCTTCCGTCACGAGGCCGAAACACGGCAGCTTTCGTTCAACGTCGATCTCGATTCGACGCTCGGACGCACCCTCATCACGGATTCCAAGCGGCTCCAGCAGGTGCTCAAGAACCTGCTGTCGAACGCATTCAAGTTCACCGAGCGTGGCGGTGTTCAGCTCAAGGTCTTCGCTGCACCCGCAGGCTGGACGGCGAGCCATCCCATCCTCAGCCAGGCGCAAAGCGTTGTCGCCTTCGAGGTCGCCGATACCGGCATCGGCATCCCGGCCGAAAAGCAGAAGATGATTTTCGAGGCCTTCCAGCAGGCCGACGCCAGCACCAGCCGCAAGTACGGCGGCACTGGCCTTGGCCTCGCAATCAGCCGCGAGCTTTCCAATTTGCTGGGCGGCGAAATCCAGTTGCGGAGTGCCTCCGGCGTCGGCAGTACATTTACGCTGTACCTGCCGATTACCTATGTCGGGCCGTCGACCGCCGCACGGGCGGGGGGCATGCCAGGTCCCGTCCAATCGCCGGCAATCAGCGTGCCGATCGCTCTGCCGGAACGCGTCATCGAGCATATCCCTGATGACCGGACCAAGATTGAGCCGGGCGATTCGATCCTGCTGATCGTCGAGGATGATCCACATTATTGCCGCGTGCTTGTCGATCTTGCGCGCGACAAAGGCTTCAAGGTGCTGGTCGCAATGCGCGGGGCCGATGCGCTGGAACTGGCAAAGCAGTACCAGCCGAGCGCCGTCTCGCTCGACGTCTTTCTGCCCGACATGCTGGGCTGGAGCGTGCTCAGCCAGCTCAAGCAGAACCCGCTGACGCGTCACATTCCCGTGCAAATCATCACCCTCGACGAGGACAAGCATCACGGCCTTGCCCGCGGCGCGTTCTCTTTCGTCAGCAAGCCAACGACCACCGAAGGCGTCGAGGCAGCCCTCAGCCGCATCAAGGAGTATGCGACACCGCGGCGGAAGCGCCTGCTGGTGGTCGAAGACAATCCCGTCGAGCAAATGAGCATTTCGGAATTGCTCGGCTATGACGATGTCGAGATCGAAACCGCCGGCACCGGCCGTGGTGCGCTCGATATGCTGCGGCGAAAGCCCGCCGACTGCGTGGTGCTTGACCTGCGCCTGCCCGACATGACGGGCTTTGAGGTGTTGGAAGAGCTCGCCGCCGACGAGCAGCTGTCCGACGTGCCGGTTGTCGTCTTCACCGGCCGCGAGCTCAGCCCCGAAGAGGACGCCCGCCTCCATACGATGGCGCGCAGCATTGTCGTCAAAGGCGTGGAGTCGCCCGAGCGCCTGCTGGACGAGACCGCCCTGTTCCTGCACCGCGTGGTGACCGACCTGCCGCCCGAAAAGCAGCGCATGCTGGAGCGGCTCAACAGCTCCGATGAGGACCTCGTTAATCGCACGGTTCTGCTGGTAGACGACGATGCCCGCAACATCTTTGCGCTGAGCAGCGTACTCGAGCGGCGCGGCATGCGGGTCTTGACAGCGACGACCGGTAACGAGGCCATCAAGCACATCGAATCCAATCCGGACATCGCAATTGTCTTGATGGATATCATGATGCCGGAGATGGACGGCTATCAGACGATGGAGCAAATCAGAAAGAACCCGAAGTTCCGCCGTCTGCCGATCGTCGCCCTCACCGCGAAAGCAATGAAAGGCGACCGCGAGAAGTGCCTCGATGCCGGCGCTTCAGATTACCTGGCAAAACCGGTGAACACCGAGCAACTGTTGTCCGCTCTTCGCAGCTGGCTGCATCGCTAAGGGCGGAGAAACCATGTTGGACGACAAGGTCAATATTCTGCTCGTCGACGATCAGCCGGCGAAGCTTTTGACCTATCAGGCAATCCTCGGGGACGTCGGCGAAAACCTCCTGACCGCGAACAACGCGACCGAGGCGCTGGAGCTGCTGCTGAAGAACGACGTCGCGGTCGTCCTCATCGACGTTTACATGCCGGACATCGACGGTTTTCAGCTCGCTGCGATGATCCGCAACCATCCGCGGTTCGAAAAGACTGCATTAATTTTCATTTCTGCGATCTTGCTCACCGACGTCGACCGGCTGCGCGGGTACGAAATGGGCGCGGTCGATTATGTCCCGGTGCCGGTCATTCCCGAAGTATTGCGGGCAAAGGTAAAGGTCTTCGTCGAGCTGTATCGCAAGACCCGACAGCTCGAGCAGCTCAACCGCGAACTCGAGGCGCGGGTCGCAGAACGTACAGCCGCGCTCGGCGCCTCAACACGTCAGCTTCGGCAGACCGAGCGACTCCGCAGCTTGGCGCTTGCCGCCGGCCAGATGGGCAGTTGGGAATGGAACGTCGCGCGCGGAAGCACGGCGTGGGACCAGGGCCAATGTGAGATCTTCGGCGTCGACCCCAGCACATTCGTGCCGACCGTCGACAGTGTGCGGCCACTGATCAAACCCGGTGATTTCGAACTTCTGGAGCGCGCGTTCCGCAAGCTCTCGAAGAATGCCAACACCTTTCAGACCGAATTCCGCGTCCAGCGTCCAAACGGCGATGTGCGGTGGTGCACTGGCACGGCAATCGCGAATTTCGACGAGCAAGGACGCTTGATCTGGCTGAGTGGCGTAACCGCCGATATCACCGAGCGCAAGCGCGCCGAAGAACGTCAGATACTGCTCGCCGAGGAAGTCGATCATCGCGCGCGTAACGTCGTCGCAGTTGTCCAGTCGATCATGCGGCTCACGCGAGCAGACACCATCGATGACTATATCGGGGCGTTGGATGGCCGCATCGGCGCGTTGTCGAATGCTCACAGACTGCTTGCAAGCTCGCGTTGGGAAGGCGCCGATCTCAATCGGCTTGTCGATGAAGAATTTGCTCCCTATCGGGCCGGTGGCAAGGAGCGGGTATCGGTGCGCGGGCCTGTTGTCGTGCTTCCGCCGGCGACCGCCCAGACCATCGCGTTGGCGTTGCACGAACTCGCCACCAATGCGGCAAAGTACGGCGCCCTGTCGAAGGAGGCCGGCCATGTCGATTTGACGTGGCGTCTCAGCGACGGCCGGCTTGAATTGTCATGGAAGGAATCGGACGGCCCGCAAATCGTTCCGCCAAACCGCCGGGGCTATGGCAGCAGGGCAATCGTCGCCGGTATCGAGCGGCAGCTCGGCGGCATCGTCAATTTCGACTGGAAGACAAACGGCCTGCACTGCACGTTGTCAGTCCCGCACGATCCCAACAAAGAGAGCTTGAGGCGCGTGCAGATCGAGCTGAGCCATACGGAAAGCGCGCCATCGCAAGACGCTGATCCGAATGATAAGCGTGTGCTGCTGGTTGAAGACGAGCCGCTCGTCTCGATGATGCTTGCTGATATGCTCGCCGCCTTCGGACACAAGGTCGACGGTCCCTACAATCGGTTCAGCGACGCCATGCTGGCGGCGAAGAGCAACAATCTGCAGGCCGGCATTCTTGACGTGAACCTGGGCGGCGAAAAGACCTATGCGGTTGCCGACATTCTCACCAACCGGAAAATACCGTTCGCATTCGTGACAGGTTACGGACCCGATACCATCGTCTCGGAGTTTTCTCACGCGCCGGTTCTGCAAAAGCCCATCGAGGCCGCAAAACTCCACGCGCTGCTGCAGCAAATTGTCCGATAGGTCGCCCCCCGGCAACTGGAACGAAGGGCACCGAAACGCGTTGTCAGCGCGCTCACAACAACCGACAAAACCAATAAGAAGACACCATGACCGCGAGACAGATTTTGCTGAGCGAAAGCTCCTACTGCCGTGAACGAGCCGCGGGTTGCGCCGACCGGTATATCGCCAAAGAGCTGCGCAGGCTGGCTGAGCAATTCGAGCGTACCGCCGATACCTTGGATTCGGCATCCAGGGCAAAATTTGCCACAATGCCGGGTGAACCAAGGGTTTAAGGGATTCCCACCCGAGAGCGGAACCGGCTACAATCGAGGCGATAAAGCGGAACCGTGGCCCCGCCCCGGGCGGGTGACATGGCTCCGCATGCCTATATTGGTTCGGACGGTATTGTATGAGCACAGCTTCACCGCGTCACAAATCTGTCGCAGTCCGCGTCGGCGGCGTAACCGTGGGCGGCGGCGCGCCGATCGTCGTGCAGTCCATGACCAATACCGACACGGCCGATATCGAAGGCACCGCGCGGCAGGTCGCCGCGCTCGCGGCAGCGGGCTCCGAACTGGTGCGCATTACCGTCGATCGCGACGAAGCGGCCGCGGCCGTGCCGCACATCAAGGACCGGCTCAGGAAGCTCGGTACCAACGTGCCGATTATCGGCGACTTCCACTACATCGGCCACAAGCTGCTGGCCGACCACCCGGCTTGTGCCGAAGCGCTCGACAAGTACCGCATCAATCCCGGCAACGTCGGCTTCAAGGATAAAAGGGACAAACAGTTCTCGGCCATCATCGAGATGGCACTGAAATACAACAAACCGGTGCGCATCGGCGCCAACTGGGGGTCGCTCGACCAGGAGCTGCTGACAAAGCTCATGGACGAGAACGCCAAATCCGCAAAGCCGCGCGACGCGCGCGAAGTTATGCACGAGGCCATGGTGCAGTCGGCGACGCTGTCGGCAGCACGCGCGGAAGCGATCGGCCTGCCGAGAAACCGTATCATTTTGTCAGCCAAGGTTTCCGCCGTGCAGGACCTGATCGCGGTCTACATGGAGCTCGCGCGCCGCTGCGACTATGCGTTGCACCTCGGACTGACCGAAGCCGGCATGGGGTCGAAAGGGATCGTGGCGTCATCGGCGGCGATGGGCGTGCTTCTCCAGCAGGGGATCGGCGACACCGTCCGCATCTCCCTCACGCCGGAGCCGAATGGCGATCGTACCCGCGAGGTCCAGGTCGGGCAGGAGCTGTTGCAGACGATGGGCCTGCGGACTTTTGTGCCGCTGGTCGCGGCCTGTCCCGGTTGCGGGCGTACCACATCGACCACGTTCCAGGAGCTTGCCGCTGAAATTCAAGGATTCATCCGAGAGTCGATGCCTGAGTGGAAGAAACGCTATCCTGGCGTCGAGACCCTTAACGTTGCGGTGATGGGCTGCATCGTCAACGGCCCCGGCGAGAGCAAACACGCCGACATCGGCATTTCGCTGCCGGGCACCGGCGAGCAGCCGACCGCGCCCGTCTTTATTGACGGCAAAAAGGCGGCAACCCTGCGCGGCGCCACGCTCACTACCGATTTCAAGCAAATGGTGGTCGACTATATCGAGCGCCGGTGGGGCACGGGAGCGGCACCTGCCAAGAAACTTGAGGATGTTGCGGGCTAGCCCGGTTTACTGGAAATTTCGGCTCTGAAAGTCCATTCTTCACCGCCATTTGGACCGGGTATCAGTGAGTAGCGTTCCGCCAGCCGACCGCGATGTGAAAGTCCCGCCACGCCCGGTCAAACCGCGGAATTTGGCGCTGGGCATCGAGCGCATTGGTTTTTTTGCGCTCTCGCACCGCACTCTTTGTGCAATCGTCTTTGTTATCCTGAGCGCAATCGCGGCCGTGGGCTTTGTGCGGGTCAAGGTCGACGATTCCCTGAGCCAGCTATTTCGGTCTGACACCGACGAGTTTCGCACCTACGAAGAGGTCACGCGCCGCTTTCCGTCCAACGAATTTGACGTGCTGATCGTTATCGAGGGCGACCGCCTGCTTGAGCGCTCGTCGCTGGAAAAGCTGCGCGAGCTCGCGATCGAGGTTCAGCTGATCGACGGTACGCGCGGGCTGATCTCCATATTCTCGGCACGCGAGCCGCCCGAACAGGGATCGATCCCGCCTCCCCTCTTTCCAAATCCGCTGCCGGAAGGTGCCGACTATCAGGCACTGATCAAGCGTGTGACGTCGAACGAGATCATCAAGGGCAAGATGCTGTCGGACGACGGCAAGCTTACGCTGATGGTGCTCGCACTCGAGCCGACGTCGACGGCGCCCGACAAACTGGGGCCGACGATCGGGGCGATCCGTGAGGCGGTGAAAACGAATCTGGAAGGCACCGGTTTGAAGGCCGAGCTCTCGGGCGTACCAGTGATGCAACTGGAGATCCGCAATGCGATCCAGAGCGACCGACTGGTCTACAACACGCTCGGTTTTGCGGTCGGCTGCCTGATCGCGATCATCTTCTTCCGGCGTCCATCGTTCATGATCATTGCGGCGGCGCCACCGCTTCTGGCCATTTTGATGGCGCTCGGCGTGCTTGGCTGGCTGGGGTTCAGCCTGAACATGTTCCTGAACGTGATGACCCCGCTGATCATGGTCATCAGTTTCTCCGACAGCATGCAGCTCACCTTCGCCGCCCGAGACCGGCTGCTCGCCGGGGATGACAAGTTCATGGCGTTCCGCAATTCCTTGCTGATTGTGGGGCCAGCCTGCGTGCTCACCCACGCTACCGCCGGCGTGTCGTTCATAGCCCTGCAATTTTCGTCCTCCGACCTCATTCGCACGTTCGGAGAAGCCGGCCTGATTGCCGTCGCAGTCGCGCTCGTAGCCGTTCTCATGGGTGTGCCGTTACTTGGCGTCCTGCTCATCCGCAACGAGACTGCGTTCGTCGCAGCAGTCAGGGACATGGACACGGCGCTCGACTGGCTGCGCCGGCTGTGCAGCTGGATCGCGATCCGCATGGTTGCGCGGCCGGGTCTTTACTCGTTGCTGAGCCTTCTTGTCGTTGTCTTGCTCTCGGTGGGCTATGCCCAGCTGCAGCCGCGTTACCGGCTGGCGGACCAGGTGCCGGACCGGCAACGGGCGGTGCAGGCCAGCAACCGCCTCGACGTCAAGCTGACCGGTGCAAATCCCTTCGACGTCTATATCCAGTTCCCGAAAGGCGCATCCCTTTACGACCAGACTACGCTGAACGTCATCGCCGACGTCCACGCTTTGCTCGAGCGCCAGACCGGCATCGGCAATGTGTGGTCGCTGGACACATTGCGGCGCTGGCTCGCCGAGAAACTGAACAAATCTGACGTCGAAACGCTCAAGCAATACGTGGACCTGTTGCCGCCTTACCTGACGCGCCGGTTTATTTCGGCGGAGCAAGACGCCGTCATCGTCAGTGGTCGTGTGCCGGACTCTGACGCAAGCCAGTTGCTGCCGATCGTCGACCGGATCGACCAGCAGCTCAACGCCGTGCGGGCCAAGTATCCGGCCTACAAGATTGGGGTGACCGGGCTGTCGGTCATCTCGGCACGCAACAGCGCCCTCATGATCGACAAGCTGAGCGACGGCCTCACGATCGAGATCGCCTTCGTGGCCGCATTCATCGGATTGGCGTTCTGGTCGCCGGTCGTCATGCTGATCAGCATCCTGCCCGGGCTTTTCCCGATCGTCCTTGCGGGCTGCATGCTGCTGCTGACGGGCCAAGGCCTGCAGTTCGCGAGCGTCATCGCGCTTACGGTCTCTTTCGGGCTTGGCCTGAGCGCGACAATTCACTTCCTGAACCGCCTGCAGATCGAAGATATCGATCCCGACCCCGCGGTGGGCGTCGAGCGGGCGACAATTTTGGTCGGCCCGCCGCTGATCCTGACGTCCGCCGTGCTCGCCTGCGGCCTGGCGATGACCGTGCTGTCGAGTCTACCCTCGCTGCGGCTGTTCGGATGGCTCAGCGCCTTCGCAATGGTGGCCGCGCTGCTCGCAGACATGTTCATGCTGCGGCCGATTGCTATGTTCCTGAGCAAGGTCGTTCGTCGCATGTCGCGGCGATCGCTGTTGCGCTCGTCGGCGGAATAAAAGAGCGCTAACCGCGCCTGAGACTTATCGACACGCCCTTGATGCCCGCGTCGGCGCTGTGCGCCCTGATGACCACCGACTGACGTGCGCCATGAGTCGCCAGCGACAGGCTGGCAGAAAAAGATGCAGCCTTGGCCACGACATTAATATGATCGCCGTCCGCTCGCCCCGAGATCGTCCCTGCAACAAGGCGTGTCGCTTCGCTCCAGGTGCCGGACACCGAGCCTGCCGAATACGTGGCGCTCGCGCGCAAATCAAAATTGTAGCTGTCGCTGGCACAGCGAATATTGAGCTGCAGATTCCTCTGGTCGCCGAGCACGGCGTAGGACGCCCGGCATTTGATCGGTTCGCGCTTGCCGTCCGTCAGATCGATAGTACCGGAGCCGGACCATTGACCTGCCAAGCGTTTAAATGGTGCTATGCTTTGTGCGTGGGAGGAATCTGCAATGCAAACTGCGAGCGAGAGAGAAAGCGCGGCTATGCCTAAAAACTTTTTCAGCCAGCGCGATGGCGAAGTATTAACTGGCGACCGTCTAAAATCGACACAATAACGACTGAGCATACCCGGTCCCCCGTGGAACGTGAAAGCACTGCCGCAGTTGATCAAAACCATGCACGAAAATCAGGCCTGACACAATGTACGCTAAAGCCTGCGCATTCATCGTCTTGTTGCAAATTCTGAGCGCCGCAGCCTTCGCGGCGGACGACAGACAACCGCCGGGCCTACCGCTTTTAAACCCCTTCCAGGGCACGCCGGAAGAACAGGCCGCGTGCGCGCCGGATGCTAACAACTTCTGCAAGGACGCCATCCCCGACCCGCTTCGCGTTCTTGCCTGCTTGAAGGATCACCGGCAGCGCATCCGGAAGGTCTGCCTGAAGGTCCTCGAAGATCACGGCCAATAACTAAAACCGCAACCTCTGACAGAAATCGCCGGCGGACGAAGCCCCGCAGGAATATCGACCACAACGGACTCCATTTGCCCCATCGACCAGCATTCGCCCGCGACGGCAAAGCAACCGGGCTTGCGGTCGAGTTCCATTGTCCACAATCTTGGCTTAGGAAGACCGGAACAACGAACGATTTCAGCTATTTTTCAGTTGTACAGAAAACCCGAACTTGGCAAATCAGGTGTCTTCGCACGTGACAGACCGAGCAAATCCAGCGATCCGCAAATCGTTCCCGATCGTCGCAACTGCCTTGCTGTGGCTGACGATCGGCAGTGCCGCGTATTCGCAGACTGCGACCCCTTCCTCACCGACGCCGATCGGCGAATGGCTGGTCGCCGACCGCGTGGCACGAATCAAGATCGTGGATTGTGGCGGCCACCTTTGGGGTGTGGTGGCTTGGGAAGTGCGGCCTGGCGGTACCGATATAAGAAATCCCAATCCCCAGCTGCGAAGTCGCCCAACGCTGGGCATGCCTATCCTCCTCGATATGACTGCCACCAAGCTGAATAAGTGGGAGGGTCAGGTCTACAACTCGCAAAACGGTAAGACTTATTCCGCCAGCATCGCGCTGTCCGATCCGAACACGTTGCGCATTCAGGGCTGCGTCTTCGGCTTTCTGTGCGGGGGCGAAAACTGGACTCGTTTTGAGACAAACGACACCGTCGGTCGCGCACCGGTGCAAACACAGTCAAAACCGGCGCCGGGCCGCAAGACGGCAACGCCGCAAACGCCGCCGGCTGACGACGTATGCTCACGAGTCCTCGGCGCCGCGGGGCTTTCCCATGAGCGCGGGCTGAAATAGCACCGCAGCTGCCAACGTACACACCAGTGACAGCGCGAGCAGCTTGCCCATGCTCGACGTGCCGGGATGCTTTGAAAGCCAAAGGCTTCCAAACGCCGTCGCGGTCGTGAGCGCGCTCCAAATCACGGCGCGCGTGAGACTTGACTGCAGCAGGTTTCTCCGGCCGGACCGCCAGGCCATAATGTAGTAGATCTTGAACGCCACGCCGACGCCGAGGAGCAGCGGCAGGGCAATGATGTTCGCGAAATTGAGCGGCATGCCGATCAGGACACAAATCTCCAGCGTCACAACACCGGCGAGCAAAAGCGGCACGAGCGTGAGCAGCATGTCGCCGAAACGGCCCAGCACGATCCAGAGCAATATCGCGATCGAGACCAGCGCATAGAAGCCCGCTTCGTAGAACGCCCTGAGGACCGTGTGGCTCGACTCAAGAATTGAAATCGGGCCGCCTGTCCCGTTCGGATAGACGGCAAGAATCGCACGCGCAAATGTCCCGAGGACTTCTGTGTCATCAGTATTGCCCTTGGGAGACGCTTCAACGCGCGCCCGTCCATCGGGCGTCACCCAAAGCCGTCTAAGCGACTGCGGCAGGTTTTCTTTTGTAACGCGCTGGGCGGTCAAAAATCCGCGCAGCTGGCCAAGACTGGTTTGCAGCGGCACGACGAAAGCGGCCTGCGCCCGCATCCGCGTCGCCTCGTCGGCCTCCGACAATTTCAGCGCGGCCGCAGCAAGCCGTCTGGCTGCATCGGCGCCAGGTCCTGAAGCATTGCCGGCGATCTTGGTGAGCTGATCGGCCATACCTTTGAGCGCCGCAACGTTTTCTGCATCGGTCGGCGGCTTGCCTGATGCCGACGGCTGCAGCGACTGCCCCAGGCGCCGGCCCAGATCCTGGATGGTCGCCAGCTTTTTCTCCTGATCCTGCGGCACGAAGTTCATCAGCGTGGAAACCTGCGAAACCTCCGGCAGTTTTTGCAGTTTTTCCGCGGCAGCAGCCGCTTCGTCCAGCGATGGAAAAATAATGTTGACCGAATTGACGCCGGCACGGGGGTCACCGCCAAGCTCAAGCAAAGTCGAAATCGATTCCGTTTGAGGGCTGCGCAGATGAATGGGATCGAAGTCGAACGTCAGGTAATAGAGCAAGGGCGAGCCCAAAACCGCGACAGCGAGCGTTCCCACGATAACGGGGATGCGATGCGTTTCCAGGAAACGGTCGACCGGCGCCAGCACGCGATATCCGATTTCTTCCGGTTCGCCTTCGGGTTTGAGCAGCGTTATCAGGGCGGGCAAAAGCGTGATGCTGGTCGCAAAAGCAATCAACATCCCCATGCCGGCAATTTGCCCCAGTTCAGAAACGCCGCGGTAGTGAGTCGGCAGGAACGACATAAATCCCGCAGCGACAGCTGCCGCCGCGAGCGTGAGCGGAACGCCAATCTTTTCAGCGGCCCGCGTCAACGCGGAGTTAAGCTTCGGCACGTCGTGCCGCTCCGCGCGGTATCGCACCGCGAACTGAATACCGAAATCGACACCAAGGCCAACGAATAATACGGCAAACGCAACCGATATCATGTTGAGCGCGCCGACCATGGCAAGACCGATGGCGGCGGTGAGCGTCAGGCCAACGAACAGGTTGATGATGACTGCGAGAATGATGCGGGGCGACCTCAGCGCCAGCCACAAAATTGTAAGAACGACAATGATCGTGCCTATAGCATTTTCAAGAGCGCCGTCCTGGACACTGCCGAATTCCTCGTCCGCCATCGGCACCGAGCCAGTCAGACGCACGCGCGCCTGATATTTATCCTTGAGCTGAAGCTCGTTCGCGATGCTGCGGATTTCATCGCTGGATGCTTTGCCGGGCTGGAGCGCGGAGAAATCCAGAACAGGACGGACTTCGATCAGCCGGCGTAAATCGTCCGGTTTTGGGTCTTGTCCGTTGAGCATTGACAGCCACGAGAACGATGCCTGGCGGTTGGCGAGCACGTCCTCCACCGTCGCCGAGGCCATCGACAGTGGTCGCGCCAAAGCATCGAGCGTCACCATCTTGTTCTGCACGCCGATGAGGCCAAGAGAGAGAGCCCGCGTCATCCCCCGCAGACTGGGATCGCCGGCAAGCGTGCCGATCAGCGGGGCCGCCTGCCCCAGCCCCTTGGCCATGTTCGCCACATCATCCGTGGATCGGAACAACAGGCCGTTGCGCGCAAAAAAATCACTACCCTCGATATCGTCGACCGCTTGAAAGAACCGCGGTTCTGCCTTCAGGCGGCTGACAAGATCGGCGCTGGCCCGCGCGGCAAATTCAGCAGTTGGGGCATTGACGACGAGCAGAGTCGATCCGAAATGGCCCGGAAAGGCCTTCTCAAATTCGGCCTCGCGTTTTCGCCAATCAAGATCGGGCGATATTAGCTTGTTGATATCGGTCGTAATGGCGAAGTGACGCACTGAATAGACGCCACTGATGGCGCTGCCGATAATACCTAAGGCTATGATCGGCCAAGGAAATCGGATACAGAAGCGAACGACGGAGGTAACCCATGACGCTAACATGCGCGCTGCGGCCCTCCGAACACAAAGAAGCCTCTATACCCGGTCAACTGGGTCATTTATCCAATACCTTCAATGCGGAACATTTGCTCTTGTCATTGATTGACGCTGACTAGAAAATTAATGGCAGTCTGGCAAAGCGCGAATTAGGCGACAGAATTAATTCCGTGGGGATCGGGCCAGGCCTCAGTGCCTCCGTTCAATCGGGGAAGGGTAAGTAAAGCATGACGGCGCCCAAAGACGATCCCTTGAATCAATCAAATCCCTCCATCCTCGACTCCATCAAGAGTCCTGCTGATCTACGCCGTATCAATGCGCGGCACCTCCCGCAGGTTGCCGATGAATTGCGCGCTGAAACGATCAACGCGGTCGCTGTCACCGGCGGTCATCTCGGCGCTAGCCTCGGCGTCATCGAACTCACGGTGGCACTTCACTACATTTTTGACACGCCCAATGACAAGCTGATCTGGGACGTCGGTCATCAGGCCTACCCGCACAAAATTTTGACCGGTCGGCGTGATCGCATTCGCACCCTGCGCACCGGCGGCGGCCTGTCCGGTTTTACGAAGCGCTCCGAGAGCGAATATGACGCCTTCGGAGCGGCGCATTCCTCGACGTCGATTTCCGCTGGTTTGGGCATGGCAGTGGCGCGCGACCTTTCCGGTCAGAAACATAACGTGATCTGCGTGATCGGCGATGGCGCCATGTCTGCCGGCATGGCTTACGAGGCCATGAACAATGCAGGCGCGATGAATCGCCGCCTCATCGTTATCCTGAACGACAACGAGATGTCGATCGCTCCGCCTGTCGGCGCGATGTCCAATTATCTCACCAGGCTGCTATCGAGTCCGATGTATATGTCGCTCCGCGGCATCGGGAGACAGTTTGCCGATCACCTGCCGAAATTCTTTAAGGAGAAGGCATCGCTCGCGGAAGAGCTTGCCCGTGGTTTCGTCACCGGCGGCACTTTGTTCGAGGAGCTCGGCTTTTACTACATCGGCATCGTCGACGGTCATGATCTCGAGCAGCTATTGCCGGTGCTGGAAAACGTCCGCGACGCCGACAACGGGCCGTTCTTGGTGCACGTGCGCACGCAGAAGGGAAAAGGCTACGCACCTGCCGAGGCGTCCAAGGACAAATATCACGGCGTCGTCAAATTCGACGTCCCGACCGGCAAGCAGCACAAGGCCGCCTCGAACGCGCCTTCTTACACGAAGGTGTTCGGCGAAAGCCTGGTCAAGGAGGCCGGGAAGGACGACCGCATCGTCGCCATAACGGCCGCGATGCCGGGCGGCACCGGTGTCGACATTTTCGGCAAGGCATTCCCGGACCGCACTTTCGACGTCGGCATCGCCGAGCAGCACGCCGTCACATTTGCCGCAGGCATGGCAACACAGGGTTACAGGCCGTTTGTCGCGATTTATTCGACCTTCCTGCAGCGCGCCTACGACCAAGTCGTGCACGATGTCGCCATTCAGCAATTGCCGGTACGTTTCGTACTGGACCGCGCCGGCCTTGTCGGCGCCGATGGGCCAACACACGCGGGTTCGTTCGACCTCGCTTACCTGGGCTGCCTGCCTCAATTCGTAATCATGGCGGCGGCTGACGAGGCCGAGCTCGTGCACATGGTCGCGACCGCCGCAACCATCGACGACCGTCCGTCCGCCTTGCGCTATCCCCGAGGCGACGGCGTCGGCATCGAGCTTCCAATTGTCGGGGTGCCGCTCGAGATCGGACGCGGGCGCATCATCACGCAGGGCACGACCGTTGCGCTGCTGTCGCTCGGCACACGCCTCGCCGAGTGCACGAAGGCCGCGGAAATTCTCGCGGCCCACGGCATTTCTACCACCGTCGCAGACGCGCGTTTTGCCAAACCGCTGGACACCGATCTTGTCCTCCGCCTCGCGCGCGAGCACGAGCTGCTCGTGACCGTCGAAGAAGGAGCGATCGGCGGCTTCGGCGCGCACGTCATGCAATTCCTGGCTGAGGTCGGCGCACTGGACCGCACGAATTTCAAGGTGCGGAGCATGATCCTGCCCGATGTGTTCCTCGACCACGACTCACCGCCCGCCATGTACGCAAAGGCGGGCCTTGACGCGAATGGAATCGTTGCGAAAGTATTCGACGTCTTCGGAGCGAAGCACGCTCCGGAATTGCAGCCATCCGAGATCGCGCTCCTGCAGGATCGCGCCCGGCGTCGGCGGCAAGCGGCCAGTAGCCGGACAAACGGGGGGGCCTGATGAAAGTTATTCTGGCGAAGCCGCGCGGCTTCTGCGCGGGCGTCGTACGTGCGATTGAGATTGTCGAGCGCGCGCTCGACAAATACGGGCCGCCAGTCTACGTGCGGCACGAAATCGTGCACAACAAATGGGTCGTCGATGCGCTGAAGGCGCGCGGTGCCCGTTTCGTCGAAGAGCTTTCGGAAGTGCCGCCGAACGCCATCACGATCTTCAGCGCGCACGGCGTCGCAAAAAAGGTCGAAGCGGAAGCGTCCGAGCGCGGCCTGCGCGTGCTGAACGCGACGTGCCCGTTAGTGTCGAAGGTCCACGCCCAGGGCCGCCACTATCTGCGCCAGGGACGCACGGTGATCCTGATCGGTCACGCCGGCCATCCGGAGGTGGAAGGAACCGTCGGCCAGATTCCCGGCCCGGTCCTGCTTGTGCAGACTGAGGAAGATGTCGAGGCCCTCGCCCTCCCCGAGGACACGCCGATTGCCTACGTGACGCAGACTACGCTGAGCGTCGATGATACGCGCGGGATCATTGCGGCCCTGTTCCGGCGGTTCAAGAACGTCGTCGGCCCCGGCACGCAGGATATCTGCTATGCGACACAGAATCGCCAAACCGCGTTGCTCGAACTCACCAAGCTTGTAGACGTTATCTTTGTGGTGGGCGCTAAGAACAGTTCCAATTCGAACCGGCTTTGCGAAATAGGCGTAGAAGCAGGCATTCCCACCCACCTTATAGCAAGCGGTTCCGAAATAAGACCGGAGTGGTTGCATGATGTGGAAGTGGTCGGTATTACAGCAGGCGCATCGGCGCCCGAGGTGATGGTTCGGGACGTCATCAACGCTCTGCGCCGAATAACTCCCGTTGAGGTCTTCACCCTACCCGGTCAGGACGAACACATTGAATTCCGCGTTCCGGTCGACCTTCTTGATGTGACCGGTGGCAAGTCAATTAGCAAGGATATCAATCTTGGGCATTCCAGTTCTACAGAAACTGTTAGTCGGTAGTTACGTCGTCCGCCAGCGCCTGGCCGGCCAAAAGCGTTACCCGCTGGTGTTGATGCTTGAGCCGTTGTTCCGGTGCAATCTCGCCTGCGCCGGCTGCGGCAAGATCGACTATCCAGATCCCATTCTGCATCAGAACATGTCGGTCGAAGACGCGCTGCATGCCGTTGACGAATGCGGTGCGCCGGTCGTTTCGATCGCCGGCGGCGAGCCGCTGCTGCACAAGCAATTGCCGGAAATCGTGCGCGGTATCGTTGGGCGGAAGAAATTCGTCTATCTCTGCACCAATGCGCTGCTGATGGAAAAGAAGATGGCGCAGTACGAGCCCAGCACGTTCTTCACCTGGTCCGTGCATCTCGACGGTGACAAGGAGATGCACGACCACTCTGTCTGCCAGCCGGGCGTTTATGACCGTGCGGTTGCTGCGATCAAGGCAGCGAAAGAGCGCGGTTTCCGCGTCAACATCAACTGCACTTTGTTCAACACGGCGCAGCCCGACCGCGTCGCGGAATTTTTTGACACTGTCATGGAGTTCGGCGTCGACGGCATCACCGTCTCTCCCGGCTACGCCTACGAGCGCGCGCCCGACCAGCAGCACTTCCTCAACCGCGGAAAAACCAAGCAGCTGTTCCGCGACGTCTTCAAGCGCGGCCCGAAGAACAAGAAATGGTCGTTCAGCCAGTCCAGCATGTTCCTCGACTTCCTCGCGGGCAACCAGAGCTACCACTGCACGCCCTGGGGCAATCCGACCCGAACGATCTTCGGCTGGCAGAAGCCGTGCTATTTGCTCGGCGAAGGCTACGCAAAGACGTTCAGGGAGCTGATGGACGCCACCGATTGGGATTCGTACGGCACGGGCAACTACGAGAAGTGCGCCGACTGCATGGTGCATTCTGGCTATGAGGCCTCGGCCGTCAACGATGCCGTCGCCCACCCGCTGAAAGCATTGGCGGTCAGCCTGCGTGGACCGCGCACCGATGGCGAAATGACGCCTGAGATCTCGCTCGATCGCCAGCGGCCGGCGGAATACGTGTTCTCGAAGCACGTCGAGCGTAAAATGGAAGAGATCCGGGAGGCGAAAAGCCGGCCGGAGCTCGCCAAGGCGGGATAATTGGCGGGATAACCGCGCTTTCAATCCGTCCCGGATGGAACTTCCGGGCGGATTTGCCTGTTGTGTAGAACGATAAGTTCGTCACCATCAGGTCGTAATGGCCTTGGAGCACGGCCATGCACGCGCGCGCCATCATCGTTGCAGGCCTTTTGATTGCGGCGATTCCGCTGGACAATCCGGCGCAGGGCCAATTGTCGCCGCAGGGGATCATCGGCGGCGTCACGCGTCCACTTCGCCAGATGCTCGGGCATTTTGGCCATTTTCCGAGGAACTACCGGCACCGTTCGTCGAGCGGAGCGCGCGTGGCCGCGCCGGCGGCGGCGGC
>Ga0105239_10002408_pt1 | contig 23843 bp, 20 predicted proteins | sample KBSC44metaG_FD_92761 | JGI IMG/M metagenome (GOLD analysis project Ga0105239, IMG submission 92761) | Corn rhizosphere microbial communities from Kellogg Biological Station, Michigan, USA - KBS C4-4 metaG | ecosystem: Host-associated > Plants > Roots > Rhizosphere > Soil | place: Michigan, USA...
GAACTACGAACGCCGCCTCGCCATCCAAAATCGCGGTCGTTCGCTCACGGCTGTTGAAGGCCCAGCGGACCAGCCAACGGAAACAGAACGCATGATCGACGGGGTCGATCGCAGGTTCGGTAAGGGCCAGCGTGACAGTCGCGAGCGACTCCGCCATCTTCCGGCGAGAACCCGGTTCGAGACCCGGCCACACCGTGTCGATGAACTCGATTGCGTTCTGGTACCAGCTGACGCTGGTAAGCATGGCGCGGATCTCCGACTCAGGAAGCCCGCGGTCGACGTCGAACGCCTCGCCGCGACGCTGAGCCGTCAGCAGTTCGCTTCGACGGGCTTCAGCCAGTTGCTTGCTGGCATACGTCTTGCTGAATCTACGCCCCGCCACGCCCCAACGGATCTTGTAGGTCGTCTTGTTCGCCCGTTTGATCGGCGTGACGCCCCAGATACGTACGTCCAGGCTCTGCACAGTGGTCGTGTCCTTCCGGCGAGCTGGCCATAGCCGCCGCTCGCGGTATGTGCTGAGGCGGCGCGATGGGTCCACCGCCGCTGAAGTGTCGGTCCGGTCGAAGCACCGGACACCTGGGCGGCCGCCTGGTATGCGTAGCCAACGCGGCGGCCTGTGACGGCCCGGCAGCCGGAGCTGCCGGGCCGCAGAGATGATGCGGTCGAATCAGTGACGCGGTTCTTCGCACCCGGCGAGGAACGCGTCAAGGTCGGAGCGGCGGATGCGGATAGAGCCGTTCGGCAGGCGGAGGCTTGCCGGCCCTTTGCGCAGGGACCGCCAGCGGTAGAAGGTCGCCCGACTGATCCCGAGTTCAGCGATGACCTGGGGAATGCTCAGCAGCGGGTCGTCGGCTGAGCTTCGGATGCTGCGGATCGGGACGTGTCGGGGCGACATGCGCACTCCCCTCGAGGCCTGCAGTCCCGAGGAAGGGCGACGCAGAGTTCTGTATCCGGCTCAATAGTCAGCCTCTTGGCTGAGTCAGAATCCTTCCTGTGCTGGCCGTTTCTGTGTTCGGCGCCGGATGCAGGAAGACCGTAGCTCGACTTCTGCCGATCTGAACCGGAACGGATGGATTCAGTCGAAGTGACTTCAGGCGGGAAGTCCTGGGCCAGCCAAGTCGCCAGCCGAGCGAAGAGATCACCTCGTTTGTCGGCGTCGGCGCTACTCACGCGGCCCTCCCGGGAGGAGCCGCGGGCGCACAACCGCAACCGACGTCCTCGTCACGGTGCCTGGCCACGATGACTTCCTCGTGCGCGCAGACGTGCGTGGGACTGCCGGCTGCGAAGGCGTTGCGAGCGTTGACCAGCTGGAAGAAGGACGAACGCGCCATCAACCCGTCGTCGCGAGTCGCCGCCAGCAGCGCGACACAGCGTTCGTGCAGGACATAGCCGGCAGCGATGGCGGCCTGGGTGGCCAGGGTCGGGATGTCGACCATACGCCCCGTACGACGGTATGGCCGGGCGGTGATGACCAGGAAGCCACCGGGACGCAGCAGCGTTCGGCAGCCAACCAGGATCTGCGTGAATCCTCCGATCAGGTCCTCGACACTCTGTCGCGCCAAATTCTGGGGATCATCGCTGTAGCGGTAGTTCCGCTTCCGAACGCCGGACCCGCCGCCGCTGCTACGCGAGTCCCGGACATGTCCGTGAGTCGCCGGACCGTACGGCGGCGACGTCAGTACCAGCGCGGCCTGACCATGCACGTCAGCCCCGACCAGACGCTCGATCTCACGGGCGTCGCCCTGCACCACCGTGCCGTATCCGGCGGCCCCCTGATCGACGGCATGCTCCACGTTACGGGCGGCAAGGTCGGCCCACCGCTGCTCGTACTCGACACCGATGGCCATGCGATCGAGATGCATGGCCTCGACCAGCGTCGTACCGATCCCGCACATCGGATCGATGACCAGATCACCAGGCTGGGTGTAGGAGGCGATGGCGTGAGCGGCGATCGCCGGATACATCTTGGCCGGATGGGCTTCCGACTCCTGAAGGTAACGACCTTTGCGCTGGGCCCGCGGACCGTCTTGGGCCGTAGCCCACACCGACAGCGGCGGTTTGTCAGAAACCGGCGGCGTGACGTTCAAACCCGAACTCCTTTGTCACGGCTCGGCCCTCGAAGTAAGGACCGGCTCGGTAACAAAGGCTGGATCCCGTACAGAGCAGGGGTCTGCATTACCTCTCTGACCCCACATTGGGCTTGGACCGGACTGCGAGCCAGACAGCAGGAGCTGTCATTAAGCTCGAGCCGTCACCGGCGGGATCGATCCGGGCTAAGCCGATCGCTCAACGCAGAAGTGCCTCGCACGGCATAGCCTCGGCGGAGTCACCCCGCAGGGTTCGTTCAGACTAGCGGCCCGACCAAAGGGTGCGATGACGTGAGGTGTCCCGACAATGACGCATGCTAAGCAGCCAGACTTGAAACCATCGGCGGTCCTCGCCAGCCGCGAATCGAGACCACTCAGCCGATCTTTCGTTTCTTCAGGGCGCGGACTTAACCAACGCGGACCTTGATGGGGTAATTCTCGCTGGAGCAGATCTTTCGCAAACAACGTACTGTGCCGAATCGCGGCCGGTGCAGCCCGCGACGGATAAATCTGCGCGCCGTAAGAAGCACGCTCTCTCAAGGTGCAATATGGTCGACGGCTACCAGATCGGCCGCGCTGCGCGATATCGGGTGCGCAAGATCCTTGGCTGAGGCAACGACCCAAGCCGAAGATCATTTCGGGGGGAGGCCGGCGAGGTGGTCGGTGACGCGGTTGATGTCAGGACGCATCCCGAGGCTCCGGTAGATGTGGAGGGCCTGGTGCAGATGCTCGACGCCCAGGGCAGTGTCACCGGTGTCGAGGTGATGCTCGGCGATGCCTTCGAGGCAGCGGGCTTCTTCGGCGGGGTTGTTTATTTCCCGGTTTCTGGTTAAAGCCCGTTGGTAGAGCATGAGGGCGCGCGAGTGGTCGCCAATCGCGGCGATGGTCGCGGCATAGTGGGTCAGGACCCAGACCTCGCCGCCGCGGTTGCCAATCCGGTGAAAGATCTCCAGAGCTTGCGTCAAGGTGTGTGCAGCAATCTGGTATTGCCCAGTCGAATGCTGAACTCGCCCCAGATAATGCAGGGCGCCAGCCTCACCACTGCGCAAGCCGATCCGACGGTAGATTGCTAGGGCCTGCATCAAAGTATGTACAGCACGCTGGTACTGGCCGGTCGCATGCTGCACCCGCCCCAAGTAGTTCAGGGCATTGGCTTCGCCATAGGCATCGCCGAAATGGCGTGAGATCTTCGCGGCTTGCATAGAGGCGTCAGTGGCACCCTGGAATTCCCCGGTGATGTGCCATACATGCGCCAGATGGGCTAGGGCGTTGGCTTCGCCGAGCCGGTTGCCGATTTGGCAGGAGATCGCCAGAGATTGCATGTGAGCGTCCACAGACCCCTGGTGATCGCCGGTCAGGCTCCGTACGTGTCCTAGGTCGTTGAGTGCGTTGGCTTCGCCGAGTCGATTGCCAACCTGGCGGAAGATATCCAAAGCCTGCAAGATGGCGTCACTGGCCTGCGGATCGGCTCCTGCCAGATGTTGCACGTGCCCTAGGTCTGTCAGGGCGTTGGCTTCGCCGAGTTGGTTGCCGATCCGGCGGTAGATCTCCAGGGCACTTGCGAAGGCGTCCACGGATCCCGGAAAGTCTCCGGTGACATAGCTTACCCGGGCGGCGTTGGTCAGGGCGTTGGCTTCGCCGAGCTGATTGCCGATCCGGCGGAAGATCTTCAGGGCACTCGCGAAGGCATCCGCCGCGCCTGGATAGTCCCCGGTCTGGTATCGCATGCGGCCCAGGTCGTTTAGAGCGGTGGCTCGCGCGGTGGGTTGGTTTAGGCGCTCAGCCGCGTTCGCGGCGGCCTGATGGATCTCAAGCGCGCGGCCCCACGGGCCGTCAGTTTGCAGGATTTCGGCCATCCCTGCGGCCAGTGCGATGGCGGCGGTCTCGCGGGCATGGGAGCTCGCGTGGGCGGCCTCGATGTTTGCGTACTCTGCGCGCAACCATGCCCGGGCGGTGTCAGGATCGGTCAGCTCAGGAGAGCGGGCTGGCCCGGGCCCACTCGGTATGAGTCGGGGAAGGCGTGCGATGGGGAGCGACGCGGTTTGTGCGGTGTGTGCGTAGTAGTGCAGCAACCGGTCCTGGGCACCGCCGCGGTCGTCTGCAGGGTCCAGGGCCACGGCCAGAGTGTGGGCGTGGGCGCGGACAAGGTCGTGCAGACGATAGCGGCCCGGGGACGAACCGATCAGCAGACTGTGATCGGCCAGGCGTTGTAGCAGACGACTGGCCTCATCCAGGTCGCCCGCCAATAGGGATGTAACAGCGTAGGCGTCAACCTCAGGTCCCGGTAGCAGGCCCAGGCGGCGAAACAGCAGCCGCGCGTCCTCGGGCAGGTAACGGTAGGAAAGGTCGAACACGGCCCCCAGGCTGCGGGTCTCATCTGTATAGCTGGCCAGTTCGTTCCCAGGCCGGCGGTCTGCGAGCCGGTTGAGCAGCACCGGCAAGTTCCAGGCTTTGCCGCCGGTGCGCAGCAGCGCTCCGGCGATCATTAGAGCGAGGGGCAGACGCCCGCACAGATCGGCGGCCCGCTGCAGCAGTGCCTCCTCGGTCGCATCACCATCGAGACATGCCGCTTTACGAAGCAGCGTCACGGCTTCGCCGAGCGGCAGCACGTCCAACGCCACGGGCAGCGCGTCGTCCAAGGCCTTGAGCCTTCGGCGGCTGGTGATCAGCACCATGCAGTTCTCTGTGGCCGGCAACAACGGCCGAACCTGCGCCTCATCGAGCGCATTGTCCAGTAGGATCAGTGTGCGAGTGCCAGCCAACCGATCACGGTAGAGCGCGGCGCGGGCTTCCGGGTCCGCCGGGATCCGTCCGGGCGGCAGACCGAGTGCGCCCAGCAGTGTGGCCAGCGCGTCGCCTGGATCGCGCGGCGCACTGTCTTGCGTAAATCCATGCAGATCCACGAACAGCTGCCCGTCGGGAAAGCGTTGAGCCATACAGTGTGCGGCATGCACGGCTAGCGCGGTCTTGCCGATCCCGCCCAGCCCGGCGATCGCAGTGATCACCACCGTGCCCGGCAGGCCTGCGGACTCAGCCTGCTCGGCCAGCGCCAGCAACCGCTCGAGTTCCCCGGCTCGGCCGGTGAACATCGCGGTGTCCATTGGCAACTGCCGCGGACCCCGGGGCGGCACGCTTGGGAGCTGGCCGAGTGCAGCCTGCAGGGCCGTACGCGGCTCGGTACCGGGTAGCTGGCCATGTTGCGTGGGTGCCCCGATGACTTCCCCGGGCACCTCCTGCGCCCGCGACCGGGTCACCGTAACGGTCAATACCTGCCGCTCCAATACCGAGGGAACATCCCCCGTCAGCTCCATCACCTGCTCGGGGCACCCGCCCTCCGCCTGCATGTGCAAACGCTCGTCCGCCTGCGCGGCTGGAAGGTGACGTGGCTCGCCTGCCCGGCTTCGAGCCGCTGCAGCCAGGGCCGGGTCGATACTGACTAAGTCCGTGGCGATACGGGCCAGGTCCGACATGGGTTCGCGTCGGCGTAGGTGCCGATACTGGCAGCGGCTGAGCGCGGAGATGTCGGAGGGCAGGTCGGCGGCGGTCGGCAACTCGGCATGGTCGGTCAGCACCGGGATCACCCGCACTCCCGCGGTAAAGGCTTCGGCCAGCTCGCGGCGGACCCAGTCGTCCGGATCATCAATTCGGCGCTGCCCGGTAGCAAGATCGGGGGCGGTCAGCCAGCGCGGCCCGATCACGGCCAGCAGAAGCCGGGCCGAACGTACCCGATCCAACAGCTCCTTGACGAAGTCCGCGCCAGCCGGGGTGGATTCGGCGTCCAGGAATACCAGATCCCTGCCAAAACGGTCGATCAGGTCCCGATAGAGCAGGGCACCATAGCTGTGGCTGTCCTCACCCCGGTAACTAATGAACACGACACGATCCACCACACACCCCCAGAGCGGACACGATCCGCCACTCAGCGTAGTCGCTCATCCGGACGGACCTCACTTGTCCGGGTAGGTCAACAGCAGGCCCTGGTTACGGGGTGCGAGGTCCTGGGATTTGGTTGACAGAACCAATGCGCTGCAGCTTGAGCACAGCGACGTCTCGCACGCACCACCGGTCGCGGCTGCGGTTTCCGCATGCCTGTCTAGGCCCTGATCAACTCCTGAACTAGCGGCTCAAGGTCACCTAAGACAGAACGGCGAGGCCTTCGTTCAGGTCATTCAGTTGCAGCTCACTGCTTCGTTTCAGGAGCCAGCCAGGCATCGAACAGCCTGTCCTCAGGGCGGCGTCAGGCGCCCCGCGAACCCGAAGGCAACACGTTCAACCCCTGCTTTCGGGAGCCCCCATGAAGTTCGACACCACCACTGCGGCCTCGTCCGCCCTCGCCGCGTCGCCGCTGCACGCCGTCGAGTCCGCGTTCCTCACCTTGTGCGCCGACGACGCGCCGCTGATGTTTCCCACCTCGTTCCTGCAGGTGGCACCACCCGCAGGGCGCGTCGCGGTGACGGTCGCCGAACTGCGGAAGACCCTGCTTGCGAAGTCCACGCCCCTGACAACCCGCGACGAGGTGTGGGCTGAGCTGATCCGCCGTTCCCGCGACATGGCCGGCGCCTGGACCGTCGTCGCTGTCGCGATGGCGATGCCAGCGCTGAAGACCATCGCCGCTTCCTTCGCGCGCAGCTTCGACGGTCCCGTCGCAGACCTGGACGGCGAAATCGTCACTGGGTTCCTGGCCCACCTAGCCACAATCGACACCACCCGTCCGGCGATCCTCCCCCGCCTCCGCTGGGCAGCCTTCCGCGCGGCCGAGCGCACCGTCGCCTCCGAAATCGACTTTGTCCGCCATGCCTCGGCGCACCAGTCCGAGCCGCCGCGGATGCCGTTCGGACACGAGGACCTGGTTCTCGCGCGAGCCGAGCGGGAAGGCATCCTCACTGCGGCCGACGCCGACCTGATCGGCATGACCCGGCTGGAGGGCGTCGCGCTGGCCGAAGCCGCCGAGATGCTCGGCGCCTCGACGAATGCCGTGAAGATCCGGCGCCAGCGCGCCGAAGCCCGGCTGGTCGCCTGGCTGCGTGGGCGGCCGGTGCCATCGAAGTCCGCCCTCGTGCAGTCGCGGGGCCGTGCATGAGCGGGGTCAGCGGAGTTTCTCAGACCCCGCGTACACGTCAGGCCACGGCCTTTGCGGATGAGGTATCGCCGATTCCACGAGCCAAGGGACTGCGCAGCATGACCCACGACCCCCACGATCTCGACCACCGCCGCAAAGCTGCGGTGCTGCTGGCCGCGACCGCCGTCTTCGCGATCTACGCCGTAACCCGCGTCCACGCCGCCGACGGCCACCCGGCCCCGGCAGGACCGACATTGGAAGCCGTCATCAAGAACGTCCGCGACTGGCTCGTCACGCTGCTGGCCACGCTGGCGACGACCTTCCTGACGATCGGCGGCGTCAAGTACCTGATCGCTTCGGGAGACCCCGGTGAAGTCGAGCGAGCCAAGCACGCTCTGAGATCAGCGGCCATCGGCTACGGCCTGGCCGTCCTGGCCCCAGCCCTGGTCGCGATCCTCCAACAGATCGTCGGCACCGGCTGACGGGTTCGTCCGCAACCGGACACTCCACTCCCCCGCAGCTCGGCTCAAGGAGTTTCCCATGTCCACCTTCCTCATCACCGAAGGCTGAGAAGTGCGTCGCCGCAGCTGCCATGCCCGCCGGGTCCTGCTCCTGGCCGGCATGGCAGCCGCCCTCGTCGTGCTGGCCGCCAACGTGGCGGCGGCCGATCCGACCGGTCCTGGCAGCCCGACCGGTCCCGCGCCGCAGCCGGTTCCGCCGGGGATCTACGGCCCGTTGATCGGCGGCGGCCAGATGCCGCCGCCCCCTGCGATCGGCCCCGGCCTCGCCCCGGCCGGCGGATCGGACCCGTCGTGGTGGGACATCCCCGGACAGATCGAGAAGGCGATCGACACCTGGTTCGGCAACCTGGTGAAGTCGGCGCTGCAGCCCGTACTGAGGTTGATCGGATCGACGCTGTTGTCGAGCCCTGACGTCTCCGACGGCCGGATCGCTCAGGTCTGGACCGGCGTGCTGATCATGGCCAACACGATCTACGTCCTGTTCGTCTTGGCCGCCGCCGTCATTGTGATGGGTCACGAAACCGTGCAGACACGTCACTCGATCAAGGAAATCGCACCACGCCTGGTCATCGGCATCATCGCGTCCAACGCGTCGATGTGGGCGATCAGCCAGTCGATCTCGCTAGGAAACGCCATGGCTGCCGCGTTAATGAACGGCCAGTTATCTGCCGAAGGCGTCGGCTCAAGGCTTACATCGATGATCGTCGACAAGATCTTCCTGCCAAGCGGCGTCACACAGCTCTTCCTCGTACTTCTCGGCGGCGCTATCGCGGTCATGGGCCTGGTGCTGCTGGTGACATGCCTGCTGCGAGCGGCAATCTTGCTCGTACTGACCGCCGGCGCCCCGCTCGCTCTCGCCTGCCACGCCCTGCCGCAGACCGACGGGCTGGCCAGGCTGTGGTGGCGCGCCGTCATGGGATGCCTGGCCACGCAGGTCCTGCAAGCCCTGGTACTGATCACTTGCTGTCAGGTCTTCTTCGACCCGAACGCCGACACCCTCCTCGGGCTCCCCTCGGGAGGCGGCCTGGTCGACCTGCTGTTGGCTCTCGTGCTCATGTTCATCCTGATCAAGATCCCGATCTGGGTGACAAGGATCGTCCTGGGACGCCGACCTCTCGGAGCGACCCTGGTCGGCCGTTTGGCGAAGTCCTACCTGCTCTACCGCGGGTTCGGATTCGCGCGAGATCACTTCTCTCGGCATCCGCCGTCTCAGCGAACCAGCGGCGCCTGGCAAAACCGCTACCGGCCCGGGCCGCCGTCACCGGGATCCGCTCTCATGCCTTCGCGCGGACCAGGTCCCGGATCGGGAAGCGGCTCCAACGGATGGCGACCGGCACCCGAGACGGTCACTGTCAGGACGACCGTGGTCCCAGACGAGTCCCCAACCGCGGAATCGCCCCGCGCCGCGCGACCGCACGGACCAGCGCCACTCACCCCACTGGGTCCGGTCCGCAAACCGCTCGCGTTGCCGCCGGGCCGATCCACACGGCTGGACCGGCTTCAGCAGCAGCACCTGAACACCACGCCCACACCTCAAGGACGGCAATACGGCTTGTTCAGCCTGTCAGAAAAAGAGCCAGGCAAGGTCCCGCCTCGGCCAGTCCCCGCCCGAGCTGAACCTCGGCCCGGCTCGGGACTAAAGCACGAGCCCGCCTTCCCCAATCCGTCGCCGAGAAAGCGCGCACCGAGCGCGCCGGTGGTCTTGCCCCTTGCTCCGGTATTCCTGCCGCCGACCGCCGAGAGGCCACGTCGACGACACCGCAGCACTCCCATCACCGATGAAAGGGCCTGATACGCATGCCAGGCGACAACTACTCCGCCACGGTCAAGATCCCTCAGGACGTGTCACGCCCCGACAGGGTCATCTTTGGCGCCACCGCACGACAGGCTGCGATCCTCGGAACGACCGCAGTCGCCGAATGGCTGTCTTGGCTCGGCCTCCGCCACACAGTCCCGCCGCTGATGTTCGCACTGCCGGCCGCCTTGTTCTTGGTGGTGCTCGGGATCGCAGTCTCGACCGAACGCGACGGAATCAGCGTCGATCGGCTTCTCCTGGCCGCCGTGAAGCAGAGCCTGTCGCCAAAACGGCACGTTATGGCCCCCGAAGGAGTAGCCGAACAGCCGGAGTTCCTTCGAACTGCCCTACGCGCGCAGCGAACGCCGAGTCCATCCCCGCTGAACCTGCCAGCTCAGGGCGTGAGTTCAGGTGGCGTCGTCGATCTCGGGTCCGATGGAGGGGCAGTGCTGGCGACGGCGTCGGCCGTGAACTTCACGCTCCGGACGCCGGCCGAACAGGAGCTGCTGGTCTCTGGTTTCGCACGCTGGCTGAACAGCCTGACCGGCCCGGTTCAGATCACCTCGCGCACGACCCCGACGGACCTCACCGCAGAGGCTCGGGTCCTGCGTGCATCGGCGCCAGCGCTGCCGCATCCGCTTCTGGAGTCTGCGGCGCTCGGCCACGCCGAGTTCCTGGATCAGATCGGGGACAGCCGCGAAGTGCTGCACCGCTCGCTCCTGATCACGGCCCGAGAACCGGAGCTCACACACATGCCGCGCGCTCAGCAGCGGCTCAGCGGCGCGGTTCCAGCGCTGTCGGCCGCCGAAATCGACGTCACCCCGCTCGATGCCGGCTCAGCTGCGGCCGTGCTCGGCGCTGCGCTCGATCCCGACACCAACAGCTGAAGGAGCCCGACCATGAGATCTCTGACGTCTCTCGCCACCGGCGCCACATCGATCCTGCCGCTGATGTCGAGCACCAGGGCGTCCCGCCGCAGCGCCCTCGGCCTCGGGCCGTCCAGCCTCACCGTCGGCTCGAAGACCCTTGCAATCGGCGAGTCGACTCACGCCGCGAGCTTCGCGGTCGCCGACTACCCGGCCGAGGTCGGCAACGGCTGGCTGGAACCCCTGCTTTCCTTTCCCGCTCGCATCGACGTCGCGATCCACATCGAGCCGGTATCGGCCACCGTGGCCGCGGAGAGGCTGCGCAAGCAGCGGGCACGCCTGGAATCCGGCCGCCGCCTGAGCGCCGAGCGAGGACGGCTCGATGATCCGCTCACCGAGTCCACGGCCGCCGACGCACGCGAGCTCGCGTACCGGCTCGCCTGCGGTGAAGGCAAGCTGTTCACCGTCGGCATCTACCTCACCGTTTTCGCCGACTGCGAGGAGTCGCTGGCCGAAACGGTCTCGGCGGTGAAGGCCATGGCCCACGGAATGCTGCTGCGGCTGGTCCCCGCCACCTACCGCACCGTCCAGGGCTGGACAACCACGCTGCCCCTGGGCCTGGACGGACTACGGATCAGGCGGACGTTCGACACCGATGCCCTGGCGGCCTGCTTCCCGTTCACGAGCGATCAGCTCGCTCAGGTAGCAGGCTCGACCACGCCGGTTCTGATCGGCATGAACGGCACCGGCGCCGGCCTGGTGTGCTTCGACCGCTGGGCACTGGACAACCACAACTCGGTCGTGCTGGCCCGCTCCGGCGCCGGGAAGTCGTACCTGACCAAGCTTGACATCCTCCGCTCCCTCTACTCCGGGGTGCAGGTGATGGTCGTGGACCCCGAGCAGGAGTACCTGCGCCTGGCCGAGGCAGTCGGCGGCACAGTCATCGAACTCGGCGTACCCGGTACGAGAATCAACCCCTTCGACCTGGCATTTTCAGGTGAGGAGACCTCGACCGACGCCGTGCGGCGCAGGGCGTTGTTCGGCCACACAGTCGTGTCCGTGCTGCTCGGCAGCGAACTCGCGCCCAGCGAACGCGCTGCTCTCGACACTGCGATCTTGGGCGCCTACGAGCAGGCCGGCATCACCGGCGACGTGCGAACGCATAATCGCCCGGCACCGACGCTGACCGACGTCGTCGAAGTCCTGGCCATGAGCGGTGGATCCGAGGCCAAGTCGCTCGCCGAGCGCCTTGCTCCGCACACCACGGGCTCATTCGCAGGGCTGTTCAACGGCCCGACCAGCACCGCCGCCGAAGGCCACTTGGTGGTCTTCGTCCTGAAGAACCTCCCGGAGGAGCTGAAGGCGATCGGAACGCTGTTGGTTCTCGACGCGATCTGGCGCCAGGTCACGTCTGTTCAGCGCCGACGCAGGCTTGTGGTCGTGGACGAGGCGTGGCTGCTGATGAGGGAGCCGGCCGGTGCCCGGTTCTTGTTCCGGATGGCGAAGGCCGCGCGCAAGCACTGGGCCGGCCTGGCCGTCATCACGCAGGATGCGGCTGACCTGCTGGGTTCAGATCTTGGTCAGGCCGTGGTGGCCAATGCCGCCACGCAGATCCTGCTGCGTCAGGCCCCCCAGTCCATCGAAGCTGTCGCTGCGGCATTCCGACTCTCTGAAGGAGAGCGGGCGTATCTCCTAGCCGCCGGCCGTGGATCTGGGCTTATCGCCATCGGTACGAGCAGGGCCGCGTTCTCCGCGGTCGCCTCATCTGACGAGCACCTGCTCGCGACCACAGATCCCGCTGAACTCGCCCTGATCGACGCCTCCCGAGAAGACGAAGAACCTGCGGACGGAGACTTCTGAATGCTGCCGCTCATTCACACCGCCCAGGCGGCAAGCGCAAGGCCTTCACAACCCGGCCTGCTGGTTCGCCTCATCGAAAACCCGAACGCCGTCTTAGCAGCGATCACCACCGGACTGTCCGGCAGCGCGCTCAGCAACTGGGCCTTCGACCTCTCAGGCTCGATCGCCGTCATCGGCACAGCGGCCGGCACGCGCCTTGTACTGCGCGCCCGGCACCAACGCCTCATGGCCGATGGAGCACGTCTGATCGAGATTCAGGTGCCTCCCAGCGTCAGCGCTGACTCCGCCGCAGCGTTTTGGTCACATCTGCACGCCTTGCTGCGGTCGGCATGGCGACGCGTGCTCGACGGTCAGCCGCACCTCGCCTTCGAGTTCTGCTTCGACGCCTCGGGCGCACGCATCGGGGTCTGGGTTCCGGGCGTGGTCCCGCCGGGAGTCATCGAGGCCGCCATCGAATCTGCCTGGCCCGGCGCCCGGACCACCGTCTTAAAGGCACCTCCGGCGCCGCTGCCGCCGACTACCGTCGCGGCGACCGGCGGGCGGCTACGTCTGGCCAAGACCGAGGTGCTTCCGCTGCACGCAAAGTTCGATTCGGACCCGCTGCGCGCGCTGCTCGGCGCCGCCGCCGGACTGAACAGCGGCGAGTTCGCCACAGTTCAAGTGCTCGCGCGTCCCAGTACAGGGCGACGCTTGCGCAGCGCACGGCGCCAGGTAGCGCATCTGCGCCACAAGGCTTCGGGACAGCGCCGACCAACCGGCCGTGCAGTCGCCTTGTCAGCGCTCGACGAGCTCACGCTAGTCAATCGCGGCAGCTCGCGGTCACTAGCCAGCCGCATGGATCCGGCGGCAGCAGCCGATCTGCGAGCGGCGGTTGGCAAGATGACCGGCTCGATGTGGGAGACAGAAATTCGCTATGCCGTGGCCTCAACAGCCGACGCGGACTCCCTCAAAGACCTTCGGACTCGACTGCGCGGCGTGGCCGGCGCCCTCGCGGCGACGTTCGGAGTCTTCGCCGAGCGGAACTGGTGGGCTCGCAAGCGCCTCGCCAAGCCAGTGACCATGACCTCGGCTCGCGCGTTCAGGCACGGCGACCTCCTGTCGATCGCCGAACTGGCCGCTGTCGCGCACCTGCCACTGGATGCGTTCGCCCTCGGAGTCTCGCGAGCTGGTGCCCGGTCTGTCGCACCGCCTCCCGCCGTCGCGGCGGTAGGTCACGGCGTGAAGCTCATGGGCGACGCCGACGCCGGACCTGCACGCCCGATCGGGTTGAAAGTCGTCGACGCCCGTCAGCACACGCATATCCTCGGCGCCACGGGCAGCGGGAAGTCGACCCTGATGGGCCGAATGATCCTGGACGACGTCACTGCAGGTCGGGGCGTCGTCGTCATCGATCCGAAGGGTGACCTCGTCACCGACCTGCTCGGCCGCCTCCCCGCAGAGGCCTGGCGGCGCCTGGTTCTCATCGATCCGTCCGAGCCCGGTCCGCGCGCCACGCTGAACGTGCTCAGTGCCGGAGACGACCAGGAGCTACTGGTCGACAATCTGGTCGGGATCTTCCGGCGGATCTACGCCGCGCACTGGGGGCCCCGCACCGACGACGTCCTACGTGCGGCGCTGCTGACACTGCTCGCCACAGCCGACGCCAAGGTGATGGCCAAGGTCAAGACACCCACTCTCGCGGACGTACCCGACCTGCTGACCAAGAACGTGGTCCGGCGGCGCGTTCTCTCCCGGCTTCCGGCCTCGTACTCCGTACTGCATGGGTTCTGGGACGGCTACGACAGGCTGTCGGAAGGCGGACGGGCCGCGGTAGTCGCGCCGTTGCTGAACAAGCTACGTGCGTTCCTGCTGCGGGATTTCGTTCATACGACCATCTCGCAGCCTGCGTCCACCATCGATCTGCGCGAGGTGCTCGACGGAGGCATCCTGCTGGTCCGGCTGCCCAAGGGCACGCTCGGTGAGGAGACCGCCAGGCTGCTGGGCTCGTTCATTGTCGCCGCGACGTGGCACGCCGCCTCGGCCCGCGCGAAGTCTGCCGAGGGCGCACGCATCGACTCCGGGCTCTACCTCGACGAGGCGCACAACTTCCTCACCATGCCGATCGCGCTGGAGGACATGCTCGCCGAGGCTCGCGGGTACCGGCTCTCGCTGGTGGTCGCTCATCAGAACCTCGCCCAGATGCCTGGTGATTTGCGGGAGGGCCTCAGCGCGAACACCCGCAACAAGGTCTTCTTCACGTGCTCTCCCGAGGACGCGCGTGCGCTGGCGACACACACCGCGCCGATGCTCACCGAGCACGATCTCTCGCATCTCGGCGGCTACCAGGCTGCGGTTCGGGTCAACGTCGACGGCGTCACCATGCCGGCGTTCACGCTGCGCACTCGGCCTCTCCCGCCATCCGAGCCGATCCGCGAGGAGCAGAGTCGGCTGGTCAGCCGCGCCAACACCGCCGCACGTCACGCCACGATCCAGCACCCTGAGCCAGGAGATCATCAGTGACGACATCCGCCCGCAGCACCGCCGACCGGATCACCGCACGCGACGCCCGCATGCTCCGGCTCATCGCCGAACACCGCGTCCTCACCAGCAGCCAGCTGACTGCAGCCTTCTTCAACCACCCCAGCAAGGCCCGGCTTCGTATCGGCATCCTGCGCGAGGCAGGTCTGATCGAGACGTTCCGTCCCCCGGGCGGAAGGGCGGCACTTCACTGCGTCGCGACCGCGAAGGCACTGAAGCTCCTCGGCGCTGATCGGTCTGCCATGCCTCCGGCTGGCAAGGCGCAGGCCGCTACCGCGGCTGCGTTGCGGCCAGACCTCGGCCACCTCCGCGGCGTCAACGAGTTCTTCTGCCAGCTCATCGCATACAGCCGGCGCACTCGCGCTGTCGCTCTGGAGGACTGGCGTTCTGAGTGGTCGACTGCGGCCTTCTTCCCCGGCCGAGTGCGACCTGACGGCTTCGCACGCTGGCGCGTCGGCGAACAGTGGTGCGAGTTCTTCTTCGAATACGACACCGGCAGCGAACCGCTGCACCGGCTCGTCGCCAAGCTCGGCGGCTACGACGACTTGATGCACACCGCGGACACCTGTTGTCCCGTGCTGTTCTGGCTGCCCAGCGCCCGCCGGGAGCAGCATGTCCGCCTGGCCTTGAAGGCGGCGGAGGCAGAGGTTCCGTTCGCCACGGCCTCCGGCGACCCGGAACACGACGACGTCGCGGGGGCCGTTTGGCTTCCGTCGTTCGCCGACGGCCGACTCACGCTGGCCGAGCTCGGCGAAGCCGCCTGTGCCCATCTCGGCGTGTCGCACCAGCCGCACGCACTCTGACGTCCGCCCGATCCCCAGCAAGGACCGTCTTGACGACACCCTCACGCATCGCGGCGTCTGCCGCCGCCTTCTTCCTCTTTCTTGTGGTACTGATCTCGGCCGCCGCCTCCGCAGTGACCGCGGCGGTTACCAGCCCACTCGACCAGGTCTGGCACACGGTGACCCACGACCTCGTGAACACCGCGAGTGTCTGGTCGGCGGACGACTACGTCCATCTCATCGCGCTCGCCGAGCACGATGCCCCGTCGCCAGCCGCCGCGAAGGCGATCGCGTTCGCGGCGGCTCAGATCGGAAAACCGTACGTCTGGGGCGGTACGGGGGATCCAGGATATGATTGCTCGGGTCTGACGCAGGCGGCTTATCGTAGCGCCGGCGTAGGGATTCCGAGAGTCGCCACAGATCAATATTTGGCGGTCACTAAAGTCGATTTGAAAAGTCTCCTTCCTGGAGACCTCGTCTTTTACGGAAACCCTTCATTCGCGCACCACGTTGCCATTTACATGGGCGTGGTCCGCGGAACAGCGGTCATGCTCAACGCGCCGGCCCCGCACGAGACGGTTCGTTTCGACCCGCTCGCCGCGGACGACCTCTTCGCAGCCGCCAGGCCGACGGCCGCCCGCTGAGCCTCCCAGGTACGGCCACCGACGCGCACACCGGTACGACGGCCGGTACTCGCGCCGATACGCGCGTCAGACTTGGAAGCACTCCTGAACCGCCAGGTCAGGCGAGCTTTTCAGGAACCGATCAGTGCCCCGACGATCGCGCTTTCCACGATCCCTCCTTGGCTTCCCAGCCCAGTCAGCCCGCCGCTATCGCGGCTCTCTGAGTGCTTGCCGGGCCAGCTTGCCAGCTGGCCCGGCAAGCACTCTTGTGCAACTCGCGTGTCCCACGCGCCTCGGCACGTCGAGGCCGGCGCCCCCTGCGAGAGAAAATCCCCGACATACACAAACGCGAATCGCGCATTTTCACAGAATCCCGATCGCGGCGCAAGAAACTCGTAGTCCAAACGGGTGAATAAATTGGCGTTTCGCGCTTGGCGCCAAGCATTGGTCAAGATATTGTTGGGTACATCAAGAAGTGAGGGCGAGACGGACATTCCGAATCGCGCCGATTGGAATCACGGAAGAACGGGAGCCCATCATCCGCACCTCACCATGACGGCCGAACCACTCGGCCCGTCGGCCAGCGCCGACCAGGAACGAAGCTCCGGCGGCGGGGTTGCACCCCCGCCGCCGGAAGAGGCACCGACCACACCCAGCAACCGTCTAAGTCAGCAAGGAGCATGTCATGAGCCTTGACGCCATTATCGCGCAGCTGCGCGAGTTGGCCGCGAACGCCACGCGGGCCGGGAAGTCTCCGGCCCCGTGCTGCAATGGACACTGTCCGCACGCTTACCGTGCCGAAACCATGGCCGCGCGGTTCACCGAACTCGACGCCGCCATGTCGAACCTCGCACGCCTCCCCCGGGCCTGGGCTTCCCCGTTCGTCCCCGGTCCGCGCACCCCGCGCTGATGCGCCCACGCGGCTAACGACCCGCCGCCTCTGAACCAGCCGCCGGGCATCCCTTCCCGCTGACGTCCGGCGACCCCGCTGTACCAACCCCTGATCGCCACCACCGGGACGAAGCCATGCCGAAAACCGGCTGATGCGAGCTCCGGCCCAGCGAATTCGCACCCCTATATGAGGAGAGCCCATGACCGCCGAGCAGAACATCCCCGCCCTCGACCCGAACCGCCTCGCACCGATGCTGTCCGCCGCCGGGTTCACCACCCGCGAACTCCCGGGCACCTTCGACTTCGGCGCTGAACCGCCGCGCGTCCTGCACCACGCGATCACCGAGCACGGCCAGTTGGTCGCGGTTCTGGAATGGATCGAGGACCACCGCCGCCCCGCCGCCCTGATCACCGAACTCGCGGTCTACCCCGATGCGCGTGACTTGTCTGTCGCCGAGTGCGGGCCCATCAGCCGGATTCATGCCCGCGCGTTCGCCGTGACGCTCGCCGCGAACGTCCCCGCGTCAGTGGTCTGCGCCGCCGCGATCGCCGCGACCACCACCAAAGTCCCGAACCGCGCCACGCGGTGACGCGCGACCTTCATCAATTTTCGAACCTCGGGAGCCACCCCATCATGACCACTAAGACCGGTCCAGCCACCAAATCCAAGTCGGCACGCGGCCAACTGCGTGCCGCCGTCGCGGCCCAGCTGGCGACCGCACCGGACGCCGAACACACCGTGACTCAGGTTGCAAAGACGCTGAACGCGTCCGGCGGAGCCGTGGGCAACGCTCTCATGGCGCTTGCCGCTGCCGGACATGCTCAGCTGACCTGCGAGGCCCCCCGGCGGTTTCGCGCCACCGACAGCACAGCCGCAGCAACGCGGTTCGCGATGCCGCTCGCCGCACCGGCCGCGCTGGAGACCACTTCGACAGCGCCTGTCACGGACTCTGCTCCGGGGACTGCGGCGCCCAGCGCGCCGACCTCGGTAAGCGCGATCGCTAACGCGGCGGCCGCCCCCGCAGTTGCTACCTCGACTCCGACACCTGGAGCAGCAAAGCGGGGCAGCCGAAGCAAGCACACGTCCGAACCGGTGGCGAGTTCGGAGAAAGCGCAGGCCGGGACCGAGGCCGTCACGGGCCCCGTGCTCCGACCCAACGGTCAGGCATACCATCCCCGTGATCTCGGCGGACATCGTGACGTCGAAGTGTTGTGGCGTCTGCGGGAAGCAGGGGTCCCTGCCCTGCTCTACGGTCCGCCCGGCACCGGCAAGACATCCATGATCGAGGCCGCCTTCACCGATCTCGTCACCGTCGCCGGGGACAACGACACCACCGTGGCCGACCTGGTGGGCGAGTACACGCAGAATCCTGACGGGACGTACGAGTTCGTTCACGGCCCGTTGGTGATCGCGATGCGGGAGGGCCGTGCCCTGCTGATCGACGATGCCACCCTCATCCCCGCCAACGTCCTCGCGGTGCTGTATCCCGCGCTGGACGGTCGCCGGGAGATCTACATCAAGGCCCACAAGAACGAGGTCGTCAAGGCCGCGCCGGGTTTCTACGTGATCGCGGGACACAACCCCGGCGCGCACGGCGCGGTGCTCACCGAAGCCCTGTCGTCGAGGTTCTGCTTTCAGGTCGAGGTGTCCTCAGACCTGGATCTCGCCAAAGACCTCGGCATCCATCCAAAAGCGGTCACCGTCGCGAAGAACCTGCGCAAGCGGGTCAGCACGGGTGACGTCTCGTGGTGCCCGAACCTGCGGGAGCTGCTCGGGTTCCGCACCATCGCCGAAGTTCTCGGCGATGACGTCGCCTTCGCCAACCTCATCGGAATCGCACCGGTCGAGGACCGCGAGGCCGTCGCGCAGGCCGTCACCTCCGCCCTCGGCCGCGAAGTCACCGCGCTAACCCTCGGCAAGCGGCTCTGACGTACGGCGGGCCGGACGCACCGAAATTGCGTCCGGCCGCCCCTCCGAACCTACCAACCCACATCGCACAGAACGGGGACGTGACCGATGACCGGCACCCCGCACATCCACTACGGCGACGCGGACAGCGCTCCGACCGCGCCTAAGCCCCCGGCGCCGACGACTAGTGACGAACGCATCAACGAGGCCGCGTGGCTGGCCGTGTCCGCAGACCTCACCGACGCCGTAGGCGAAATCTCCGGTCGCGACGATTTGATCGTGAAGGCCGTTCCGGCCACCGCTGTCGGTGCCCCGGCCATGTTCACGCCTTCGAAGGCGACCGTGGAGGTCGATCGATCCTGCTTCGGCGGTTTGGACCCCGAGTCCATCCGCGCCTACCTGCCCTCCGACCGGTACCGGTACCCGACCGCGTGGGGTGGACTGGTCCATGAGGCAGCGCACGCCAACCATTCGACGTGGACTCCCTCCGACGTGCCGACCGCCCCGAGCAACGCGGTAGCGGCGGCGGTCTTGCTGGAGGAATCCCGAATCGAAGCCGCACACCTCATCGTCCGACCTCAAGACCGCCTGTGGCTTCGGGCCGGGACCGTCAACGTCGTGTGGCCTGAGTTGTCTGCGCACGAGGTGACCGGTCGTGCGGTCGCGGGTCGCGCCGCCGCCTTGGTCTTGGCGCGCGTGGACGCCGGCATTCTCACTCGCGAGGAGACACAGCCGTTGCGAGCCGCTGTAGAAGCGGCGCTCGGCGGTGACGTGCTCGCCGAGCTCGAAGTCATCTGGCGCCGCGCGCACAGGGCGGAAGACCACGAGCGCGAAGCACTGCTCGGACTCGGCGCCGCATGGTGCGAAGTGATGGGCTGCGACCCTCACGCCGAATCGCCCACCGGCGCGACCGAATCCTGCAACCCGGCAATTCCTTCCATCGACGGTTCCTCCGCGCCCGGCATCGGCCTAGACCTCATCGGCGAGGCAATCAGTGCGGCAAGCGCCGAAGTCGCCGCCAACGTAGGCGCGAGTGTTTCTGCGGCGACCTCCGGTGAAGCTGTTCCGGCGAGTCGCGCTGCTGCGACGCACGTACACCAGGTCAAGGGCGAGCGCACGGCGAAAAAGATCTTCGCCCCTGACCGCTCTCGGACAACTACCCGTCTGCCGTCCGACGAGGAGCGCGGCGCCGCAGCCGCGCTGGCCAAGCAACTGCGGGCCGCTGCCTGGCGCAACCGCAGCGCCACATCGGTCCTGGCGGACCTGCCACCCGGCAGGCTGCGTATGCGCGGTGCCATGGTCCGCGATGCCCAGCGCGCAGCCGGGGCGATGCCCACGGCAAAGCCGTTCACTGCCGTCGTGCGCCGCTCAGTCGAACACCCGCCCCTGCGCGTAGGAATCGCCGTAGACAACTCCGGTTCCATGAGCAGGGCCGAAGGACCGCTCGCATCCGCCGCATGGATCATCGCCACAGCGGTGAGCGCTGCTGACCCGACTTCACTGACCGCCAGCGTCACCTTCGGCAACCGTCGAGTCAAAGCCCTCACCAAGCCTGGCAAAACCCCGGTCGGCGTTCCGATCTTTCGCACCGGCGGCGGTGACGAACGTTTTTGTGAGGCGATCGACGCCCTCGATGCGGGACTCGGCCTGTCGCGCCCTGGCACGGCACGGCTCGTCGTCATCGTCTCGGATGGCATGTACTACAGGGACGAACGCCGCGAGGGCGCCGAGCGCCTCAATCATCTGATCAGCTCCGGCTGTGCAGTGCTTTGGCTGACTCTGACCGGCCATTCCGAAGTCCTCTCCAGCGCCACAGAAGTCGTCGTCGCCGACCCCCCTAAGGCGGTCACCGAGATCGGTCGCGCTGCGGTCAAAGCCCTGGTGGCAGGCCGATGAGCTCGGACTGCCCGGTGCCCGATGTCAGGAAGACGACGGGGTGTCCGATGACGACCGACACCCACGCCCCGTTCCTCGCAGCACTCACCGAGGAACTGCTTCCCGTCGGCTGGCAGCGCATCGACCAAGCTCCCCTCGGCCGTCCTGCGACGGAGTTTCGGTGCCCTCCGCGCCTCGCCGTCCTGACAGTCACCACCAATGCCTTCCAAGGGCTTAGCGCGCGCCTGTTCAGCGACGAGAACGGCGTCCCATGGTGGGTGACCGCCAACGACCCCGATCCCGCCGTGATCGCCGCCGCAGCAAACGCCACGCTGGAGGACAACGCGAGCCTGTGCACGCCGTTGGCCGATCTCCTCGCCGCCGACGGTTGGCACCGTGAGGAAGGCGAGTTCCGTTACGGAACGGCTGAGCACCGCCGGGTTTCGCGTGACGGCCAGCGCGACGCGGTCCAGCTCTCGGGCGAACGGGGCGCCCTGAACGACTGGCTGATCTCCCGCCCTCACTCGGCGCACGCCGCGCCGAACCCAGTACGTCACGTCGGCGTACACCCCTGCGGCCGTTCTGGCCGCCATCGCCCTCTGCGGCGCGCCGACTCCCTGACGACAGGCTCCCGACGGGCGCGCAGGTGGCTCCCCGCGCCCGTCGGGTCACGCAGCTTTCCCAACTGCGGCGCCTTCGCGCCCGACTTGAACAAGGACCTCGAAAGTGATCACTATCCCCATCCACGCCCCGCTATCAGTGCAGCGTGCCAGAGCCCAGACCATCAGCTCCGTTCTCAGCAAGCATGGCTTCGCCCCGCGAACCGAATCGCGAAAGGATCACCCCGGCGCCTTCGCTGTCGCGCGATACTCGCGGGGGGCTGTCAACCTGCTGGTCTTGTCGCTGGGGTACCGCCACGGTCAGATCGTCGAAATCGAAGGCGGCGCCCGAGCTCGCAGCTATCCGACACGCGGCGGCCACTCGATCGGCGGGCGCCCGTCCTGGCGCCTGACCGCTTACGATCCGCCCGCTGAAGCCGTTGTAGACGCAGCGCTGGCAGCCCGAGAACCTTCGACGGAACTCGGCGCTTTCGAAGTCGCTGGCTGGCGCACCGCGCGCCCCCACATCAGGAGCGTCAAGCGACCGCGCTTCACGACATACACCAGGCCTGATGGAGCAGTCGTCGCGTCGTTCCACGTTCCGACGTTCACTCCTACCTGCGATTACTGCAGCGCGGTGCATGGCGACCACGGCGACGCTGGAGGGTGGCTCATCAAGGGCGTGGGGGTCGCGTGCGATGCGACCGCGCATACCCCGGGCTCGGTTGTCTCTGCTTTCGCGCTTGGCCTGCCGAGCGGTCGACTCTTTCCCGGCTGGGTCATGCCTACGGCCGCGCCTGCTGCGCCTGAATCCGGGGAGGCCCCGTGAGCGCGATTCAGTTCGCCCATCAGCGCCGAATCGGAGAGGCCCTGCTCGAGGCCGGCTGGCACGCGACCTCGATCGCCGTGGCGTCCAAGCCGGGTTCGGCCTGGAAGCTGTCGGATCCGAGCCGACGGATCAGGGTCCATATGAGCGCCGACCTCGCCTCTGCACTCGCCGAGATCAGCTCGGTTGGCCTGCCTCCTAGCGCAGGTACTGCTGTGCCATGGCGGCTGGTGATCCACCAAGCTTCTCCGTCCCGCATCGTCGCCGGGACCTTGGAGGCGCCCGGCGCCCGGTGCGGTGGCCTCGGCACCGAGCGCCGCGCCATTGCGCGGGCCCTTGAGTCCTCCGGTATGCGCGCCGACCGAGGACGCCTGGTGCAAGGCCTGTCCGGAACCGCCTGCTGGGCCAGCCCCGACCGTCAATCCGAGGCCCTCTGGCGTGCGCCTTGTCGTACTCAGCCTGGCGGCTGGCTGGTCAACACCGCTGCAGTGCTTCTCGAGGCAACGAGCTCTATTCCGGCCGCCGTGCTCAACCCCCTGATCAAGACGAACCTCGTCCTGGAGGCCACGCCGTGACTGAACAATCCTTCGATGACAACGCCGCCGACGAGGCGATTGTCGCCTACCTCGCGGGTGACGACGCGGTTGTCGAAGCAGCACGCAAGATCTGGCTGCACTCGGCACGACTCGCGGCAGCGACCAAGGCTCGCCGGTCCGCCAGGCGCGACCTGGAGGCGGCCGCGACCTCCTACTCCGCCGCGATCCTGGCCTGCCGCATCCCCGAGAAGCAGGTCAGACGGCTTGGCGCAGTCCTCATGATGCACCTCGGCCGTCAATGGCTCCTAGCTGAACGCGACAACCCAGCCCCCGGCCCGAACAACACTCCCTGACCCATCCCGCCATGCCACCCCGCAGGAGAGCACCAATGGTTACCACCACCCCTGACTCACGTACGCCGAACGTCGGCCCGAGCCAGATTCCGCGCGGCCCCTTGCCGGGCGCCGCCCCAGTTCTTCCCCCGGACTCGTGCGTGAACTTCAACCTGATCGATGGTCGAGTCGCGTGCTTGTCGGTGCCGATCGGCATCACCGAAGCCGACGCCGCCTTCATCCTCGCGATCGTCCAAGCGCACGTCACGGCCGTCGCTCGACGCGGCCGTTAGTTCGAGAACCGAGCACGCCTCATGACGAAGAAGCAGCTACACACGAAGCCGTCGGCCTCGCAGTCGCGGAACCAGCCGAACCCGCGGCCGGTTCCACGCCACGAACAGCAGTTTGCGCAGGTCGGCAGCGCCATTCTCGACGTCGAACAGGCTTTCCGCCTGCTACGGAAAGTGCGGCGCCGAACGGTACCGGTCGATGTCGAGTCCTGGGCCCGCTTCTACGGGATGGATGGCAACCCCTTCTCTCCTGTCCGGCTCGGACCTCTTTTCGACCGCACCCACGCGATGTCCACCAACCTCGCGCGGCCGCTGATCCTGGCCACTGTCGCCAGCGGACCGACCAGCGACGAGGACTCCCTGCTGATCATCGACGGTTATGTACGTGCGGTCAGTGACCGAATGTCCGAAGAGTCGTTGACCGAGCGTGGATCATGGACTTTGGCATGTCGAGCTGACCAAGCGCGGAGTTCCC
>Ga0105239_10002409_pt1 | contig 23838 bp, 23 predicted proteins | sample KBSC44metaG_FD_92761 | JGI IMG/M metagenome (GOLD analysis project Ga0105239, IMG submission 92761) | Corn rhizosphere microbial communities from Kellogg Biological Station, Michigan, USA - KBS C4-4 metaG | ecosystem: Host-associated > Plants > Roots > Rhizosphere > Soil | place: Michigan, USA...
GTTCAAGCGGGAGAGGTCCCCGCAGAAATACGTAACCGGAGAAAACAGGTCCGTCATGTCGATGGGGTCGTCGCCATCGTCGTGGAGGTCGGGCAGGGCGGCAACACGACCAAAGAATCCAGCGCTCAGGCGGTCAAAACGGTCCCTACGGTTCGGATGGACCTTATAATGTAGAAGGGCAAAATTGGACGGGTTCAGTTTCGCCTCCATGTCTGCTAGATGTAGTTGTAATGACACGGGTGGTGGGGCGCGACGGGAATGAAATAGGAATAATGATTCATACCTCATCGTTTACAAAAATCCACAAAAACGAGTCAGCCACGCGCCCCGTTCCACCGCTGCGCCGTCTCCCCCGCGTTTCTTTCCTGCTCAATGACACCCCGCGCTTACGGCTGGTGTGATCTTCCCACCGAGATCCACCGAGAGATATTCTCCTTTCTTCCGTTTTGGACGCTACAGCAAAGAAGAGGTGTGAGCAAGCAATGGCGCCAAACCACAGACTCGTTGAACCCCGACTACCCGGACGAGCAGTCCCAAAGAGTCCTGTTCTGGTGTGAACCGTGGATATCAGCTTTTTGGGTTGCACAACTTGAGGCGTTGATGGACGTCCCGCCCCGCCTTCCTGTGGTCACGGATTGGAAAGGAAGGGAAAACGCCTACCCGCGGGAGAAATTGCTCGGCGAAGGCGCGGACAAACTGTTGTCAGTCAGTGGTTTCCTCAAATGGTACGCGCAACCGCATCGTTGCCGCCCTCGAGACAACCGGGTGACCGCCTGTGTCACGGACGCGGAAATCATATTCCTACCGGCCTGTGAGTGTTGCAAGGCCTGCTGGAAAAATAGAGCATCGGAGCGATGTTCAATCTACGCTTGCTCAGCTTGCTGCGAAAGTACCGCCTGCGCAAAACATCACGGGACGCCGCCTGAGAAACCGTGCTCGGCGTGCAAGCACAACGACCACGCAACAGCATGTCGGAGGAAACGCTGTGGGTATTGTTGTAAATGCAGTGCCCATAAGAGCTCCAAGTCATGGAAGCGAACACGTTAGTCAAACTGGGCTAGGAGGGCGTGAAACGTTCCCCTTCCCACCGCGTTGTGTTTGTACCCCTACCTACCGGGGACTCTCTTGATATACGTTTGTATGGATAGTTAATGACGCTCTTCTGTAAAATAGGTGTAAATACATGGCAGACTTCGTTACAGTTTCCTTTTCTTCATCGGCCTCTCGTCTATCGGGTTTGTCGGCCACAACAGCGAACGTTTTTCTACCTCCCGCGTTTCAAAACCCGCCTCCTCCCTATATCTCTGGAAGATTGCTTTGTCTAACAAGAAGATAGTACCCCGCACCCCTGGCAGGGGCGCCCCCGGTCCCGGCCTCTGCATGTAGTCTTCTAATGAGATGTTGACGAAGGTTCCGTTGGCCATGTGATCCCAAATGTCTCGATTTTCCCACTCGACAACTTGGCAGCGGCCGTCGGTACGGACAAGTTGATCACAGCGGACGTTCATAATCTTCTTGCTCACGTGGGTGAAGAAGTGCACCTCCCGCGAAGCGATCCCAGATGGGGTTGTGCCCGGGGTGAGGCAGTCCACCGCCTGAATTTCCTCAAGGTAGAGGACGGGTATGGTTGTCGGTAAGGTTTCGGTATCATCCGACGAGGTGACGGAGGTGACGTTGACGGTAACTGTGGCGAATCTGAGTTTGCTGGGCTTTTTAACGAGGACGACATCCCCGCGGTGGAAAATGACTAAACATGCGGGCGTCAGCATGTTTTCGTGTGCACCCGCACAACATGACGAGGGACGTCACCTTTTCTGGTCTGTTCTTCAACTGAGCGTACTGGGTGTCCTTCGATCGGGCGTCCTTCGACGGGGTGTTCTTCGACCGGGGGTTCTTCAAGCGGACGGCCTTCGACCGGATGTTCGACGGGTCGTTGCCCACCGTCACGTTGCTCGACCTCGGACGTGGTGGTGTCGCATTCCAAACTCCCCGCGGCGTCTTCCACGGATGTCGCCTTGTCGCCTCCTAAATCTGCCGTTGCCCCCTTTGGTTCCAGTGCCTGTGAGACGACAGCCATGACAGACTTTTCCAGCGTGTCCCGTTGCTGGATGGCCTCGTCCCGCTTACGGTTTGCTTCTTGAACTTCTTTGTTCAATCCGCCAATCTTCTCATTGAGCGAGATAATCTCCCCCCTCAAGATAGTGACTTCACGAACGTGCTGCGCACGCGTCTCAGTCTCGTTACGTTTCAGCTGCCCCACCATCTTACGTAGCTCACTAATAACCCCGTCCCGCACCCATCCTGCACGCCTCAAAATATTTATATCCGCCTCCGGTCCTTGGGTTTCGTCCGTCATTTCAAGGGGGCTATTGCAGGGAGGTAATTAGAACAGAACACAATTGCGTATTGTTTCACCCACCTTTCGCACTATGAAATGTTGTGTGAGTGGGGAAATAAAGCGGGGAAACGAAGCGCCAGCAAACCCCAAGAAAGAATTTACAACAGTGCATTGCACGTGACCACATGCGGCATGGTGACCATGTTGCCGCAGCATGGCGCAGTATTTGTTTGTGTTATTCACGTGCTTGCCCTGCCATTTCTCTTTTCCACTGCCCCCCTGCCATCTCTCTCCACCATTCTTACTTTTCCCCTGCCCCTCTCTCTTTCTCTCTCACCCACCATTCTTACTTTACGTATTCCATCTCGCTTTCCAATTGCGGTCTCCCATCATGAACACCCTACCAATGTGGCAACCGCCAACCAGTTCTGCCTACCCTCACTACTTGGCCAACAATCTCGCTGCGGGGGCTGCATCAAACAAGGTACGTTGCTTCGCAGGAACTCACTTTTCTGTTGACTAAAGTGTGAACTGATGTTTGCATCAGGGAAAACGCAAGACACCCACTGCTGCTCAGCCTTTCGTTGCTCGTCCTCCTCCCCCGGTCGAACCCGTCACCCCTGTTGTCTTCGCAGACGTCTCGGTTGCGGACGTCACCGTACGTACGGTCGTCAGTAACGTCGCTGTCACCCTGTCGAACCAAAAATCCGTCATCATCCGAGGCTGGTGTCTTGTAAAGACTCTCACCACTACCCCTGGCTTTCTCCCGTTCCACGCGTACATGGCTTCACCGAGGTTCAAAACGGACGTCGAGCTGTTGGTGAAATACTTTGAGTGCGTTGGAGAAAATAACGGGTCTCTCGGCTACCCTGTTTCGGGCATGGGGCTTGCAGTTCACCCTTCTCTTGTCAAAATCTACGCGAGGCAGGTGGTTGGGGGTGCAACGGGCGATGCGATTGCCAACGCGTTTCCGGACTTCCCAGAAGTGATGCCAGAGGCATTACCTGCGGCGCCAGATGTATCACCTCCGGTCGGCACTAAGGGAGAATTTTCGGAGCTGTTCACTCGTTGGTTAGATCGTGAAGGGGGTGAAGTCATTACGAAATTAGTGGGTGCGGCGCTGGAGAGGATTGCTGCGGACGGGGATGGCAACCTGTGGGGCGGGAGCCAGAAAGACTTTCAGAAGGAGATCCGGGACTACGTGGAGCAGGGTCGTAATCAGCACCGTGAAGAACTCGATGCTTTGAAGGAGGATGTGAAGAAGGATATTCAGGGGGAAGTGGAGAGGTTGCGGGAAAACTCTACCGAGACCACACGGACCCTCATGGGGTGGGCAGACGGGTTCTGCGAGCAGTGGGAAGGTCTCCTCAAAGAGCACGTCCAGGCTTCTACGGAGGTATCTGCCGCGAAGCTTTCCGAGCAATGGCAAAAGCTCCTGGACGAACACGTCCGGCAAATGACGGAGGGAATTGAGAAATGGAATCTGGACTGGGAGACCAAGTGGAAGGACTTGGGGAAGCACGGCACACAGGAGGGTATCGAAGACGGACAGCTACTGGACGGTTCGGAACCAACAAAGGCGACCTCTGTCGACGTGGAGGGGCTTAGATCTCTGTACAATAAACTGCAACACGATCTGGGGGCCCTGGAGCGGTTGACCGCAAACGTACGGGAAGTCAACAGTAGGTTGAGCGACCTCGAGCAATCTATTGAGCGTAGGAGCAGGGACGAGGCTTGGAGGAGAGACGCATTTAGAGAATCCGGTCGCCGCTGGAGAAGTCGTAGCCGCAGTGGCGACCGCCGAGGGACGGTGAGGGACGGTTGGCGGCACGGTGGGAAATGTGTTGAGAAGCCCCGGGCGTATGTAAATAGTAACCTATAGTAACCAATTAAGTAAGCAACTGCAGCACGTGAGTGGCGCATGGCGCCGGGCAAGGACGCCACACATCTCACAATTTTCTTTACCGCGAGAGTGCCAGCGATCTCTGCCCGTCTGTTCGCCGATCTGCAATCTGTATGACGAACGTACCGACTCAACGTACGACGAACGTACCGACTTAACGTACGACGAACGAGATTATATCATGAGCGCTGAGTCTTGGGAACGCCGGAAAGCTGAGCTGGCCATCCCGCTGCTGCAGTTCACCGTGGGTCACTACCTCCACGATGCGCAGGTGACAGACACCATCCGCCGCTTGATTCTTTCGGAGCCCACCCAGGACAAGGACGAAGCGAATGTGGCATCCGTCCTCCGCGATCTTCTCAACGAAGGGATCACGGTCAGCCACCACTACGCAACGGTCCTGAACCTTGCTCGTCGTCGTGCCGGGAAGACTTGGCTGAACCCGGTGCCGGAGACCAGCGATCTCACCCTCTCCGCGCTTGCCTGCATTTCGCAAGGCATTGCGCAGGGTCCCGGGCCGAAAGGTGGGAAGATCCCTGACACCCCGACTTCATTCTTGTCGTCTGCTCTCACCTTGTTCGAGATCTTGAACTCTGTGGACGTCGACATCAACGAGGACGACGTGAACGGCCTTCTCGCCCGGCTTTGGAGGGCGGATCATGTCATCGCTCTGGCCGTCTACCGGAGGACTTCTTTCAGGGAGACGTACCATGAAGCCGCCACCGAGCTTCTTGACGCAGGTGCCAGGCCGTTGAAGGTGCTTGGTCTCATTGCTGACGCCCTCCAGACTCAGCACATGGAAGGCATGAGGGCCACAGCTTCTGCCGGCACGTTCGCTGTTCCGGAAGTTAAGCATCGTAAAAAGTCACGTGCTGCCAAGAGCGTTATTGGGAGCGGCGGGGACGTCGGCAAGCTTGAAGGTACCGGCAAGACTGAAGTCGGTAAAACTAGTATGCCGGAGCAGGATGAATCCGTCGTTGGGGACATTGGAGTCGGCCAGCAAACTGAGGACGGGGCGGACGATCTTCGTAGTGAGGTGGGAAGTCAACTCGGTAAACGTAGAAGGAAAAAGCAAAAGACAGCGCCTGTCGAAGAATAGTTTGATGTTGCTTGTGTGGCGCTGATCGATCCTATGTGACCATTACGTATACTGCTGTAGATATGAGGCCCACTCGTTTCATCGTTTCGACAACAATATAAGGGCTGCGAACCACGAGAGAAACAAACACTTGACGAAAATGGCCAAGAAGTGCGAGAACTGTAGAAGAAAAGCTTCCTTCAACACGAAGGGGAGCAAAAGTCCATTATATTGCTCGAAACATAAGTTGCCAGGAATGCTCAACGTAATGCTTGCCACCTGTGAGGAGTGCGAAACTCTGCCCAGTTTCAACACCAAGGGAATTACTAAGCCACGATTTTGTGTGGAGCATAAACGCTTGGGCATGGTCAATGTCGTCAGTCGTACCTGTGAAAGTTGCGATACGCAGCCCGCGTATAATTTCGAGGGCAATCAGAAGGCCAGGTTTTGTGTTACACATAAAGAAGAGGGCATGGTCAACGTTCTGAAGACCTGTGAATTGTGCGGAAGGCAACCATCCTATAACACGAAGGGGCAGAAAAAGGCTCGCTTTTGTGCGACACATAGGTTTCCAGGCATGGTCAATGTTCGGAGTACATTGTGCACTTGCGGCAAGATACCAACTTTCAATTTCCCGGGAAATAAGGCGGGCATTTTCTGCGTGGATCACAAGGAAGTCGGGATGATCTGTGTTAAAAGCCGTCTATGCGAGTGTTGTGGTAAGAGGGCTACATACAACGTTCTCGGGGAAAAGACTGGTCGTTTTTGTCGGACACACAAAGAGATCGGAATGGTCAATATTCAGAGCAAACTTTGCGAGCGTTGCGGGACAATACCTGTATATAACTTCAAGGGGAGCAAAGTCGGTCGGTTCTGCTTTGAGCACAAGGAAGAGGGGATGATTGACATCAAATCTCCCGCTTGCGACCAAGGTGACTGCAATCGACGACCTACGTATGGCTTCCCCGGCAAACGAGCGAACAGGTGCTACGTACACCGAGAGACCGGCACGATCGTCGCACCAACGAGGAAGTGTGCGGAAGCAGGTTGCAGTGAGCTCGCGATCTGGGGCGTGCGCACCCACGAGCACTGCGAGAGGCATGCGATTCCCAGCGAGGTGAACCTTCTCGAACAGCGGTGCACGAGCTGCACGCTCCTCACCATTGTCGACAGCGCGGGACGGTGCGAGACGTGCGACCCGGCCGCCTTCAAGCGGGTCCGTCTGGCGAAGCAGAACATGGTGCGGGACTTCCTCCTTGCTCAACGCATCACCTTTGAAACTGTTGATAAGATGGTCGACGGCGGCGCATGCGGAAGAGAGCGCCCGGACTTCTACATTGACTGCGGCACGCACATTTTGATCATTGAAGTTGACGAGCACCAACACTCCGAGCGGGCGTGCGAGTGCGAACAGACCCGGATGGTCAACGTCTCGCAGAGCAACGGCATGAGGACCATGTTCCTGCGCTGGAACCCCGACAAGTACAAAACACGCAAAGGGCAGAAGATGGACACGACGGCCCGCCGCTTGGATGTGCTGCTCGAGTATGTGAGGCACTACCAGACTACCCCGCCACCGGACTTCCTGAACGTCATCTACCTGTATGTTGATGACTTTGTTTATGGCGATGCCAAAGTGGAGACCATTCTTGCCATGGACAATTCTCTGTGATGACTGAGGAGCCAGATTACGGATTCATCACCTTTGTATGTACATGGGTGTGCTTCTATCTTTCCTGCTATCTACCGCTATCTATTCTTCCTGCAACACAAGGGCGGGAACAACATTGAGAAAATCCTTCAAAGCTGATGGCATCCTGAGAAACAGCCATGTACTTTTCGAGGGCAGCGCAGCAAGAACACTGACGCCGACCGGTGAACGGGTGAGAAAGTCGGTAAGCTGTAGAACCTCCTCACTCTGAGGGTCTTCGGTCAAGTGGAAGGCAGCAATGACGGTTCGGACGGGGTTCGGCGGGAGGGTTGGAGAGATAGGTGCAACGACGAGATTGGTGGCAGGACGGGGACGGAAGGTGATTGGTAAGTCGATTCCTTCGAAAATGGTGATGATGGCCGGGAACTGCGCCAAATTCTTTTGCTTCGACATTTCCTCGCGAACACCCTCCACATTAAACGGCGTGCCTCGGCTTTGTAGAGTACGGAAAGCTTCGCACCACGCCATAGTGAACGTCTGACCGTCGTCTCTCGAATTACTGATTCCCCTTCCGGTTGTAGCAGCAACGAACTCTACCCTAGGTCCCTTCATTCTACGCCTGACGTTTCTCCCACCAACAGCTGCGCAACAACAATCCATCAAGAAGAGTACATCAAAGCCCCGCCCCCTCGCCACTTCCTTCAGCATGTCCTTAACCGGTGTGAACGAGAACGACACCGCGTCAGACTCAAGTTCGTCAGCGTCTGGGTTCTGGATGCGCGGGCAGAGGTGTAGAGAGTCTGAGCTTCCCCATCCGTGTCCGGCGTAGTGGAAAACGAACAGGCTACGGGCCGAGGCCTTCCCAAACGAAGGGGTGTTGGTGAGAGCTGCTATTTTGGAAGTCACATCCTGGCCGAGCGATTTGTCGTCCAGAGAAAGTGAGACAGTTTCAACACTGCTGCGGTACTCCTTCATTGTGGCAAGAAACAAGTTGCTGTCGAGTGCCCCACCGGTATTGTCGGAATCCCAAAATAGGCTTAGCACCGTGTATGCGTCGTAGTCGTCACGAAGAAGGCTTTGCATCCTCTCTGTTGCGTCTCGAAGTTGCTCTTCCACCGCTCGAGCTGGTGTTTTCGGCACATTGAGCACAGCTGTGTGATTGTCGCGAAAGAGGACGTCAAGTTTCAGTGACATGGTAAGTCGGGGTGCGGGAGTGATAGAGGGCGAGCCGTGGTTGAATGCTTTATATCCTCATTGGTATCGCCTTGTTTGTGGTCAAGTCACCGACTTACGAGTGTGGCTTTCAAAAACAAGCCTTCTGCCGCTATGCGCCACACTTTTCACAAGGCCTTCACGAGGGCTATCTTTTTCCCCTCAACCTTTTATTCATAGAGCAAAATGGCCCCCATTGGTTTTCGCAGTTCCGCACCGCTCCGTCCTTTCAGCATTCTCAACCGGCCCCCTTTTCCATACGATGTTGTCGGTCGCCGTGCCCTTCTTGAGCAGATCTATAAACCTTTTGCCGGCCTGGAAAAGACATCAAAGCTCTATCTGGACCTAGCACGTTCCGGTTCCGTGTGGGATAAGTACGCCTTACCCTTCAACATCGAACCCGACCGTCAGTATCAAAGCGAAAATAAACACTTCCTTGCCGAACTGGACTCCCTTTCTCAATCTCAAAAGACGTCTCTCCCGCATCTGACAAAACTCCTCATCGCCGAAGTCTCCCAACAAAGCGCAGCCATTGAGGGCAACCCACTTCAACTAGGAGATTCCGAGGTTGTGTATAAAGAGCTTGAGACGCGGGGATTGGTCACTGATCAGTTAACATTGACCGACCTACTCGACGACACATTACCGTCTTCCGTCGATCTCCTACCCAAAGCACCCGAAGGACCCACCATCGAGTTACGCAACCAGCTTCTAGTCGCCAACTACGTTGCGTCAAATTCGGTCGGGGCTGATCCGCTGGAGGGCCTGTCGGAGTCCAATTTTCTACAACTACATCGTCTGCTTCTTCGCGATTCATCGTCCGAACATTCACATGGGTGGGGTCGTCTCCAAAGCGCTGGGCAGTTCAGAAAGCTACCAATTCAGGCCAGAGGTCACCCCCTCACTATTTATCCGTATCCTTTAGAGGTGCCGGCGCTCGTGAGGGACGTATTCGCGTTCCGTGATAGACAGTTAGCGGCGCGAGAGCTCCATTCCGTGCTGCTTGCATGTCGCATCCTCGTCTCGTCTTTGCACATTCACCCATTCCATGACGGCAACGGGCGGATTTGTAGAATGCTAATGGCTGATATCCTTCTCAGGAACGGCTTCCCCCCTCCGGTTTTCAGAGATTTGGATAGGCTAGACTACATCAATGCGGTCGAGGAAGCGCAGAAAGGGAACGTGGGGAAGTTGTATGGGTGGGTAACTGAAACTTTGTATGATATGTGGATTAGCCAGCTGCAATAGATGTGGCGTGTTTTTTACTATAGCAGGCGTGCTGAATCACATACCAATCACCGTTTTCCGCCGTGATACTCTTTTCCGAACTGATGTTGGAGAATGAGGTCGTTCACACACGAGCCTAGTACTCCGTTTTCTTGTAAGTACACCGTACCCAGCTGACGGCCGAATTTATCTGTCCCTGCGAAGTTCACACATACAACCTTGCCCATGATAAGAGAAGCAAGATAGTCTCTCGCAGCCTCCGCGAAGGCAACGACCTCTTCGCGACCTACCGTGCTTAAAGGGGGCCGGAGTTCCGGCGTGTCAATGCCTTGAAGGCGCAGGCGGAAGGAGCGATATATGCCCGGAAACACCTCAAGGGCCACCGTGATGGTGTCCCCGTCATAAACATCGAGTACTTTGGCTTGCAAGGGATCTCCCGTGGGAAGGCTGAAAAGGGGCGCTTCCGCTGCCGTCAGGGATGCCAGGGGTTTCGGGTCCGGAACAGCTGAAACAGATGGACTCCCTGTGCTGGCTGTGAAACGTCGAATGAATGGTTCAAAGGTCCTGCGGAATTTGCCAAGTAGCTGCTTCATTTTATTCATTCATTGCCTAGTGTTTAATTCCTTTGTGTTTGATTCCTTTGCGAGCGAGCGCGCGCTCTGTGGACGAGCGAACGCTTTGATTTCGAACGTCGCGGATGCCCCTCCCAGAGACTTGGTGAATCCCCTCCCCTGCAACATGGCGCACTCCCTTTGATCGTGGCGCCCACACTTCTTCGAACAGTAACCCACCGCCTGACAGCCAGGACACAGTGTTAAGCAGCCGACCGTGTCAGTTGAGCCGCAGCCGTTACACACGTGAAACGAGCCCATCACGACGGTCTTTCTCCGCCGCAACTGTCGGAACCAGTAAAGCTTGCACAGCTTCCTGTCCGTGTCTCGCAGGACGATGAAGAAAGTGCTCCCGTCAGAAGACAAAACGGAAGCGGACTGATCCCAGCTGCGCTCGTCAGGCCACAGCTGCCAGCCGGCCGCAAGTGAGGCTGACCGGACCTTAGTCAGTGACTCTACCGACGTCCCTCGGATACGGTCCTCGCCTTTCGCCGGTTTCTTCACGTGGCAGCTTAGCGCGTCTTCTGAAATCGCGTCTTCTGAAATCTGTGATTTTATCTCGTCGAGCTTAACCACTTGGACGCGTCGTTTCGAAGGCATTGTCGCCCAAAACTCTACGATCAAACCGTGGAGCGCTTCCACATCCAGCCGCATCTCGGCCATGGTCATCCCGTAGCTTCCTGTCATGGAAGAGCCGGCGCCCACGATGGTGGGGTCCAGAAGCACACAGGGCGCCTGCGCTTCGGTGAGGATCAAGGCGTTGCACTCTCCGCAGTTGTTGGAGGGATCCTCTAAGTAGCATCTGGTGCAAAGTCCTGCACCGCATGCACGGCAGAAGCTGTTCGTGTAATGTGATTCCTTGCACTTTCCGCAGGGGTTACCAGATTTGAAGAAACGCTCCATCGCAGCGGTTGTCGGTGGGTTGGCGCTGTTGACGTACGCCTCATACCCACGGCGGATCAAGAGGGTGTCGGGGCGGCGGTAGAAAAAACTGTTCAACAACCATGGCGGCTGGAAGAGGTTCTCGGATGCTTTGACGCGGGTGGCGAGGAACACCCATCCCGTCTGCTTTTTCGACGTCTCTACGTAGTTACCCATTTTGTCCAGCGTGAGTGTTGTGGTGATGTCGACGATGCGAGCGCGCTGATGGATGAGGGTGAAAATGTCATCCATGCTGTGTTACTACTAGCGGGAGTAGGCGGCAGCTATCGGCGGAAGTATTTTATCAGATCAAAGTATTGGCGGAGGTATTTTATCAGCGTCAAAAGCGGAAGCAGCAGCCACGTGACTTGGAATCATTGTGGTTTGCCCTTACCCTTCGCCTCTCTCACACGCTTGATGGCGCTTGCGTCCTCGGTTGGGTCATACACTTTTTTCCAACTCCGGTAGAGTGGTGGCTTATTCATTTCTTGCCATAATCCGTATATCTTGCGATTCTCCCATTCCCACTTAGGCTCCCACCTTGTGCTATCCTTACACAAGAAATTGCCAGCTTCGTCTGTGTCCGGTTGGCAACGAGCACGCCACCGGCATCCCACCTCGTCTTCAAGCGCACAGGAGTTCCGCGGGTCGGGGTCGATACTGTTTCCAGTCCTTGCGTTAGTTCGGAACCTGTTACGCATTTGCTTCCGGAATGTTTCCGCCTCTTCCATCAACAGAGCTCGATCAGCGGGCGGGGGCGTCATCAGTTCCTGCATGTTCTGCATGAGGCGCTGTGACCCAGCAAGTGAAGACTCCTCCCAAACCCCTTCACTTGTCGCGATGGAGGCCGACCGATCGGTTCCCAATTCACTTGCTGTCCTTTCAAAGGCTTCGGACACTCTTTCCAGAGCGTCTTCAGTGAGGTCCGAAACGATTTCGATTGGTGTGCCCAGGTCCTCCGCGACGGAAGCTGTCGCCTCTGCGACCACGGAGGCAACGTCGCCCAACTCAGAGCGTGTAACAGCACCCATAACAGCTTCTGGCACCACCCGGGCGGACACATCTTGGAAAAGAATCCTGTGGATTGCATTCCTATCAATCTGCTGCATTTCTGGTGCTTGAGCGATGTGGCGCCCCAACGCCATTTCCGTCTGAGTTGCTGCTTGGCCGTCAGAAGACGGGAAGGCTCCGGGCATCCCCACCGACAACGGGCTGGGGGGTGTTTGAGCATTTGCGGGAAGTGCGAGCGGAGACGGGTTACGGGGATACGCCACGATGGGCCGCCGTCCGGGCACAAACGGTGAGGGAGGGCTCGGGACGCTTGGGTACGAGATGTTTGGGTACGACCCTGTGGAACTCGACGACGTGGGTTGGGGGTTCGGCTGCACGGCTGTGGATGAGGAACCGAAGGTACCGAAGGTGGAAGGGGCTGTTCGGAAGGACCCAAATCCCGTGGAGATAGCGCCGCTTGGGGGCCTCAGGGGGGGATAAATGATTCCAGTGGTCGGCTGCACGGCTGTGGGTGACGTGGAAGGCGCTGTTCGGAAAGAGGACTCGCTTGGTGGCTGAGTCCCAAACACTGAGGGACGCATAACGGGGCTTGGGAGAATGGCGGGAGTCTCGAAGTCCATCAGACTGGACGGGCGACGGGGTGGCAACGACGGGTCGACCAACGAAATGGGTACCACGGGCACCTGCGAGGAGCGAGGCCCTTGTGCTGGTACCCCTGGCAGAGGGCCTCTCGGTGACGGTCCGCCGGTTAGTCCGCTTGGTCCTCCGAACGGGAATCGAGGGCCTCTTGGTCCCGGTCCGCCGGTTGGTCTGCTTGGTCCTCCGAACAGGAATCGTGGGCCTGGGCCCCCGGGTGGAGGGCCTCTCGGTCCCGGTCCTCCTGGTAGTTGTTGTGGGCTTTTCGGCGGTGCAGAAGTTTGGACGGGAGTGCGTCGCTGTTGCGCGTAAGAGATGGCTTTCCCTGTTCGGTCTCCTGTGTCGTTGCCGAAGACCCAGGGAGGCACCATTTGCGCCATGATTTGTCTGCCTGTGTTGGCAGTTTTTGGGGAGCTCCTCGAACGGGACTTCTTCTTTGAGCGCCTGGTGGAGCGCGGCCTGGATTTTCTGTTTGATTTCGCCATTGTCCACTACTTCAAGGCACGAAAAAATTCCAGACGGAACGAACGTCAAGCTGAAAAACAGGTGACCGCTGAGTCAGCGCAGCGGCGCAGTGTGGCGCAAAATGAAAACGATACGGGACAAGCATACAAAAGCGCTGATCTTGCCAGGACTTCTGTTCATCCCATAACCGCCTATTATTTCCCCTCAGCAATCGGGAACCCCATTCCAACATGGTCAAACTTACTTCCAGCGATGGCCAGGAAATGTGTGTACCGAAGGAAGTTGCTTCGCAATCTACCTTGATAAAGAACATGTTGGAGGACATTGGGGACGCCGACGATCAAGCCGTCCCTTTGCCCAACGTTTCAGGCCGCATTCTTGAGAAAGGTACATTCCTTGCTTCTTGCATTCCATTCTACCCTACTTCTCATCTCACTCTACTTCATATCCTTGTCTAGTGGTGGCCTACGCAACCCATCATAAAGACGACCCACCTCCTCCTGCGGAAAACGAGAATGCGCCATCCCGTATATCGGATGATATCAGCCATTGGGACAAAGCTTTCATGAATATTGATCAAGACACCATATTCGAAATCATTCTTGCGGCCAACTACCTAGACATGAAGGGACTTCTCGATCTAGGTGAGTTCAAGCGAGCTGCCGTGCCCTTATTTTGTCACTGAAAGTCTTCTAGGCTGCAAAACAGTGGCGCTTATGATCAAAGGCAAATCTGTGGAAGAGATCCGCAAGATGTTCAACATCGTGAATGACTTCACACCTGAAGAAGAGGAGCAGATCCGCAAGGTAGTATACCGTATGCACCGTCTTAGTCATTTACACCGGCTAACGCAACTTGCAGGAGAACGAGTGGGCTGCTGAGGAGCTGCAATGACGCTAGTTTCATTTGGTTGTCCTCATTTGGTTGCCTGTTGTTTCTCAGCGTATCGTCTCAGCGTATCGTAATAAAAATTCCTCTTATACAAAGTTCTATTTTACCCGAATCTACAATTGTGGCCCATACAAACAAACACCTCACTATCTGTTTCCTCGCCACAGAATTTGCACCCGTGCCGTTTCCAGTCCCGTCTGTTTTTGGAGAACACTGCTCCCCTCCTCTCCCCGCAGCGTGCACACCACTTGACGTGCCAGCTGAGCCTATTGTGTTCCCCGCACGACGGGCATACTTCCAGCGGTTGGTGATGCGGGCGGTTGTGGTCCACAGTGTGGTCGTCAACGTCCACGGCGTGGTGGTGCTTTCCCCGCTTGCTCCTATGTTCCATCGGTCCTAAGCTATCGCGTACGTCTCCTAAGCTATCTTGACGCTCTAACTTCACCGGTTTCCCTCCCTCCTGATTTGCACTGCTGGTAAGCCTTGGATCTTTTGGAACAGAGGGACCGGACGCTGGTAAGGGGTGACCGGACGCTGGTATCACGGGAAACGCTGCCGGAAAACAAAACAATCAGTCTGAGCAAGGTCCGCACCGTCCGCGCCGTTCGTTCGCACCCACCTGTTGTTGCCGGAAGTAGCTCCATTTCTTGCGCGGCTTCTAGAACGAGTTGCATCATTCTGCCGCTACGTCGTGCTAGCGTGTCGCTCATTGTCTGTGCTATTGTAGTGGATTCCGCAAGTTCCTTTTCCTTTGTAGCCGCAGCATCCTGCACGGTCCCGAGCTGCTTCCGCGTGTCGTCAAGGGCGTTACGAAGCTCCCGGTTCTCCCGCCGCAGCGTATCTCCTTCCTGATTGAGGAGTGCGATCTGTCGTTCTGCCTTATCCAGCTCCTCCCGGTTGAGCGCCTTCATCATCTCTATCGTACTCTGCACGACTTTGTCCCGGTTGCTCAGCTCGTTCTGTAGCTCTGCCACTTTTCCCCTCAAGTGCCCTACGACTTTGTCGGCGTTGACGGCGTTCTGATGAAATTTGACGGCGTCCTTTTGAAACCTTTCACATTTCTTTTCCGCCACTTCCGCATAACGGATGAGCTCGAAGCAGCTGGGGCAAGCCGGGTCGGGTGGTGCCTGCGGACCAGCATCGGTAGGGTTCATCTCGGATCTGGGGATTTGGGGTCGGGTTTGATGGTGGAAGGATTGCGTGAGCGAGTAAAAGGGGCGCGTGCGAATAGAGGGAGAAAGAGAAATCCCTGGGAAAAGGGGAGAGAAAAGAAGATGAATAAAAGAAGATGCATCTCAAGGCCTTAGCATGTGAGTAAAGGCGGTGATCAAATGTCTGGGAATGAAGTCCAGTCACGTGGACGGACGAAAGCACTGCGCCCATCAGCGTGCGCCTTGGCTGTGCCACCGACGACGAAAACAAATTGTGTCGGTATGACGAAAACAAATTGTTTCGGTATTACCACAACCACGCGCCTGATTGGTGCCACAATGAACAAATTTGTGTCGGTTTCTCACTTGCGTCGGTCTCCAATTTGTGTCGGTCCACGAAACTGTCGACCGAATTAGCCATCAGCGTGCGCCTTGGCTGTGGCACCAATGACGAAAACAAATTTGTGTCGGTATTACCACAAACACGCGCCTGAGTGCTGCCACCAATGAACAAATTTGTGTCGGTTTCTCACTTGCGTCGGTCTCCAATTTGTGTCGGTCCACGAAACTGTCGACTCAATTTGCTTATATTGTTGCCTTGTCGGCAGCTCCCCCAAATCTTTTGAACTTCATTCAATTCTCGTCGTCAACTCTCGGCACCAACATGTCGGAACGAAAGACATCTTCTACGAACTGGCAGTGTCCGTACTGTCCCATTAGTCTCAAAGGCACCAGCGCTGGGCATCTCAATAATCACATCAAGGTACGGAAGGTTTAAAATATGTACTCTTTCACATTCAATACGCTCCGGTACTCCGTTCATGTACTGACTTCATGTATAAAATTCGTACAGACAGTGCACCCGGGTCGACCACCCGTTCACGCGAAAAAGGCCAAGGCTTCCGCCGCCCCCACTCCTCCACCCGTAAAACGTGAAATAGTCGACGAGATCGCCACCGGCCCTGCCTTGAAGACGTACGACTTCACCTTCGAATCTGACCATTCCTTGAATCACCCTCTCCTTTCGTCCTTCCCCGTCGTGCACATCGGTCGCCGATTCATCGGTCGCGAGTATCGGTCTGGGCCGGGTTCCGCGCTTGAAGATTCCTCTGTTCTTTCCGCAATCGCGTCGGAGCTAAACATAACCGTCAGCGAAGCCTGCCAGCGTTTCGTCAGCAAGGCAGCCAGTACCAAAATAACATTTGACCCGTCCGACATAAGCGCGCTGCACACGCTGGCTGAGGTGCTGACGGACGTGACAGACCTTGACGCCATGTCCGGGAAACACTCCACTGGCTGGTATCTTGTCTGGGCGGAACGTGTGATTTTCAACACCAAAGACACCATCTTCATCGCCGAGGATCATGCTTCTTCGTCCCCGAAGCTTTCTGCACCGAAAGGACCGAAAGGACCGGAAGGACCCAAAAGACCGAAAGAATTGACCGCGCGTAACCTAGATGAAGCGAGTAGTGTAAAGGGGGAAGCTCAAGAAGTAGCCGATGGGGGGATAGCGGGCGTAGTGTTGGCGGACGGAGGGGACGTAGGGGACGTAGAGTTAGCGGACACGAACGTGGGCGATGGGGTCGGCATTGACAATACGGATGGAAGTGACAGTAGCGACGACGGCAGCGACGTACCCCTGAGCCGCCACCGGAACAAGCGGACCCGTGTGGTTGAGTCGGATGACGATGGTTCAGACGATGACGGCCGGGTGACGCTCCCGTCTGACAGCGTTTCGTTGCATTCCAAACCCATTCCACCGCCGGTCTCACCAATTTCGTCAACGGCTGCGTCAACGGCTGCGTCAACGACTGCATCATCAACAAAAAACCGAGCCGCGATCGACATACCGGAGACGTCCATCGTCCGTACCTACGGCGTTCTCCTCTCCGCCTGCTCATTCACTCCTGGCTCCCTGGAAAAGGCGAACATCACTGCTTTGGATTGGGTCACCAAGTTGATAGTTGATACCCGTGCGCTCGACTCTGATACGACAAAGATTGTTCTTCACGAGCTCAAACCGCTTGCTCTGTTCAGGTACATTGCTCACGATCACACCTTTGCTCGCGTACCGTATCACTCACCTTTATTCTTCGCTCTTCCTCCAGAATCGGCTACCGGGCGTTCGAGTGCCAGCACTATGGACTCGCTTCTTCCGCGTTCCAGCAAATATGCGAACACCTGGTGAAAAATGGAGGGAAGACGGGTCGCATGTATCTTGATCTTCCGTCGGATGTTGCCAAGTTCGTTCGAGACATAGCTTCGTTCAACAGCGGCAAAAAAGTGAAGAAAGGCATTTCCATCAAAATGTTTCTCGACGCCCTTGCCTTCGCCTCGGGCCTTTTCAAGAAACGCAACAACACTGACAACACCGAAACCAACATCACCGGAACCGTCAGTGCCCAACTCACAACCAACATCAAGAGCGGTTTTCAAAAAAGCTTCGCATCCCTCGTTCGCCCGGCCAAGATCTCCCTGAGTCTCCTTGAAATGCACTCTGTGCACAAGGGAAAGTATCAGTACCCCATGACGTTCATGTCATCATACCTCTCCGGAGGCAAAACCATGACGGAACTCCATGCCCAAACGGACCGGCGTACTCGTCCGCGAAAGCCGGAACCCTGCGCGGAACCCCCTTCCTCGGGGTTCATGTCCTGGACAGCCGAACATAAAGCTTTTCGTAAAGCTAATGAGCCGCAGTTCAAGGCGTGGGATGATTATCAAAGCTCAGTGGGGAGATACAACGCGGCGGTGGACATATATCGAGAAAGTCGGTTTCATCGCGCCTTTGAGAAAGATATTTGGTAGGAGTCTCATTGGGTAAATTTATTTGTTGACTGTTCTAATTTTTGTTGATTCTTGTTTGGGTTTGCAGGACGTACTACGTCTACCGCAGAAGTTGGTCTGCCCCGGCAGGGTCATTCACCAGGCTCCATACGATCTTCAAAAACGCACTCGACCATCTAAAAGCCAGCGTCAAGGAGAAGGCGACTAACAACAAACGGAAACGGTCCGACGTCCTACGCGATACCATCGTGGTAAAGCTGCGTGGGGTTTCAAGTGAAAAGGCTTTGGGTAGCGTCCCTTTCCGACTCGGGACGGACGAAGCAGACAACGCCGCTGAAGAAGACGAGGACGAGACCTGCGTTGAAGGGGTGGTTGATAATCAGCTCGTAATTAGTGTGACGGGTCAGGACGGTGGGGTCGTCCGTCGGGCTGAGGTGTCTGTTCCTCTTGTGAAATTCGAGATGGATTCGTCTGGTCTTCTGAGTGTTTTCTTGCGGGATCCTTTCGCTTCAGAGGGAAAAGGGATAGTCTCAAAGCGAACGTCAATGGAGATCCGACCTGACGGGAGCTGCACGGGGACGGAAAGGGCCAAATCGTTGATCCCCCTGCTCAGTGCTTGGGACCGTGAGCCGAGCCACGTTTCGAAAACTTTGGGGAGCTTGCTTTGCTATTGTATTTTTTGCGGCCAGCAGATGAAAAAGGACACAAGGTGGGTTTGTTTTGTTTGCGTTTTTTGAGTCTGTTTGAAACACCACGGTAACCAAAATATAACACAGCATCGAACGCGGTTCCGGGGACATTTGCTTCAGAAAGTTCGGTCTGACTGGAGGCGGCGGGCTTGCCGTGGAGGAAACCGGCGAGGGCGACATCGCAGCGAATGTCAAGGTCAACAAAACCCGACAATCAGAAACCGGGCCGTCGAGAGAGAGCGGGAACGTTGAAACCAACACCGCCGCCTCTATCCGATTCAGAACCAAGGACCAGAGTGTCGTAGTGATTCACCAGGATTCTCCACTTCTGCAAAAGTCCGAATTATTGCGAGACATGATGTCTGACCTCGAAGGCGGCCTTACCGAGACGATTGACGTTCAATTCTCCGCGGAAGCCATAAGGTATCGTACTCGTAGTTTGGCGGGGCCGCGTCACGTACTGCTTCTCATCCGTGATTCAATGACCTCCCAGAGTCCTGGAGGCTGCATCACACGGCCGTGTTGGAACGGCAGATATTATTTATTACAAGGAGGCGGACGGAAACCCGTCGGCTGGGTTCGAAGAGATCATCTTTGAGAGGCTCAGGGCGGCAGATTACTTCGGGGTACCAAAGAATATGATACAGCCGTTCGCTGAGGCCCTCGCGGCGTGTTTTGTGGGTTGTCTCAAACTGACTGTAGATTAGTCAATCAATAGTATCGTATGCATAAACTCAGTGGCACATGTCGGAACCAGACATTCTACGGGCGCAACACAGCAGTATAAAATACACAGGCGTGCCGTGAGTGGTATTACAAATTGTTATTTGATTCAAAACCCTCATCCTCCGTCTCCTCTTCTTCGTGCCCACCGTCATCCTCACTACTCTCCGACCTCTCTCATCTGTAGCTCAATTACCTCCCAGAGTCTTGAAGGCTATCATGTGTTTTGCATATAACTATATCTTTACAACATCAAAATACATCGAGTACATACATCAACTACACGTTCTTTAAAAATACAATGGGAAACTAAGGAGCTAACAATATCCCGAGCGGTTTCGCAGCCTGGCTATCTTATCCGCCTTGGTACCTTGTTTTGAAAGCCCGTAACGGTCAAGAACTTCGTTGAGTTCGGCAACAGTGCGATCTTCGTACGCCGGGCCCCGTGTGTAAGGATCGTTGCCGCGGTTGCGGAGACGGTGAATGAGAACGTCCTTGGTCCCGCCTATGACATAGCCTTTGTCACGGCAATGTTCACGAAGCTCGGCGACGGTAAGAGTGTCGAAGGAAGGCATGAGGAATGGAGGGAGGGTGGTGTGAAGTGGTTAAGGAGGTTGGATGGATTTGGTTGCTGACTGGCGGTTATTATGGATAGGATTACTGAGCGTTGGTTGCTGACTGGTGGTTATTATGGATGGGACTACTGTGGGACTACTGAGCGTTGCTTGTTGACTGGGGGTTATTATGGGTGGGAATACTGAGCGTTGGTTGCTGACTGGTGGTTATTATGGATGGGATTACTGAGCGTTGGTTGTTGACTGGTGGTTATTATGGATACGATTACTGAGCGGTCGTTTTGATTGATCAAATTTAGAGGGGTTGCATACGCCAGAGGCTGTTTAATATTCTCGTGGATATCTTGCAAAGGCTCGATGATCTTAAATTGTGTGAAGTCACTGAAGATAAAATGAGCCAGCGGAACTAAACCTGAGTCAGACGACTGCCCCAAACCCCTTGGCGGTGGGCACCATAATTGGAAGTGCCTCCGCAGGCGGAACCGCCGAGTGCCAACAATTAGCCGACCTGTTCAATTGTCGTCATGTTGGTGATTGATGCACCCCTTGACAGCGAGGAGTTGTAATTACCATAAGTGGAAGTGGCTCCGCAGGTAGAACCGCCGAGTGCCAACAATCACCCCACTTGCTCGGGGTTCTTACGTCCGCACATTGTCGTCATGTTGTGTGGTTGATGCACCCCTTGACAGCAAGGAGTTGTAATTACCATAAGTGGAAGTGGCTCCGCAGGTGGAACCGCCGAGTGCCAACAATTACCCCACTTGCTCGGGGTTCTCACCTCCGCACATTGTCGTCATGTTGTGTAATTGATGCAGCCCTTGACAGCGAGGAGTTGTAATTACCATAAGTGGAAGTGGCTTTGCAGGGGGAACCGCCGAGTGCCAACAATCACCCCACTTGCTCGGGGTTCTCACCTCCACACATTGTCGTCATGTTGTGTGGTTGATGCACCCCTTGATAGCTGAACGTCGTATTGGGAGTGGCTCTGTAGGTGCGTGATTTTTGCTTCTGGTATAGTCAGCTTTATCTGGAAGTTGTGTAGCGCAGTTTTTGCGGTGGCTTCTTCAAGGAGCGGCGCCAACAGCAGATGTACCTGGGCTCGCCTTTTTGCGCCAAAGGAGATAAAACCAGGACCATTCCGACACATAACATTCCAACGCAAAAACATTCCAACGCACACAAAACAGCAACATGAGGATGGATTATCAAGCGTGGGGTCACGACCTCTTGCTCGAGATAGTCAACAAAGTTGGTACGTTACATTTTTGCTTTTTTACTTTTTCTTTGCACAAGCACTAAACGAGCGCCGGCATGCAGGGTACGAGAAGCATGGTGCTAGGAACAAGCCTGAGCTCATTTCCGTCTTGGAACGCAATGGGCCTCTTCCGCTAGAGAAGCTCAACATCGAACAACTCAAAGATATCGCTCACCTCCAAGGGCTCAAAGGCTGGTCCAAACTCAACAAGGCCAGCCTCGTGAATGCCATCCGCTCCGGTTCGTCACCTTCCTCATCTTTGTCCACGTACGTTCGTTCGGGGGTCCCCGCCATCCCCGGATACAAACCCTACCGCCCCCCCAAGGCGCGTGGATCTCTGTTTTATGAGTATGACACTTCCTCTGGTCATTTAGACATGATCAAGAGGGAAAAGAGAGGACGATTTGCGGGCGGTTTGGTGCACACTGAGCACTACGAAGATCCTGTACTCAATCTTGCTCAAACCACCATAACGCACATTGGTCCCAGTGGAATTCAGCAAGCAAACAACAACGAAGCAGGTATGTGTGCGTTCATTTCATCTAATGTCGTTGGGATCAAATAGCAAACTGATAGCTCGCACGTAAATCTTCGCAGCACAGAGACGACTGACATCCAACCCGCGGCTGGGTGGTTTTGCAGCAGCGTACGCCAGATATCAGAGTGCTGGTAGCATTGCCGGTCCTAGCCGTTTCGAGGAGCTACAGGCTGACGATCACACCGCCTCTCCCAACCAGTCCAGTGTCGGGGCTCGTAGAACCCTTAGTAGTGGCGCGGTCATGACCCGGGGTCCGGTGGGGACAATGGGTGGTGGTGCGGAAGGTTATTGGTAATGTTGTTCTGTATGTAACACTCACTCATGTATATGTATACTTGTTCGTTATCAATCAAAAGTCTTTGAATATACCTCGGTCCATCAAAATGTCCAATCAACCGGTTGGGACACGGCCTTATACAAAATTTGTTTTACCCCAAAGTACATACTCAATAATGCTACATACTGTATCATACTATGATGCTACATTTCGTACTCTTCCCACATCCTCTCCCACTTCTTAATATCTTTGGGATCGCAGTCCAACTCAATCTTGCATTTACCCGACTTTTTGCCCATTACGACGGTGAAACTATCAACCCCACCGGCGTACTCTATCCAAGACTTAACACCCTCCATGTTAGGTACTTTATGAGGGTGCCCTTTGATGTACTCTAGCTTATGCTTGGCATAAAAGGCCCTCAACGACCAGATCAACTTCCCACGAGAGTAATCACGGTTGAGCTCGACCTGCCCCCTCTGCACCTTCCGCAAAAGTTGTAGTTCAGGGTGGTGAAGGTCGATAAGCGCCTGTATAAGACCCTCGCCGGGGTTCGCAGAAAACACGGCCATGGACCCGTCTGAGGAGGTTTGCGTAGAAGGACGGGCGCGGCGAGGGGTTGTAAAGGCGGTGTCCATACGATCCAGCTTATTAGTGTGATCTTGGGTAAGGTCTATGACCTCTGCAACGTTTCCAATCAGAGTGTTGATGGCGACGGTTTGGGTTTCCAACTAATGAATGATGAATAAAATGATGTGCTGTCAATGCTATGTCACAGACCATTTCGCAGTACCCACAAACTCTCACCTGTGGGACCACTTCCTCCAATTGATCAACAGCAGATTGACCAATCTCATTGGCCAACTGTGCCAGATTATAAGCCTCCTTTGCTTTTGCTCGGACTTCGGCATGCCTCTTGTCGGTTTTGAATTCGAGCCGCAAGCCGCGAACATCAGTTTGCACGGTCTTGACGTCGGACCGAACCTGCCTGACATCCTTCTCCAACGTGCTGGTGGTGGTCTGAAGAGCAGTTACGTCCTTCCGAATGCTCTTCCATTCATCGAGGACCTCCTTCGGAACGAAATGCCCGGGTTCAGCATAGGGGTGAGCACGGGAAAGAGGCGTACGGTGGGAGGGCCGACGCTTGCGAAAGCCTGGCGTCTCGACGTAGGGACCTTGAAAACAGCTGTCAGATAGTGCGGGCAAAATAATAACAATTTTATGTCAGCAACTTACTCAGAGACCGGCGAAATCCTTCATCCATATCCATCAGGGTCCGAAAATGGCGCGGGTTGGTTTTGATGCAGATTGGGGTGGGTGAGCGCGAAGATTGACCCCCGTACGGCTGTGCAGGAGAGCGAATGGTAGGTAACGACCGTAAATTACGAACGAGGGGTCCGTGGCAACCGTCAACCTATATAGAATCCGGGGGTGGTGCTTCCCACATTGCTATGACGCCATATCTGGAGACGAAAATTTGAAGGTGGAGATATCATGGACTTTGAGTCCACGAGTCTGCAGACAAGGCGGAGTGTGGTAAGTCCAAAACAAGAAGGTGCGTTTGGCCCTCATTGGAGCCACCACTGCAGAACAACAAGGGCAGCGAAATTACGCGTCACTTACGGAGGCAGTACATCCATAAAAGGAATATCGAAATTGGCTCTCGATTGTCATCCGCGGAGCCACCCCAAACTTTCGGTCCACGCGTATGCACAACAACAAGGGCAGCGAAATGATGCGTCATTTGCGGAGGCAGTGTATCCATAAAGGGAAAGTCAAAGTTGGCTCTCGGCAGTCCTCCGCGGAGCCACCCCAAACTTTCTGTCCACGCGTATGCACAACAACAAGGGCAGCGAAATGACGCGTCATTTGCGGAGGCAGTGTATCCATAAAGGGAAA
>Ga0105239_10002410_pt1 | contig 23819 bp, 23 predicted proteins | sample KBSC44metaG_FD_92761 | JGI IMG/M metagenome (GOLD analysis project Ga0105239, IMG submission 92761) | Corn rhizosphere microbial communities from Kellogg Biological Station, Michigan, USA - KBS C4-4 metaG | ecosystem: Host-associated > Plants > Roots > Rhizosphere > Soil | place: Michigan, USA...
AACCCTGAACCTATTTTTATAGTGGAATCCGTTGAAGCCAAAACTTTCTCAATAAAACCAAAAGAGTTGGTCACATAAAAATTGCCTGCAGCATCTGATGCAATACCGTTAGTACTGATAAGGCCCTTTCCTATATGGATAATGGGATTGTTATACGCAGGGGCGAGCACCGGGCCACCGCTGTTGGTTGGGTTTAATGTTACCGGTGCTCCAAGGTTGAAATTATTGGGGCTGGTATAACTTACATGAGGCGCTGGGAATGGCGGAATTACCGTAATTGTTAAATTAGCCAGGGCGCTGCCCCCGGCGCCGTAAGCGAATACTTTGTAAGTTTTTGTGGGGCTGATTGTTGTTGGAGTGCCAGTTAAAGCGCCGGTTACCGGACTAAAGAACATTCCTTTTGGCAATGTCGTATTTACAAAATACCCCCCGGTCGGATCAACGGTCTTTACCTGGCTGTTGCCTGCATCAGCAACATAAATTTTCCCATCGCTGCCAATGGCTAATCCAGCCGGGCTATTAAAAGATGAGCCAACTGTTATAGTATTGCCACCGTTAACAGGTAACATCTGGATAGCGGAGTTGATGAGCTTGACGATGTACACATTACCCGCAACATCGGCACTAACGGTAAACGTGCCGGTTATATTGGCCATTACTACACCCGGAGTAACGGTTCCTTTTGGGATCATTTTAACCGCGTGATTTCCCTGGTCGGCCACAAAAACATCGCCGGCTGCATCTACGGCAATGCCTGTTGGGTTATTAAAACCTGTTGTTATTTCAAATGGTGCATCGGGACTATTATCATAAGGTATTCTTTTCACCGAGTTATTTCCGCTGTTTGTTACATAAACGTTACTGTTCGCATCTATAGCTATGCCGTTGGGGCCGTTATTAACATTTCCACCGCCAACCTGAAGCGTGCTTAATGTATTATTATCAGCCCGCATTACGTAAACGATATTGCCCTGATCAATAGCAAAAACATTACCGGCTGCGTCGACTGTAACACCGGTTGGCTTTTTGTTATTAAACCCACCACTCAAGCCAACAGGGGCGCCCCCGCCGGCGGGTATTTTTTTTAATACCAGGCTATTTCCATCATCGGCCACATACACGTTGCCCTGGGCATCGGCTGCTACGCTTACGGGGTGACTAAAACCAGAACCTATCGTATTAGTTGTGGCTTTATATCCCAGCGTTGCAACGTCTGTGGTTGTTGGAGTAACTTTGGTTATGGTAATACCAACTTTATAAGTTCGGGCGCTCCGGTAGTCCACGGTTGGAGCCGCCGTAAAATTTGATGTTTTTGTAATAATGCCCGGGGGTTGATTCTTGATGCTTGCTGAGCCTTTCTCCGGCTTAAGATTATAACTTGCATCAGGGGTTGTTTTTGCATTTGCTAAAACTGCGTCACTAAAGCACATCAAGGCTAAAATCGTAAAAAAACGTGCAGTGTTGCTTTTTAAATTCCGGAGGAAACAGATGGCCGGATATGTAAATTTTCTCGTCATAAATTGTAATTAAAAGGTTGTTTTAAATAGTAAAATAGATGTTGAACGTATTAATGCATTTAACGCCATAAAACAGGCACCTTAAAATAGAATACCCGCGATACGAAGTTTGGTAGTATTACCGTGATAAAAACGGCTCGGTTGCCTTGGTAATTATTTTTTTTGAAAGCCGCGAAATAGCTATAATATAATCTGTTAGTAATGTAAAAACATCATTTTGATAACTGTTTACATTCTCTTTAATACCGAAAAGCCCGGCTTGCTAAAGCAAACCGGGCACCGCGATGTACTGCCTGATTACAGGATTATCATAACCTTTGGTAATGAATAATTACCACTCCCGTTTTGAGCACTTTGCTCTCGACAAATTTAAGTGGCTGCCGTGTATCAAGGGCTAGTTTATCAAAAAGACGTACCCCGCCGTTTCCGGCTATCACCGACTGGATACTGAAATAGTAATCGTCTACCAGTTGCTGCTTAGTCAACTCTGCTACAAGGCCGGGGCTGCCTATAGTCAGCAACCCTTGTTCACCGGGTTGCTTAAATTGGTTAATTGTAGCAGCATCTATTGCTTTTACAATAGCCGAATTGCTCCAGGTGGTTGAAGTAAGACCTGATGAAAATACATATTTCGGTTTATCCCTTAGCGCCTTTGCCATGCGTACCTGCGATTCAGCCGCATCTTCCTTTTCAAGTATTGCCGGCCATATTTGCTGGAACAACTCAAAACTGTTACGGCCAAACGCAACGGTTTGTGTTTCGGCCAATAAGCCATGTACAAATTCATGAAATTCGGCGTCGGCGTTTACATATTGACTGTCGACAAAGCCATCCGGCGTGGTGTTAATTAAACTAATTACTTTTCCCATGTTATTATTTTTTTTGATTCAAACCTACCGGATAATTTACACCCATGAAGGGTGTGCATTTAACAACATGAGGGGTTGTTTGTGCAAATGAATCAATGTAACTTGCAACATGAAACAGGTAACATTTTTTCTGGCGGATGGTGTGTTGAAACCCAGCTGCCTGTTTAACGCCATTGAAGTACTCGAAAAAGCGAACGAATTTTATGTCAACAAGGGGCTTACGCCGTACTATGACATTCAACTGGCGGGCGTAAACCTGCAACAACGCCTATTGAATACCTCCTTCTCGTTTCAGGGTTTGCAAGATATTACAGCAATAAAAAAGACGGACGTAATTATCTTGCCGAGCTTTGATACCCGCGATGATTTTGCCATAAATACCAGCCGTAAAGCACTTGAATGGGTGACTGCACAATATAAAAATGGCGCCGAAGTTGCCAGCTTATGTACAGGCGCGTTTTTATTGGCCGCGACCGGCCTGCTGAAAGGACAACCCTGCTCAACCCATTGGAAGGCGGAAGTGCCGTTTCGTGCCTTATTCCCTGAACTAAACCTGACGACCGACAAAATCATTACTGATTACAACGGTATCTACACCGCGGGCGGCGCCGTTTCCAGTTTAAACCTTATACTCTATCTTGTCGAAAAATATAATGGCCGGGAGGCGGCTTTATATTGTGCCAAAGTGCTGCAAATTGATATAGAACGAAATTCTCAATCGCCTTTTATAGTATTTGAAGGACTTAAAGATCATCGGGATACTGAAATAAGGGCTGTGCAGGATTATATAGAAAAAAACATTGAAGAAAAAATCACCGTCGAATCCCTTGCAGATCTTTGCGCCATGAACCGGATAAATTTTACGCGTCGCTTTAAACGGGCCACCAAGATTTCCCCGGTCGACTATATCCAGCGTATAAAAATAGAAGCTGCCAAAAGAAACCTTGAAGCGGGACGTAAAAATGTGAACGAGGTAATGTACGCAGTTGGCTATACCGATGTCAAGGCTTTCCGGACTATTTTTAAAAAAATAGCAGGGATTACGCCATTGGAATATCGGGGTAAATTTAGCCAGGGCTAGCTTTTAAAGGATATTTATCAATCATCAGATCGCGCATACAGTTCTTTAAGTAAGAGAATTGTAAATTTGTTCTGAAAGCAACAAACAACAGCACATGCCATTTTTGTCAGGCATTTGATGGACGATTGAAAGCATCCGTCACATTTTCCTCAATTTAAATATCAAAAACTCCGGTATCTTACTTAGCCGGTAATAAGTCTGCGGGTCTATCTCTTTAAGCTCTTCTAATGGACGAGGATCTACCAAACGCTCGATAAGGAAACCTGCGTCTGTAGCTGCCGTGGCAATATCACTAATGGGCATGGTCCATGTATTTGCGGTATTTTTGCCCAGGGCGTCAATCGTTTTTCTTTTGGCAAAATAATCTCCGGTGATTGTTACTTCGCGGGTATCTGTCTTTTCGTTGATCTGTAATGTCCGGGTGAAAAATTCTTCGCTGCCGGTATCGTCCATTGCAAACCGCAGCGGGTGTCCGCATGAAAAGAGAAAAGATGAATTTGGTTTCAGTATGCGATAAACATGTTCAAATACTTTCCCCCAATCCTCTACGTAGTGGATCGCAAGGCTTGAATAAACGAAATCAAAACTATTGTCCGGGAAGTCGATCGCTTCCATATCCATTACATGGAACTCGCATTCGGGATATGAACTTTCGGCGATTTTGATCATCTCATCGCTCATGTCAATCCCCACTGATTTTGCTGCACCCTGCCTTTTGAGGTATACACTATCTTCCCCGCTCCCGCAGCCTACACTTAGCACGGTTTTACCTTTAAGATTTGGTAAAAGCGCATACATTGCAGGCTTTTCGTAATACGCATGGTAGACGGAATCTTTCGGATTTCGAACGTGAGCAGCATATTCTTTTGCTCTCAGCTTATAAAATTGTGCAGATTTATCGTCGGTTGACATGTATAAATATACTATAAATCTGAATTGAACTGATATCGACAATTGCCGAATTAAAGCCCCTGCCCTTACCCTTTACTTACTAAACTCTCCAAAATGCCATAATATCCCCGAAGGGTCGTGCACATAACATTCCTTACCCCAGTCAAACACCCGGACAGGCGTTAGTTTCACGCCCTTATATTTGCCGGGAAGATCTAACGCTACAAGTTCCTCCCAAAATTTGTCTACATCACCGACTTCCATAAAAACCATGGTATTGTCTACCCAGTCTTTCACATAGGCATCCTGCAAGTAGAAAGCCAATCCGCCTGATTTAAACACCGACATATTATGAAAAAGCACAGTTTCCTCAAAACCAAGATCGCGATAAAAACTGCGCGATATTTCAAAATTTTCAGCACCTATAAACGGGCGGATCGACTTACCTCTGTGTTGCATTTTTTTGTTTCTATCTAAAGGTGTTTATTTCCCTTCCCTGATCGTTATATTCCTGTAGTCAATCGGACCGTGGTCGCCTTGTATAAATATAGGGCCGGGTTCGCCTTCCTTACTGTCGATAGCGCCCCCGGTGATGCCGGGTATTATTTGGTTGCTTATAACAGTTGTTCCGTTAGCTACTACAGTTACCATACGGCCAACCAACGTAACATCGTACGACTGCCATTCGCCCGGGTTTTTCGCCATCATTTTGTTCGGTGGCAAAAAGCCGTAAATAGCACTAAACTGGCAATTGATTGGCTCGGGTTCGCCGCTTTTGGTATCGATAACCTGCAATTCGTAGCGACCTCGCAAATACACGCCGCTGTTGCTACCTTGCGGGTAACGGAATTCGATATGGAGTTTAAAATCTTTGTAAGTTTTATCAGTCATAAGGTTAGCACCCGAATGCGGGCTCCTCAAAATACCTTTTTCGGCTATCCATTGGTTTTTCTCGCCGTCAGCATGCCATCCTTTGGTGTTTTTGCCGTTAAACAAAGCCACAGCCGGCCCCCAAACCGGGGCTTTAGCGCGGATTAAAGCTGGTGCGCGTACACCGGTCCAATTATAAGTCGTACCATCAACATAAACCATTGTGCCACTAATTTGATTGCCTTTTACCTCGAACTGGAAATCCATATTACTTTTTCCGTCTTCCCACTGCGGCGGGATGGAAAAGCTGTATTTGCCAAAATTATCTTTAACTTCTGATATCGGCCGCGCGCTGCCGAAAGCGTAGCAGAAACGACCAATTAGCGTATGCGTTCCTGATTTTTGCACTTCAAGCCAAGATGGTATGGCCTTTCCATCTTTGTCAATAGTTAAATCCCAACGTCCAATTACATCAGGGTCTTTTTTCATTTCTGCATGCTGGGCAAAAATTCTGGTGGCCGAACAAAGCAACAACAGCAACATAATTTGCGACTGTAGAAAACGGGTCATGTACTTACGGCCGAACGTCGATAATTTTTTCATTTTTAGTATTTTTGGTTGATTTTATAGGTTGTTATTGATTTTGAAAGGTAGCTTTTTATTTCGTTTTATAAAAACATCAATAAATTCAAAACAGTTTTACTAACTGTTTATTTTTAGTTGCGGCCTGTACCCCGCGCTGAACGCTGAGACTGTAGATTTTGGCGTGAGTACAGTTACTTTTGATGATGAAGGGAAGGCTGTGGTTTTATCATAGCCAAATGGCGTCCAATGATGGATTAAATGGTTCGCCACTAAATAAGGTTCGTCGTCAATCTGTACAAAAGTTCCATCCGGCAAATCGCTTATATCTGCTTCAAAGGTTACTTTTTCGTTATTTGTATCAATCCTTTCGGCCTGTAATATATCGTCGAATTTATTGATGGATGTTTTTTTATCGAACCCGTAGCCGGGATTACCTTTAAGCCAGGCCGCTTTAAAGCGATTAGCATCTTCGCGCCGGCATTCAAAACATGGCCGGTGGCCTGCTGCAAAGGCCGTGGCTTCGTCCAGGAAAAACAACTCCGTCCACAACCCCGGCGACATTACCAGCCTGTGCCTGTTTTTAAATTGCAGCACGCAAATAATCCATGCCTTATGCTTAAATGGCCGCAATATAGTTTTGCCTTTGCCGTGCAATTGACCACGGTTGCCCAGCCAGGCGCCACGTGCGCTGGTGCTGATGATATTCCCTTGCGGGTCTACACGGTTTTGCAGCATAGGTTAGTCGAAATACGTTTCGGTGGACGCAGACAGTGTAAGCAGTTCCAGCTTTGGTTCAACTTCCATCCCGCTCGCTTCCAATTCAGTGGCGAATTTTTTAAATGACTCGAGAGAAGTCAATACCTCATGCGCAGCCTCGTTTTCTAACTGGTCGAAGTGCATAAATGTTTTACCATCGGGCAGCAACCACGCACCATACTTTATGCCGGGATGATTGAGTAGTTTTAATTCCGCGACGATACCTGCGATATTGGCCTGGTTGACGGCAACATATTCCGGCCGCACCGTGTACATAACCCTAACAACTTTCATGTTATCTTTTTTGCGGAAAGATAACAAAGTGTTATTTCTTTTTCAAGGTTATTACAGTTATCTCCGGCCAAATGCCAAGCCTGCCCTTAAAACCCAGGAAGCCAAAGCCACGGTTAACATACAGGTATTTGCCATTGCGTTCGTAAAGACCCGCCCACTGCGGGTACATATATTTTACCGGGCTCCACTGAAAACCAAATAATTCAATACCAAACTGCATGCCGTGTGTATGCCCCGCCAGCGCAAGGTTAATGTGCTTTTCGTGTTCCAGTGTTTTTGCTTCCCAATGCGATGGATCGTGCGACATCAATATTTTAAATTCATCGTCGCCTACATTTGCCGCTGCCCGGGTCAAGCTGCCATATTTATGAAACCCGCCTTTGCCCCAGTTCTCCACTCCTATTAAAGCTATGGCAGCTTCATCCTTTTTTATCTGGACCGAATTATTCAGCAATAACTTAAATCCGATATCTTTATGTACTTGTTTTAATCTTACGAGGTTAGCTGTTTTTGCTTCTTCACTTTCCCAACTGGTATAATCGCCGTAGTCGTGATTCCCCAAAACAGAATACTTTCCAAATTCAGCTTGAAGTTTAGCAAAAGTATCCATCCATGGTTCCATCTCGCTGGCTTTGTTGTTCACCAGATCGCCGGTAAACAAAATAAGGTCGCTGTTTTGTTTATTTACCAGCGAGATCCCTTTTTCGACGCCTTTGCGACTGCTAAAACTGCCGGCGTGAATGTCGGACAACTGAGTTATGGTAAAACCGTCAAACTCCTTTGGCAAATCATCAAACTTTAGCGCTACGCGGTGAACTTTGTAGCGGTGCCGCCCGCCGGTCATGCCATATAGTAAACTGATAAAAACAAATAGGGCTACAAATACAGCAAGTTCGCTTACCCAGACGGTGCGCGGCGGAAAGCTCCTGAATATCCTCGTAATGTCCTCTACCAGCAAAATCGGCATAGCCAAAATTTTCGGTACAAAAGCGAGTAATGTGCCCGCCATAAGAGCGGCAATCAAATTAACTGGCGGCCTGTTGGCGCGGCCCCGGCTCATCAAAACTACAAAACCGGTAGCCAGCAGTAAATCAACCAGCCAGTATCCCCATAAAATAAATTGATTATGTGTGAGTGTTTCAACAGCTTTAAAAAAGTAGAAATCGGCAGCTATCCATGCCAATAAAATAAACGGGAGTCGTGTTCTCATGTGTATAAAAGTATATTGGCCGTTAATTGTTTAGCTCGGCCACCACCAGCATGACGAACATGTTCTGCAAATATTTTAAATAAAAACAGGAAGCTTTATAGTTTACATTTCTATGGCCGTTGGTGGCGGGGTTCATAAACGCCAAGTTTGCCACCACCAGGCAGGGTTATGTACGTTACACGTCCCCATCGCGGGCTTTCAATTTCGCTGCATGCAATTTTATGGCTTGCCATTTCGGCAACAAATAAATCGATATCATCACATAATAAATAAAACCCGGGTGGACTATTTTCTTCGGCGGGATGCACGGCAATTTCGGAAGGTGGCAACCCGAAAATAAGCCAGCCGTTGCCAACGTCAACATTTGGAAATTTGAGCACATCTTTAAAAAAGGTAATGTCTGCCTGAGCATCGGCACTATAGATAATTGAATGCGAACCTGTGATCATAACACTCGAGTATTAAAATTTACGTGCAGCTTAAATATATTTAAAATTCAATAACACACTATGGGTTTTTAAATTACGTCGTAAGTTATATTTTTAACAAATAATTTTATCACAATGATTATAACCTTCGGGACACATTTTTACGGCAAAGTTGCCGAACACAATGGGCAATGGATTGAAAGCAAATTTTTCTCCGTAATGTTTATCCCTATTTTTCCGCTTAGCTCGATTTATGTTACCCGATCGGAGTTTAATAAACGTGCCGGTTTCAATATGGACTTAAACAATACAAGTGTTGCTGCCGCGTATGGCAGGCTGTTATCGTTTATTGTGGCCGCACTATTCCTGTTTTTAAGCTATGCAGCATGGCAAAATAGCGGATATAGTGACAACAAAACAGGCATTGTTCTCTTCCCTGTTTTGGCTATTGCCAGTGCTGTGCTATGGACATATTTCTGTTTCTTTTATGGCAAGGCCACGCCGGCGGATATAACGATGCGGAACAAGGTGGGCCTGCTCACCGGCTTTTACGCGCTGCCGCATTGGTTTGAATATTACCAGCTAACAGTATTTCTAAAATCTTTTGAGGAGAAATATAAATTAATGTACCCCAACGATGACTGGAAAGCAGACCTTGCCGGTGCCAACATTCCCAACGAAAAGCATAAGCTGTTATTCGGTATAGCGCTGTTTAATTGTATGGTAAACAATAAGCCCGAAAATGATGAGCTTTACGCCAAAGCCGATGCTTTATACCAGGGAAATGTTTAGCGATGGATTTAAAAACACCCTGATTATATGAAGAATTTAATATTTACCCTGGCACTGCTATCGGCGGGATTAAAACTTCTTGCACAAACTTCCTCCGAAAATTTCAAATCGGCATTAATGGAGAAAAAGGGCGGCGCGGTTGTGGTGTACAGCAGCGACAAACACTCCTTTACTTTAGATTTGGTCTCAAATAATATTAAACCCCAAAACAAATCCGGACTTATAAGTATTGACAATAAGGTATTGCAATTTATATTGATACCTAATGAAACGATAAATGCCGACAGCGCTTCGGAAGCTTACCAAAAGGCAGCATTGCTCGGCTATATGAATTACGAACTGGATTATGTAAAAAACGATTTAAAATTGGCTTACACCAACCTTGTTACGGAGTGGGTTGTTATCAATAACAAATTGTTTTTATCGTGGCGATATGATATGCCAGGAGAAATGATAAAGAACGAGAGCTCCATTCGAAAACAAATTAACCTTAGCGGTATTTGCTTTGGCCACGTGCTTAATTTGAATACGCCGTTTGGAAAAAGTGACACCTTAGCTGATGGCAAGGCCTTGTTGGCAAGAGTGGCTAAAACTTATACACCAAATGACTTCGCGACAGACTTTAGCGAGTTTTATAAAAAACTGCACGAGCAATAATGATGTTTTAATAATAACTAATCCTACTGACTAATGAAAACTTCAGTCTACTTAACCGCCATCCTGCTATTTGGAACAGCAGTAACGCAAGCACAAACCACCATCAAACAAGCCAATATACCTTCGGCAAATCCTGATAATGCCGAAGTATTTGCGCCCATTCCAAAAGCTGTAGTACCCGGCAATACCTTCAGTAATGCACCGTCGGATGCAATTATACTATTTGATGGCAAAAATTTGGATGAATGGATATCTGAAGATAAATCACCGGCAAAATGGACTGTTGCTGATGGCATTGTCACGGTAAACAAGAAAGCCGGTGATATTGAAACGAAAAGGCAATTCAACAGCTATCAGCTCCATTTGGAATGGCGCATACCTGCCGACATAACCGGCGAAGGCCAGGCGCGTGGCAACAGCGGTGTGTTTTTATCCGGCAGGTACGAAATACAGGTATTGGATAATTATAATAATGAAAACAAAACCTACACAAACGGCATGGCGGGCAGCGTATACAGGGAAGCAATCCCGCTGGTTAACCCCGCAAAAAAGGCCGGCGAATGGAATGTTTACGACATTGCCTATTCTGCACCTGAGTTTAATGAGGATGGCTCGGTAAAAGCCCCTGGACATGTTACCGTATTTTTTAACGGCATAATGGTGCAGAACAACACCGAGATACGCGGTGGTACCTCGACAGATAAAAAGCATGTATATGTTAAACATGGCGCGGCGCCGTTACGGTTGCAGGCGCATGGCGATAAAAGCGCCCCTATCAGCTACAGGAATATTTGGATAAGAGAAGAATAATTTGGAGGTGCTTTGACGGCAGGGGTACCTGCGCTATAATTCAGCCTGCCTCATTCTTATTTTTCGTGATCAATCTATTTTACCTGTACAATAAACTCACTTCTGAAAATATCCGCATAAAATGGGTAAGAGCCTTTACAGAAGGTTTTGGCGGCAAAAAGTTAAGAAAAGCGATGGAGTTTATGAACGAGATTGAAGACTATAAAATGGAGACGGTTGCGTGATATCGCATAATGTATAATTTGATTTTAAGCGTTCCATTTTTGCACGCCGAACACCCCGAACGCTATGGAACATACTGATTATCAATAACTTCTATTTTTATCACTAGTCAATGTGCTGATTATTAAATAATTAAGTAATTTTCGAGGAATTCCTTCCACACATTTGCAGGCTTGTAGCTGATGCAGGCTGTTTAAAGGGAATACCTGCCAGCAGCTTACACACAGGCAAGGCGCTCCATTTTTACAGATACGGAACGCTCCGAACGCTATGAAACACACTAATTACCAATACATTGACATTTTTAGCTCATGCAATTCACTGGTAGCTAACATCTTTATCTTTTCACTTTTTTCGACAATAAACTCGTAATGCGCTGCCTTTCAAAGTTTTTCACGTATATATATCTTGCCCCTCTCCGTGAAAAAACTTGCATTTTTTAGGGAATAAACCTGATTGGGATTTACATAGGTAAACTTACAACAGGATTAATCACCAAAAGGGTAAACTTTTTTAGGACGAGACAGATAATCAACATTTTTCACAGCATTCCGGGTGGCCCCGCGCACAAAAATGGAACGCTGGAATGCTCCAAAATTCGCAATCGGACGAATTTCAATATTGAATAACGAAGTAAGAAACTTCGGCGTTCGAAATTCAACATTCATCATTCGATATTCAAATTCTTCTTTTTTAACGGCTATCCAAAACTATCCTCCGTTCCCTACCCTTTCCATCTCTTCCGTGGCGCTGCCATCTGTTCGTTTGGTGGTTTTGTAGGATTTACCGAAACGGTAGGTAAACGACACCGTATACACCCGGCTATCGCGATGAATAATAAAATATTCAGTCGCGTTAGGGAACGATGTAAAACCTTCCATAGCGTTGGTATGGAAAATATCGCGGGCGGTAAACCTCAAAGTACCCTTCTTATTTAATACTGGCCTGGAAATACCTGCCGATAGCTGGCCTGTTGGATATAACAACTCCTGCACATCGTTCCTGGCTTTGGTGGTATAAAAGCCTGAAATTTCGGCGGTGTAGGTTTTACCCAGCTTAAACTGGTTATTGGCGCTCATATTAAGCTGATTGATATTACTGGTGAAATTATTCCCATTAAACCCTTTTAACCGCTTATAGGTGTAGGTTGCCTGCGTGGTGACCGACCACCAATCTGTTGGAGATAAATTCAATGCTGTGGATAAGCCTACAGTATAAGTTTTACCCACGTTACCCTGCGAATACAGCAATATGCCCTTAGCCGTATCAGCCAAAAACAACTGCGAAAAATAGTTTTTAATGGTGCTATATGATATAGATGTGGTGAGCAATTGTTTGTACTGATGCGTTAGCTCCAGGTTCCAGCTGTATTGCGGCAGCAGGTAGGCATTGCCCGTTTGGTAGGTGTATTTATTAATGATGAAGTAAAACGGGTTAAGGTTTTGAAATACCGGCCTGTCAATGCGTCGGCTGGCCGTAAGCGTAAAACTGTTTGCTGTATCGGCCTGGTAACTAATGTAGCCACTCGGGAAAAACTGGCCGTAATTGCGGGAAAAAGCCGAGTCCTTTTGAATTGCATTACCCAACTGATGTGCCCTGTAGCCTGTATGTTCGTACCGAACGCCTGCCTGTATAGTTACCTTATCCAGCTTTTTCTCGATAGAACTGTATACAGCACTGATGTTTTCATGGTATAAAAAGTGATTGCTTTTGGTATTATCATCAACCCATTGCCCACCAACCAAATTTTGATAAGCAGCCAGGTTATCGGTATTGCTGTATGATGATTTTACGCCCGCCTCGAAAGTGCTGTTTTTATCAACCTTCAAGGTGTAATCAACCTTGCCAGAGGCGATGTTTATAGTCGTCGGGATGTCGCTGTGCGACTCTTCAGTATAACCATCCGGCGCTAAAAGGTGGTTTGTAAAATCCTGCAGACTGCTTATGCTATAATGCAGGTAATCAAAATCTGCGGCTAAATCCTGCGAATCGGATATGGTGTGTCTAAAATTTAAATTAGCAGAGCCATTTTTAAACCGGTTGGTGTTGTTATTACCTGTAAAAATAGCTGAGTCGACGGCCCCGGCTGGGTTTAGCCAGCTTGCCGTAGCGGTGTTATTTCCTGAGCGGTGTATGAGGGTTCCGCCAAGCACAAAACCAATAGTAGTTTTGGGGCCGATGTAATAATCGAGCCCGGTTTTGACTGTGTTGTTAACAAAGGTGCCCTTAAAGTATGAAGGTTGCTTCAGTTGGGAGGTAAGATTGCCGTTCTCATCATAATATTTGCGCAGGGCATACAAGTCCGTCAGGTACTGAACAATATTAACGTTGTAATTGAAAAAGGTATTTATTTTACCTACACGGTAATTCAATACCAGGCTGTTGTTGTTTTTAGGGTAAACACCTTCGCCAACACTGGTGGTAAACGAGCCGTTAAAACCCCGCATTTTATTCTTTTTTGTTTTGATGTTGATGATCCCGGCATTGCCGCTTGCATCGTAACGTGCAGTGGGATTGGCTATCAATTCTATTTGAGATACCTGGGTTGAGCTCATACTGCTTAGCAGATTATTCAGATCAGCGCCCGAAAGGTAAGTCGGCTTGTCGTCAATAGTAATTAACACGCCTGTTTTGCCCTGCAAAGCTATCCCGCCATTTTTGTCGACCGTTACGCCGGGCGATTTTTCCAGGACTTCCAGCACCGTGATCCCAGCATTGGTTACCGATGCATCAACATTTACAATTACCTTACCTTTTTGTTGTTCAATTGTTGCGGCATGCGCAGTTACATCTACCTGCTGCAAAACGGTGTTTAATGGTTGTAGTTTTATGGTATCGATATTTTCGGCAGGCAGGTTATAGGTTCGGGTAGTTTGTGGCTTATAACCCGTGTAAGTGATCATAAATGCATAGGCCCCTGCTTTTACGTTTTCGAACAGCGCTTTACCATTGGGGTTACTAACTGCGGTTTTTACCGGTTTGGTGTTATTCAATAATTTTACGGTGGCCCCATCAACTGGTTGCGATTTTTCATTTACGATAAGAATGGAAATATTACTTGTTGCCGGCTGACACCACGCCACTAATGATGACAATAATAAAAAAAGTAAGCAAAAAATCTTTTGGAGAAGTGGCATCAAATTGTGTTAGTTAATTTTTTATATCGACGGTCGCCCCAAAACAAAGGCATTGTTATCTTTTAAACAGGTTTTACCATCCTCAAAGTAACACTGCAAAGTATAACAATCGATAGTTTTTAAATATGTTGATATCACCTTTCGGGGAAGTCCTAAGTCTTGAGCCGAAAGTCTTAAGTCTCGAGTCTGAAAACAACAATTTTAAGAATATTGTCTCGATACTCTTTTCGTCTTCCGGTCTTTACTGACTTTCGGACTTTTCGGACTTTCCAGACTTTCCGTCTTTCGGACTTTACTGACTTTCGGACTTTCGGACTGCCTTCTTAATAAACACCGCTCCCATCAATGCACCTAAAAATGCGAGTCCGGCCGACGTACGCATTATTTTGGCATAAGCACTGATGAAACTCTCGTGGAACATTTTCTTCATGGCCTGTTCGTCGGTAGTGATACCATAGGGCACATGCGCATTCCCAAGATTTGACGACTGGGCCATAATCTCCTGTTTTTGCTGGTAATTAAGGTTAACATCTTTTAACTTCGGCTGCAGGGCGCCACTAAAAAACAAAACCGCCAGCGCACCAAAAATCGCGTTGGCAAACACGCCTGCAATACGCGACACGGCATTATTTACGCCCGATGCCGTGCCCGAAAGGTGGTCGCTTACCGAACCCATTACCGCGGCGGTTAGCGGCGCAACAGTAAATGACATCCCCAGGCCAAAGATGATAACACCTGGAAAGAAGGTTGTCCAATAATCGCCGGGGCCGGCAGTTTGCTTAATAAAAGAAAGCATCAGCAAGCCTACACCTGCAGCAGCCGGGCCGCAAATCAAAAGCAGCCGCGGGCCAAATTTATCGGCAAGCCCGCCGGCAAAACGGGCCAGGCTGATCATCATAATAGTAAACGGCAAAAAGGTCAGGCCGCTTTGTAATTGGGTGTAACCCTGCACCTGCACCATGTTTAACGACATAAACAGCATCCCCGCGCCAAGCCCTGCATATAAAAATAAGGTCAATAGATTGGCGCCGCTAAAGGTGGTGTTAGTAAAAAGCTGCAAAGGCATCATGGGGTGCCTGCTTGTTTTTTCGATAATTATAAAGGCTATCAAAAACAAAATACCGGCTGTTAGCGCAGTATACACCTGCCAGTTACCCCAGCCAACGGCCGGCACACGCAAAAAGCCAAAGGTTACCAAAGCCAATCCGAACGCAATAGCCACAGCACCCGGAAAATCGAGGGATTGGTCAACGCCTTCATCTTTAGTTTCATTTACTTTAAACCAAAGCATTGTTAAAGCGGCAACGCCTATGGGGACGTTTATAAAAAAAATATACCGCCACAATCCAGCGTCCGCTAATGCACCGCCCAATACAGGGCCACCCATAGTTACCACCGTAGTGAATGCCGACCATGTGCCAATTGCTTTGCCCCTTTCGTTCGGATTGATGGAGGATGAAATAAGCGAAAGACTGCCGGGAATCATCAATGCGCCGCCTATTCCCTGCAATATTCTGAACGCAATTAAATAAGTAACACCAGGGGCAATACCGCACAAGGCCGAGCCACAGATAAAAATAAAAATGCCGGCCATAAATATTTTTTTCCGGCCCAGCTTATCCCCCAGCGAACCGCCTATCAGTATCAGTGATGCCAGCATCAGCAGGTAAGCATTCAATATCCAAAACAAATCGGCACCTGAGGCCTGCAGGCTGTTTTGCAGCGCGGGTAAAACCACGTTTAACGCCGTGCCATCTATAAATGCCATTGAGGAGGCGAGTATGGCTGAGACCATTATCCATTTACCGGCAGTACTGTGGAGCGCTACTGTTGCCATAATGCGTTTTTATTGAATTTAATAAAGTGTTAATTTAGAGAAATTAATTTGAGGCTGATGTTTTAATAATTAACGCCTGTTGAATAAATTGTTTTTAAAATGAAGCTGCATACGTTAGAGCCACCTGCATCAATCGCCAACTACGTCAGTAGTATAGTCGTGCTGCAGGATGACGAGCTTGCAAACGAATGTACGATCCCGCTAATTGCCAAAGGGATGCCCAGTATTGTTTTCCAGGTTACAGGGTCACCAGCACAAAATAAAAACAACAACTTAGTGCTCTACGGGCAAAATTTAAAACCGTTTGAGTTTTACGCAGCCGGCCATCTTACCATTATAGCCTATTTTTTACATCCGCATATTGTAAGCAGCCTTTTTGGATTGAGCGCAAATGAGATTACGGAGTTATGTGTTGACTTAAGCCTGTTTAACGCCGCAAGAGAAATCAACTTAAAAGAACAATTACTGAATGCCCGGTCGCTACAGGCCCGGCTCGATTTAATGAAGAACTACATTTTACAGCTTTCGGGGAATCTATATGCTGATGTGAACTCTTCAATTCAATATGCTGTCGATATCATTCAACATCGAAATGGCCTTGCATCATTGCGTGGTATACAGGATGAACTAAGAATTACCGAACGCACATTGCAGCGTTTGTTTGATTTTCATATCGGTGTATCACCAAAAACATTCAGTAAAATCTGCCAGTTTAATTCGGCATTTCAGCAGCTTGAAAGCGGGCAGTTTTCAAAGTTGGGCGATATTGCCTACCAAAATGGTTATGCCGATCAAAGCCATCTTATTCGTATTTTTAAAGAATTCACCAACTACTCGCCCGCAGCATATTTGAAAGAAAGTGCTCCATTCCTGGGCTAATTTTCCCGATGTCGGTTTTGTTCTATTTTTAAATTCCAGCACCCGCTTACTTTGCTGATGAATTTAAAACATAAATAAAATGAGAAAGCTAATAGTTTCGGCGTGGATATCGCTTGATGGCATTTTTGATGCAGAATTAATGAACGAGTGGTTTAACCCTTTTGACAGTGCTGCAAGGCAGGATTATATCAGGGATGGAATTTTATCGGCAGATGCTTTTATGTTTGGCAGCAACACCTATCAAATGCTGGCGCCTTATTGGTCATCGTTAAAAAATAATGAAATGGGCGTGGCCGATAAGTTGAACAGCGCTCCCAAATACGTGGCGTCAAAAACTCTAAAAAGCGCCGACTGGAGTAATTCTACCATAATCGGCGAAAATCTGATAGATGAGATCAACCAATTAAAACAACAACCCGGCAGCGAGATTCAAATTGAAGGCAGCGGCGATTTGGTTGCCTCACTATTGAAGGATGACGTGGTTGATGAACTACGCCTACTGGTTCACCCGGTAATTATGGGCACAGGAAAAAGATTTTTCAAAGATGGAGTAACAGTGCCAGCGCTAAAACTGATTAAAACAGTGCCGATTGATAAAGGGGTAATTGCGCTGTATTACCAGGTGGTTAAGGGATAATTATCAAAAAAAACATAGGAGACGCGATGCATCGCGTCTCTTCGCCGGTTTCTTATATTTGCCCCATGTTTTCGGCAAATTATTTAGTTTATCTTTTCCTTTTAGCCGGCGTTGTGTTAAGCATCGTTGGCCGCAAGCTTACCATCCCGGCAGCGCTGCTTGGCGGATTATCTGGGTTTTTAGTTTATACCGGTGGCGGATACACAGGGCTGGCCTTACTGGTTTTATTTTTCGTGTTAGGCTCGGGGGCGACAGGCATCGGGTTAAAAAAGAAAGAGCAATTGGGTCTTGCCGAAGCAGATAAGGGCCGCCGCACCGTTGGACAGGTAATGGCCAACGGCGGTGTTGCAGCAATACTGGGCGGCTTGGCCTGGTATTACCCGACACACGCATCTATATTACAATTAATGATGGCCGGCAGCCTGGCATCTGCAACTGCCGATACGCTGTCGTCAGAACTCGGCACTATACTGGGGCAAAGATTTTATAACATCATCACTTTAAAAAAAGATATCCGCGGGCTGAATGGTGTAGTAAGCCTTGAAGGTACCCTTGCCGGAATTGCGGGAGCTATCATAATAGCGGCCGTCTATGCCGTTGGTCATGGATGGAATATGGAGTTTTTATGGATTGTTCTGGCTGGTATTATCGGTAACCTGGCCGATTCATTGCTCGGCGCAACTGCCGAACGCAGACATTTAATAGGTAATAACGTGGTTAATTTTTTAACTACCGCTATCGGCGCGGCCGTTTGTTTGTTAATTTTAAAGGCTTAAAAGCTAAATTATTAGCTATAAAACACGTTTTTATATCACTCCAAAGCAATTAATATCAAACAACATGCATTAATATCGGTTTAATGGATTATTATAGCTACATTTGCAGCTATTTAACAATCAATATAATGCAAGAAGGAACAGTAAAATTTTTTAATGAAGAAAAGGGTTTTGGATTCATCACCCCAAGCAACGGCGGCAAAGAAGTCTTCGTTCACTCATCAGGACTAATCGACCGCATCCGCGAAAACGATACAGTTCAGTACGAAGTTGAAGAAGGCAGGAAAGGCCCGAACGCAGTAAGAGTAAAAATAGCTTAACAATCTATATAATTATTCGCGAAGCATTTTCCGTAAAAATCGGGAAATGCTTTTTATTTTTCCTTGCTGTTAATCAACAGCACAATTTTCTCTTAAGGAACGATTAATACAATCATCCATTACCGCAGTCTTTTAGCGGCCTAATTCTTTTTTTTCGATGAGACAGCTCAAGATAACCCAGTCCATAACAAACCGCGAAACCCAATCGCTTGATAAATATTTAACAGAAATTGGTAAGGTCGACCTTATCTCTGCACAGGAAGAAGTTATCCTGGCACAAAAGATACGTGACGGCGACCAGGCAGCACTGGAACGTTTAACCAAAGCAAATTTACGTTTCGTGGTATCGGTAGCTAAGCAATACCAAAACCAGGGCATCACCCTTGGCGATTTAATTAACGAGGGCAACCTTGGTTTAATTAAAGCAGCAAAACGTTTTGACGAAACCAAAGGCTTTAAATTTATATCATACGCTGTTTGGTGGATACGTCAGTCTATCATATCGGCCATATCTGACCAATCGCGTTCGGTGCGTTTGCCACTTAACCAAATTGGCACCCTAAGCAAAATAAGGAAAGTACAATCGCAGCTGGAGCAAGAGTTTGAGCGCGACCCTACACCGGAAGAACTTGCTGAAACACTGGAAACAACAGTTGAAAAAATTGCCGACTCTTTAAGAAACTCAGGCAGGCAGCTATCTATCGATGCTCCTTTTCAACAAGGCGAAGAAGGAACATTGCTTGACGTTATGCAAAATAACGAACCGGGTACCGACAGTTCGCTGATACATGATTCCCTTGCTACCGAGCTAAACCGCTCGTTATCAAAATTAGGCGAGCGTGACCGTGAAGTGCTGGTATTGTTTTACGGCTTAGGCAACAACCATACCCATACGCTCGAAGAAATTGGCGAAAAATTTATCCTTACCCGCGAGCGGGTTCGCCAAATAAAGGATAAAGCTTTGCAGCGGATTAAGCAGTCATCGCGCAGCGGTGCTTTGCAATCGTATTTGTAGGCAAAATTTCGTAGATAATATTTTCCAAAGCCTGTGAGTTCACAGGCTTTTTTATTTTGCTGACAACCAATATTTTCAACTAATCTCTAATTAACCAACCTCTGATCTCTGGCGCCTCAACATTCTCGCCACCACAAAAGCAATAACAAAGAGTATAGCAGCCGCCACCCATGCCGTAATCCTGAATGAATCGAGGAAACTGTTGCGTGCAAGATTTAACAACGCCTTTCCAGCATCCGATGGTAGTTTGCCAGCTGTTTGTACTGCCGCTGCAAAAGTATCTTTAGCTGTTTTTATTGCGGTTTGCGGCACACCAGCTATTTTTAAATAATAAAACTTGTATCGATACACAGCAACACCTATGCTGCCCAGAAAAGCAATGCCAAATGATGCGCCGAGCGCAGTGCTGGTTTCAGAAATTCCAGCGGCTGCTCCTGCCCTTTCAGGCGGTGCCGCTGTCATCACCATGTTGGTGCTTAAGGTAACCGACATGGCACAACCACACGCCAGCACGACCGTAGCGGCAACCATTAGTGGCAAACCTGTATCTAATTGTGCAAACAGCAGCATTGAAATGCCCATTAACACCAAACCGCTTACCAGTAACACAGGCTTGGGAAAAACCCTGGTGAGCGCATCTGTAGTGGCACAAACAATGGTGCTGACGACCGCGCCCGGCAGCGTCCATAAGCCTGCGGCTAAAGGCGTCATGCCTAACACCAATTGCAGGTATTGGCCTACGTAAACAAAAATGCCCGCCCACATAAACAACAATATGGGTAGCGAAACCAGCGCGACCCGAAACAACGGTATTTTAAACAGATCAAGGTAAATCAACGGCTCCGTCATTTTTCGTTGCCGGCGGAGAAAAATCATCCCGAACACCACGCCAATTATTATAGGAAGCAGGAACGCCAACTCAACCCCGTTTTCTGCAATTTGCTTAAGCCCGAAAATTACCGGCAATATGGTAACGATAAGCAACAGGACGCTTACCAGATCGAAACGGGTAGTGCCGGGATCTTTGTATTCGGGCAGGAATATGGGTCCGAGTATAAGGAATAACACCATAACCGGTACGCCCATTAAAAATACCGAACCCCACCAAAAATGTCCCAGCAAAAAGCCGCCCACAAGCGGGCCAAGCATGGTTCCGGTTGAAAAACAGGTTGTCCATAGGCCAATAGCAAAAGCCCGCTGTCCTTCATGGTGAAACATGTTACGTACCAGCGACAATGTCGACGGCAACAGCGTAGCGCCCGCTACACCCAGCAATGCCCTTGCTGCAATTAACAACCAGGCAGTATTTGCATAAGCGGCCAGTGCCGATGCAGCAGCAAAAGCAAGTGCACCAATCAACAATAGTTTGCGGCGGCCGATCCTGTCGCCGAGGGTACCCATAGTAATTAAAAAACCGGCCTCTATAAATCCGTAGATGTCGGTGATCCATAGCTGCTGTGCGCTGGTGGGCTTAAGCGCCGCACTAATTGAAGGCACAGCAAGATATATCACCGTGGTATCCATTGATACCAATAACGTTGGCAGGGCCAGCACGGCCAGGGCTATCCATTCTTTGGTTCCGGCTTTGGCCGGTTGTTTGGTTTGCATGTATCAAAAGTACCATCTGCGACGTAATAACACGCGGTGATAGTGTGCCAACATTGGGCGGCGATAATGCCAACAAAAATTACAATTAACTTCGTACCTTTATTCACGAAATGAATATTACCCGGAACGATTATGAACGCTTATTTTCAAAATGGCTCCTTGCTGCTGTTTTGGTATTAAGCTTTTTTACTTTTTCGGGCCCTGGTGTTAGGCCACAACCAAAATTTGCTGTACAAAAGACTGAATTAGTTAAGCCGAATGAAAGCCACGCGGTAAAAACTATCTCCTTCAGCAGGGCGTTAAAGCAAATACAGGGAAGTCATAACCCCCTTGCTGTATTTTCTGTTCAGGTAATTAGCCTGGCCCAAATTCATAGCATGTGGGTACAAACGCAGCTTGTAAATTGCCAGCATTGCAATTCCCAGCCCGCCGTCTTTTTTTATCAGCATAAAACCATCCCCAATAATAACGGCGACGAACCCATCGCGTTAGCATAATACCACTCCCTTTACCGCTACACGCGGTACCGTCAATTTATTTTATTAAAGATGCCGGTTAACATACGGCACATTTATCATTTTTAATATTCGTTATATTATGAAACATTTCAAAAAGGTGTTAAGGCTTTGCGCTTTAACTCTTTTTATGGTACTTGCCTTAACCGGCATGAGCATATTAGGGGTTTCCCCAATATTAAACAGAGACAGGAAATTATTTGCAGATAAAGAATGGGTTATGGAACAAAACGAAAAAACCAAACAGGAAGAGAGCGGGGCTGAAAGGGTAAAATTTTAGTCGTTACGTTTTTAACAACTGAGATAACGGAGAAGACACGCGGGGCACGAAGAAAAAATTCGTGTTCTCCGCGTGTTCTAATAGGTCTCTGTGGTTATTTTCCTATCCTCAATTTTAATCTCCATATTTATCAGATGAAAAAATACTACATCCTTATCATCCTGTTTTTTATTGGACTTATAGGTTCGGCAATTGCTCCTCACGATTATTTTACCTGGATACTGGAAGTCTTCCCGGCCATCATTGGTTTTGTTATCCTCGCCCTAACTTTTAAGGGTTTTAGGTTTAGTTATTTAACCTACTGTTTTATACTCGTCCATTGTTTTATCCTATTCGTTGGCGGGCACTATACCTACGCGCAGGTTCCGCTCTTTAACTGGATCAGGGATATTTTCCATCAGAGCCGCAATAATTATGATAAGCTTGGTCACTTCGCCCAGGGGTTTATTCCTGCCATGATAGTTCGCGAGATTTATATCCGAAAAAATATCATTCAAAAAAAGTCGTGGATACCATTTTTAACGGTGGTGGTTTGTATGGCCATCAGCATGTGTTATGAATTTTTGGAGTGGTTTGTTTCGGTTGCTTCCGGCTCGTCGGGCGATTCGTTTTTAGGTACCCAGGGCGATGTTTGGGACACGCAATCAGACATGCTTTTTGCCACCATCGGCGCCATTTGTATGGTTGTTTTCATGTCGAAATTGCAGGATAAAAATATAAAGGCGATACAGGCGGTGTAATTGCGCGGCTTGTCAATCAGCCTTTTCCAAATAAAGTTGTAGTTACAAAGGCAATATCATAGTTTTAGCTATAATTAAACTGACCCATTAATAAATCAGACATGAAACACAATTACTTCAAAATCATTTTCGCGGCGCTTATGCTGGCAAGCGTAAGCCTTTACGCGCAGCAGGAAGCTGTTGACACAGCCGCTTTCGGCAAAATCAGGCGGGCTGAGATGTCAAACTCGCATATCCCGTCTATCGCTCACTATATTACTGATGTTTCGGGGCCAAGGCTTACCAATTCGCCGGGCTACAAACGCGCAGGCATGTGGGCTGTGGAAACCATGAAAAAATGGGGCATGACAAATACGGCTATGGAGCCATGGGGCGATTTTGGCAAAGGCTGGGAAATACAGGACTTCAGCATATCATTTAAAGCGCCTTATTCACAATCGATAATTGCTTATCCTGAGCCATGGAGTGGCAACACCAACGGCGAGATTCACGGCGAGGTGGTAGTATTACCGGCTGCAAATGCTATGGATACTGCCTATATTATTAAACATGCTGCTGATTTTAAGGGGAAATTTGTTTTGATAGCAGGCGGAGCGCCAAGCTACGAGCAGGATTATAAACCTTCATCAGAGCGCCTGGCTGATACTGCGCTTGCTAACATGAAGGATACCTACATGCTAAGCAGGGAAATGCTGGAAGGCTTTCTAAAATATTTTAATACTATTGCACGGGTGCCAATACTTATCCAGCAATCGGGCGCATTGGCAATTTTGACCACAGGTGGCGAAAACCGTAACGGTACCGTTTTTGTACAGGGCCTTATCGGTTACAAAACCAACAGCGAAAAAAGTGTGGTAAAAGTTGCTATATCGTCTGAAGACGGGCAGCGTATCAAACGCTTACTGGCATCCGGCCAAAAGGTTGAACTGAACCTGAATGTAAAAGCAAAGTTTAATGATTCGGACATAAAAGGTTATAATGTTGTAGGCGAAATCCAGGGAACTGATCCAAAGCTTAAATCACAACTGGTGATGCTGGGTGGCCATATGGACGCCTGGGCTTCATCAACCGGCGCAACCGATAACGGCGCGGG
>Ga0105239_10002411_pt1 | contig 23817 bp, 13 predicted proteins | sample KBSC44metaG_FD_92761 | JGI IMG/M metagenome (GOLD analysis project Ga0105239, IMG submission 92761) | Corn rhizosphere microbial communities from Kellogg Biological Station, Michigan, USA - KBS C4-4 metaG | ecosystem: Host-associated > Plants > Roots > Rhizosphere > Soil | place: Michigan, USA...
CTCCAGCTTTTCGATCTCGTCAGCAATAGTCTTCCCGGCGGCACTTTGCTGGACTTTCCCACCCAATCTGGAATAGATCAGTCGCGAGGAATCCAGCGGCAGCTCACTGATGTAAAAACGCAGCTCATAGGCCGTTACATACGACTGCGGATGGCTGATAAAAAAGGCATAGTCTATCTGTCTGGATCGTTCAAAAAAGGGATCGAACTGGTCATGTATCGCCGCGGCCCGGTAACGCAAGGTGTCGATATACGCCTCGCTCTTCTTCGCTTTCACCGCGGCACGCATAGCATCGCCGGCTTTTTTATACTCTTTGGATAAGGGCTCCATTTCCTTATAGATCGGCGCCTTCTCTTTGGACAGCGCATCGTACTCCTGCTGGGAGACAGAGCCGGTGATGACAGCCTTTTTATAGTTGTCTGCCGGCAGGGCAATAGTCATGTCGCTCGGCTCAAGAAAAAGGCTGACGGAATGAGGGTCATCCATACCCGACTGCTGATCAACGCCGGAGAGATACGCCATAGTCGGCTCTGTAATATCGCCGTGGAAGCTGAACCGGCCATCCCGCACACGAACACTGTCCACTTTGCGCTTGCCGTCACTACCCATATAATATAGCTTCAACATCACAGGAACGCCCGGCAGCGTGCCATTCAAAGAAAAATGCCCGCCCCCGCCCAGCAGCTCACCCAGTTTCTTAGACAGCTCATCCCCATGCAGGCTTTTTGCTACGATCTTCCCATCCGGCCCGATCAGTAAGTTTGCCGGAATGGAATTGATGTCGTATTGTTTGGCAACGGCACTGTTCCAGAATTTCAGATCCGACACCTGGGTCCACGTAAGACGATCATCGTGTATAGCCTTTAGCCATTTTTCCTTCCCGTCAGGCCGGTCCAGCGACACGCCCAGCACGGTAAAATTTTTGTCCTTGAAATGCTCATACGCCGCCACTACATTGGGATTCTCTGCCCGGCAGGGGCCGCACCAGCTGGCCCAGAAATCCACCAACACATATTTCCCCCTGAAGCTGCTCAGCGATACAGGCTTGCCCAATGTATCATTCTGCGTAAAATCCAACGCCTGCTTGCCAATACCGGTGAGGTTATTGATCCGAATGCTCTCCTCGATCCGCCGTGCAGGCCCATTGTTGCGGGCGGCCGGTGTAAGGGTTTTCAGGATCGTCTCCTTTTCATCCAGGTCCAGACTGCCCAGCTGATAGGACAACAGGAATGCACTATAGGAAGCATTGGGATGCCCCGCGATCCATTGCCGGGTCAACGCCTTGTCTATCGAATCCATTTTATCCAGCTCTGGCTGCAATGCAGCCAGTCCGGCGGAATCCTTTTGCGCATACAGTTCATTGGCCTTCTTATATAACGCAGACCTGTTCTTCAACACGGGGTCGTCCCCAATGATCTTTTCATATGCCTCCCGATCGGCAAGACAGGGCTCTCCCGAAACTTTTACATCCTTGAACATGGGCCCCTCTCCTTTTATCTCCACACTACCCGGCTCCAGGTACAGCAGCATAATAGAACCTTCCACATATTTCGCGCCGATGCGCAAAATATACGCATCGCCCGCGCCGGGCGCCATGTCAAAATGTATGGTAAATCCATTTGCCCCTGTCTGCACCGAATCCTTCTGCAGACTGTTCATCATAGTATTGTAATATACCCACTGACCGGGCGCCAGATCCTTGATAGCAGCATGTATGGTCGTGTTCTGGGCCTGGGCGGTCATCGCCAGCAAAAATGCACAGCATAGTATCATCAATGGTTTCATCTGACAGTGTTTAATAATTAGGATTTTGTTTGATCTTGTTATTTGCAATGATCTCTGCATCGGGTATAGGTAATATTAATAAGCTCTTGTTTGTAATGGACGGCAGCATGCTCTGTACCGTGGCAAAAGGCAGACGTCTCAGGGCAAACCAGTCCTGGCCCGCCTCGCTGACAAAATTCTTCATCTCTTCTTCCACGATCAGCAGCTGCAGGTCTGCAGCCGTGGCAGCAGCATCCACCCCGCTAAAGTCGGTGAAGCCGGCATGACCCATGACGGTCTTTAAAAGCGTTTTTGCATCATTCAGATCCCCTCCGCCGGCAACGATGGCTTCGGCTTCCAGCAAATAGGCTTCCGTCAGCCGGAAAGCATAGCTGTTCTCTGAGATGCTCAAAGCTGAAATATTACTAACAGATCCGGGATAATATTTTGTCAGCGCCACATCAGGACCATAAGGGTTATTTACGGTCTGTATATACCAACCCGCCCGTGGATCTCCATTGAACAGCGAGGTCATAAAGTCGTTGGGGCTATAGTCGTCATAAGAGATATAGCTCATCCACTTTATATTTTGAGTATTGTAAGGCTGTATGCCCATCATGACCTCCCCGCTGCTCAGTCCCTTGGTCCAGAAAAGATCCTTTACATTCCCCTCGAGACTAAAAGGGCTGTTGGCAATAATATCCTGTGTAAGAGTGACCACTCGGGCATAATCCGCGGCCGAACCCCTGTTGATCAGCACCCTTGCTTCCAGCAGCCGGCCGGCCCAGGTGTTGGCATACGCAATGGATGAGTTTACGGAAGGCAGATCCGGTATCGCCGCATCCAGGTCGCTGAGGATGGAATCATAGCTGGCCCCTACCGGCGACCGGCTCAGGTAAATATTACCCGGCTTTACAAATTCGTTGCGGACAATGATCCCATAGGGACTGGTCGTATCATCGAACTGTCCGTAATACAGCAGCAGCTGCGTATTCCCGAAGGCCCGGAGGAACTTCGCCTCCGCGATCATCTGCTTCTTCACGGCCGGAGTGATCTTTGTCAGCGGATCAATATTCTTCAGGAAGCCATTAGCAGCATTGACAAGCGCATAGCCATAGCTCCATATTTCCCCAATCCCGGGATCAGTGGCCTTGTACAAATGCTCATCCAGTCCACCTCCGCCAAAAGTATAGGACAACATCCCGCTCAGCTGGGAAGACTGCTCTTCAAAAGTAGAATACCATGTCGTCGACGGCACTCCATTGTAATCCGCCCCGCCCGCTGCCATCCGGTAATAGACGCCGTTCAGGGCGGTCGCGGCGCTTTTTTCATCCGTAATGATATTCCCGTCCACCTCCTGGGTGGTAGGATAAACATTCAGCTCTTTCTTGCAGGCTCCCAGCAACAGGACCAGCGCCAGCGGCCATCGTATATTCATTCGATTCATAATCTGTTTTTTTCGGTTTAAAAAGTGATCTTAACACCCATGGAAAAGGTCCTGACAGCCGGATAATTGCTCACATCAAAATAACCTCCCGCCACGCTATAGGCATCATCGGATGTCTCCGGGTCGTTGCCGGGGTATTTGGTAATGGTAAATAAGTTCGTAGCAGATACGTATACGGCAGCCGACTGTATACCCGCCTTGTTCATCCAGCCGGACTTATTAAATCTGTAATTGAGTGTGGCCGTCCTGAGTTTCAGATAGGAAGAATTGTAGATGCTCAGGTTGGTGTTATAGATCAGCTGATCGCCCAATAGCAGACGGGGTCTGTCGGAACCGGTATTCTGGGGCGTATAGCGTTTCAGCATGCTGGCATTGGCGTTGGAGGTCCCGACGAACGTAGTGCTGCTGACATCATCCCCCCACATGAGCTTGCCGCCATGCGAATACAGGAAATATAAGTTCAGATCGAAATTCTTATAGCTGAAGCTTTCCGTGAACCCGCCGAAATATTTTGGCGCCCCGCTGCCGATGATGACATGGAAGTCGGGATACGAAGCGCCGTAGGCGGCATAGGAAACAGTATCCAGCTGATACGTCGGGTCGCCAAGCCCGAGGTAGGGGAATATAAAACCGGCAAAAATGCCCAGCTTGCTCTTGTAGTCGTCAAGCTCCTTCTGCGTCTTGATGATACCGGTGACCTTCATCCCGCTGATCAGCCCCAGCGGCTGTCCCTCGACCAGCGTGGTATTCTGGTATTCCAGTGCGGTGGGATTGGGCAGCTGTCCATCCAGGACGGCAGTCTTGCTCAGTTTGGTAATGATGCTGCGATTGAAAGAAATATTCGCGGACATGTTCCAGCGAAAATCTTTTGTCCGGACGATATCCCCCTGCAGCATAAGCTCTATGCCCCGGTTGCGTATCCCCACTACATTTCCTAACAATGACGTATAGCTGCTGCTGGGCGGTACGGGCAGGGACAGGAGCGCATCGTCTGTCTGCTTATTGTAGTAGTCGAACGTTCCCTGCAGCCTGCTCTTGAAGAACGAAAAGTCAAGTCCCAGGTCGGTCTGCTTGGTCGTCTCCCATTTTACGGCAGGATTGCCCAGTTGATCCGGAACCAGGGCATTGTTGCCCGCATAGGAGTAAGGCGTATAAAGGGTCCGATACTTCTGATCACCGATGTTCTGGTTGCCGGTCAGCCCATAGCTGCCCCTAAGCTTGACGTCCTCGATCCAATCCACATGCTCTAAGAATTTTTCTTTAGACAGACGCCAGGCAATCGCGCCGGAAGGGAAATAACCGAATTTATTATTAGGACCGAATTTGGAGCTGCCGTCCGTCCTGCCGGTGAAAGTGAACAGATATCTATCCTTGAACGTATAGTTGGCGCGGAGATAATACGATACCAGGTAGCTTTGCGGCTTGGAAGGCTCATCTCCCTTTGTATACAGGGGCGTGATGGCCGAGCTCAGGCTGTTGAGTACATTGTCATTTGGATAGCCCGAGGCGGTGGCGCTAAAGAAGCTGGTCTTCGCCGTTTCATAGGATGTGCCGGCCAGGATATTCAGCGAGTGTTTCTCATTCCACTCCTTCGTGTAGCCCACTGTATTCTCTACAAACCAGTCGGCCAGACGGCTGTTGCTATTGCCGCCGATGCCTCCGTTGGAGGAGACATTGCCATAGAAGCTGCCGATCTGCAAATAGCTGGGAGTGTACAGACGCTGGTTATAGATCTGGTTGTTCAGCGATACCGTGCTCTTGAGCTGAAGTCCGGGAATAATGTCATACACCGCGCTCAACGACCCCAGCAGGCTCAGCGTCTTCGAATTATCGATAGCCGTCAGCATGGCCACGGGATTCTGGAACCCCTGGTAGCTGTATCCTACATTGGCGAAATTGAAAAAATTACCCGTGGAGTCATACGCCGTATAGTCGGGCCGGGCCTTCAATGCCTGGTCATAAGCGCCATTGGCGATGTTCTGATTTGTATAGCCGATGTTGAAATTGGTGAGGATGCGGAATTTTTTGCTGATATCGTTTTCCAGGTTGATCTTCCCCACTACCCTTTTATAGTCCGTGCTCCTCACGATACCCGGCATGCTGGTAAAGGAGATAGAAGAATAATACCGCGAGGCGCTTCCGCCGCCCTGTACAGCGATCTCGGCCGTATGCGAAAGGTTCGTACGCGTCACTTCCTTCACCCAGTCCGTATTGTTGGCGCCAAAGAAATGCGCAGGATCATTTACAATCTGGTCGGCCTGCGGCCGGTGCGCCCTTCCGGCCAGGTCCCGCGCCGCATTATCATTCACAGCAGCCTCGGTCAGCAGCATCTTATACTGCTGCGCATCCAGCATCTTCGGCTTTTTCATGATGCTGGTCACGGTGGTATAATAATTAGCTGTTATCTGCGGCTTGGAATCTTTCCGTCCTTTCTTGGTAGTGATGATCACCACCCCATTGGCAGCCTTGGCCCCATAGATGGCCGTGGCGCTGGCATCCTTTAATATCGAGATGGATTCAATATCGTCCGGGTTGAGCCCTCCAAGACTATTGAGACCATTCACAAAGGCCGTGGACATACCCATGCTGGCCCCGCCGACACCGGCAATATCATTTCCCACCGGGCTGCTGACATCATAACCCTGGGAGACATAGTTCGATTGCACCTGCATGGGCACTCCATCGATGACATACAGCGGATCATTTCCCCCGATGATGCTGGTCGTGCCCCGCACCCGTATCCGTACAGCGCCGCCGGGCGTTCCATCCGTCTTGGTCACCTGTACACCTGCCGCCTTGCCGGCAATGGCATTATCCACGGTATTAAAAGGTATATCCTGCACATCCTTGCCCGAAATGGACGACACCGAGCCCGTGAGATCCTTACGCTGGGAAGACCCATACCCGATCATTACCACCTCATTCAGGTTGGAAGCCTGTGGGATCATTACAATGGATATGTTGGCAGCCTTCACGGGAACCCTGTATACTTGCGTCCCGTATCCCACAATGGAGAATTCGATGACATCCTTCTCACCCGCGAGAATGGTAAAAACTCCCGCAGCATCGGTCTGCGTACCATACTTCCGGGTCTTGTTCACCACCGACACCGCCACCAATGGCTTGCCATCCAAACCCGTGACCTTCCCGGTGAGCTCAACGGGTTGAGCAGCAGCCTCCGGCTTCACCGGCGCAGGCGCCTCCCGCGGACTGATGATCAATATACCTTCCACTATTTTAAAATTGAATCTCGTCCTGGCCAGGGCCATCGTCATCGCCTCATCCACACCCGCATCCTTTACCACCACGGTGACATGTCCTACCTGCCGGATAAGATCATTATTATACAAGATCTCAACATTCCCAAGCCGTTCTATCGCTTTGATCACTTTTTCAAGCGGCTCGTCATACATGGACAGCGTTATCCGCTGAGAATACCCACTGGCGCTGACATGTAGCACGGCAATAAGTAAGATAGCTGCAGTTAATCTCATAGTCCTGGTAATTAATTTCATACCTTTGGTTAGTTTGGTTAAACAATAAGCAATGCAATAGCGCTTCACCTGTTTTACCGACATTTTACCGGGGACGCGGCATCGTTCCCGGTTTTTTGTTAGCTCCCCTGGCCGGGGTACCTAACAGCGGCAATACACGGCAATACAAGTACGAATGACAGTGTCATTGGATAAGATAGATAATGGCAACAATGGCAAAACGAAGATCACATGGCTGGCGGCAGTACTCTTACTTCTTTATTCTGTACGGAGAACCTTACCCCCCCGACAGCCTGGAATAGGTTTAATACCTGCGAGATATTGACCTGACGGCCTATCTTTCCTGTATAGTGGGCGCTGACAGGCCCATCGAAATGTACTTCGATATCGTACCAGCGCGATAGCTGTTTCATAATAGTTGGAAGATCATCGTTATTGAAAAGGAAATATCCATCCTTCCATGCGATGACCTTTTGCACATCCACCCCCGGATTGAGCTCCAGCTTTCCCTTGTCTTTCGCTACCAGTTGCTGGCCGGGAGTGATAAGTTGGAGGGCAGGCCCGTTGATCACTTTGACCGATCCGGCTGTTAGCGTCGTGCTAATCTCATCATCATCATTATAAGCCGAGATATTAAAGCTGGTACCCAGCACCTGTATCTCCACCGGCGGCTGCAGGGAAGACCCCGTCGTCCGCACAATAAATGGCATGGCAGCATCCTTCGCCACTTCGAAATACGCTTCGCCGGATACTTCTACAGTCCTGTTCTTTCCGGAAAATACGGTGGGGTATCTGATGGAGGAAGCCGCATTCAGCCAAACCCGTGTGCCATCCGACAGCAGGACGCTGGTCCTCCTTCCGCGAGGCGTAGTCAGCGTATTGTACACCATCCCGGCCCCGGCGCTTGCACTCGTGCTTTCAGCCTGATAGGTCAGCTCCCCGGCGCTAAGCCTTATCACAGATGCATTCCCCTGTTTCGCCAATGCTCCGCTCCCGCTGCTGTCCAGCACTATCTGCCTGCCATCGGCCAGCGTAAGGACGGCGCCCTCATGCCCCGGAGGTACATCATGCAGCGGTTGTTGCGCCATGGACGCCGGCGCTTCCGATTTTCCTCTGCTCCAGAGCCAGGCTCCTCCCGCCAGCAGGATCACTACGGCTGCGGCGGCAGCCCATCGGATAGAGAACACACGCGCCCCCTGCCCTCCCGGCCGCTCAGCCATCCTTTTTTCCAGCTGGGCTATTATTGCCTCTTTTACACGTTCCTCATGCTGGCCCGCAAACGCATCGGACATCATCACCTGGTGTACAAACCCTTCCAGGGCCTCCTGTTGTCCGGGCTGCTCTACCAGCTGCGCCAATCGCGTTCTTTGGGCCGGGCTGAGATCGCCCGTGATATATTTCTCCAATAAAATTCCCAGTTCCTGGTTGTCCATAATTTGTGGTGGTTATATACAGGACGCTCCCCCGGAGACAGAAGGATTAGTCCGGAGTAAAATTTTTTTTAACGAGACAATAAAATAAGAAGAGAAAGATAGCCCAGGTCGCGAAGCCAGCCCCGCAAAAAGTTCAGGGCCATGACCATATGTACTTTGACGGTGTTCTGGGAAAGTCCCAGGCGCTGAGCGATCTGTTGATGTGAAAGCCCGTCCAGCCTGCTCATTTTAAAAATGATCCTTTGCTGGGGCGTTAATCGCTCCACCCCCTCCAGCAAGAGCCTGTATGCATCCTTACTCTCCAGCTGTACATCCGGCGCCTGCATATCCTCACGCAGCATGGCAATATCCGCATCCGCCGTCTCTATGATCTTTTTTCGCAGCGCGGCAATGACCTGGTTTCGCCCCACCACATAGATATAATTTTTAAAGCTCACCACTTCCGTGAGCTTCTCCCGCTGCAGCCATATCTTCAAAAAAATATCCTGCGTAAGGTCCTGTGCAACGGCAGGGGATTTCACCAGGGTCAACGTATTGAAATATACGCGGCTCCAATAGGAATCCACCAGCGCCCGGAACGCCTTTTCATCACCCCCCGCCACAGCCGCCAAGGTACGCCGTTCATCAGGTGTTCCGTCTTGGTTTATATCAGTCATTTTCTCAGTTATGCCTTTCCGGATAAAGATAAGGCAATCTGACCCCTAATTCACAAACAATTCATCTATAAAGAACCAGCCCCTGTCATTAGCAGGCTGCGGCTTCTCTTTCTTTTTCGATAGCGCCTTGGGATCCGCCTTGGGAGGCGGCGGTAACAGTGACGGCGGCAGCTTTCCGATAGGTTCTACCATCACCTTGATAAATTTTACAGTCGTCGGCGGAAACTTACATACATAAGGAATGAGATAATTGGATTGAGGCATCGTATCGGTAGGTGGCGCGAACTGATAAAGCACCCGCAAATTTCCGGGATCATCCCCGCCCATGATACGAATGCTCTTGGGAGGATATATCATGCTGCCCACATTCACCAGACTGCTCACCGTAACACTCCGGACGCGTACGGGCTTCGTGAACTTTTCCATACATTCCATACGGCTTCTGTACGCGATCCATTTCCCATCCCCAAAATTCTGCGATCCTTTTTGCAGGTCTTTTAAGGTAGTTCCCCCCTTCCCCTTGTACAGCGAATCAGTAGGAGTGATCAGGATGACGGTGTCGGGATGAAAGGTCGCACGATAGAATTGATACTGCACCACATCGCTGGGACGCCAGCCTTTCCTGAACGCCCGTGCCTTCATCAGCACCTGGCTGTCGATAACGGCCCGCTGATCGTATGCAATGGAATGAATACTGTCCGGATCAGTGCCGTCCAACGTATACCGGATCGCAGTCCCTGGGACAAAGTGCTTGAGCCGCAGCGTGATCGGCGTATCGCTGATGACCTGTCCAACGGTTTGATTGACGGGCGGATTTATTTTCTGGAACAGGGTATCCGTACGCGCGCCGGTCTGGATATCCAGGAAAGGATATTTCTTTTTTATCTCGTCCGCCTCCGCAAAGCTCAAACCGGAGTTCCAGACATAGATCTCGTGGAGTTCCTTCAGCGTCAGCAATTTCTGCACATCCTCCCGGTGGACGGCTGTATTGGTCAGCGAAATACGTTTCAGATGATGCAGCTTTTCCAGGGCCGTCAGCCCCTGCCCCGTCACCTTTGTAAAAGAAAGATCGAGATCCCGCAGGTTGGTAAGCTCGCCAATGATAGACAGCTCATCATCGGTGACGGGCATTTTGGCAAGATTTAAAGAGACAAGCTGCGTCTTTATGGCAAGCAGCTCTTTCAGCTGATCGGGTTTGAAAAAAGCGCCGCCAAAAAAGTCGACAGCGATTGCCGGCGAACCCGTCGCCAGTGGATAGACCGCCCGGTAGTCCGTATTCAATTTCCGGACCTTGTCCTCGCTGGCCGCGGAGAAATCATAATTTTCCTGCTCGGAGCTTCTGAATATATTGCTGGCAATGGTCCTCAATGTATCCGTCGGGTCCAGCTCGGTGACCTTCACGGTAAAGTTCGCTCCCCGCCTGATCCAGTTATACAGGATCGCAAGCTCCTGGTCATTCAATTGCGGCTTGCCCAGCGGCGGCATATGCTTTCGGTCCTCTTCCGGCAGATGGACGCGCTGCAACAAAAGGCTCATATTGGCATCGGATGTATCGAGCACGGGACCGCTTTTACCGCCTTTCAGCAATAGCTCCGGTGAGGTCATCACCAGCCCACCCTTGGCCTTGCTGCTGTTGTGACAGCTCATACATTTGGCCTCCAGCATGGGCTGTACCATATCCCGGTAGACGACAGCCTGGTCCAGCGGGACCTTTTCTTTCACCCGCCCCTTATACACAGGAGCTAACAAAAAATTGTCCCCATGCGTAATAGCGGCTCCCTGATGGCCCGCGATGAGCAATACCACTAGACTCAACAAGCTGATAGACACCATCGCTACCCTCTTCAATCGTTGATAAAACACATACCATAACAATAGGATCAGCGACAAAATAGCCCCGCTCCATTTATGCCAGCTAAGGGATTCCGGATTATAACCCGGCTCCTTTGAAAGAAGTATCCCCATCAGTGCAGTGAGGGCGGCCGTAAATGCCACAGAAAGTAACAGCCATTCACCAATGTGCTCCGCCAAACCTGAATCATGAAATCGTTGTTTGGGAATGACCCATACCCAGATCAGCCACAATGCAAAAAGGACAATAGGGAAATGAAGGAACAGCGGATGCGCCCGGCCTATCACCTGCAGCAGGGACGGTACGACCAGCCGGTCATAAAACAGCAGGAAAAAAACAAGAAGGCAATTCGCAGCCATCGTCAGGCTGCTAAGAATATTTTTCCAGTTCATGTGCATCGTTAAGCAATCAATCCGTTGACGACCTTCCCCGCCACATCGGTCAGCCGATAGCGCCGCCCCTGGTGTTTGAAGGTAAGCTTTTCATGATCCAATCCCATAAGATAAAGTACGGTGGCATGAAAATCATGCACGTGAACAGGATCCCTGGCTATATTATATCCAAAATCATCGGTTTCGCCATATACGCCGGGCCGCACGCCTCCACCCGCCATCCAGACGGTGAAACAGCGCGGATGATGGTCACGGCCATAGCTGTCTTTCGTGAGCTTGCCCTGGCAATAGTTGGTCCTTCCAAACTCTCCGCCCCAGATGACCAGCGTCTCGTCGAGCAGCCCTCTTTGCTTGAGGTCGGTGATAAGTCCCGCGGAAGCCTGGTCCACATCTTTGGCCTGTCCCTTGATCTCGCCGGGAAGATTGTTATGCCCATCCCATCCCTGGTGATATAATTGAACAAACCGGACGCCGCTCTCCGACAGCTTACGCGCAAGAAGACAATTGGCGGCAAATGTCCCTGGCACCAGGCACTCCGGTCCGTACAGCTTTAGCGTATCCTCGGGCTCTTTGGATGTGTCAGTGATCTCAGGCACGATGGTCTGCATCCTGTAGGCCATCTCGTATTGCTGTATCTTGGTAGCGATCTCGGGGTCGCCGAATTCTTTATAGGAGTCATCATTCAGCTCGGCTATCTTGTCGAGCATCTTTCTTCTGTCATCGCGGGTCATGGAGGCAGGATCGCTCAGGTATAGCACAGGATTCTCACCGCTGCTGAACTGGACACCCTGGTGGATGGAATCCAAAAACCCATTGGACCATAGTTTGGAATATACACCCTGACCATTGCCCTTCCCTTTCGACAGAAGCACGCAAAACGCGGGAAGGTTCTTATTCTCGCTGCCAAGCCCATAACTAAGCCAGGAACCCATGCTGGGCCGATTGCCCTGCTGCGCGCCGGTTTGGAAAAAGGTCAGCGCGGGGTCATGGTTGATGGCCTCGGTGTACATGGTCTTTATAAAACATATATCATCCACCACCCCGGCGGTATGCGGCAGCAATTCGCTTAGCCATGCCCGTGACTGTCCATATTGATTAAACTGGAATACGGTGCCTGCCAGCGGGAACTTGACCTGGTCGGCGGTCATACCCGTAAGCCGCTGCCCATTACGAATAGAAGCAGGCAGGTCCTCACCCTGCATCTTTTGTAACAGCGGCTTATAGTCGAAAAGGTCCAGCTGTGACGGCGCCCCATTCTGAAAGAGATAGATGATCCTTTTGGCACGGGGGGCGAAATGAGGCAGCCCCGCCATAATAGACTCTTCTTCCCCACCCTTGAACAGATCGGGTATCAGCAGGGAGCCCAGGGCAACACTGCCGATGCCAAGACTCAGCCTCGACAGGAACTTGCGTCGGTTGATACGAAGGGCGTGTTCGATGATCTCTTTTTCCATGGTCGCTGTCAAGTTTTTGTGATAGCTTCTTCCAGGTTATAAATTATGGTGATCGTTTTCATTAGGGCAGCCGCGCTATCCGCATCCACCTTCTTTTCATGCGGATACTCCCCTTCATCCAGGGTTTTGGCGGCATCCAGTTTCCTGCTGGTGAATTGCGCTGATTGCTCGTTATAATAATCGGTCAGGGTCTTTAATTCCTTTTCCGTGGGCTTACGGCAAACTATCCGCCGGAAGGCTTCCGTTATCTTGTCCCGTGGCGTGCCGCGCTCCATCGACAATCGCTCTGCCAATACCCGTGCGGCTTCCAATACAGTAGGGTCGTTCAGCATGATCAACGCCTGCAGGGGTGTATTGGTCTTTAGTCTTTTTACTTCGCACTGATCGCGGTTGCTGGCGTCGAACATGATCATGGATGGCGGTGGTACGGTTAGCTTTATAAAGGTATACATACCGCGCCGGTACAGGCTGTCGTGATGATCCTGGCGATAGGTGGCCAGTACTCCCCTGCCGGAAGTAGCCGCCTCCCAAAGCCCCTCAGGCTGATAAGGCTTCACGCTGGGGCCGCCGATGGTACGCACGAGCATTCCGCTGCTGGCAAGTACAAGGTCTCTTATAAATTCTGCGGACAATCTGTTACGCGGCCCTCTCGACAGCAAGGCATTATCCGGGTCCCTTGCCAGCTTTTCAGGCGTTATGACAGCAGACTGCCGGTAGGTCGACGAAAGGACGATCTGCTTCACCAGCCGCTTGATATTCCATCCATGATCCATAAGATCTACCGCCAGCCAATCCAATAATTCCGGATGCGTAGGCAGCTCGCCCTGCATGCCAAAATCCCCCGTTGTCTTTACGATGCCTCTGCCAAAAAATTCTTGCCAGATCTGGTTGACAAAGACCCTTGCCGTGAGGGGATTGTTCCTGCTGACGGTCCATTTTGCCAATCCAAGTCTGTTCCGTGGATATTGTACAGTATCGTATTTCATGACGGCGGGCAGCGCATAGGGCTGTACCTCGGCGCCCGGCATATCATATCGTCCCCTTTTAAGCAGATAGGTTTTCCGGAGGGTGTCCCGCTCCCCCATCACAGACACGGACAAAGTCCCCGTATCCTTATTGTACATATAAGAGAGAAGGTTCTTCCTGTCGTTGCTGTCTATGGCCAGCTTCGGCATCTTGGCAGGCTTCGATATGCTGACATCCCCTTCATAGCCCACCTCTTTGGTATTGTTGAAAAAAGCCAGCAGACTGTAATAATCCTTCTGGCTAAAGGGGTCGTATTTATGATCGTGACATTGCGCGCATTCGATGGTCACACCCAGCATGCCCTTCCCAAATGTCTTGGTCTTGTCGACAAGATATTCGACCCGGTATTCTTCGGGTACCACCCCGCCCTCTTCGGTGTACTTATGATTTCGGAAAAAACCCGTTGCTAAAATTTCTTCCTTCGTGGCATTCGGCAGCATATCACCCGCTATCTGCCAGGTGACAAATTGATCATACGGTAAATTTTTATTGAACGCATGGATCACCCAGTCGCGCCAGGGCCATTGTGTCCGTATATTATCATCCTGGTAGCCATAGCTGTCCGCATAACGCGCCACATCCAGCCAGTGCACAGCCATCTTCTCGCCATATTGATCGGTGTTCAGCAGACTGTCGACGATCTCTTCATAAGCATGCCCATCGTTGTCGGCCATGTAACGGTCCATCATATCAAGGCTGGGCGGCAGCCCGGTGATATCCATACACACTCTTTTGAGCAGACGTTCCTTGTCTGCAGGTGCATTGGGTGTAAGCCCTTCCGCCTCCAGACGGTGAAGGACAAAACGATCTATCTCATTGGCGGCCCATGTCTTGTCCCGCACTTCGGGCAGCGGCGCTGCGACAGGAGGTGCAAAGGCCCAATGCCGCTCGTACTTAGCGCCCTGTTCGACCCATTTTGTAAACAGCTTTTTCTCCCGCTCGGTCAACATCCCCAGATGCGCATCGGGAGGAGGCATCATATAGGTCATATCAGAGGATGTCACTCTTTTTACAAGCTCGCTCTGGCCGGGTTTACCGGGTACGATGGCAAACGCCCCTTTCAGGTTCTTCAACGGCGCATAGGCGCTGTCGGCGATGTCCAGGCGAAGACCAGCTTCACGGTGACCCGCATCAGGCCCGTGGCATTTAAAACATTTGTCTGAAAGTATGGGACGTATGTCGAAATTGAAGCTTACAACATCGGGCAGGGCGGCGTCGGAGCGCTGTGCACCTTTGTCATGGTGGAAGCAGGAAGAGATAATACATATCCCTATCGCAATAGCGGCAAGTATCGTTATTATTCTGGCAGGCATGTTCTATTGTATGAACATGACGAAATTACTAAAAATCTCTATTCATTGTGCGGATCGCATTAATAATGTCCGAAAAACGGGCACCCGAGAAATATAGCCCGTTTTCCGAAAAGATCTAATGTCTGTCCTTCGGACAACGAGCCTCCGGCCCGTTCTGTTGATTTCGGACACTTATTCCATCCCCGGTATACAACCAGCCAGCCGCTTCAATTGCGCAGCACTCAATTCGACAGCAGGATGGAACGCAGGCCCCTGCATATATTTCTCCAGGCTGTACCGCAATTGCCTCGCCGCGGGCCGGTGATCTAGGTCTCTACGTATATCCGCCGACACAAACACCAGCCTCCCTTTACCCACCCTCGCCTCTATCACTTCCGCCATCTTTCTGTTCTTCACAAAATTGTCGATCACCCGGACGATCGGGTCGATAGCAGGCAGCGAATCCAGGATCATCGTCTTCGAAGAGGTGACAAGGTCCCACCACTGCCAGTCGGAATAGGGCTCCGTCGGGAAATCTTTTAACGCGGGGTGATCCGGCCTCATTAATAATCCCATGGTTCCCGGCTGGTTGGGAAAATGCACCGGGCTCCAGAATACGGGCGCAAATCTGCCGGTGACCCCGTTGAGACAAGAAGTGTCGGGATTGAACAGGACAACCTTCCCTTCCTTCAGATGCCCTAATGCATCCTCCAGCACACTGTCAAAGACGATGCCCTTACCCCCCGACAGTTCTCCACCCGGCCCGGTCACATGTTCCGGGTACACCCATATATTCCATTCATTCTTATAAGAAGTTCCCTTCAGCCGCAACACTACCGTCAGTTGCGCCGCCTGTTTCACAGCTCCCAATGCAAAAGAAAAGGAGCCGATGGAATGCCCATTCCCCATGGCAATATCCTGCTGCGCGAGCGCTCCGTCCGCTATCTTACGGCCGCCCTGATCCACCACCGTCCACTCTGGCGTTACCCCTTTCAACACACCCCTGCCGAAATTCGCAACCTCCGCCTCAGCCCTAAACTGCTCGTTATTGGTATAAACAGCCCTGTCAAATCTGATCAACGGCACCACAGCCGAACAATACATACGATGCTGTTCAGGCGTCACCAGCCCTTTGCTATCCCAAAAGGCATCCAGGATACCAATAAGGGCCGTCCCCTGACCAGGGAAATCATGAAGGTCCAGCAGTTGGAACCCACTGGTACCCGGAGTCTTTAACACCCTCTCCATCTCCTCCTTATACAGCCGCACAGCAAATTTTCCGCTGGCACGGGTGTAGGCGGGCGACAGATCCAGCATCCCCTTTCGCTCGAGGTCCCTGCGGATGGCTGAAAAGTTTAACGGGTCCAGCACACCGGTGTATTTGTTTATCTCCCGTACGTCTGGGTAGACAGAATATTGTCCCATCTCATGTATGATCAGCGGAACGGGCAGCCCGTCTACCGCCTTGGTATAGTCGCTTTTGAAGTCGGGCGGATACGTATTGAATATACCCTGCCCCCTCACCCATCCTTTCTCCGTGTATTGCGTGATATAGAAATCATCTCCCGGCTCGGGCCATTTCCCATGACCAGCCTGAAAGCTGAACGAGGTAGAAGTATACAAATGACGCGGATCGGCCTGCCGCAGCGCGCTTACCATCCCATGCAACCAGTCGAAATCCCCTTCCAGCTCATTACCCATCGACCAGAAACAAAAAGAAGGATGATTGCCATACTCCCTGCTGATACGGAACGCCTCTTCCCGCAGCCAGCGGTTCATGGCCGTATCCTTTCCGGCATTCGTATTCCAGAGCGGCAGCTCGATCTGGAGATAGAACCCCAGGGAATCCGCTGCTTCAAAAGCAGCCGCGGGCGGACACCACGAGTGAAATCGCAAATGGTTCAGTCCATACGACCGGGCCACAACAAACTCCTTCAGCCAGCTAAGGCGATCCATCGGCGGGTGACCGGTCAATGGAAATATATCACACTCCAACGTCCCCCGCAGGAACATACGACGGCCATTGATCCACAATTCGCTGTTCTTATTGTCAAGAGTACGCAGGCCCCATGTAGTATTGACAACATCCTTGCCATGGCTGGTCGTCAGTGTCGCGCGAACAGTATAAAGATCAGGCGTAAACTCATCCCACACTTTACAACCAGGCAAGGCAATCTCCTCCCCCCTCGATGTCCCCAGCGAAGCTGCCGCCTGCCGGCTGGCCACCACATGCCCGCCCCTATCCAGCACCTGTAACAGCAGCTGCCCGCTCCCCGTACCCTCAAGCTGAGTATTCACCCGCACCTTCTCCCCCAAAGGATACACCTGCACGGACCCTACATGCCCGGGACTCCGTGCTATCAGTTGTATCTTTCCCAGGATACCATTCCAGATGATCTGCGTCTCTTCTGTATATGAATGAGCCATATCCCGTATGGAAATATCATATTGCTTGCGATTGTCCACCTGGATGACGATCCGATGCCTGCCGGGTGTCAGCAGCGCGCCTAATTCATAATAGTGTGGAGTGGAAAGACTTTCACGCCCTCCGGCCTCGCGCCCATCCACCCAGACATGACTCGTCCATAACACCCGCTCCAGCTCCAGCGTAATGCTCTTCCCGGCCCAATCCCGCGGTATATCAACCTCCCGCTCATAGGATGCAGCGCCTATATAAGTATGTTTGCGTGTAAGGTGCAGAAGGACCTCTCTCGTAAGTCGTGCATCAGTCAGCGTGGGCGGATCGCCAATACCCGCGTCATCCAATGTCCCCGGCAAATGCACCTGCCTGGCGGCCTCCTGCCCGAGTCTGGCGTCCCACTGCCCGGCCAGCGGGATTACCTGCTGCGCGGACAACCTCACACAAAAGAAAAAGATCAATACGCTCGTCGTCCTGTATTTGCTTACAATCATATCGGGCACAATTTTAGCCCAAAGTGACGAGCTGGAAGATGGAGTTTTTTATTAAAATGCTGGACAATTTTACGCCCCATTGCTGACAATGCTATACACGGGAGTGCTGCAACCGCACATTGTATTTGTCGCGATAGCTGCTGGGCGTCATCCCTACCGTCTTTTTGAACAGCTGCCGAAAGGTCTTTTCATCATTGTAGCCCGAGGCGATCATGGATTCAAGCACCCCGCCCGACGACTGCTCCAACACCCGCTTGGCAGCCTCGATCCTTGTCCTTTGCAAATATTCTATAAAGGTGATCCCCGTAGCATGCTTGAACCTGCGCGCCAGGTTGCGGCGGCTGGAAGGAAGGTCATTGATCAGCTCCTCGATCGTGCTTACCTGCGCATAATCCCTGCGGATCCGATCCTGCAGCTGTGACACCAGCTCATCCTGGTGCGATGGCACAGGCTTGAATGTGGCAAAATGGGCCTGCTGCTCCCTGTCCATATCGATAGCAAAATATTTGGCCGTCCGGATGGTCATCTCACGCCCGCAATAATTTTCGATCAGCAGCAGCAACAGGTGGAAGCTGTTGGTGGACCCGCCGCTCGTATAGATCTCCTGGTCCTGTGTCACCACCGCATCGGCCAGTAATCGCACCGAAGGGAATGCCGCAGCAAATTTGCCCGTGGCATCCACATGGGTAGTAGCCGTCTTGTCATCCAATAATCCTGTGGCCGCCAATAAAAATGCGCCGGTACAGACACTGGCAATGGCCGCTCCCCGATGACGCACGTTGCAGAGCCATCCTATGAACGCTTCATTATCCCGGATGGCTTTTTTCATATCGCTGATGGCAAAGGCAGGTATGAGGACCAGATCAAAACGCGTCCTCTCATCCAGTTCCTCCAGGGGATATCCGCTATAATTCCCCTTATGATCTTCACCCGCATTCAATACATGTATCTTAAAAGACGGCGCCCCGCCCTCCTCTACACAAAAGCTGTTGACAGTCTCGAAAACATCCAGGATCGCAGCAACGCTCAACAGGCGGTGATATTTCGTCAATAGTACACCAAGCTGTATCATCTCAATCGTGATTTTAGGTCAATTTAACCATTTTGTCCAGGGTTCCCCCTCCGCTGGTCATTTTTTCACCCCCCGAGGATGACAACGACACAGCCGTAAGTGTTGCATGTATAAAAAATATCACAATAGCGGGTAAAAGAGGCTCAACGGATCAGCATCACCGTCCCTGTACGGGTCACAAAGCCACAGACTGTTTTAGCCTGAATGACATAGGCATATCCACCCGTAGGCTGCATTTGCCCCTTATAGGCGCCATCCCAGCATTCAGCAGGATTCTTGGTATTAAACACGCGGACACCCCACCTGTCGTATACGGGAAATTGTACCAGTTCCACATGCCCCCAGCGTTGTATGCCAAAGCAATCATTATGCCCATCTCCATTGGGAGTAAAGCTGTTCGGCACTACCATGGCTTTTGTGCTGCTCACAGGGGCATAGACCGTCACCGTATCATACACCGAACAGCCGTTGCCGTCTGTCACATGGGCGATAAAAGTGGTGGTGCCGTCGACCGTGGCAATGGGGCTCGGAAGAGTCGGGTCGTTCAGTCCGGCAGCAGGTGTCCATTCATATGTATAGCCGGACGAACCAGTCACCGGCAGCTGAATGGGGATCCCCCCGCAATCATCGACGGTTATAGCCTGCTGTGCAGGAGGCAATGGATATACTACGATAGGAGTGCTGTCAGCAGCCTTACACCCATCACTCGTTGTATAGGTATAGACCAGCATATGCGTTCCCACGCCGGCGCCCGAAGCCAGAAAATTTCCATGAGCATCCATACCGGCCCCGCTGTACATACCCGCGCCCGATGCTCCCGATACCTCGCTCGCCGCCTCGATGGGGAAAACATCTTTATCGAGACACACACCCGACAGCGGAGAGAATTGCACAACCGGGGATGCAAACAGGTGCAGCGCCGCCGTGGGAGATGTGAACCCCGAATTCCGTACGCACCCCGTGGAGTCTGTAATCGTCTGCAGCGAGATAGTTGCCGAGGCGGATAAGGGAGGCAGCTTGACGGAAGAAGTGCCGTCTAACGTCCTCGTATATGTGTTTACGCCGTCGGTGAGCTGTACCTGGAAAGGCGCTACCCCTCCGTCCGAAGTATACCGGATCACCGCGGAGTCCGCGCTGCATGCTATAGCCCCCGCAATACCGCCCTGCGGCAGGGGCTCAATAAGCACTTTTGAAGAAAGATTGGGCGTTGACGAGCAGCCGTTGGCGTCCGTGATGCTGCGAAGATCAAAGGTCGTTGTGCCAGGGGCCGTCAGCGGATATTTCCATTGACACGCAGCACCTGCAGCCCTTCACATTGTGTAGGAAGCGCATCGTTGAAAGTACCCAGGTCCTCCGCCGTAGGACTGTTCAGCAGACTGTTGCCAAAGCGCAGCCGGACAAGATGCCCGTAGGTATAGTCATAGCAGCGGATAATTACAGCACAAGTAAGGGGGAATTTGCGCATAATCAATGGGTTGCGATTTTTAACGAAACCCTTGCAAATACAGCGTTTGGCTATTATCTTTGTTCCCATATCCTCTTGTAAAGACTTTATTTCTTCGTCTTACATCCAATCCTCAAATTTAGACTTCCTACATCCAAGCTTCCCCCAAAAACCAATCCATTCATTGATTCGTCGGTTATAGCCGTCTGTACATGAATACTTCCATGTCTTTTGAAAAGCAGTCATGATCTGTATTTAATCGCAGTCCCTATAAAACACGTATTATGAAGCTTTTCTACCTATCCCTATTCTTCCTGTTGCCCCATTTTGTCCACGCACAAATGTCGCTTGACAACGTCACCGCCTTTAACAACAACGGTTCCAATCCCCTCCTGGACAAGGCTCCCAAAGAATGGGTGAAAGAACAGGACCAGATCAACGGCCGCGTTCCCCATAGCAAGCTCGTCAAAATGCAGATTGAGACGGAAGCCATGATCTCCTTCCTCCACGACTCCTGTTTCTCCACAACAGACTTCACCCCTGTCTGGCACGGTGAATATTCCACCAGCCGGTTTGGCATCCAATGCAGATCAGAGGACAGCAGGGGCCGGCTCACGATCATGTCCAACGATATCAGCCCCCTCCTCCGCTATCTGACGGTGAATGGCAAAGATCTCGCAGGCATTCGCCCCTCCTCCGGCCTGCAGGGCGACTCCCGTTATTTCGAATATGAAGATGAAGACCACGCCCGCACCATCTACTGGCTCATCACTCCGGACAGCAACCAGCTGCCTTATATCGCGATCACCCGCAAAGAATATCTACAGGAGGCTCGCACAGAGCTCATGGGCAAAAAGAACAGCATCATTGCAGACATCAGGCTCAAGACCCCCATCCGCTCCGAAGCTATCCAGGAGGCCGAGAAAAAAGCAGCCCTCGACGAGCTGAACAATAACTACTCCGGCGCCGACCTCCAGGTGAGACTGCGCCTCTTCGCCAAAGAATACCACTCAGATAAAGAGTATTTGGATCTCAGCATTGAAAAAGCTACCGCGGCACTCGACAGGACCATCCACCTGATGGACTCTATCTCTACCCACAGCACATCCGCTGAGCTCGATAAGCCCGCCATGGTCTCCGTAAATGCCGACAGCTTCCATGGATTCGAGGACAAGGAGGCAGACAGGAATATGCTGGTAAGGATCAATCCTGCCTACTACACTAACACCAGCAACGACAAGCCGCTGTTATTCCTCGTCAGCTGGAGCTATGATCCCGCCGGCCCCGACGCCAGCAATATCGACCGCCAGGTCAGGGAGAACATCGACTTCCGCCAGCTGAAAGCGCTGCTGGTTAAGTAGGCTGCTTGTATATCCCAAAAGTATGAATGGCCGGGCAGGCTTTGCCTGCCGTGATCTTTAGCCGAACCCGGCGTGCCGTTACAGGTTTGAATCTGACCAGCCATTTATACCCGATGGTCTGTTTTCCCGTCGCCTCGGGAATAGCCATCCAGCTCTTTCCATCTGCAGAATAGTCCACGGACCATCCTGTAGTACGGTGCCCCAGCGCAATGACCTCCTGCAGCATCAGCACGTCAAATGTTTTACGCGATCCAAGATCAAAGGTCAGCGTATCGGTAACAACCCCATCCGCCGCCGCATAGTAACTGTCCTCCAGACCATCCACCATATTAGAGGGTTTATATTTCCCGCCGCGTGGATGTTTTGTCTTGATGACGGCTCCTGCAGCCAGGTTGGTCTTGAAAGTACTATTGATCAGCTCCCGCAGACTATCCGCCCGCTGTGCATCTACGTCCGGGATCAGCCCGCGCTTGTCAGGAGGGAAATTCAACAGTAATACGCTGTTATGCCCCACGGAATTGAAATAGAGGTCCCACAGTTCGGCGACGGTCTTTACTTTATCATCCTCCTCGGGGTGATAGAACCAGGAAGGGCGAATAGATACATCCACTTCAGCCGGTACATAAGCCGATCCATCGATCTCTCCCTGGTTCAGCTCTTTGATATGTGCCGATTCATCCCGGATGGACAAAGGATCGATGGTCGACCAGCAGGGATCACCCGCCACACCCGACTCATTACCCACCCAACGGCAGTCGGCAAACTGGTAAGAATTCTTCGTCCCAAAAACAACACAATCAGGCTGCAGTTTCCGGACGGTGTCTGCCCAACGTGTATACATCGGCGTTGTCAGCTTGTCGGCTCCTGCCCCATCCCACCAGATCTCCCAGATGGGCCCATAATTCCTCAGCAGCTCCGATAGCTGGCCGGCATAGTAGTCTCCATAAAGAGGAGTTCCATACCGGGCATCATGCCTGTCATGCGGTCCCAGATAGATAGCAGCCTTTATCCCGGAAGCCTTGCAGGCATCCGTAAACTCCCTTACGACATCCCCTTTCCCGCCCGCCCACGGGCTGTTCTTCACGGAATAATTGGTGTAATAAGAAGGCCAGTTGCAAAAGCCATCGGCATGCTTGGCCACAAAAATAGCACAGGGTATGCCGGCCTTCTTCAGCACGCTTGTCCATTGATTGCAATCCAGCGCCGTAGGATTGAAAAGCTCCGGTCGGGCCGTCCCATCCCCTTCATTGACACCGGCAAAAGTATTCATGCCAAAATGGATAAAGGCAATAATTTCCCGGTGATACCATTCTATCTGCCGGGCATTGGGTACAGGCCCCGAAGGGGCCGGCGCATCCTGGGCATTCGTCCGGAGCGCCGGCATTAAATAAATAAAGCTAAATACTAAAAATGTGTGTTTCACCATCCTGGGTTTTGAGGTTTTAAGTTAGGATTTAAAGTCAGCTCCTGCGTAGGAATAGGATACAGATACATCTTATCATCCCAAACACGTGAACTGATATTCGTATATATGCGAATATAATCATTGGCATCGACGACTACACCGGCCACTTGGTTGGGCGGATATTCCGCACGCACGGAAGGCAGCAGCTTCATGCCCAGTATCGTCGCAGGGTTATTGATGAGATCACCCGCCCGCCACCGCAGCAGGTCGTTAAATCGGAAACCGTCCGCCGCCAGCTCGATCCTCCTCTCCCGGCGGATCTCATCCAGCAGTACAGGAAGGGACGGGAAGATGGAGTTTGGATCTTTCTGCAGGGAACTGATCACCATATGCGGCATGGCTACTCTATCCCGTATCAGGTTAATGGTGTTGTCCAATACCGTCTGCGTACATTCTCCCAGCTCAGCCTTTGCCTCTGCCTCGTTCAACAGTATTTCGGCATATCGGAATATGAACAGGTCCAGCGTGGATTGTGCCGCATTCCACTGGGCAGGGTCCGGGGACAGGCATTTGATGATCATATAGCCGGTGGGCGCGGTGGCCGTTCCGATCTGCGGCAGGGTAAAGATATTCTTTGTGCCGTCTGCATTGTTGGTCAGCACAAACCCCCGGGTAGCGATCAATTGGGAAAACCTTGGATCACGGTTGGCAGCTTCCGCATCCAGGGAGTCGTCACCCTTATACAGGGGGCTCAATGCGGTGGGCAGTCCATCCGTGCAAAGGAAGCTGCGGGCAAAATCCTTGGTAAATCC
>Ga0105239_10002412_pt1 | contig 23809 bp, 13 predicted proteins | sample KBSC44metaG_FD_92761 | JGI IMG/M metagenome (GOLD analysis project Ga0105239, IMG submission 92761) | Corn rhizosphere microbial communities from Kellogg Biological Station, Michigan, USA - KBS C4-4 metaG | ecosystem: Host-associated > Plants > Roots > Rhizosphere > Soil | place: Michigan, USA...
ATCTAGCCAATCACCGAGAATCCAAGCGCTTTCTTTGCAGCATTGTGCTTTGCTTCTCAGCCAAAAACAAGGTGGGGTGTATAGCGACTATTACAATCATTCGCATATCTGGCGCCTCGATGACTTTTTTCGTCGAGCCAGAGCGTACTTGCTGTCGTGGTGCAGCATATAATGAACTCTCGGGTCTGCACCAATAGTTCCGATATTCATTCAACATCTCGAACATTACGACTTAATTGGCACACTTGAAAGAATTTACATGCAAATAATCTTAAAACATAATTCCAAGAGCTGCTCATCATGCCCAAGCCAAATAGGAGCACCAGTCTATCTCGTCGCTCTCGCCGGACGACAGTCTCTTATACCGATGAGGTCGCTCGCAGAAAATTATCCTTAGGCTCGACCGAATATCGGTTTGCAACCCTGGAACCAAATCACATTGTTGTCGAGGATGAGCCTATGGATGAGGAACGATGGAGTCGTCTTGCATTCGCGCTGAGCATGCCGTGTAGAGACGTTCGACGCGCCTATCCCGAGGCTCGCAAATTCGCCATTCAGATGAAAAAACGAAGTTCCAACACCACCAGTAAACAGGTCACTGAATTGCTCCATCCACTCATCCGCTCGATTGTCAAAGAACACACCCAAATCAATGTCAGGAGTATGGCACAATTCCACCGTGAAAGCGTTCCAGACGAAGTCCCAAACTTCGAAATCGAACCTGGGTGGAAAATGCAACTACCTACTCCAAAGCCAGCCTTTACCATTGGCTATTCTGAGACGGCGTTCAACCCACATCAGCTGGAGTTGCAGCAAGGCATCATTGCAAACAATCGAAATGAGCCGTGTGATTTGCACAGGGTTTCACAGCCCATCCCTGATGTTTATTGGCCGTTCTTTGTCGTCGAAGCAGAGGATGCGTCCATGCTAGCTGCACGGAATGCATGTGCCGGATCCGCAGCTGCGTGCAACAACGGATTGATGATCTTTGCTGGCGCCGCAGAGGAAGTGCGAGACCGATATATCGACATGAAATATCTGCACAAGCTCAGTCAAGCCGTGCAGTCGTTCTCGCTAGCGATCAACGGCAAGACTGCATGCCTCAATACGCATAATGCCGAGGGATGTCTACCTCACGCCGTTGCTCTCATCAGAATGTACCGGCTTGATGACGAAAATGACATGGAAGCTCTGGTGTCACGCATCCAAAGCATTTTGGTATGGGCAGAGCATTGCAGGCTGACATCAATCACAGACCTGATAGAAAAGTTTGAACGACGTGTGCGCGTGGCAAAGACCGCGACCACAATACCAGGCCATTGCTATTATCCTCTGGAGCTTGCTCACTTTGAAATCGCATCTCGCAAAAGGACTAGTACCGTGATCAAGACTGCGCTTCTAGAAGCCATACCCAAATGGATTCGAACCAATGCTTGAATTGCCGCAAATAACAAAACCAGAAGGTGAAGGGTCGCAGAGTACATAAACTAGTACGTTAGTCAGAGAGCTAATCCGGCGTAGTCGGACGTTTCGAACATATTTAGGTACGGAGTATTACGGAATAATGAGAGTAAAACTCAAAAAATGATAATTGGTCCACCTGCAGTGCAAGCCTCATGTCCACGCTTTACCTGCGATTGCTTCGCGTACTTTGGGCGCTGAAAGAATCGGTGAGAGTCGTGGCCAGAGGCCAAGATGTACGGGGTACGAGGAAGCGAGCCACATGCTACCAATCGCAGGAGCGCTTTCTCCTTGCTGATCGCTAGTGATTCAGACCTCTGTCGCCCTAACAGGTTGAGATAACCTCTGTCAATCGGGTTGAGGGTGCGCCTAGCAAGAGGGTTTTGCGACAGGTGAAGTGCACGTCCTCCTCGCTGTGGCGCAATCATCTGTCCAATGTAGAGAGTGTTTCGCTTACTACGTGCACCATCTTTCCACCGAATCCCCTGGATATTGCAGTGCATTTGCGAATCTTTCAAGCTTTCCGAACGAGAGGTGGCGTGTTGACCAACGGTGGGAGTGGGAAGGCAGCCAGTCACAGGTGAGTATTTAAGCGCTCTAGGTGAGTGCTTGCATTGAGCTACCCCTGACTTGGCTAGCCTTAGGGCGTTCGACATGAGGCGGTGCCTATCACAGCACAACCCACACGTTATCACATTCCTATCTCCAGGTTTCAGATTTATTCCCCTGCATTGACAATCCCAGCCGGGGTCCACTTCAGTTCCCAGACCTGTTCGAATCCAAAGATCGCTAATAAGAGCCTAGTTCAAGCAGAAGATACTACCGAAGCCCACGGGGTGAGTGTCCAGGGCGTTTCACAGGAGGTCGTCATTGGGAGCATAATCCTAAACGGTCTCTGCTAATCCGTGCTTTCGCCGTGCTTGATATCCATGTGCTAGCGCTTCCGTGACCTCTCATCACCCTGAGCCGTCTCCTGCCACAAGACGTCCAGCAAGAAAGAAGTATTTGTTTTCATCTTCGCCCTGGGAGTATGGAAACTTCTTTCCACGTCCCCATCCTTGAGCCCCGCCTCCCCAGGTCCCTCGGTTTCGTCCATAGAGCTTGTCTCCATTGTTCTGTACATTGAACTCATGGATCTCCATCTTTGCTGATATTTTCCTCTCAAGGCCCATAGGTGCTTAGGGACCTGTGCTCAACGGGGAAGTGGTGATTATTGCCACTTTGTGTTATACCACCACACTTTGTTGCGCTTTCCTTATCCAGATCGGCATCGATATAGACCCCCCCTTGCAACTGAGATGGCTGCGATTACCGAGAACATCCAGATTCCTCGGGATGGCAACCTCCCACCATCATCCTATGATGGCAGCCATCTTCCCTGGAAGGTCTTTCGCGAGGATGTCCTGGGATCCCATCGAATCAGGACCAACGATGCACCGCCTATGCAAGCCTTGCTCCCTGAGCCCCTGCTCACCTTAGTAGAAAGGGGAACTATGAATCCAGAGCGCTTTAATCAACAACTCAAAAACTTCCGAGAACAGGTCAAACAAGGCCGGGGCTTCGGTCCCTCGCCCCTATTTCCACCAAACATTCTTCCTTCCATTGACTCTGAGAATCGTTTGGCCCGATGCATGAGTCCATCTTTCAGCCGGGATGCGTTACCTGTACGGGCAGCCAGCCATGATGGCCCCCTTTATGAACTCCCTGTTCCTCGACCTGGTCTCGGATGTGGTTTCTCCACGTCTGCACTGTCCTTCGAAGAAATCAGCACAATGCCGAAATGGCTGATGACGACGGGAACAGTTGTGCATTTCGATACAGGGTACATTTCCCCCGGAGCACCTCTTTATTGTCCCTTTCTTACGTTCGAGCGATCGATGGGCGAAACACAACTCGAGGCTGCTAGCAATCAATGTGCTATTGCAGGAGCTTGGTGCGTGAGAGCACTGCAGCTACTATACGCCCAGGCTTGGAAAGGACAAATGATGCCCGAAATGCCCATCTCTTTTTCGTGCACCATTGACAATTCATTTGCCACATTGAATTTTCACTGGTTTGACAGTGATACATATTCTATGGCACCACTTGAAAAGTTCGAACTGAGTGATGACGAGCAATTCACCAGATTTCTTGTATGGATTGAGTCAATTGGGGACTGGGCGATTGCACACCATCTTCCGTTGATCAAAACCGCTCTGAAACTCATCCGGATGAAGAATATGACCTCTCCAGATACGCCTCGACAGCCTAAATTGTGTTTGGCGACTGAAATTTGCTCGGATGACCAGCTGATCAAGTCCCTTAAGACAACATTTAGTGACATCCCCTGGCGTTTCGAGGATGACGAACTCACATCTGTCAACAGCAGCACCGCGAGCTGGGGAAGTCCATTAATCACAAGTGCCACCCTTGAGAAGTTGGTGTATCCTATGGTACCACCTGGACAGCTCAGGAGCGCCGGGCCACGCTCAGCTGTGTCTAAGCGACTTCTCCCTCAGATCGGTCAGCCCACGCCTCCACCAGAATATGTAGCGAACCCCGAACTTGTGTGACAGAAACACTTCGGCCATACAATGGATGAGATTCGGGAGTTGCAGCAACAAATGTTAGCCCTGAAGAACGAGGTCCATGGATCGAATATGTCCTTTCTGAACGAGTTGTCTGGAGTGAAAACAACGATGACCTCAGTTCTACGAAAGGAGACACTGACTTTACGTAACCGGTCGTTTTCCGCCAGCATGACAGAAAATTGGACACCTCAGGCGATTCAACGGAGTCCTCTCGTCAACGAGGTTCGACCAACCTTTGTGATTGATCGTGCCTTAACCGTTAAGGAGAGGCCAATGCCCCTTCCGAAACAGATATCTGCCCCAATATCGCCCGCTTTGCTGTCACCTGGTCAACCCTCCACTGGACTCTCCTCTCCGGGTCTCCCATCACCCGGTATGCATTCACCTGGGTTTCCTTCTCCGGGTATGCCATCGCCGACCTTTTCTCTTTACAGCGAGAATAATGTTGTTATTGTACCTCCCGCTCCTCCAATGTCATCTTTGTGGAAGTTCACTGCTCTCATGCTGTCTGGCCACATGTTGGCGTCGTTCATCCCATCAACAATCGCACGTCTATTCGTTCTCGGACTGGTGACCGATGCCTGCCTCTTATCCTTCGCTAGTCCTCACTATGCTAGCTCTCTCGCATATCTATCTACATTGTGGAGAGGGAAATGAGCAGTCAACGTTTGTTTTGTGTGTGTCTTCGAGAAAGGCTAAATTACGGGATCAATTTGTTCCTTTTGTTCTCTGGCGGAGGCGTTGGTGGTTTCTGCTTGGGCTATGTAGGTATGTATATATATATGATGGCACATATATCAGACGCTGTCTGCCAAGGAAAATTTGTTTCTAAGTAGGAAACTGTATAGGACAATCCTTTCTACAGAATTAGTGGGATAGATAGCACTGCCAAGAGATGGCAGGCAATAACTAACTATTGACGACCAAACACGTATCCTGATACATTGCTTCTTGCGACTGATCAGCCAGACCTTACGAATCTCTACAGAGCAATCACAGAGCAATCACTGGTGATTGCAAACATCTCGCCTCGTATCAGGGCTGATCGGCGCGTTAATGCCTTTGAGATGAATCGCTTGGGTAAAAGCTTGGGCTGAAGCTTGGGCTGGCAAGGCTACGCAAGGCTGCCATTTTATCAACACGTGACGATAAGGCTTATCTTTGAGTTTCCCCTGCCACTTTTACAGATCAGCCGCGTGCCTCCTGAAATGATCGCGACGTCAGGACTTTCTTCCACCCACCTGCCTGTGGCATTCTCTACCACCGGGTGCACCATGTCTAGTTGACCGTACTGCAACGTCGCCTCAATGCTTTGGCCTCCAGCACCGGCGCAATGCGCCCGGGGCTATATGAGAACCTCCCAGAAATTCAGAATACGACTACCCTATGCGATTCGGGCTGCTGCCATCTTGCGACGACATTATGCCACCCAAAATAATCAACCCTCTGCTCTTAATTCCTCCGAAAACAAAAAGGCAACACTTGCGCGGGACGCGAATGCAAGATATAATGATATTGGTGTACAACAATTGAGCGATTACATCCATCCTCAGGTCTTCCCTACTGGTGCCACTGCGCCACGACCGGATCTGGTGGAGTTGGCCAAAGACCATCTACGGCGACATGAGCTTCTGGGCAAAAATCAAGATAATTCCTCTCCAATTGGCCTCGATGTGCCTTCCATACACGGCTCGAGTCTCGATGAGCATTTCACACGACTGGGCATGGATGCCTCGGAACCCTACCTTTCCCAAGCAAAGGCATTTGTTAGAGCAAATACACCTCCGAGACCTCGCAAATGGATCATCAGAAGCGGTTGGACAAAATACAATTCCGACATGACGACCGAACAAGTGGACGCACCAGATGAGACCATGCTCTCATTCGATGTGGAAACGATGTGGAAGGAGACACCTTTTGCTGTTATGGCTACGGCGGCGAGTCCAAATGCATGGTACGCATGGATTTCGCCCTGGCTGTTGGGAGAAGTAGACAGTCCCAGGCAACTCGTACCTCTTGGTGACCCTACCAAACCCCGAATCATTGTTGGCCACAACATTGGTTACGATCGAGCAAGGGTGAGAGAAGAGTATGACCTAAAGCAGTCAAAGAATTTTTTCATCGACACCATGTCTCTTCATGTCGCTGTGAATGGTATGTGTTCGGGACAACGGCCGACTTGGATGAAGCACAAAAAGAATCGAGATCTACGAGACAAAATGGCTAGTGATAATACCTCTATTGAGCTCCAGACCATGCTAGAAAACAAGATGCTCAGTGAAGAAGAGGAGGAACTCTGGGTTGGAAGAAGCTCACTGAATTCGTTACGCGATGTAGCCAAATTTCACTGTGGTGTCACAATCGATAAAACACAGAGGGACTATTTTGGTGAGCTGGACCGGGACGGGATATGCGAGAGGATTGAAGAACTCCTTGACTATTGTGCAGCTGATGTTTCCATTACACATCGAGTGTTCCAAAAAGTTTTCCCGAACTTCCTCGAAACCTGCCCTCATCCCGTGAGCTTTGGAGCGCTTCGGCATTTGGCATCTGTCATTTTACCCGTCAACAATTCCTGGGACAAGTACTTGGAGAATGCTGAAAACACTTACCAGCAGCGACTGAAAGACGTTGAACAGAGACTAGTCCAGTTGTCTGATAAAGCCCTAGAAGTCAAAGCGCAGCCAGAGATCTACGAAAACGACCCTTGGCTGAGTCAACTAGACTGGGGTGGACAGGAAATCAAATACAAGAAGGCCAAGAAGAAGGATGAAAAGCCAGTTCCCAGAGCCCGACAGAAAAAACCAGGTTCCCCAAACTGGTACAGAGATTTGTTCGCTTCAAACGATGCTCCGATGAGCTTGACCGTGCGGACACGAATAGCACCGCTTCTTCTCAAGCTGGCTTGGGATGGACACCCTCTGATCTGGTCTACGAAGAACGGCTGGACTTTCCGGGTGCCTCACAATGAAGCTGGCAAATATGAGAACAGTAATGCTGTCAGATGTGAAATGTTTGAAGAAACCGATTTGAAACTGGCGTCGGACAACCAACATGTCTATTTCAAGTTGCCGCACAAGGATGGGCCCACAGCTCGTTGCACTTCCCCGCTAGCCAAAGGCTATCTCCAATACTTTGAAGCGGGAATCCTGTCTTCAGAGTTTACTCTGGCCAGGGAGGCTTTGGAGATGAATGCGTCATGCTCATATTGGATCTCTGCTCGAGATCGCATCAAATCACAGATGGTGGTGAGAGAGCATGATCGAGATCCCAGTTTACTTGGTAAGACGGATCAAGGCTTTATCCTACCCCAGGTCATTCCCATGGGTACAATCACAAGACGTGCGGTTGAAAATACCTGGCTCACAGCTTCAAATGCCAAAGCAAACAGAGTTGGTTCTGAATTGAAGGCTATGGTGAAAGCTCCTGCAGGATATTCTTTTGTGGGAGCAGATGTTGACAGTGAGGAACTTTGGATCGCCTCCCTAGTTGGAGACGCACAATTTGAACTTCACGGTGGTAATGCTATCGGGTTCATGACCTTGGAAGGAACGAAGGCAGCTGGCACTGATCTACACTCAAAAACTGCAAAAATTCTTGGTATCTCGCGAAATGATGCCAAAGTCTTCAACTATGGGCGTATCTACGGTGCCGGCTTGAAATTTGCCGCAACTCTACTCCGGCAGTTCAACCCGACTCTGACGGAGAAGGAGACAACAGAAACTGCGTCAAATCTTTACAAAGAGACCAAAGGCACACGTACCAGACGGAAAGCATTAGGCAACGGCTCATTCTGGAGGGGCGGCACCGAGTCATTCGTGTTCAACAGGCTCGAAGAGTTTGCCGAGCAAGAACGACCACGAACCCCCGTTCTTGGAGCAGGCATAACGGAGGCCCTAATGCGACGATTTATCAACCAAGGGTCCTTCATGACATCCCGTATCAACTGGGCCATTCAATCGTCAGGTGTTGATTATTTGCATTTGCTGATCATTAGCATGGACTATCTCATCAGACGATTCAACCTTGATGCGCGTTTGGCAATCACAGTTCATGACGAAATCAGATATCTTGTCAAAAACGACGATCGATACAAAGCAGCCCTTGCCCTTCAAATCAGTAATTTGTGGACACGAGCAATGTTCAGCCAACAAATGGGTATCAACGATCTTCCACAGTCCTGTGCTTTCTTCTCCGCCGTGGATATCGATCATGTCCTCCGAAAGGAGGTTGACATGGACTGCATCACGCCCAGTCATCCGGGCAAAATCCCCCATGGGGAGAGCTTAGACATCAATCAACTGCTTGCAAAAGGTGAAGAGGCATCCCTTGACTCAGGAATAATCCCGAAGGATGGCCCCATCGATCTGGACAAATTCACCTACACACCACGACCGACCGTCATGTCTACTCTAAGCGATTCTAATGATGTAACCTACATTCGCGCTCAGATCACCGATTCTGATAAGGAATTGCGAGAGATTATCAAGAATGCAGAGAAAGAAGCCGACAAATCCTCGACTACCGGCACATCACCGAGCAGAACCAAATCCTCGTCTACAGACCAAACCGGAAGCACACCCACCACAACACGACGAGGGCGTCGGCCGAAACCTCAAGTCCCGATCCCATCACATGCCCAACCGCAGCGGGCGATGCTGATGGAGGTCGAGGATCGCTGGAATGCTGGGTACAAACGTGCCTTCGCGAACAATAGCAGCACTCAACACGGGAACAACAAGCCATGGCTAACGACCCGCCCGACTTGGGACAGCAGGTGGGCTAGCGACGGGTGGGAGGTCTGATTGTTGGTCAACCATCTTTTGGACCCAAGAGCTTAACGGCCCCCCATCGTCTTGTCCCTTTTCCGATCAAGTCCGATTCTCATTCTCATTCCACCACAAACCTACAAACACTCCTTCATACCCTTCTCTCAACCACCATATTTTCTATTGTACTATCTTCTTTAAATGCGATTAGGGTCCTCCCCATGTTTGGCCCATCCGCCCCCCTGTATTTGCGAGTGAAAGGGTGAAAAATTCCTCGGGTGATGGCCCCAAATGTATGTTTATGATATACTGAGTAACTTATGTGCCTATGTATTATTGTGCTCCTGTATGTGGGCAGTCCCACTTCACAATTAAAATGTTTTGAAAGGTTTGGGAAGGTTTGGATCGTGATTGTCATGTATATCTACCACACTATTCCTCCCCATATGGTCACATTTGCAGGAACTAGGCAAAAATTCGAACAAGAAACTCTGGTTAAACCCCGAAATACGTCCGTATATATATACCTAGGAATATATATGTATGTGTGCACACTGTGTTCTTAAATTTTCTTGGATTGCACTCTTCCACGCTTCAGAGCGTGACATTACCCCACATGCATTTTAATTTTCTTCCGCCATGGGTACGGGCTTCAAGACGAGCAAAAGAGCGAATGAGAAGGAGGGAGGGGGATACGTTCGTTCCTATGTATGATTCACTGTCCACGTCCTCTGTTCTTCACGCTAATCTCTACCATGCAATTTTGTTCTTTTCGGGTTTGCAGTTTGCTTCAACATGGCCGTGCTTGATACATTATTCCTCCTATGCATAAGCAGCCCAGCCGCAATAGAGCATGGCCAGGTTACGCTCATCCGTAGCCTGGCGAATGAGCTCGTTGACAGTGGCTTCGACACTCAAGCTCTTGCCTAGCTTCTTCGCCACGACCGTGAGCGCTCGGTCTGCTTCGCTGGGCTCCGAGATGTCTCTCCTTGCTGCACCGACTACGCCGCCGGCACCGGCATCCATCGCCATGCCAGCCCCTGCCACGGTCGACATGCTCGCAGCCATGGCGTCGGCCAGCTGCTCGTTGTGTTCCTGCATCCTCTGCAAGCGGAGGGGCGAGATGGACCAGGAGTAAAGCGGGTCGTAGCGCAGGACGTCGAGGATGGTCATGATGGCTTCTTGGTCCCGACGCAAGGCTTCCAGGGTGAAGTTGCAGCAACGACGGAAGACGCCTTCAACGCCCGTGAGACCCATGCCGTCTACCAGGTCCCGTGTCAGGCGGAATGGAACAACTTCAGGCACGGGAAGAACACGCCCGGCCTCGAATGCAACACCAAGGTCGATATGCACCACTTCCCCTGAATTGTGGTCCAGAAGAATGTTGTGCCCGTGCCGATCTCCCAGCCCAAGAACGTGGCCGAGAATGCTGACAGCGGCCGTCGAACGACTGTAATTTAGGCGCTTATGGAACCACTCGTCAGGATCGAGAAAGTTCTCCATGAAGAAGAATCGCATGATTGGATGGAAGTTGGCGGCCACCGTCTTGTAGGCTTGCAGTCTTTGTGACGGTGACTTGGTCTGAGCATCCGCAATCTCTCGCCGCGCTCGCGTGTGTTTGAAGTCTTTGGGGAAATATCGCTCATGTGCAGGGTTCAAGTAATCATTGAGAGGAATCGTATCTTTCACAAACTCAATGACGCCGGCGTTTGTGGTGAGAGGAATGACCTTGTAAGTTCTAATACCGAGGTTTCGTTGTCTGGTGGGACGATGATCCTTGAGAAGGTTCGAAACTTGTCCGAAGACCTGTTCCATGATCGCATCCTGTCGAAGATCGTCGTTGCCGCCTTTTAGAAGCATCTTATACGCGGAACCATCCGAGGCAATCATGGTTGCAATTTTCGGTTGCGAGACACCACCAGCGATCGAAATTTGTTGGTCAAACTTACTAAACGTCGGCAGCCCTGAATAATCCCGATCTAATCTTAATACGATGTTCATTGTCGGTGGAGGTATTTTCGTATGAGCCTCAGTCATCATTTGCTCCAGTTTCTGTGCAGATTGAAGTTTACGAAGTGGTATTTTGGTGCCAGGTTTGGCGTCTTTATCCGAAATTCTTTCTTGAGCAACTCTGAATAAAGCAATGCTGCTGTTGTGGATTGCAATCCAAATCGCAGCGGCTGGACTCTTCTTTGCGACTGACTCGGCGAGTTTGTTGGCTGCAGCATTCCTAGCTAACGCTACCTCGTCAGTTTTTGGAGCTTTTGTTTTGCTTGTTGAGAACACCTGGTATAAACTGTGATATGGATGATCCGAACAGATTCGAAACATCAGGTCCATCAGCAGAACTTGAAATTTATCCTTGGTATCCAGGAGCCGGGAAGATAGCTGGTTGACCAGAGGAGCAAATTTCAACGTCGGAACTGACCCAAGATGCTTGCTTACTGTTGCGTTTGCCGTGGGGCTATCAGCCTGGTTCAGCCATAAGGCCAGGAACCGAAGGGTATCATTTTGGTACTCGTCGGATGCCTTCATTGAGAGAAGGTAATTTTCTAGGCATTGAAGGATCAAACTTTCTCGATTCTCGGAGACTCGTTTGAACTCTTTGTCGTCGAGATTATACCAAACCTTGGTCTTGTTGAGGTACCCCTTCAACTGGTCGCGTTGCTTTCCCTCAGTGTTTTCAATCATTTTCTTCAAGTCGTTCAATTCCGTTAACTTACGATCTCTGATCTTGCTGATCCGAGTGAAATCGTCCAAATTGTCGGAATCTTGCAATTGCATATCGCAGAATGCGGCAAAGTTATGGAAAACTCGACCAGCTTCTGAGCCAGAAGTCTTGCCATGCAACTCATCGAAAGCCGGTTGAAGGTAACTCTTGATGATCTCGTCCGGTTTTTCCAGACGAGCTTCCGCAACTTTATGGCCGAGGTCAGTCAAAATCTGTGCCATAGTTACACCAAGAACCTGATGCTTGCTATCCTTCCTATTTATGAGATTCTGAAGAATTCCAATTGAGCCCGAAGTCTCGTCTTGCGCCCAAAGAGTAGTGGCAAGGTCGTATTGGATGGCAACTTCGACGTTGAGGCCAGCATCCAATGCCAAGCTGTTCAGCTTTGACAAATACATTGCCCGGTTGAGACTAAATTGGAGAACATTGTGATTGGACACCGAATGGAGTGAATGGCGGACGACTTGAATTTCTTGTAGAAGTGATTGTTGGAAGGTTAATCCAAGACCCACTTGCAGGTTATGATTCCGGCGCAATGCAGCAAATGTTGCCTCTCTTCCCAGGAGTATTGGGGATAATTTGTCGAATCTGAACATGTTAGCTGTGGACTTCAAGCAGCGATAGCACTCACTCCGCGAGTTGAATCTGCTTATCCCGTGCAATGATGCACTTCCAAACTGAATCAACATCCTGCTGGGTATTCGCAGCCAAGACCTGTCTGGCTTCTGCGAGAACTGCTAGACTTGATAATGTGGTATTGGTCTGAAGTCTCCCAACAGTCCCCGAAGTAAGCAGTGATACCAAATCTAGCAGTGATCGGTCCAGAGATGACTCTAAGCCTGTCTTGCTCGACGCCTGATTCATATTACGGAACAAAGCTCCGATGTTGCTAGAACGGCCAGTCACTTCATTTGAGGGCGTCAAGTCCCACTGTGTAAGCGATGAAGAGGCATTATCGCGTTGTACGACCTGAAATCGTTGATCCGGATCATCATAATACTGCTGGACAGCTTCAGCAACTCCATGCATGTTTGCTGATTTAAGCGCCAATGTAGTCAAGCTGGCGATCTCACCGAGCCCATCAGCGCCTTCAATGTTCAAATGAGAATCCAGAAGTGCACTTTGAAAAGATAATGCTTTTTGGCTGGCTCCTTCATGCGCTAATCTCGCAAGCACAGATTGCAGGTCCGAATTTTCATGCTTGCCATAAAAGAAATCAAGGTCGTCGACATTTTCGTATATGCAAGTTTCAATGCCGTGTGACACGCTGGAAAGCAGTGACATGAAAGATTTCCGAGATGACCGTCCTCCTTGGAGTCGAGCCTCGGAATTATGGATTTCGAGAAACAAGAGCGCTTCGTGAAACATTTGACATTCAGTCGCAGCCACGACAGCCTGGGTAAAATCAACATCAAGCCAAGAGTTTCGTTTGGCCATAGTAGTTTCGTTGATAAGATAACGGGTTCTGAGGTATAAGATAGTTCTCAAAACCAGTGGTCGAGCTTCCTCATGTTCCTTTACTTCGTTCTTTAGAACCCTTGAAAACGCTTGCGATAACTGATCTCGTGAATGTTGACTCAGTTTGGGTTCGCCTGCAAGAATAACATGGACTATATACGGGAAAAAAGTGTTAGCCACACTGGGCACTGCAGAAATCAAGGGGACTAGGTGACGCAGGACAGGGTCTTTCGTGGCCCCGGAACACAGGTCTCGCAGCAGACCAGCCGCCCACTCATCCGAATCTCGAGATTGTCTACCAGCAGTGTCTTGGATGCTCGAGGTCCCTGCTTGATATCTTGATTCTGCTATTGGTGGGCAGGGGAAAGCTTGAAACCTAAGCTCTCCAAAGATACTTCGGTTGAAGTCCTTGGCCAGAATATCCCCTTCTTGGTGTTCAGCAATGTTGCTAGAAACAAGTTGCAGCGTCTTTTCAGCAAATGTTGCAGCAACAAAATCGGACCTCCAGAGCAAGTCGATGAGTAAATCTATGATACTTGTGTACGAGGACACCGTGTCTTCTCTCAATAGGTCTTCGCGTGTTTTGGCCTTGTCAGGTTTTGAGCCTGTCAGAGTGGTTAACTTAAAGTGTGAATGCGGTGACTCGAGACAATTGTTCATCATGCCATGCATGAGATAGCCCCTTCCAATTGCACTTGCGGCCCAGACGCGGAAGTTTTCATTAGTGTTGACACTTTTGAGCGCATTATTGAGTACCATGCAAGACCTGAGCGCGGCGAAATCGTCTGCGAGTATGTCATCCGAAGGGTCCGTCGATGTCATGAAATCCCTACACAGGATCTCGAGGGAAATATCAAAGTGTAGAGTCGTTAGTAAAGGGCTGTCGGAACTCCGGTCATCAAGGAGAGCAAGAAGAAGACAACCCTCACTTGTACTACGGGCGCTGCCGCCTGGTTGTGTTAGGTTTTTCGCGTGTTGAATTATTCTTCTAAACATTTTCAGGGTCCTTGGTGATGCGTCGACGAATGTCAAGCCTCCCAGAAATTGGCTTAGAAAGAGGCGAAACTCTTGAGCTTTCGATATTGTGGCAAGGAAATGACTCTCTTGTGTCGTAGTCTCTTGGGATGAGGCAATAAACCCCGTGAGCGAAGCAAAAATAGACACACCCAAACCGGCAATGAACGATATTCGTGAACTGAGGTGAGATTTACCGTGCTGTAGAAGGTAACGAAAGATTCCCATTGTATCCTCAGCACACTCAAACATGGTAAGGTAGGGCCGGAGATTATGGAGAAGCATTTCTAAGGGATAGCCAGTCAATGCGATAGGACCTGCGAGGCTGATGGCGATCCGAATTTTTCGGATGATTGTGCAAGCATGCAACGGGCCAAGAGCGGGGCTTGCTTTGCTCAGAAGTGATCGATAGACATGAACAACTAGAGCATGAGACCAAATGTCGGCTTGTCCAAGTTCGAGTCGAGAGCAAATGTAATGGAGCTCCTCGCCCAGACATCTGGCTCGAAAAGAGGGTTGTTGGGAGAGTGGTAATTCTAAGTTGGTGGTAGATTGGGTAGACATTTCTTCCCAAGCGTTAAGAGCTGACATATGTTGGGTTTTGTCGAAAGCTTTCTCTATCGCACGATCATTTTGAAGAGAGATTATGAGCTGGCCAACAATATCTGGCATCCAATGCCGGAGGAGCTGAAGATACAGTTCAGACCCCAGTTGCTTCCGCATGAGCTTCTCAGAACCATCATAAAGACGGTCTTGTTTTGGAAGGCTCGTTTCCGATGACAAAGTGTACGACAACGCCACTGGAAACGCTTTGGCGAGCAGAGAAGTCCATGAGTCATCTGCTATTGCTGCAAGTTCTTCTGAACCAGCGGACCCGCGAAGTGCCACTTGCCCCACGAATTCTTGTAAATTGTCCAGTACCATATCTTTCAGTGTTGCGTATCCAAATGCTTGAAAAGGCATCCGAGAGATACCGTCCTTCGAAAGCCACGTGTACGAAATTTGTGGAACAAAGAGTCTGAAGAGTTCTGTCGATGAATTCAAATGGAGCTTCTCCGAGGTGAAAGATATGCACCATCGGGCCAGTGAGGTCGCAGAAGGCACATTAGCTGCTGTTTCAAATAAATGATATGTCGCTTGTCGCAATACAGTGTGCCATCGGGCACTCAATTGGCTCAGGACATAGAGACGAGCAGCAATACCCTCCTTGTTGTCAGGATCTGATGGGAGATTGTCCACAATATCATCAAAAATAGCTTCGTGTTGTGTAAGGATGAATTTTTCGAATAATTGAAAAAGTTTCTCGGACAGCCGGAACTTGGTAGAAGCCGGGGCAATCTGAAGAATATTCAGCAGGCTAGTCCTAGGAGACGGCAGGTCCTCCGTGCCGTAGTTTGGATTGAACTGAAGCAGCACGTGTAGGAGCTCCGAGAATTGTGAAAGCACTCTGGATGAAGCGGGAAACTTTCCCAGTGTAACACTAAAGGTGTAGTTGTACACATCAAATGCAAGCTCGACGACAGGATCACCCTCGTCTTCCGAAATCCAGAGGTTTCCAAGTCCTTGCACTACACTCAAGCAAAAGCATAGCGCAGCTTCACTCCTCTCAAAAGATTCTTGTTCCAAGTAGGTCGTGCCCAACACTTTCAGGAGTTGGGCAGCATCAGTACGCTTGATTCCAGGTTTGAGCGCCAGAAGTTCTAACACGGCACCTCGAGCGGCGAGGAGTGGGCCAGGTTCCAAGGTTACAATCTCGTCGACGATGACAGAGATAGTTTCTGGGATAAGTGTTCCTCGTGTTTTCACATATTGCAGGGCGGTAGCTAGCTTTATGCGGTTTGAAGCTAATTGACTGGCATCGTCACAATTTAGTGGGATAGCCTGTCTAAATTGACTAGAAGATGCATTGGAGTAGCCTTTTTGGGTAGATTGAGAGGTCCACACATCGTCATCTAGAAGGTCCAGTTCCATGTTATCCTTAGGGAGGGGAGAATCCATAGAATTGCGAGCCAGTTGCAGACTTGATTCGATGACTGTATCATATTCCGCACAAGACCATTCAGCTTCAATCTTATGAATCTGTGCGTGCAAACGCAGAACAGAAGAGCAAATCCGATTCGCCATCACGCACATATCACCACTTTCACCAGAAACGAAGCTATTGAGTGTTTCCCAAGCTTTTGACCATAATTCTGAAGGTTTAGAGCTAGATGCCAAAGCCAAGCGAGGATAGAGAGCGGCCCAGACAGTCATGGCAACAGTCAGAATTCCAACAATATCGGTGCCGATGTTTGACTTTCGTTCAGACTGTAAGGTGGTAAAGGCAGAGTAGAATTCTCTCACACGGCCAGTTAAAAAATCGGCCACGGAATTTTGGAGACGGGCAAGGAGCGAAGAATCGAACTGGCGGAAGTTTTGGGAAGTAGGGGTATCCACATTATCTCTCTTTTCCGGCTGTATTTCAAGCAGATAGTGGAGGAAATCATCGTTGGCAGAGGTGATCATCGCAGCCCTCCAGATTGAATGGGCAGGGGACCAATCATCATACGGCTTTATTGGTTCTGAAACCCCACAAATCGAGATGAGAAGGGAGTGCAAAAGTTCTGGCCGTACATTGACCATGATAGACGCGTTTTGGAATCTATCGAGGACGGAAGCTGCTCACAAGTTAGCAGAGCTTACTCGCCAGATGGAATGATTCTAAGTCAACTTACGAAGGGTCCAACGCATGGAGAGCCAACCGAGGAGTTTCAAACAAAACACCTCAAACATCCGACCATTATCCAAATAATGCGACCGCAGTGCGTTCGTCATAAGGAGCAGGGAGGTATCTGTGAGAGCTGAAGGACCATTACTGCTTCCTCCAAATATAGTATTTTCAATTAAAGCACCATTTAGCTTTTCTCGAAGGTGATTGGTATGAAGGAGCACTCCGAGGATATGGCACGATGTCCTCGCCGTGCTTGGAACAGAAATAGCCTGGCGAGCAGAATTCCACACATGGAGCCAAGTTTCAGTGGAACAATCAACTGAAGGTGGTAGCTTGAGCGCCAGTCTAAATAAGTAAGTCAACAGGGTGAGTCTATGGCTCACGAGCTTCACTACTTACCTGGAGAAAAGCACATACGTCCAAGACTGGACATTGGTATCTTCGTGGGAGAGCCCTGGAAGCAGTAACGAGAGATCTTTTGGTAGTGCATATCCGTCATAGGCAGGCTGTTCACAGAGGAAAACGTGGATTTGAAGTGCAACGACCCTCATTTGTCCAGACCCATCAATTGCATGCTGCAATATATCATCATGCGTCTCATGGAGCTTTTGGCGTTTGCGTGGCCCTTCTACGGCATCAGAATCAACCTCAACTTCCTGTCTTGGCGTCCTTCTTGTCCCAAGAATGAGGCAAGCAATTAGCGAGAGAGAAGCCCAAGCAGAAACGGCGCGTGCTGAGTTGCGGACCGGGAGAAATTGTTTTGTATGCATTGGAGCATATTCTCCTGGGATAAGAAGTTGTAGATCGTCTAAGAGGAGAATATCTCTGTCACCCCTCGATTTATACTCGGTCAAGAGTGTATCCAGCATGGGTTCAAGAATATCCGATTCGACTGCGGGCCAGATATTGCTCCTGGATATGAATAGATACCGACAGGAGTACAGCGTGATTAGCATTTGCTCTCGAAGCAGAGCAGAATTGTGTATCCACAGCCGCCGGGCCGTGGGTATCAGGGAGCTTATAAGCGACCGCGTGAAGTTGACATCTTCTGCGAGAGAAATAAATATGATATTGTTTAATGTTTCGAAAGCACTTTCTTGGGCCCTTGACCCAGCCGTTAGGTATTCGTGCACGGTATCTGCAATAGCAGCACAACGCGACATGATCGGGGCATTCGTAACAGCGGTCAAGCTTTTAAGAGCAGCGACGAGCTCATCTGCATATGAGGACACACCTTCTTTCACTCTTCCCCTTCCACTTTTCTGACTAAGTCGCAGTGATATCTGGAATCCATTCCTAGATGTAGTACGACTGTCCCGACTAGTCGCCACATTGTTAGATTGTGTCAGGTCATCTAGCCCAACAGACAGCAACGCAAGAACAAAGTCGACATATTTTTGCCATTGCTTTGGTCGCATGTGTTCACAGTGAGGGGCATGTTCCAGGAGGGCTTTGAAGCTTTTGAGATAGTCATTCAATAGAGGCTCGCAGTAGGAGCCGTCTGCGTTTGGGAGCGTCTCAACAATGTGATCCAAGATTGAAAGTGCTGTTTTGAATTTGACTACGGGAGTAAGTACTTCCACTGCAAGGCGAAGAGCGGCCGCGGTGACCTGAAGCCGAGAGGAAGCGTTATTCTTGGTGGTTGGCTTAGCTGATGCCCTGATGTAGACTGGCTTCTGCTTGGAGATGATCTTGTAAAGCAATTCGAATGTTTTGTGAAGAGCGTCTTCTGGAATTGGTCCTCTGTGCGATATCAATAAGCCTGGCCCAGCCTTACATCACCACCTAGGAAGCTTACGCTCTATGGGAATAGCTGCCCGCTTCCAGGATGTGCTTGAGTTCTACCACTGTCAGATCACACGAAACTCAAGAGAGCAGGGCTAATGGTCACCTGCAAGTCCCTCGCTCCTCGCCTGTTGTGTATCTGCCTCAAGCTTTGCTGTTTTGGAACTGTCAGTGCACGAGGCTGTGAAAGCCGGAGATTAGGTAACCAACCAATGGCTGAGGCGATAGTGATGGTGATCTCCGCCATCTTGAGGAGTGGGGGAGAAGGCTTGACCGGAAGTAGGAGAACACATGCTTCGAGTTCGTTGTAGTGATATAGGATTCAACCTCGCGTGAGAATCGACGCGGCGAGACTCATAAGAAAGGGTCGTGGCGCCTCAAAAAGAAGATCGGCTGTAATTGTCCGTAGCGAATCGGCCTTGCACGAATCAAGGCAGCATCGCTCGCCGCTTTAGCATTATTGAATGTCTTGGCGAGCACTAGCCATATTTGTCATTGTCGCCCTGCTTCTTTTCAACCAACCACGAGCGGTGCAGCGGTGCCTTTGCTTGGAGACTTTTTTAGAGTAGAATTGGAGACGCGCTGGACAGTTGCGCTCGAGATACATACGCGTCAACCTTGCCTATCAGTCAGTCTATCCTGCATACAAACATGGAGAGCGTGGAGCGACTTCAAGGGCTTCATGACGACTTAGTTGCCTTCACGGAGGGGCGATTGGCCAACATCGATCGGCTGGTGCAAGAACTGAAGGGCACTGTGTCTGACTTCAGGAAACTCTTGGACAAGCCTACCCCCTCAGCTTCCGACCGCGAAAAGTACAATAGTGGTATGTGGTGTCCATGTTCTAGGAAGAGATTGGTTTAACTGACTCGGTCTAGGCAAGATTCAAATTGACGAGCAGGAATTCGGCATCAATGACGAATTCAAACATATCAGCCGGGCCGTTGGCACCACTCTTGATCTTGATGAGATCGAGGCCGGACGACTCCTCATTCAAAACCACGGAGATTCCATAACAAACACTCAGTCCTTCGTTGCCCTCTCCGTGAGCGCATTCCACAATCGGCGAGACCTCCTCCTGCAGTCTTTGCGAATCACCTTTGAGCAATCCCTTCTCGAAGAATTTGAGCAGCCTTACAAAGATGACTTAGCAAAGGTTATTGCGGAGGTCCTAGATATTCAGTCGGGCGTGGTGGGAAATGGATCGTTGTTCACGAGAAAGTGCATCGATGCTTTGGGAGAGATTGAGAGATTTCAGGCCAGAATATCCGATGCGCTTCAGAGCAAAGCTATCCTGGGTGAACCACGTGGACCAGAATTTTATGTCACGTTTGAATTTCAAAGAGACAGCCTCTTCAAGCAGCATGAAGCTTTGGCATCCATATTGGCCTCCCTCTTTCGCGGAAACTATACAATTTCCGAAGACTTGCGAAAACTTCATAACGTTGCCAAAGCCTGGACCCGCCTTGATTTTAATTTAATCCATTACCTTCCGGCTTTTTCTTCAGCCTTTCGACGTTATGGCTCCTTAGAGAGTGCTCAGATTCAACCTGCTCAAGCAGACTCCTTGAATGCTGTTTTAAGCACAATTCCCAAAGATCATGCCACTGCCGCAGTTCGCCCCTTTAATGCAGTTCTTGCCCTCCTATGGACGGTCGAATACTCCAGTCATTTCCGGGACACAGTCGACGACAGACGCGGAGAAAAACAGGACGATGTTGTTAAAACGGCACTACAAGATGATGCTCTAGGGTTCCTGCTACAAATATGTATCTCAACAAATACCGATGTATGGAGACATCCTGCAAGACAGGAATTGGTCTCCCTGCTTCTCAGCGAGACGACTGCGGTGGCCTTGGATGGTGATCAAACATCTGGTTATTTTCGAGTGTTACTGATGGAATCTTTGGAGACTTTTGTTGAAGCTTTCATCACGAACATGCCAGACTCCATACGACGTCTCAAAACGGAGGAGGATGATCAACGGCTTAACCAATTGATTGCGGTTCAAGAAGGCCTGCCGCTGAGTCATCGTGATGGGAGCGTAAGCAAGCTCTATCTCGAATCTTTCCTCGTTCTCATTTCCTACGCCTTTGAACAACGGCCTGATGCTGCCGCACAGTGGTGGGAGGACTCCGACAATAACCTTTACGGTTTCCTGCAATGGGCATCTTCAAGGCAGACAGTACCAAGAGTGAGCGCATTTTGTGAGCTTCTATGTTCTATCTCAGAAGGCAAGGACTGTGCCGAATCAACGCACAAATTTTTGCTAAACGATTCGTTGCCCGCCTCGTCCCGCGGCAGACGGAATCCTTCAATGAATTACAGCCAAATGTTTGAGGTCCTAGAACTCTACGCAAACAAGGTACACGAACGGATCGCTATATCTCAAATACCAAGTGCGAGGAAGGTAGACCCATCGGATATGAATGAACTGGAAAGCCCAGTCATGCTGTCCTGCTATCTTCGTCTCTTAGCCCACCTGTGCAAAGAGCCAGGTGGTACACGCGGCTTCATTCTTCAATCAAGGCCAAGTTTCTTACAATCTCTACTTATCTTGAGTTCTGGGCCCGTACCAAGCTATCTGAAGGCGAGCATATTCGCCACCCTGGATGCTTTGCTGACAGACAAGACCCTGCACACGGCGACCGAGATGTGGCAAACTTTAGACACCTGGGCCTCGGTGGGACACGATGGCCTCCGTATGCCAGCTACAATACCAACACAACCTCTCAAGGCTACAACATCAAGGTTGTTGAGTAGCCTCAATTCGATTGCTCTTTCGTTCGACCAGTACGACGGGTTTGTTGTATTTCTCCGTGATCTCATCACATCTAATCCTCCGACGGGTACTATTGCGGACCTCCTTCCCTTCCCGATCGATCTTGGCTCATCATACCGCGTTCCTGGAATAGCTCCATACGTTGATTTCGTATGTGGGCAAGTCTTTGTTAAACGGCTACCTGAACTCAACGACGAGACACAGCGCCTAATCGGGGTTTGCCATTGCCTGGATTTCATAGCCATTGGTATAGATGGCTTCAATGAGGACTATGTTGCAATGTTGGATCGTTCTAGTGCCAACAAGCAAGTGGCTTCAGATTTACCTCCAACTGCTGTCTATGCCCAGCACAGTCCATTCGCAAGGCTGATGCAATGGGTCCTCTGCACCGACTTCAACAAATTATTCATGGAATCATTGTTAGTTAGCCACGAAACGGTAGAAGCAGCACCTCAAGAGTCGCCTTTGCTTCTAGGGCTCCAGCGTGCCATTGACATAGTCAATCGGCTTCTCGACCTCCAGCCTACGTATTTCGACATTGTGAAGCCTTTGAATCAATCTCAGCTCCTGGAACAACGCAGTATACGATCAAGCATCGCGTGTATTGAGGATTCGATCACGGCGCATCCTCAGGTCGTTCTCAAACTCTGCCAATTCGCTGCAACGAGCCATTCGGACTTGGCCCTTCGATCCCTGGCACTTCTCCAAAAGCTTTCCAGTTCTGCCAAGCTCAACAACCATTTTTTGGCAGCAGAAGTGGTGCCTGGTCGTTCAACAAGGCTCCTCGACGCACTTGGTCCGAATGCTAGTTTCGAGTTGCAACCAGTGTCCGCGAATATATCTGCGAGACTAGCCGTGCAAATCCGAGAGCTCGAAGAGGGCTGCCAATCTGTTGGGTATCTGATCAAAGACGGTACCCTAGCCTTCTTTAATGCTTGTCTTGAGACGCAGCCCGACCTACCCAATGTTGCACACCTTCTCCTTGGCTTCGATCGCCTTGGTGAGAGGTTAGCACTTTCAGATTCTCTCGATGAGGGCACAGCAGTTTTCAACACACTAGTCGATTTGATTCAGAACTATCCCAGTGACGATGCCGGGGATTTTATATCATGGCTGATACACATCCGTACTATCACCTTTCGGGTGCTAAGACACTTGTGGTCCTCACCTTTATCTAGTGAGATAGTTCTTAGTCAATTACGCCGACTGCAGTTTCTACAGACGCAATACATCCAACAACCAGTCATTTCTCCGCAGACCTTGTGGGATGGAAATCCCTTATCGCATCCTCTGTTTTGGTACACTGGCTCCGGTGAAGCTCTGGCCGATTTTTTCGCTTATCGTGCCTCACTCTATCACTATTCGGCGACGGAATTGAGAGCCGCGGCGGGTGATCGACTCAGCAATACCCTTCGACTCGCGTTATCGACTCTTCAAGGCAACACCACTGATACTGATGGATCATTGATCATGCATGCGGATATTTTCGCTCTACTGGACTTCTTGGAGTTAGATCTCAATGCCACATTCAATCTAGATGTCAACTTTTACGTTGATATTAACTTTGATATGTTCGCGATGGAAGGTGAAGGGCCCGCAAAAATCTACGACGTCAAGGTAGCCCGCCAATGGTTGAACGCCGCCAAAGCGATTCGCCTTGAAGCAGCTCCCGACAACAACAAACGTAGTGCGATTGAGCAGGAACTTACAACAGAGGCAAACGGTATCCTCATGATCCTGGAAGCCCAAAATCGTGCCAATTTTGCACGGAAGATACAGTCAGAGACTCTGCATGAGTATGTGGAGATGACAATTGCTGTCCTCGAATGCTGTCCCATGGAATCCACCACAATCGCTCAGTTCATTCTTCGCATGTTACAAATCATGCTGCCAAAGCTTGATGCCTACTTAGCCGAGGAATCTCCCAATGTATTGGAACTTGCTAGAGCAGCCGATGCATTACTATTTGCCCTCCCTACGGCACCGGTACCCAATACGCACACGGAGGACATGGTTACCGAGAAATTGTTCCAACTTTTTCGGGCTTCAATTGAAGGAATTCCAGTCTCTCAGTCGAGCCCAGCCTTGCGCGCAACATTGTACAGCATCTGTGTGCAATATTTGAGCCGCCTCATATCGACCAATGATACAATTTCTGATATCACGGCCAGGTCCCGGAAGAATGCCATGGATTGTGTTCGATCCGCCAGTGCACGTCTCATCCAGATAATCTGCGACGATGCCGACGATGGCATCGATAGCTGCCGCATCAACGCATTCAACCTGCTCGGGCTACTCACTTCCTTAGCTCGAACCGAGAACTCAGCTTTCGTGATCAAATCACTTCTCAAAGCGAACGCGCTTGAGATCCTCATCGATCCCCTGAAATATATTGTTCAAGAGTTTGAGGGGGCAGAACCAGCCAGTAAGTCCTATCTGTTATCATCGCTTGCAAATTTTCGCGTAAGCAACAATCTAATTAATTGGAACCAGCTCGGCCTCAACTCCTCTCTATCTTCGAGGCAAGAA
>Ga0105239_10002413_pt1 | contig 23803 bp, 21 predicted proteins | sample KBSC44metaG_FD_92761 | JGI IMG/M metagenome (GOLD analysis project Ga0105239, IMG submission 92761) | Corn rhizosphere microbial communities from Kellogg Biological Station, Michigan, USA - KBS C4-4 metaG | ecosystem: Host-associated > Plants > Roots > Rhizosphere > Soil | place: Michigan, USA...
CTCGCGTGGGCTTGCACGAGCCGGAACTGCCCGAGGATCGTGCCGACCGCCCACAGCCTGTGGAACGCGTCCCACAGCCGGAAGTCCTTGAACGCCGTGTAGCAGCAGCTGACGAAGTCGTCGTTGTGGTCCAGCAGCTTCTGCTGCAGGCGCTCGATGTACTCGAAGCGCTCGGGGGAGAAGTCGTCGTCGCGCAGCGCCTTGATGAGGCGCGCCGCGAGCGCGTGGATCGTCACTGCGGTGTTCTCGAGCCCGCGGGAGAACAGCGGGTCGATGAACCCGTTCGCGTGCAGCATCAGGCAGTAGCGGTCGCCGACGCACGCGCTCGACGAGAATTGCAGGCGGTCGGTCCTGACCCAGTCGCGCACCGGCACGGCGTCCCGGAACTGCGCGCCGATGCTCGGGAACCGCGCGAGGAACTCGTCGAATTCCTGCTGCGCGGAAATGTCCGTTTTCGGGTAGACACGCGGGTCGAGCTGCAGGCCGACGCTCACCAGGTTATTGGTCGAGCGCGGGTGGTTGTTGAACGGAATCACCCACAGCCAGCCGCCCTCGAACATGTGGTGTAAGGTCCCTTCGTGCCAGCGCCAGCGCTGCCCCTTGACCTTGAAGATGTCGTCGAACGGCTTGACGCCGAGCATGTGCGTGTAGAGGCTGCGCGAGTGCGTCTTGAAGCGACACGGCTCTTCGCGGAGCCCGAACTTGGTCGCGAGCGGCGCGCGGGGTCCTCCGCAGTCGATCATGTACCGGCCGGTGAACCGGTCGCCCTGGGCGGTGGTTACCGCGACGCCGTCTTTGTCGGCGTGGTATTCGGTCACGCTCGTCTTCTGGCGGACCGTGCAGCCGTATTTGATGGCGGCTTGCAACAGGTAGGCGTCGACGTCTTGCCGGTAATAATGGCTCTCCGGCCCCCACGGCAGCTCGGGAATCACGCACTGCGTGAACTCCTTCGGGTCGTGCTCCTGGCCGGGCTTGTGGAACACGAAGCCGAAGTTGCGCTTGATGCCCGTGCTCGACGCGACGTAACGCTGCGTCGCATAGAACGACGTGATGTGGTCGAGCTCCGGAATGCCGTAGCGATCGGCGATGATGCGGTTCATGAGGGACGTCTCGGGGATCGACGATTCGCCGATCGTGAACCGCGGGTGCGACGACTCCTCGATGATCAGCACCCGAAACTGTTGTTTGGCCAGGATGGCCCCCATCTGGGTGCCGGACATGCCCGAGCCGAGGATGATCACGTCGAAGTGGTTGCTATCGCGCCCGTTCGCGGGGCTCATCTGAGTCATGGGGGCAAACTCTCCTTGTGAGATGGAACACATGGCCGCGTGCGTCAGGATTCGTCGAGCGCGGCGCGGATTCGAGACCGCGCGGCGCGCGTGAGCGTGAGTAGATCGCCGAGCATGCTGGGCGCGTACCCGCCGCTGCCGATGCTTGGGCCGCTTCGCCCGACTTCGTACGCCCGTTCCGCCAATTTGACGTGAGGCGCCCGGAAGCGCAGCAGAACCTCGAAGACGCGGTCGAGGGCCGCCAGCCCGGCCCGCACGGGCTCGCTCCGCGTGCCGATCGCATGCGCCTCGCCGAGCGCGCGGTCGACGAGCGCAGGCTCGCCGGCAAACCGGGCGTAGACCGCCCGGAATGCGGGAAGCACGTAGGGCAGGTACGTCTCCTTGAATTCTCGGTAGGCCTGGTGGTCCGATTGCGAGCCCCACAGCACGTGCTCCAGCACGAAGAGAGGCATTTCCACGGCACCGGGGCCGAGGTAGCTCTGGCCTCCGATTCGAATCGGTTCGTAGTAGGGCCGCAGCTCGTCGTAGAAAACCTGCAGCGAGATGAAGCGGTACGCGTACACGATCGACTCGACCATTTTCTGCAGATAGGCTGCCAGCTCGTCGCACCCGTGCGCGAACGCGGGCGAGCGCAGCGACACGTCGGACAACTCGACGGTCACCGCGATGGCCGCCTCGAGCGCCGCCATCGAGATGCGCACGCTCTCGAGCAGGTGCGCTTCGTCGGGGAGCCCGGTGTAGCTCCGTTGCGCGTCGGCCGCCGCGGGGTTCCAGACCGTCACATGCAGGAGCGTCTCGCGCGGCGGCAGGTCGGTCGCGCGCGCCAGGTCGAGCAGCACCGGCTCGAGCCCGGGCACCGCGTCCGCGGGCTCGTGCCCGTGCCGCTTGAGCGACCCGAGGAAGAACCCGATGTCCCGCATCGCGGCGGCGGCTTCGACGAAGCCCCAGCTGGCGGGCACGCCGCGCGCCGGGAGGAACTCGCGCAGCAGGCCGACGATGCCGGGCACGTCCTTTTTACGGTTCAGGCCCGGCAGCCGCAGAACGAGCGCGCGCGCCTGCAGCGGATCGCAGGCCGCCACCGCGGCGTGCGTGGCCGCGAATGCGCCTATCCGGTCCAGGGTGCGCTCCACTACAGGATTTCCTGCGTCGCGAGCGTCGACCCGCGCTGGCTGCGAGGCAGCCCCGCGTCGCCGTCACGCAGCGAGCGCAGGTAGTCGTAGTTCGTCGGCAGGCTCGTGCGCAGACGCTCGGCCTCGCGCTGGATGCTGGCGAACATCGCCTCGGCCTTCTCGATCGACTCCGGTCGGTGCTGCAGGAGCGGCAGCGACCGGTCGGGCAGCAGCCCCAAGCCGGCAAAGATGCAGTAGTAGTTGCCGTTCAACCAGAAGTTCTTGAATTCGTAGTCGAAGGTTTCGTAGTACATCGAATCGTCGAACGACGTGGTGGTCAGCGGCAGTCCCGCCTTGTAGCGCTGAACCTTCTCCTTGATCGCGTCCGAGAGCCGCAGGTCGTGCCGGTTCGCGAGCCAGAACGGCGTGTCGTCGCGCGACGTGGTGAAGTAGTGCGCCTGGACGAAATCCCGGCAGTCGTCGAACATGTAGACGATCTCGGCGTTGAAGGCGTCGCTCAACCGCGGGTCGAACGACGTGTCGGGAAAGTGCTTCACGAGCTGGTAAAGCGCCGCGTAGATGAAGTAGATGCCCGTCGATTCCAGCGGCTCCAGAAAGCACGACGACAGCCCGATCGACACGCAGTTGTTGACCCACGCGCGCCTGTTGCGCCCGACGCGGAACTTGATCTGGTTGAGCGGCTGATTGTCCGAGAGGCCCCAGAGTTTGAGGAAGTCGGCGGTGGCCTGGTCGCGCGACGTGAACTTGCTCGAGAAGACGTAGCCGCTGCCGAACCGGCCGAGCATCGGAATCTTCCAGGTCCACCCGGAGTTCATCGCGATCGCCGAGGTGTACGGCTCGATCCCGTCGCGCGTGTCGTCGTTGGGCACGGCGCTGGCGACCGCGCTGTCGCACAGCAGGTGGTCGGACATGTCGATGAAGGGTTCCTTCAGGGCCTGATTGATCAGGAGCCCGCGCATGCCGGAGCAGTCGATGAACAGGTCCGCCTCCAGCGTGCGCCCCTCCTTGGTGGACAGGCTGGAGATGTAGCCGCGCTCGTCCAGGTGAACGTCCACGACCTCGTCGACCACGCGCTTCACCCCGCGTTCGACGGCCCAGCGCTTCAGGAAGTCGGCCACCAGGTGCGCGTCGAAGTGCCACGCGTGGGACATCTTGCGCGTGCCGTCGGCCAGGCACGGTGCCAGCTTGCCGTCGAGCGCGCCGGGCTGCGGGTAGCACGCGTACTCCATCGGCTGCTGGAAGCCCTGCTCGCGCTTGCGCAGCCAGTAGTGGGTAAGCGGCACGCCGTCGCAGTTCGGCACGTTGCCGAACAAATGGTAGAAGTGATCGTCGCGCGAGGAGTCGGGAGCCTTCCTCCAGTTCACGAACTTGATCGCGGCCTTGAACGCGCCGTTCACCTGGGGCATCCACTCCCGCTCCGGTATCCCGAGGAAGTCGAAGAACACCTTCTGCAAACTCGGGATGGTTGCCTCGCCCACGCCGATCCGCGGGATCGCCGCGGACTCGATGAGCGTAATGTTCGCCTGCTGCTGGAGCGCCCGGACGAGGTACGAGGCGGTCATCCACCCCGCGGTGCCGCCGCCCACGATAACGATATTCTTGATCGGATTGCTCATGCCACCTTTCCCATAGGATTTAAAACCTCAATGGATAGTGACGCCTTGTCGAGTTGAACGCGCAACTCGTCCGGTAACGCGTCATAACGTGTCTGATTCATCGCGATAAATGACACCGGGAAGGCGTGGTGAAATCGCAGCAAGGGAGGCCCCTCCGCGCAAAATCCGGACATCATTGGCAGCAGTCCCGGAATTTCGTCCGAGGCTGTTCCGCTTTCAATTCAAATAGAGAAGCACAATCGAATAATGCAAGGCGCCCATTGCAGCGGCGGCACACCGCGCAAGGGCTTGTCGAGGCTCGCCGGACCATGCGCGTAGCCGCACCGACGCACCATAGCAGTGTTCGCGGTGGCACGTCTCGCAAAATTTCATATCAATCGGGGTTAATCCAGAGAAATACTCAATATCGGCAGAGCTTCCGATAACAAACGATTTAATTTTTTAAAAATGAGAAATTTACTTTTCCGTTGAGGGCGTGTGCGACAACGAATTTATTGTATAAAAATTCGAAATGAACGATTAAATTGACATGGAAATGGCGGTATCGCCATTTCCGAAACAAAGGTGTCAATTGGTCCTGACCCAAGAAATAGTCCGGTTCAAAGGTGCCGACGCTTGGGCGCGCATCTGAGCGATTCAGTCATCGTCCGACCGTCACGCTGATCAATGTGGATGGGTCACATGCTTGAGAGATGCTCTCGCAGGAAGTCGATGAACCGCTGGGTCTTCGCCGGCAAAAGACGGGTTTCGGTCAATGCATAGACGGGTACCGGGGTGGCCTGCCACTGTGGCAACACACGACGTAACCGCCCCTGGGCTACGTCATCGGTGACGATGCCCTCCGCCAATATGGCAATCCCCATGTCCAGGGCTGCCAGGCGTTGGATCATGCCGACGCTGTTGAGCAGAAACCGTCCTCCAACTGCGACGTCCACCGTTTCATCTCTGTTTTGCACGGTCCAGATATCGGACTTTGATCCGCGCAGCCGCAAACATTCATGCTGGACAAGCTCGTCGGGATGCTGAGGTTCGCCCAACATATCGAGATAGCGAGGTGAGGCGTAGAGATGTCTCGGCAATCGCGCAAGCTGGCGAGCGATCAGGTTGGAGTTGGCGGGCTCACCCATGCGAATGGCGACATCCACCGGGTCGCTCACCAGATCTGCCAAGCGAGGTGATAAATCGAACTCGAAGCGTATGCCGGGATAGCGCCGGGCAAACTCGGCCACCAACGGAGCCAGGAAGATGTTGGCGAAACCTTCGGGGAACGAGGCGCGCAACAGCCCGCTGGGCTGGGCGAGCATTTCTCCGAGTTGCTCATGAACGAGCCTGGCCTCCTCGACGATGCGCTTGCGGCGGATCATCGGTGACCACCGCGAACGACCACAGATCGTCCGCGTCCGGGATCTCGGTGCGCGTCCACAAGCACGCAACCTGCATAGGCTGTGGGGGCGCTCGGTCGAAGCGCAGCCCCACGCGCTGACCATCAAGCTGGACGTTCTCGAAGAAGGTGTCGACGAGCACAATGCCGTGCGTGAAGCCGAAGACTTTTCGCCAGGCGTCGAGAGCGAGTCGACGCGCCCGTTATAGGCCCCCGGCTTCTTTCGTTCGTTTACGTCCGTCAATCGCGGCAAGCGGCATCGATAGCAGCGCAAAATGATCTAGCGGCGCGTGGCTTGAGGAGCGGACACGCTCAATCCTTGCGCTCACCAGTAGCGCTCAGCGATGTCGCGAAGCCAAAGGCTATCGGACCTATCACTGCGATCAGTGGCGATGGCGCTAGGCAGCTCCGTCCACGTGCCGATTTTTTTTCACCGTAGAAGCGGTTTTTAAGCAGATCGCTAATTCCGGCGTAGTCCCCGACTTTTGGGGCCGCGACTGGTTGTGAGTGCGGTTCGCGCAAGCGAAGAAGACTGCGCGTCCAGGCCGCCGCCCTGCGGCGAAGCCAGAGCGGGAATTCCCCAATACGCGGTCACCAACACTGCACGCCACGGTGTTCACAGTCCGCGGTTGCTGCCTCGCGGGGAAGTATATCTGTTGAACCCGTCGCCCCTCGAATTCGAGCCAGCGATTTTTTCTCACCATAGGTCGAAATAAAGTCGTTTGTTGTCAGGCGACACGTCCGCTACTCTAAATACGCGCACCAACCTGACAGGCGCGTCAAATCAAAAGCGCACCATACCGCTCGTTCGACCCATCGCGTCGGGGAAGGGCGAGCAAGCATATAAAGCGCAAGTCCTTGACGGACGATTATCAAAATTGTTGGAGACGAACATGGGATTCACCCGTAGAAACTTTCTCATCACCGGAACCGGAGCAGTCGTTGTTGCGGCGACAGGCCTCCTGGATGGTCCGTGGATTCGGCGCGCCAATGCTGCAGAATTTTCCTATAAGGTCGGGACGAACCTACCGGCAACTCACCCTCTGAACGTGCGCATCCAAGAGGCATCGGATGCGATCAAAAAGGAGACAGATGGTCGAGTCGAACTTCGGGTGTTTCCGAATAATCAGCTCGGTGGCGACCCGGACATGTTCTCGCAGTTGCGAGCTGGGGCACTGGAGTTTTATACGGTTTCGGGCGCAAATACCTTGTCGACTCTGGTTCCGAAGGCATCCATTTCTGGCGTCGGCTTCGCGTATAAAGACTATGACCAGGTATTCGCGGCATTCGATGGCGACCTTGGCGCCCATATTCGCGGGCTTATTGGAAAGGCGAATCTGGTTGTTCAGGACAAGATCTGGAACAATGGGTTCCGCCAGATCACGACCAGTACGAAGCCCATCAAGACTCCTGCTGACCTGCAGGGCATGAAAATCCGGGTGCCGGGTGGTCGTCTCTGGATCTCGCTGTTCAAGGCGCTTTCCGCCGCCCCGGCGTCGATCAGCTTCAACGAAGTCTATTCCTCATTGCAGACAAAGGTCGTCGACGGACAGGAGAACGCGCTGGCTGTAGTAGACGCCGCGAAGCTTTATGAAGTCCAGAAATACTGCTCGATGACAAACCACATGTGGGACGGCTACTGGTTCTTGGGTAACAAGACAGCGTGGGAAAAAATGCCGCCCACCGTCCGTGACATCGTCTCAAAGCACCTCAATGCGGGGGCACTGAAGCAACGACAAGACGTGATCCAGTTGAACGCCTCCCTGCAAAAGACGCTTGCGGGCAGAGGGCTTGCGTTTAACACCGCTGACACGAACGCGTTCCGCCAAACCCTGAAATCCGCGAACTTCTACACGGAGCAGAAGCAATTCTTCGGAGACGAAGAATGGAGTCTCATGGAGAAATACACGGGGAAGCTCGCATGAGAACGCAAATGCTGAAAGACGTGGATGACGCACTCGAACAACAGACCAGCGCAACAGTCCATCACGCAACGAAGACTATGCCACGCTGGCTGTCCCGTGTGGACTTTGCGCTTGGCGTAATCGTCTCTGTGCCTGCGGCACTGCTGGTGCTAGCAGAAGTTATCCTGCTTTTCAGCGGCGTTGTTGCTCGTTATGTCCTGCACCACCCGTTAATCTGGAGCGACGAACTCGCTGCCATCCTGTTTCTCTGGCTAGCAATGACAGGTGCCGCTACGGCGTTGCACCGAGGCAGCCACATGCGCATGACGGCACTTGTCAACCGCATGGGCGAGCACTGGGATCCGTTCTGGGACACCATTTCGACGGTGGCGAGCATGCTTTTTCTCGGGCTCATACTTGTTCCATCGATCGCTTACATCAAGCAGCAGTGGGACATTTTGACCCCGACAATGGAGATCAATGACGGCGTACGCGTTGCGGCTATCATCTTCGGGGTTGTGTCGATGCTGCTGATCTGCGTGGTCAAGTTGTTAGCAATCGGCTGGAGGACCGCTATCGCTGGGGTTGCGGTGTCGCTAGTAAGTGTGTTTGCGTTGGAACATGCCGGACCCGTTTTGCAATCGCTTGGAAACCTTAACCTGGTGATTTTCTTCGTTGGAGTGGTCGGCTTCACGGTCTTGAGCGGCATGCCCATCGCATTCTCCTTCGGTCTTTCCGTGTTTGCTTACCTTTCAATGTCAACCTCCATGCCGCTGGAAATCGTCGTCAGCCGCATGGACGAAGGAATGTCGCAAATCCTTCTGTTGGCGGTGCCGATGTTTATTTTCCTCGGGCTTCTCATTGAGATGACAGGGATGGCACGGGCGATGATCAACTTCCTGGCATCGTTGCTGGGCCATGTGCGCGGTGGTCTTTACTATGTCTTGGTCGGTGCGATGTATCTGATTTCGGGGATCTCCGGCTCGAAGGCAGCCGATATGGCAGCTGTTGCTCCGATTCTGTTCCCTGAGATGAAGAAGCGTGGCGAGAATCCCGGCGAGCTCGTGGCGTTGCTATCGGCTACCGGCGCGCAAACTGAGACGGTCCCACCAAGCATTGTGCTCATCACGATCGGATCGGTTACGGGGGTATCAATCTCTGCGCTCTTTACGGGCGGTCTGTTGCCGGGCCTTGTACTGGCGTTCATGTTATGCATGCTCGTCTGGTGGCGGGCTCGAAAGACTGAACCCACGTCGTCCGGGAGACCCGCGTGGTCCTTTGTCGGGAAAGCGTTTGTGATATCGATCCCGGCACTCGCACTTCCGGTTGTCATCCGTTTGGCGGTGGTGGAGGGAGTGGCAACGGCAACGGAGGTCTCAACGGTTGGAATCGCCTATGCCGTCGTCGCCGGACTCTTGGTGTATCGATGCTTTAATTGGAAGCGAATCGGCCCCATGCTCGTGGAGACGGCTGCTCTTTCGGGAGCTATCCTTATCATCATTGGTACGGCTACCGCGATGGCGTGGGCGCTCACCCAGTCTGGCTTCTCCCATGGACTGGCCGACTTCATGCAGCATCTGCCTGGCGGCGCATTCTCCTTCATGGTCGTGTCAATCTTCATGTTCATCATATTGGGTAGCGTCCTTGAAGGAATCCCTGCAATCGTGCTCTTCGGCCCGTTACTGTTCCCGATTGCTCGAGCTGTTGGCATCCACGAAGTTCAATATGCAATGGTCGTGATTCTCTCGATGGGACTGGGGCTGTTCTCGCCGCCGTTCGGAGTCGGCTACTATGGGGCGTGTGCAGTCAGCAAGATCTCGCCGAATCTGGGCATCCGACCCATCATGGGTTATATGGCCGCGTTGTTTATTGGGATCACGATGATCGCCGCAGTGCCTTGGATTTCCACCGGCTTTTTGAAGGGTTAAGAGTCGGGGCATCATGACGGAGCCGAAGAGGCGGGGTGCAAGCCCCGCCTCTTTTTTGGTTCTTCGTGGATTTCCGTGGACGTCGCTTGCCAACCCGTTCGAGCAATTCGCTGAACAACTACAACCGACCGGTATTTGGCCTGCAAGAGACGGACAGCGGCCTACTGTTCGTCGAAGTCTAGCGGTCCGAATGAAGGTCGTGGACGTAGAGGGTGTCCGCCTCGACCACCCTCGCATGAATATCGTGAGCATCGATCTCGCCGGCCTGTACCGCTGGGGCATGAATGTCTTCCCCATGTGAGCCGCCGGGTTCGCCATCAACCCTGTAAACCACACGCGCATGCACGTTCTCGGCGTGAGCGTCATGCGCACGAATCACACCGGCCCGCACGACATCGCTGTGAATGTCGTGGGCATAGAGAATTTGCGGGTGCGGACGAGCGTGGCGGTAGCGGGGCGCATAGACGTCCTCGTACCAAGTCTGCTGTACAAAATAGACGGGTTCGGCACACGCGGCATATTTGCGGCAATATTTGCGCCATTCTTTTGCCTGATAGGCCGGCACAAACAGATAGACGGGTGCCGCGTTCGCCGGCGCCGGCTCGATCACGACCGGCTGAGAGTAGATGAGTTGCGGAGGTGGCGCATTGCCGATGTCGATACGGCCATAAAAGCTGGGCTGACCGACACGCCGACGTCGGCAGCGAATGCTGGTGCGGCGACCGTCGCCGTCAGGGCCGCGACTATCCAGCCGCGATAGCCTCTATCTCGCGCTCAGCGTCACAGTAAAGCTGATAGTTGCCGCCGTCCAATCCTTCGTTCCACATCAAATATGAGAGATACGTCGTTCGGATCAGTTGATATACCAGATGCTGGCTACCATGACCGGATTGAAACGAAGCGAGGGCGAGGTGCGAAACCAGTGACCGCTCTTTGACGAACGATAACGGAAGCGGGAGAAGCATCTGTCGCGACTGCGTTGGCCCGTGTCGTGTTTTTTTGAGATTCCGTTTTGTCGTTACCATCACGATTACCAACGCCCGTCGAATTTCATCGAGACATACGCTGTGAGTCCATGACTGTCAGGAGGGGTAGACGATTCTGAGAAGATTGCTGACGCCGGGCGTGCCAAACGGGACACCTGCGGCGATCAATAGCGGTTTGTGGCGGGCGACACCGATCCGATGCGCCGCAGCTATAGCTTTCGTGACCATATCTTCGATGTTATCCGCGTCGTCGACACGCAGAGGACAGGCGCCCCACGTCAACGCAAGTTGACGCGCAACGACCTCATCAGGTGTGAGTGACAGAATGCGGCAGCCGGGACGCTCGCGAGCAATTCTCGCTGCGGTTGCGCCGGAAGTGGTATAGGCAACGATCGCTGAAACCGACAACATCGAGGTAATGGTGCAAATCGCTGCACTGATCGCTTCTGGTGTGTCGGCGGTGGTAGGCGGTGCCACCGCTTTTAGCAGTTGACGATATGTCGGTGCATTCTCCGTGTGCTCGATGATTCTATTCATCATCGAAACCGCTTCAAGGGGAAAGGCACCGCACGCCGACTCCGCGGACAGCATGACGGCATCGGCACCGTCAAAAACGGCGGTCGCGACATCGGACGTCTCTGCTCGGGTGGGCATGGCAGAACTAACCATCGACTCCAGCATTTGCGTCGCCACAACGACTGGTTTTCCTGCCTCCCGACATAGACTCACGATCCGCTTCTGGATGACAGGGACTTCCTCCGGTGGCAACTCAACACCCATATCGCCACGCGCGATCATGATTCCGTCGGAGGCCTCGATAATCTCTTCGATCGAATCGACAGCGGATGGCTTCTCGATTTTCGCCATGATCTTCGCCCGGCCTCTAATCAGATTACGCGCATCGCGCACATCGTCAGGCCGCTGTACAAATGACAGTGCGATCCACTCTACGCCTTGCTCAAGGCCAAATTGCAGATCTTGCCTGTCCTTATCGGTCAGTGCCGGAATGGGGAGGACGACGCTCGGAACATTGACTCCTTTTCGGTCCGAGAGGACTCCACCGACAACGACTTCGGTCGTAATGCGGGTGAGCGACGTGTCGACAATCCTGAACGTCAGCAGGCCGTCGTTGTCGAGTAGAGTATCGCCATTCGCGGCGACTGCGAAGATTTCCGGGTGCGGCAGGCAGACCCGCGACGCGTCGCCTGAGGCGCTATCAAGGTCGAAGCTGAAAGTCTGTCCTGGCCGCAGCTCGACTTTCCCATCTTTGAATCGCGCCACACGTAGCTTTGGTCCTTGCAGATCGAGCAGTACGCCGACCGGCCGCCCATGTCGGGCCTCGATGCGTCGAATTGCAAGCAGTCGTTGAGCCTGCTCCGCGTGGCTGCCGTGACTCATGTTCAACCGGAAGACATCGGCGCCGGAGATATAGAGGCTCTCAATCAAGCTTTCGGACGAGCTAGACGGTCCGAGCGTCGCGTTGAGGTGAGACTTCCTGCGGGAGAGGCGAGACGAGATGTTCGCGCAAGCAGAGATGAGGCTACTCGGCATTGCGAGCAGCCTTCTAACTTCGAGATGCGACGCGATATTGCAACTGGTCCATATCCGTACGGTAAGAGGGCTGACCGACGTGGTGCAGCGCCTAGGTCCTGCTGCTTTCAATCACCGTAAGGTCGACCGTCTTCCCACATTTCTGGGTGATGTAGTGGGGGGCATGCTTTCCGTGGCGGTTCCCGATGTGAGGCTCCACTTTACGGAGCAAGCAATGTTGCAGCATCGCGCCGGAGTCATCTCGTGATGCCATCGCGTGCGATGACAAAAAAGTTTTGGTCGCCCATTTGCCCACCTTTCAGAGCAAGCTGAAGGTTTCGCAAATGAGGCTTTTCGGAAATTACACGGCACAGCGGTGCGCCCACGGCCAGGCGACCGTCAATCTCAAGTGCGTCAGGGCCAAGGACTTGTGTGACTTGGCTGGACGTATCTCCGCCTGAGAGAACCAGTCGTTGCAGGTGAGTGGCTTCGAGGACATCATTCGCAATTGCGCCAAGCCGTTGCCCAAGCAATCGACCACCTTGATGCCGAGCGTCGTCATGGGTCAGTCCGCGAGCGGTAAAGTACTCGAGCATTTCGGCGATGCGTGTATCGCTCGGGCCACGGGCGGTATGCATAATGACGCTGCGCCCTTCACTGAGCAGCGCAATCGTGCGGACGGCGATATTTTGAGCGGTCCGTTGCCAAGAATCTTCTCGAACGAGCGCTTTTGCGTCGATGGCGATTTCGGCGAAGCCTGCAGTGATCGCTGCGTCGATCTGTGCCGACGACAGCGGTGAGGCGCTTCCGGAGATGGCAAGGATCTGAGTCGTCGGCGCAATACGGTCATAAGACCGCTGCGTTTCGGGAAGGCTACCGAGTTCTCGCCACCATTGAGTCAGCGCGTATTCGACGCCAGACGAGCCGATTGTAAATACGGAGCCGACCGTCGTAGCGTAGTTGTCGAGGAGCCGGCCAACTTCGGTTAGATGACGTGGAGTCACTGAATCGAGCAAGATTCCCGAGTCGCCCGTTGAAATTGCTTTCGACCATGCCAGGTCGACTTCTTCGCGAGTACCTTCCAGATTCGGCAGCTGGAAGCCGGAGAGAGGCAAAGCGGTCTGCAGAGCTAGATGACGCAGAAGATCTCCCTCGGCCATCGGTGTGACCGGGTGGGCGCTCATAATTGGATGGCGATCGATTCGATAAGTCTTGTTGTCGGTACCAGACCGAGCGAACAAATTGCCAAATGCGCAGTAGCGCTTCAATGCCGGCGTACCGGCAACAATCGGAACTGGATTCCGAGTGATCCCCGCTCGGGCTATCTCCAAGACTCTGCCGATGCTTCCTATCGCCGGGCCGCTATCGAAAGTCGAACAGACTTTGTAGTGAAGGATCGGCGCATCGAGGGCGTGGAGAGCTTCGAAAAGCGATGGAAGAGACCGATCCATTTCGGACGGACTCATACCTCGGCTGTCGCCTGCGACACCGATGGCGTCGAACCCGCCGAGTTGCGATAGTTTTTCGGACGAAGGCGCTTTCAAAAAAAGCGCGCACCTAAGCCCCGCGAAGGCCAGGACCTCGAGAGCGTCCGTCGATCCGGTAAAGTCGTCGCCGTAGAAAGCCAGCCTCAGTGCCGCAGCTGATTGTTCGGATTTTGCGCTCATCCGGGTCACGCCGATTGAAAGTGAGACAGCGCAGCACGCAGCGCAGGTCGGGACTCCGCGAAGGTGTTCAGGTCGATCCCTTCGACAGCTGCTTCCCACCCTTCCCGCATACTTGCAACGCCCGCGGCAATTCCATGCGGATGTCCGATGATTCCGCCGCCCGCCAAATGCATCAGGTCTACGGAACCCAACTGAGCATAAAGATCAGGGGCTTGCGACGCCCACTGGCCAGATGAAAAAACGGGCATCAACGGCTGCACGCCCGCGAATGGTGTCAGGCAGGCACGGGCCGATTCGATGACGGACGCGTCTGGTTCCCAGAACTTGCTGCGAATGCCGTTGACGTGCAGTTGATCCACCCCAGCAAGTCGCCACAGCTTCTGATACGCCTTAAAGGAGAACCCGAGTTGCGGATAGCGGGTGAGTGCGCCCCAACCATTGCGGTGACCGTGGATGGGCAGCTGGGCATGCTTGCGAAGGTGCTCGACGCCAGCAAAGCCGACCCAATTAATGCAAATCATCACGCAAGTACCGCCCGCCCGTACCACCGCATCGTGTCGCTGGAGCATCTCGTCGATTGTGCCCGAGATGTTGATTGCGTACATGGGCATACGTCCCATGCGGTCGGCGTGCCGATGCAGGACGGGCATGACGGCTGCGAGACGCTCGTCGAAGCTCGCGTATGTGGGATCAGCGAGAAGCTCGTCGTCCTTGATGAAATCGATGTCTGCGGCACAGAGACTGTCGACGATCTCTGCCGTCTGTGCGGGAAGCAAGCCAATGCTCGGCTTGATGATGGTGCCGATCATTGGTCTGTCGTAGACCTTAGCGAAGTCGCGGGTTCCGCTAATGCCGAATTGAGGGCCGGGGAACTGGGCGGCGTAGGTTGCTGGCAGATCGATATCGAGCAAGCGTAGCCCTGTCACTTCTCCCAACTCAAACAGATTACCCGCGACCGTTGACAGGAGGGTCGGCAAGTTCGGACCAATGTTGTCGACCGGAAAGGCGATCTCGATCTCACCCCGGAAATAGACACTCGGGGATCCCTTGCGTTCGACATGAGCACTGTACAGGGAGGGCTCCAGAACAGGAGAGTGCGAATCCACCTTCACTACACGGGCCCTGGCACGGTTCTTCAGCGCATCAGTCTCCCCGGGCAGCGCAAGAAACGTCCCGCTGGACTGTTCGCCTGCGATTACCTCTGCGGCTTTTGCAATCGGTACTGAACTCTCGACGAAATAGCGCGCAGTGAATTCGGATCTTCGATGGGGGATTTCGACCATGTTTGTCTCTTCGTACTAGGTATTCGAGCTGAAACCGGGCACATGAGGCCTGCGTGGCCGCGTGCGCTTTAGCCGGGGGATGAGCAGAATATAGATTTGACGTCTCGCGACATCAAACGATATGATTTCTTGACCCTGAGCGAAAAACTCACAATAGGCAGCTTCCGCAAGCAGTGGGCTTCGGGCCCAACAGGAGTCCAGGTGCCTCGTCTTTCATTGAATGCGCTGCGAGCTTTTGAAGCCACGGCGCGCCTGCGAAGTTTCGGTGCTGCCGCTGAAGAACTCAACGTGACTCACGGCGCGGTGAGCAGACATATACGCGCACTTGAAGACCAACTGGGTGTCCTGCTGCTGTCACGCAATGCACACTCGACGGAGCCGACGCCCGAAGGTGCCCAGATGGCGGAAGGCCTGAGCGTGGCGTTCAACCTCATCCAAAAGACCGTCGATCAGTTGAAGCCGGGTCCGTTGACGCTCTCGTGCTCGGCTTCGATCATGATGTACTGGTTGCTGCCACGCCTCTCAAAGCTGAAGAATGCGATCCCGTCGCTTGACCTGAGTTTCAACACCGGTCATGGTGAAATCGACTTCACGCGGGACAAGATAACGGTAGCGATACGGCTGTCCTCCATCCCTGTACCCAAAGGCGTAACCCCTGTTCCGTTGATTGAGGAATGGATCGGCGCGGTTTGCTCCCCGGAATACATGCGCACGAACCGGATCGAAAAACCGGGCGACCTAGCGCGCGCGCGGCTTTTGGCAACCAATACACGACCGTCCGCGTGGGCTGACTGGTACAAAGCGACCTCGACCGTACTCGAGCCTCCGCCCGATATTGCTGAATCGTTTGATCATTTCTATCTTCAGATTCAGGCCGCCAAGTGCGGGTTGGGAGTTGCGGCAGTGCCGAGAATGCTCGTCCGAGACGAACTGGACTCAGCTGGTCTTGTCGCGCCGTTCGGTTTCGTCCCGGGACCGGTGCACCTTGTGCTCTGGGTTGCTCCTCATGCCGAAAATCAGCCGAAGACAGTCGCCCTAGTTGAATGGCTGAGGAACGAGCTGCGTGAGATGGAGACATGAAGCCAACTGCGGCGTGCTTTCTTGTAGACGAAATCTCTGCATCCTGGCTGTGACTTTTTCTCACTGCCTGTTGCTTTATTATCCTTTGACCTAGCCCGCTGCGGCTTCAATAATCTGCTCATGAGATGGCGCGTAGCGCCATCATTCGATCCGCTTCCAGGCATCGGAATCGAAGCCTGCAGCGGTCTTACGCTAAAGGAGACAGCGTGGAGCAGATGAAGCAAAGCGACGCGAGCCGCGTTGCAGTGGTTACAGGTGGCGCGATGGGCATCGGGGCCGATTCGGCGGAACAGCTCGCGAAACGTGGCTATCACGTTGTTCTTGCCGATATCAATAAGAGCGCGGCTGAAGAGGCGGCGTCGAGATTTCAGCGCGCGGGCCTGTCAGTGTCGGCCATTGAGATGGACGTTTCAAATTCAGAGTCGATTGCCGCTGCGTTCGGTGAACTTGACAAAAGACATGGGCGTTGCGACGTGTTGGTCAACGGCGCCGGTATTGCGAAGCTGGTGCCGTTCATCGACTACCCACTGGACACGTTTCTTAAAACGATGCAGGTCAATGTAACGGGGGCGTTCTTATGCTCCCAGCACGCCGCACGTCTGATGGTAAAGAATCGCTGGGGCCGCATAATCAATATCGCCTCGGTGGCAGGCATGCGAGCGGTCGGTAAAGGCCGCACGGCATACGGCACCTCGAAAGGGGCCGTTATTGCTTTAACCCGCCAGATGGCAGTGGAGCTCTGCGATTACGGCATTACAGCTAACGCAATCGCGCCAGGCCCAGTCGATACGCCGATGACCAAGGCGCTGCATAGTGAAGAGTTCCGCGCCGAATATTCAAATGCGATTCCTATGAAGCGCTACGGCACGACGTCGGAAATCGCTGCGGCGGTGTGCTATCTGGCGTCGGAGGAGGCGGGGTATACGAACGGAATTGTGCTTCCGGTGGACGGCGGATTCCTTGCGTGGGGAGCGGGTGCGGTTTGAACGGGACATGGCGACGCTGGCTCGAAGCGCGTCAGAACAATCTGCTGGTTGTGACGTGGTTGTCGCTCGCCAATCACCTTCAGCCGTCTCCGATATCAAGGCTCTGTGAATAATTTGCCCACCGAACGAATGCTCGATGACGATCATTCGACAATCGTCTTTCCGAGCACGCGAGGCGGTGGCATCTTTTAGCCGTGGTTCCCGAGAAGAACCTTTGTTAGCTTCCGGTTGCGGCTATAAGGTCTCGGGATGGATTTGTAACGGAGGAGCGCGTTCCAATAGAGCACGTGAGGCGATGAGGACGCGTCCTACATTTTCTCGGCCAGCACGGCCTTTTGCCGTCGCAAGTGCGCTAGAAAAAGGGCCTGATAATCTACAGAAACGGCGCCGATCACACTAGCTCTTCCTCGGAGATTTCTACGCCAGGCGTTGATTTTGGGAACGTCCGCGAAAATTGACGCGACACCATCTATCTCTAAGGTGTCGAAGTAGCGAAAGAGGGGGGCAAAGACCGCGTCTACCATGCCAAAGGTCTCACCGTCGAAGTACGGACCGAGGCCTGGGACGTTTTCGAGTTGGACCAGCCGTTCTTTGAACGACGTGGCTTTTACTTCGGCGCTGGCATGGTCCTTGGCGTTCAAGTACCCCCACGCCTCGCCCAGGGTCGCTGAGCCAAATTCAATCCAGGCTCGATGCTTGGCGCGTGCCAATGGATTGGCCGGGTAGAGATGTGGGCCGGGTTGCGTTTCGTCCAGATATTCGCAAATCGCCATACTTTCAAACAAGATCTCTTCTTCGCCGTCGGGCTGCTGGATTTGGAGCAAAGGGACCTTGGCAGTCGGTGACAGTGCCAAAAACCAAGCCGGCTTGGCGTTGAGATCCACGTTGATACGCTCGAACGCAAGTTGCTTTTCAAGCAAAACGATGGCGGCCCGCTGGACGAACGGGCACAGAGGGTGACTGATCAGAGTAAGCGAGGGCATTGTCATGTAAGGCTCGAATGGTCTGTATGCAGCGGCAGTGCACCAGGATGTTTTCCGTGTCTCTGCTCTTTTTGCTTCGCGGGAGGGGAAAGCGTGATGCCGAACGCAGCGCCTGCCACTCGTGCGCGAACAGAAGACGCTTTTCCCGGGCTCCGGCGTTGCTCGATCAGCGGTTGAGCATGCGACCGCCATCCACGACGATTTCCGATCCGACCGTCCAACGGGACTCGTCGGAGGCCAGGTACAGCACGGCTTTGGCCACCTCCTCCGGAGTACCGAAGCGGCCGAGTGGGATGGTGGCGGCAATATCCCTGTTGACTTGTTCGCGGTAGGCGTCGGGGATGCCGAGCTTGTCGTACAGCGGCGTGTCGACCGGGCCGGGGCTGACCGCATTGACGCGGACGCCGCGTCCAAGCAGTTCCGCCGAAAGCGTCTTCGACATATTCAGCACCGCAGCCTTGGTGGCCGCATAAACGGAGGAGCGCTCTGCGCCAACATGCGCACTGACGGACGTGTTGAGCACGACCGACGCCGGGCGAGCGAACACCGGCAGCAACGCCTGGAGCAAGAAGTACGGTCCCTTGACATTGACATCGAACGAGCGATCGAACATCTCTTCCGTCCATTCCTCGATCGGCAACCAGACGGATACACCAGCATTGAGAAAGGCAACGTCTAGTTGGCCATAGTGGTCCTTGACGGCTTGTGCCAGTTCCTTTTGGGCAGCGACGCTGGCCGAGTCGGCCCGTAGAACCGGAACCTCGGGTCCAAGTTCGGCTTGCGCCTTGGCGATCGAATCGGGATTGACTCCCGTGACGACGACGCGGGCGCCCTCGGCCAAAAACTGCTTCGCGGTTTCCAGACCGATGCCGCTGGTGCCGCCGGTGATAAGGGTGCGTTTACCTTGCAAGCGCGACATTGACTTCTCCTGTAAGTGACAACCAACCGTGGTCGACAGGGAGAAATGTGCACCTATGCCGATGTGGCGATAAGATGTCTGCTTTGAATATATTTCATGCTTCCGTTGCATGAATTGGGGGCCGCGTGGACCGATTTCTCTTGATGACGTGCTTCGCACGGGCCGTCGAGACGGGGAGTTTTTCTGCTGCAGGGCGAGATTTGGGATTGGGCCAACCCAACGTCAGCCGCTATGTAGCCGCGCTGGAGGACCATCTCCAAACGCGGCTGCTGCACCGATCCACACGAAAGCTTGCCCTGACGCCCGAGGGTGAACGCTACTATGCAGATATCCGCCGGATTCTTGACGCGGTGGACGAATCTGAATCGTCTTTCAGGAACAGTGTCGATCCATCGGGACTCTTGCGCGTGGCCTGTCCCACGGCGTTAGCGCATGCATATGTGTTGCCTCAGGTCCCGGTCTTTCTGGAGCGGTATCCCAGATTGACGCTGGATCTTCAGATCAGCGATCGCTACGTGAACCTTGTAGACGAGGGAGTCGAGCTCGCGATTCGCATTGGACATCTGGAGGACAGTGCGCTACGCGCCAGGCGCATAGGAATGTACGAGCGTGTGGCCGTGGCCAGCAAGGACTATCTGGCGAAACGCGGAGTTCCGGACACACCTGATGACCTGCGCGAACATGATTGCGTGGTCTATACTTTGCTGTCGTCCGGTGCGACATGGCGCTTTCGTGACGCCGATATTCCGGTCTCTGGGAGATTGCGGGTCAACTCACCCGAGGCCGTTCGAGCAGCGGTCACAGCAGGGTTAGGGGTCGGGCATGGGCCGGAATGGCTGTTCGAGGAAGGGTTAAAAAGCGGTCGTTTGCAGTTAATTCTGACCGGGCACTTTGCTCCGGCCGTCCCTGTTCAGATTGTCTATGTTGCAAACAGGTTGCTTCCAACACGGGCCATAGTGTTTATTGAATTCATTTCCGACGTATTTTCAAGGATTTCGGCTTTCAACAAAATCGCATTTCCGAAGCCTTAGGGGATTGATTGCGGCCAATCTGGGAGCATCCAGCAAAACCGAAGCCCGCGAAGCTGCGTCCAGCATCTGGCGCTCGTGGATTCCGGGATAGATGAAGGCAGCTTCGTTATGCCGACAGTCGATGGAAGCGTAGCTGTCGCTCGGAATTCCAGAAACCTGATCAGTGTGTACCGTATCGGGGCAAACTACTCTCGAAGTCGCCGGCAAGCGAGGCGAATCAGCCTATTCATACTACGAGCTCGACCTCGGCGACACATGGATCGAAGGTCAACGTGACGACGGCGAATATTACTGGTAACCCGTTCATCCAGACGGTCAGCAGAAAAGGGGTTGTCAGACACTTCGTGTTCGGGGCGGGTCGAAAATCACACCGTTGGCCCGACGACACGGGATGGTCGGCTCCGATCACATCAGCAGCCTGCCGGAAAAATCGCCGCATCACATGCCGCAGACGGGTAATCTCTCATACCATTCTGCAGCAAGCAGGATCAGCTGCGGCGGACGCTATCAGATACTCGGCTTCTTCCTGCACGACGGACCATCCCTCGCGCAGCATCCGCACGACTTCGTCGACCACGTCATAGCTCAGTCCGCAGCCCTCGATGTCCGTGACGCCCATGAGCGCGAGATCGGAGGCCGATGCTTCTCCAAAGGAAATTTTGAGGAACAGGGAATCCGCGCATAGCGCCGGTATCCTCCGTCTCACCGCTCAGGATTTCTTCGGCCAACAGGCCAGACATGCCGACGAGCATTTTCCAGTTCGCAGGTAGCTCGGGAACCGCAAACCCATGTTTCAACGCCACCTTGTGCATCTCCTCGGGGCAGGTGCGAGGACGGAACTGGCCGAGCCACGCGCACTCTTCGGAATTGCCACTCTCGTTTTTCCACACGACTGCGTCGCCAGCGCCGCCGAAGCGCTCGTAGAGCAACTTGTGGCCCGCTTCGTGGTATGCGGTGTTTCGGAGTTCTCTGGCAGCTATCTGCTCTTCCGTGTAATCGATCAAGTTCGTTGAATGCGGTCTGTGCCGAAGCTAGGTATAGCTCAGTGAAAGGGCCATGGCGCCAAATGTGATGCGACGCTCCCCGTCGATGTGTTTCCGCGCGAAGGTCCGGTTCGCATGAATCGATGGACCGTGAATCACTGCGCTCTGACCGGTATGGGCTCGTGGCCGGACCTCGGCCGTGCCCAAATTCGCCTGCGCCGGAGTGCGAGCAGCGATGGCCTGCGTCGGTTTTTGCTCCACATTTGTCGGCCATACAGTCTAGCGGCGGTGGGCCTCTCCCGAAATCGTAGCCATTGGATCGGCGAAGAAGGACGCCAGTCCGTGACCTCACTCGCCTTGCGGAGCTTGGGCTGCTTTCGGAACGCTTGCGGCCGGCGCTCCAGAATCGACCATTGACGCGTGCACGGCAATGTGCGGGTGCTCCTTAGAGGGCTCCAGAAGGCACTTTCGGTTAGATACGGATACGCCTTGTGCTATGGGGGTTTCAGCGATGCATCCGCACCGAATCGAAAGCTACACGCGCGAATGAACGCCCCCGTATTAACCCTGATTAAAAAATCTTATCGCGGTGAAAAATTCCGCATCTTATTGAGCCGATATCGGCTCGATATAGTGGCTCGCTTTCCCATCAGCAGGAGCCGCTTGATGACCACCGACGTCCGATTCACCGAAATCGAGGATCTGATGCCCGCCTCCGGCGGGCTGCGCGAGATCCGCCATCACATTCACCACCACCCGGAACTCGCATACGAGGAGCACGAGACGGCCGCGCTCGTCGCGGACAAGCTCGAGCAATGGGGCTGGCAGGTGACGCGCGGGGTCGGGCAGACGGGTGTGGTCGGCACGCTGCGGGTCGGCGACGGCACGCGCAGCATCGGCATCCGCGCGGACATGGATGCGCTGCCGATCCTCGAGGCAACCGGCCTGCCGTATGCGAGCGGCACGCACGGCAAGATGCACGCGTGCGGCCACGACGGCCACACGACGATGCTGCTCGGCGCCGCGCAGCACCTCGCGAAGACACGCAACTTCTCCGGCACCGTGCACCTGTATTTCCAGCCGGCCGAAGAGCACGGCGTCGACAGCGGCGCGAAGAAGATGATCGACGACGGCCTGTTCGAGCGCTTTCCGTGCGATGCGGTGTTCGGCATGCACAACCATCCGGGCGCGGCGCCCGGCGTGTTCCTCACGCGGCGCGGCCCGTTCATGTCGGCCGGCGACAAGGCGATCATCTCGATCGAGGGTGTCGGCGGCCATGCGGCGCGGCCGCACCTGACGGTCGACCCGGTGGTCGTCGCGGCGAGTATCGTGATGGCGTTGCAGACGATCGTCGCGCGCAACGTCGACCCGTCTCAGCCGGCGGTCGTCACGGTCGGCTCGATGCACGCGGGCACCGCGAACAACGTGATCCCGAACGGCGCGCGCCTCGAACTCAGCGTGCGTTCGTTCAGCCCGGAAGTGCGCGCGCTGCTGAAGCGCCGCATCGTCGAGCTCGCCGAATCGCAGGCCGCGAGCTACGGCGCGACCGCGCACGTCGAGTACATCGAGGGCTATCCGGTCGTCGTCAATACGGATGCCGAAACGGATTTCGCCGCGCAGGTCGCGCGCGAGCTGGTCGGCGACGCGCACGTCGTCGAGCAGGCCGACCTGCTGATGGGCAGCGAGGATTTCGCGTTCATGCTGCAGCAGCGGCCCGGCTCGTTCGTGCGGCTCGGCAACGGCGAAGGGGAAGACGGCTGCATGGTGCACAACCCGAAGTACGACTTCAACGATCGCAATCTGCCGATCGGCGCGGCGTTCTGGACGCGCCTGGTCGAGCGTTACCTCGGGCAGTAATCCCGGCGGCGGCGCGTGGCCGGCGCTTCCGGCCGCATTGAGAGGAGAGACGAACGATGCAGAAAGACCATCTCGCGCTGCACCCCGCGTCGACGGGCGCCGCCGGAACCGATACGCGCGGCGCACCGGCCGTCACGAAGCGCGGCGCGATCGCGGCGGCCGTGATCGGCAACTGGCTGGAGTTCTTCGATTTCACCGTGTACGGCTTTTTCGCAGTACTGATCGGCAAGCTGTTCTTCCCGTCGAGCGACCCGACCACGTCGCTGCTGCTGTCGGTCGCGACGTTTGCCGCCGGCTTCTTCACGCGGCCGCTCGGCAGCGTCGTGCTCGGCGTCTATGCGGACCGCCGCGGCCGCAAGGCCGCGCTGAACCTGACGATCATGCTGATGGCGCTCGGCACCGGCCTGATCGCGATCGCGCCGACCTACGCACAGGCCGGCGTGGCCGCGCCGCTGCTGGTCGTCTTCGCGCGGCTGATGCAGGGCTTCTCGCAGGGCGGCGAGTTCGGTGCCGCGACGTCCACGCTGATCGAGCAGGGCGGCACGTCGCACCGGGCGTTCCGCGCGAGCTGGCAGCTCGCGACGCAGGGCGGCGCCGCGCTGATGGGTTCGGGTTTCGCGGCGCTGCTGTCGAACACGCTGACGAAGGATGCGCTCGAGGGCTGGGGCTGGCGCCTGCCGTTCTTCGTGGGCGTGCTGATCGCACCCGTCGGCATGTATCTGCGCCGCCGGCTCGCGGACGATGCGCCGGGCGACAGCCATCACGGAATCGAACGCGGCGTGCTGCGCGAGCTGTTCTCGCGGCACACGCGCACGGTGCTGCTGTTGATGCTGACGGTGATGGGCGGCACGGTGTCGACCTACATCCTGACCTTCTACATGCCGACTTACGCGATCCATACGCTCGGGCTGCCGATGAAGCTGTCGATGTTCGTCGGCGTCGCGTCGGGCTGCGTGATGCTGGTGACGTGTCCGCTGTTCGGCTGGCTGTCGGACCGTCTCGGCAGCCGGCGCATGCCGATCTTCGTCGGGCGCGGCGTGCTCGTCCTGCTGCTGTTCCCGGCGTTCTGGCTGATGAACCATCATCCGACGCTGTCCGTGATCCTCCCGCTGACCGCACTGATGCTGCTGTTCTATTCGCTCGGGTCGGCATCCGAAATGGCGCTGATGTGCGAATCGCTGCCGCGCCATGTGCGCGCGACGGGGATCTCGATCGCGTATGCGCTCGCGGTGACGATTTTCGGCGGCACC